>Ga0307515_10017075_pt1 | contig 13250 bp, 13 predicted proteins | sample 17_EM_MG_FD_194513 | JGI IMG/M metagenome (GOLD analysis project Ga0307515, IMG submission 194513) | Populus trichocarpa ectomycorrhiza microbial communities from riparian zone in the Pacific Northwest, United States - 17_EM | ecosystem: Host-associated > Plants > Roots > Unclassified | place...
CGGGAATCCGGAGTCCACTGAGTTTATTGAGGCTACCCAGAACTATGATAGGTGCATAGAGGGACCTGATATGTTACTTACTATGTTTTCTCGATCTCAATCCTAAGCCAGTAGTTAGGGAGAGTTTTTTTCACGAATTCGGAGGCCCATACCGTTGTTGCCAAAAGTGTACAAACGCTCCGAAACGTTGTGACTCGGTAAATAGGATCGTGGCAGGGTTTATTTCTGAATCCATCGTCGCCGTCTGGGTCTGACCAATGACGCTCCCTGACAGCTGCGTTGCATTGACAGATTGACAGCGGGTGGGGCTTCCGTGGCCGGGTTAGTCATCAGAGTGACAGGCATATGACTGTGAGGCTGGGGCCTATAACAGGAGAAGCCTCCTAGATGGTAGACCAGGTCGGTTATATCAGGGGACTACGTGACGGAAGACGACTCGTATTGCATTCCATTGAGAGGCCCAACTTGTCGTTCTGGTGTTGAGGCTGGAACTTGCCCGACGGCGTCAAAGGGTGTCAGGTAGACTTGGGTACATTTGAGGCCCATAGGAGTATCGCGTACAGGGTCTATTCGGGTGTCACCTCGCGTCGTGAAAGGCCTTCTTCTTGTCCTACCCTTGTGGGGGTTGCTCCACGCGTCTACTGCCCACCAGGTTCACACACGATCACCCGTAAAGGAGTGGTAATTCACATCAAAGGCGTTGTCACGCGGCAACCTGAAGGAAAGCAATTTGCGAACCACAGGACCTCCACCCCATCAGGAGTAGTTAGTGTCAGGGTGTAACGGGAGGCTGGTTGAATTTGGTACACCATTGGAAACGTGAGCGGGGCGGCGAGAAAGTGGGCAGAGGTCCAGGCGCGGGGCGGGGCATCTCTACAGACCAGCCCCACAATTGGCCAGGAATTTCACTCGCTTCATTTCTATTTCCTACCTGAACGATATGGTGTCTCTGTACATTTATTATTCTTCGAAAGGCGTCAACAAACCTTGTTTACGTCGACTCGTGACTCTTCCCCTGGGTTGGGATTACCAAATAGAATAGTCTACGGTCTTGCCCTTGTTGAATAAGATGACTCATGACATGTGTTAGTTGTTTGGTTCTTGTGCCGCGTGTATATATATTGCACAACATGTTTGCCCTTGTATACTCCACGGTTTTATCCCCCGCTCTCTCCCTGCGCTAGGTCGGTCGTGCTCGTTCATACACTTCCAGTCCTCCAGGTTGAAGTCGCTCTTCGGGAGGTCGTCGAGTGGGTTCCTCTTCTTGGGCTCAGCGGGGATGAGAGGCTCCTCCTCCTTCTCCGCCTTCGGTTCAGGCTCCGCCATTGGCTTTTCGGGTTTCAGCCTCTGGTCCTTCTGAAGGGGAAAGTACTTCTGAGCTGTCGCTGCGAGTTCAGCACCGGTGAGGGCGTCCTTGATTCGAGGCTAGTTGACAATGGTTTCGTCATAGCGGAAGGTGTGATTTGGCACGCTCCGCCTTTCCAAGTAAGGAAGAGTATGCTTCTCGGAGGACAGTGGCGGCGTCAACGAGGGAGAGACGCTCGCCGACGAGGAAGGTGTGTGTTACGGGGTTTGTCATGACCGCAGACGCCAGCACCGCGCATTCGAGAGGCCGGGTGCTTGTTTAGGAGGGCGTGAACGTGTCAGGAACGCCATGGCTAACGTGTTCCCTTGTATTTTTCTGTAACGAGCGTCTTCACTATTGCGGGGAAAGGTGGGTGGGACTCAAAGCATACGGAGTTTGCCGAGCAAGCTTTGACTCTGGACATCCACGACAACATATCCAGATAGACGGACAGTCTTTATAATAACAATCGATGGACTTGGTTACTATTCATCCCGCGTCTTTCAACTTGCCACCTCGAATCTGGCCGAGAAAAGCGAGCGTCAAATCGCTTCCCACTGCCGCTGCCACTTAGAGGAAGCACATCAGCGTCACCACCTTTCCTGTGGTTATCAGAGAATTATTGAAGGGCGCGGTCTTGCTGTGCTAGTGCACGAGTACTGATCAGGACGAGTTTAAGTCACCTCGTAACTTGAGTGCTAAAACTACTACAGCGCCCCATCAAATCCAAGCTGCTCGGCCTTGCTGTTCGCCGATAAGCCAGTACGACGACTATCTGTCCCGTCACCGCCCCTCTTGTGTCCTCGCCCAGCCGCAATCCGCGGGGAGCAGCCACGGTCATGGGGGCATCCCCAGTCGCGCCACCACTAGCGCGAGCGGTGCGAACACAGACGTGCACGGCATGGGCATGGGCAGCGGTGGCATCCCGCCGATGGAATCGCCACAAATCGGGCAACGGTCCTCGCCTCCTAATGGTCCTGGACGTGTTGGAGCGCGTACGCCGACATCTGCACACAAATCGTCGATGTGTATGCACCCGAGTTCCCTCCCACCTAGCCTGTGAATGGGCCAAACGAACCGGCTCCGGACTTCGGTCTCCTAAGATCCAGCAGGGCCCGCCCAGGAGCAGAAACGACGGGGGCCACCACCACTATAGTAGCAGTAGCAGTAGCAGAGTAACCAGTACGGAGATTACCAGCAGCAGCAACCGGTCAGCAAGAACCCCTCATGCAGTATCACCAGTCTCGCCAGCACGAGACTCCAGACGGGACTCGAGTGTCCTTACCCAAGTCACGAACGCGAATGCAAGCGCGCGCTTTCCGTTGTTCCTTCTTCATTTCGAGACTCCCCTCTGGCCTCGAAGGTCTCGCCTCCGATGCGTAGAGTAGCCCCCACTGCCACCCCCACTTTCCGCCGTCACGGGCGTCTCAGAGCGAGCATGTTCCCTGATCTCCAGTCTGGGGCCGGCAACAGCACGGGTCCTGGCGTGGAAGAATGGCCCCTGGAGGGGCTGCAGAAGGAGGACCCGCTCGCAATCCAGGTGTGGAGGCTGTGTGCGCGCATCAAGGCCAACTTGCCACATGCGCAACAGATGGGGAATCTCGCATGGCGGATGGTGCGCGTCTCGCTGAGATGGAAGATCCAACTCGAAGAGCAGATATAGGCGCAGCATCACCCACAACAACAGTACCGACACGACCAGGCGATGCAGATGAAGGGGGGTGAGGAGGATAGCTCATACCAGTCGACGAACTGCTGGATGTCCCCGATCGAGAAAGCAAGGACCCAAAAAATTGGTGGGTCTGCGACGATTCCCGGTCCTATGGCCACCACGTCGGCGCGGACGATCACGAGGGTCAAGGCGAGGATGTGTTTTGAAGGCCTTGGAATGCCTGACGATAGTGATAGCAATGGGTGCGTATTTCTATTTTATTTTATTTCCCTCCATCTGTTTGAATGGACGGTTCATGTACTGATGTGGTGAGGTGAACAGGGACTGTGAAGTGGAAGCTAGTTGTGGACCAAGGGATGCACTGGCGTGTGACCTCGCGCTCGGAGTCTCGCGCTCGAGGCTCAGGGGTGGGAATGGGAGTGGGGATGGGGATAGGGATGGGTTGGCGTCCTGGGAGCAGGTGCCATGGGCAATCTTGCGCGCCGATCTCAACTTCACCTTCAAACTACTGGCACACATGGCTTCGAGTTTGATGATACCATCAGTAATCTCCTCCCCACAGCGAGCTGGAGCTGATGCGTCCCTTGATTACCCCACCCGAGACCTCAAAGCCTGCTGGAGACCGTGAACAAGCCAGTACGTAGAAAAAGGGACGATACCCTAGGGTTTTTCAGACGATATAGGGCTCAGTGAATGATGTGTCTGTCCCCTTTTCTCGGAATATTGCTGTTCTCGTCATAGTAGGTACGGTTTGGGTTTGATTACGGTTCCTTAATATCGGTCATATACGGGGTTGTAGCTCCCGCACATTCCGATACTGGTTTCGTATGTGGCTCGGCTATTATTATTATATAAGTAGTCCTACCGTAGAAGTAGATAGGATAAGAAAGTAAGGTAGTCTCATCTTCCGTCACGTCACCTTTGTCCCATCATAATTCCTGCTATGCTTCCTTTCATCTCCTTACGCCAATCAGACGTTGTACTTAATATACGTGCTAGCATTGCATCTATGTATCCTGTATTCACAGTTGGCCGCCCAGCGAACATTCAAATATCCAAATTAAATTAATGCGAGAGAGAAGCTTAAGCCATTATATTTTACCAAAGACCAGCATTCTTCAACTCTTTGATAAAGTCCTCTGGCAGTACCAACGAATTTTCAGAGTATTTATCGGTGGCAAACTTCATAAAGACTACTGCTGTGTCAAAATTGTCCGCTACGCGAGGAATAGGAAATGACGGGGTCTTGATTGGGTCAGGAAACCGTTAATGGAATAGTACAGGCTCACTCACCCGAGTAAGAATTTGGAATCCCTCTGGCTGGGACATAAACGGTGACTCCCAAGTGGGTTGATGGCGTAGGAGTGTTCTGATAAGTCTGGCTAGATTGCAACGCCTTGCTGTACCCAACCTATTGCCAGCCTTGGCAATGATATTTACCACCGCCTTGATGTCATACGTTGAATCCAACGTCATGCTAGGTATGTTAGCAAGGCTTTTGATTTCTGAGTCCTGGAGTGGTAGAAATGGCGTAGGAAGACGAGTAAAGAAATACTATCATGCTGTTGGCAGTTCCCCATACAAAAATAAGCATGTAAACTTACGACTAGAAGACAATTACTCAGTGCTTTGGCCAAGTAATCAACGGCTCCTGGACCACCATCTCGCTGAGATGAGTCCCATAATGATTCCAGTTGGAGTGCTGACTATGACCAGTGACATGAGCAAGCATTCTATACGGGTACATATACAGGTACTTACTAGCTTGATGTCATCGCCCTGTTGTTTATGTCCATCACACATCGCTTCATAAAAGGACTCTGGATGCCTTTTGGCGGCTGAGCTCAATATCACCTCAAATGCATTATAAACGGCCCGCTGTCCAATACTGGCGCCATCAAGCTCATCGGGAAGAGGGCAGCCAAATAGCATTGTGGTTGGCCGCAAGGAGGAAGAGATTTCATAGCTCGTGTATCGGTATGGTCGTATCAAGGATGTAAAACGTATCAAGGAAGTAAAGCTGTCGTCTAGCCTTTCAGCGAAGAAGGCAGATTCCACCGATGCGTCCACTGAGGATGATACATTGCAGAGTTGTGACGATGTCACATTCAGAACCTGGGCAAAGTCACTGACAGAGCGCCATGGGTATGACGGTTTTCAGGTGGTAGTCGTGACTAAGGGTATGAGATTGCGTACCTTTGCACAGCAGAGAACGTGGATACAATGTACCTCAGAGCAACAATGCATTTCCTATCGTGCTCTGCATGACCCTACGATGTGCCATGGTCAGTGACCATTGGATATAGGTGCAGTGTACCAACCTCAGTCTGCGATACGATTTCATTTTGAATCGTATATTTCTTGTCATTTAGTCTTTGAACTTTCTGCCGGTACGCAGAATCTGGACAGGGTCAGCCAGTGAATGTGGAGAGTATTATATTATTTACCTGCACCGAGAAACCTTGAAGTATCATGAGGCCTTGAAGTATCACGAGGCCGCGCATTTCCAGTCGTTAGGAAACGAGGGAGAACCTTATTGGGTCGATTCTTCGCTGACGAATTCTTGCTCACCTCCCGTTCCTCAACAGCCAACCTTTCGGCGCTGGACTCGGCAGTTGTGACCTCGGCGGTGAGGGAGTCAATTCCCCTTAACGACGTTTCCACTCTATTACCCCATTGGTCAAAATAGCTGGTGCCCTTTTCCGTCCAGAATTCGTTTGATAGAGCCTTGTACGCCGCTTTTAATTTTTTGAGCCCCCGCCTTCGTTCTTCTATCTCTACAAGGGTATTTAGAACCTCAAATACACCTCAAGGGGTTGCTGTTACCATCCATCAGGAGTTCGCGTGTCTTGTGAGCCAACTCTTGCAGCCGTCCATTGACGGATTGGTCGGGAATCTGGAGTCCACTGAGGTCGTCGAGGCTACCCGGAACTATGATAGGTGCATCGAGGGACCTGATGTGATACTTACTATGTATTCTCGATCTCAATCCTAAGCCAGTAGTTAGAGTTTATCTCACGAATTCGGAGGCCTGTACCGTCGTCGCCAAAAGTGTACGAACGCTCCAAGATGTTGTGATTCGGCAAATAGGGCCTTAGCAGGGTTTGTTTCTGGATCCATCGTCGCCGTCTGGGTCTAAGGTTGACACGTACGTGCTTGCCACCAACCATCTTTTGCACGGTCGGACATTACTGCTAAAGCCTGGCATGCGAATGAGCAGGCAGCAAGAGCTATGAGGTTCACCCCTACACACATGTGTGGTATGTACATGAGGATACATTTGTACCTCCTAGATAGTAAAGCAGGGAGATCAGGTCGGTTACATTAGGAGACAATAGCGACTACGTGATGGAAGGCGGGCTCGTGTTGCATTCCATGGAGAGATCCTAGACTGTTGCGCGTGTCAGCCCAACTTGTCGTTCTGGTGGTGAGGCCGGAACTGCCCGACTGCGTCGATGCGTCGAGGGGTGTCAGGTAGACTTGGGCACATTTGAGGTCCATAGGAGCATTGCGTCCAGGGTGTACTCGGGTGTCACCTCGCGTCATGAAAGGCCTTCGTCTTGTCCTATTACCCTAGTGGGGGTTGCTCCACGCGTCTACTGCCAGCCAGGTCCACATGAGGTCACCTGGAAAGGAGTGGGAATTCGCATCAAAGTCGCAGCCGCAACGTCAACCTGACGGAAAGCAATTTGCGAATCACCTCAGGTCCTCCCTTTCATCGGGAGTAGTTAGTGTCAGGGCGTAACGAGCGGCTCGTTGGATTGGGTACACCATTGGAAACGTCAGTGGGGCGGCGAGAAAGTGGGCAGAGCGCGGGGCGGGGCATTGCTACAAACCAGCCTCACAATTGGCCAGGAATTGCATTCGCTTCATTTCTATTTCCTACCTGAACGATACGGTGTCTCTGGACATTTACTATTCTTCGAAAGGCGTCAACAAACCTTGTCCACGAGTCGTCTTCCCCTGGGTTGGGAGTACCACACAAAATAGTCTACGATGTTGGCCTTGTTGAGTAAGATGACTCATCACATGTGTTAGTTGCTTGGTTCTTATTTTGTATATATATATTGCACGACATGTATACCCCATGGTTTTATCCTCTGCTCTCTCTGTTCGTCGTGCTCGTTCAATAGCCTTTGTAACACCACTTTCTTGATGACGCCTCTGCCTCCGAAGAGAAATTCGAGACAAACGTGGTGGACAGCTTCGGAGCAACTACCAGCACAAATCAATGTCTCTCGTATCCTTCGCGAGCCCCAACAGTCTACGCCATCGGCGTCCGCCACCTCTGTCCTCGAGTCCAAGCTGCTGGCACCCTCAGAGTTGCTGGAGACGACAGAAGAGACGAGACGACGAGGGAACGCGATCCATCGCCCTTGAACCAAACCATCATGGCCGACGATGCAGCGTCGTGGATGGTTCAGTCTGCGTGGTCGGCAGCGTCCATCCAAATCCAAATCAGTGTTCGAACGAGTGGAGAACGACATAGTATCCATCCAGAGTGCTACCTCTCTCCACCTCCAGCCCCCCGAGACCTCCCAGCCGACTCCAGCGTCTACTCAACGACGCAGACACCGTCCCTTCGACATCCCACAAACACCACCCCTGTGACTTCTGGCTCTGAAGTTGAGCCTGTTGTGATACCCCTCAAGGTGGCCACAAATCCTAACAATACCCATTCCAATTCGCCGCGGAGGGTGGCTTGTTTCATTACGGCGTGCTCCCTCTCAGCCAGCCAAGTTACAGGAGCCACTATGTCAGCAGTAGTACAGGATCCTACCCATATGGACCTTGGTTCCCCAGCTACCCTCCCAGCTCGAGCTCTGGGTTCTAAATTGCCAGCTCGAACAGGCTGGTTCGGTAAATCCCCCTCCTCGTCTCCGGCGCCTAGCCAATAACCACCCCTGGGCCAGTCTATCCCACTGTATCCCACTCCATCCTTGCGCTTCATTGAACCCCCAACTCAGTCTTCCGCAGCACCTGCACCAGCGGTGGTCACAGTGAACACTGCAGCAGCACTGCATATACTTAATATACCGTTGCTTGGTCGATCAAAGATGAAAGCGCAAGAAGAAGTTGTAGCCGAAGGCCAAGGTACGCCCTACTGCTATACTCGTCTGTTTTCCTCATACCAAATTTAGCAATGACAGCCACCATAACGCCTTCTCCACCGTATTCAAGGATGGACCATCGACTCAGTCCTCCCCTCAAAGCGCAGTTCGTGACTGTGGGCGAGCCTGCTCCTTCGTCCGCTTCAACGGCATGGTGGGGGTGCATCGGCCTTGGAATCGGTGCCGGACCGAAAGCGATCGAGCATAGTGGCGAACAGTCGACTCATACTGCACACAAGGAAATATCTTCAGCCACGAGCATCGCTTCGCCGCTACCTCAAACGGCGACCTCTTTCCCATCAAGCGTCAAGCGAGAGTATCTATCAGGAATATCACCTCCTGGTGGATCCTACCTCACGCATGGGGTTGGTCTGGGAGCAGTGGACCTACGCTGGGCGAGAAGACTGAGGGAGAGGGTATTAGAGACGCGGTACCTGCGAAGCTTGATCCATCTCCCCTATCGTCACAACGACCTTCGATAGACGTTGACGGCGAGTCCAACGTGGCAAAGCTTGCAAGCAGTGCACCGACAACCTGGGTTACGACTGGAGATTAACCCGATCATGAAGGACACGTAAGAGAACCGCGCAAGCTGGATAAACTTTCTCTCCCTTCGTGTGGAGCATAGGTATCGCGTCGTAACGGAATCAGGGGAGCCGATCGCGAAAGAAGTTGGGGAAGTCATGGATGTAGCGGCCGATCGTACCTTTCCACCACCCGAAGAGTTCAAAATAGAGGAAACAGTGAAGGCCCAAAATGGCAGTCGATGGATGGGTCAATGGAAACAACCAACAGACGCACTCGGTCCGCCGCCTAACTCACCAGAGAAGAAGGGCTCTGAATCTTCCACCCCGAATCCCATGCCCCTTTCAACAGACTCGGATTCATTCAAAGCCAAAACCGAACTCACCTCCGGGAAGGACAAAGAAAGGCGTGCCCATCCACCAAACATGCTCCTCCCGGCTTTTGAGGATACGTTCTACACTCTCCCACACTGTATATTGCCGTATCGCCCTCCGCCTCCTCGAAGCGGCAATGCCACGCTCGAGGCACTAAAGAGGGTCGGGAGTTGGTCGTCTGGCTTACTCACTACTTTCCCCAACAAGACCCCACATGGGCGTCCTAATACAGGTACCCGCCCTGTGTCGCCTACCCACCCAGCTTACCTAACTCTATGCGCTCGACGTTCTCTGGTCCCTCCCGCCCGCGCTCCAACTCGGTCAGTCACGCGCGAAATCCAGAGCCACACCCACTCTTTGCGGCCCACCACACGTGGGCGAGGTCCTCTCCCTCCCTGATGTTGGCGGGCTCTATACGACGGAGCAGATTGTTGTCATTGGGATACACGGAGGACGATTATGCGCACATCATTGTTGGGCGACGCGACGGAGATAAATCCAAACTTTGCAAGTACGATGTGGAGAGCTATTGAAACGTTCTTGGGAGCGAAGGGGATACGACTGGAGTGCGATACTAAGGGGCATGTAGGAGGGAGAATTCTTGTATACCGCTAGAGGGGGAGGGCACGATTGAGAGACGGGTCGAGAAATGTATATCATACCACGAAAGCTGGATGGCGACCTGGCGCTTGCATAATAGGCTCTACCTTGATTTTTTGTCCATCAAGACCTGGGTTGACGATTTGCATCAGTATGTTAGCATATTCCTCCCTTTCCACACCAATCTGATCCACCTATTTATGAACAGGGCAGACCTGATTTTCATAGTCACCCACTCGCAAGGCTCGATCATCTCTATCCAGCTCCTGGACCGGCTAATTCAAACGGGTCACATACACACAGAAAAGAACTGGGAATGGTCCAACGCGCGACAGAGATTGTTCTGGACGCCAACAGTTTACCTCTTCCGCCTGACGCGATGACACAACGAAGGAGCAAGCAGCGAGTATGTTGTTTGGCGCTGTGTGGGATTCATCTCGGCCCATTGATGTATCTCAGCATGACGCTCGGTCGTCAATCCGTATATCCAGTTCTTTGAGAGCGTGGCTGCCAGCGGGTTGTTCGAGTTCCAGGTAAGCTAATATGACGTGGTATGTTGGACCCGTATAGTAGAGTGCTAATAATATGCCTCTAGGATACTGAAAGCTAGGTCAGCAGGACGTATGTTGCTGCTTTAGAGAACATGCTGGATGGGCAGTACGCGGGAAACTGGTGTCTCGCCTTCAGGACCAGACATTTTCGTATCCAATTGCTACCTGTCCGTGTCAGAATAGATGCACGATAGTGAGAAGGTGAAGCCCAAGATCGTGGCTTGGTCCAAGAGGGTTTGTTTGCAGGCGAGCACCTGCCGGACGACCTGGAAATGCAAATCGTGGTGGGCCAAGATTTGGTATACACTGTGTCGTGATTCCCCTACGCGATCGGGCACGGCGATTGTTCTTCACACCAATTCTGACTTCGGCTGTGTAGATAGTGCTAGGGTCCGGAATCAGGATGAGGCAGAGTACGCGTTGAATGTACATCTGCATGAGGGACACCCCCTTACGAGCCTTCTCAAATCGGCAGCTGGAGAGCCATTAATTACACATCCTCAATACTATTGAATAAACTTTGACGGGGGCATACTTAATTGGATCGGACCTTTTTCATTCGCTATTACAGACACAAGTTATCTCTCTACCTAAAGTCGTAAAAGGCCGTCGTAGAGAGTAGAGAGAGGCAGCGCGCGCAGCAGTGGACGATCGATCATGAATCGCCCGCCGCTTACTTAGACTATGGGTGTGAAGAATAGAGTCAGTGCATTCACAGATAATCAGTATCCCAGAAACGGCGCACTTACGTTCTCGCCACCCCTATGGCTCGCTACCATCTACGTACAGGCCAATCCATGCCCGAAGGCCTTCTTATATTCCCAGTCTTCGCAGACGTCAAGAGTCTTATACTTGCACAAGGCCCAATTAGGAGCTACCTCTGCGATGACTGACTTAATTGTGGTCCTGTCCTCAAAGGAGAAAGACACCAAAATTAAGAGAATTACCTGCCCCCCTAAGTGTGCCGATTGAACCGAAATGACATTTACACGACCCCTCCAGACAATCTAAGGAGGTGAGGTGGCTAGATCGAACATGAGCGAAAATAAATGGGCCCAGAGATCGCTACTCTCTCTCGTGAGCGGAGTGGAATAGTTACGTATTGTAGAAGCCACCAAACTGGTTGGAACTCATGAAGACTAGAGCCAGCTCTTCTGGGTACCTGAAATTTGACCCCAAGAAAGAACCCCTCTTTATCGGATCCGAATCACACGTAAATAATGGGGAACCACGCAAGGGAGCTACCCGCTCCTCTTGTTGTCGAGGTTATAATACGGACGCTTCCAGTGCAGTACTAGAGGTTGCTATTACTCAACGAGAGGTGGCCGTGAGTACAGTGACTTAACTCTTCAATTTGTGTTGGGTTTCCTTGAAGTGTCCATGAAACTCGGGGCTACAGGCATCAGTGGGGCATGTAGAATATATCTAAAATGAATGAGCATGGAGCACGTATTGGAAATATGCAGGGTTGCAAACCCGTTTCCGTCCATTCTGACACTAGTTTCATATGTGGCTCGGCCTATATAAATAGAAGTAGATAGAACAAGAGAGGGAGAGAGTTTCATTTTCCGTCAGGCGGGAAACTAGTATCCGGCTTTCAGGATCAGACATTTTTGTATCCAATTGCTACCTGTTCGTGTCAGGGTGGATGCACGACAGTGAGAAGGCGAAGCCCAAGGTGGTGGCTTGGTCCATGAGGAATTGTTTGCAGGCGCGCACCCGCCGGGCTACCTGGAAACACAAATCGCGGCGAACCAAGAATTGGTATACGCTGTGTCGTGATTTCCCTACGCGATCGGGCACGGCAATTATTCTTCCCACCAATCCTGAGTTCATCTGTCTGGGCTAAAACAGGACTCACTCTGAGTCATGGGGCGAGTTAGTACGTTGTATATACATCCACATAAGACAAAAGGAGCATAGCGGCCTACACGAGCCTTCTGGAATGGGCTAGAGCGGCATTATGCAGCCACGGCAAAGTGAGCATTCTTTGACGAGGAGGGTATGCTTAGATGGGATCTTATGTATTCGCCATTACATACACGTGGGATCTCTGTATCCAAAGTCGTAAAAGGCCATCGCAGAGAAAGAAGTCCCCCAAGACCACACCCAACGATCATGAATCGTTCGCTGTTTACTTGAACTACGCGTCGGAAGAATAGAGTCAATATACCCACAGGCAATCATTAAAGTGAGAGACGGTGTACTTACACACTTGCCATCCGCCCATGCCTTGCCATCGACAGACAAATCCCAGGCCAGCGCGGCTTCGAAGAATTTTTTATCCTCTTCATCTCCGTGGATATCGAGCTTGCTATACTCGTACGACTCCCAATCAGGAGCAACGTCCACGACTGCCTTGTGGTCCTGTCCTCGGAGAATAATGACACCGGAGATGTGAGAGTTGTTTGCCGCGCCAAGGACACCCATGGAACCGAAAAGGTATTTACGGGATCCCTCCAAGCGGTCTAAGAGGGTGGGGTGGTTAGACAGAGAGTGACAGAAGTAGTCGCGACCAACAGATCGCTACGGCCGATGAGAGGAGCGGAATAGTGACGTACTGTAGAAGCCACCAATCTGGTTGGAGCTCATGAATACCTGGGTAAGTTCCTCTGGGTACTTGAAATCGACCCGCCAGATAGAGTAACCCTCCTTATCGAACCTAGTGCACGAAATATTTAGGGGAATAATTCGAGTAATATGTAATTTATACGTACTTCTCATAGAACCACTCGAGAGAGCCACCTGTTCCTCTTGTGTCAAGGTTAGAATATGCACGCTTCCAGTCCTCCAGGTTGAAGTCACTCTTCGGGAGGTCGTCGAGTGGGTTCTTCTTCTTGGGCTCAGCGGGGATGAGAGGCTCCTCCTCCTCCTCCTCCTCCTCCTTCTTCTTCTCCGCCTTCGGTTTAGGCTCCGCCTTTGGCTTTTCGGGTTTCGGCTTCTGGTCCTTCTGCGGGGGGACGTACTGTTGAGCCGTCTCTACGAGTTCAGCACCGGCGAGGATGTCCTTGATTCGAGGCTGGTTGACAATGGTTTCGTAATAGCGGAAGGTATGCGGATATTTGGCACGCT
>Ga0307515_10017076_pt1 | contig 13249 bp, 15 predicted proteins | sample 17_EM_MG_FD_194513 | JGI IMG/M metagenome (GOLD analysis project Ga0307515, IMG submission 194513) | Populus trichocarpa ectomycorrhiza microbial communities from riparian zone in the Pacific Northwest, United States - 17_EM | ecosystem: Host-associated > Plants > Roots > Unclassified | place...
GAACCAGGTGGGATCCCCCCAGTCTACTAAGCAAACGGACTTGGCACAGGCCCGCATACCGTCGCACCCAGGCCAATTTCGACATTAAGCCAATAAGCGCACCATTCCGGTCTCTCGAAAACACCCTATTACAAGGATGAGGAAGACGGACCGCAACCACTCCCACGTTGAATCGGAAGAAAGTTAAGCAGACTGACACGTTCAACGGTGAAGGTTATGCTCCTCTCACAGAGCGCAGAGAGAACGGTTCATAGGACGCAGTTTGCGGCAATTACACCAGATGGGCCAACCTCCTGGGCAGTCATCGAGCGATAAACCTCAAGATCTCGAAAATCAGGGTACCTTCGCGAAACAGTGGTGATGGAACCCTGACTCATCAACAACACCCTCCATTTCGGGTAACGCCACCAAACCTTTCTTGAACCCAGCCGTCCGGCGCCGAAATAGGTTTTGACCTAAGCGGTCAGGTGTGGTGCTGCGCAAGGTGCGGGACTTTTTGTTGACGGTGCCTATGGAAAGAGATCAGTCGATCCACCCGAGATTATCCAAAACTCCAATCATCGAAATCACACCTAGATCCTAGAATCCAAATCCGTCGATAACGGTTCGCATCTCCCCTCAGCAACAATGGGTTTGATCCCAAGAAAAGCCACGATGAAACACAATGAGATCAAAATAGCACGCCACCCCCATTCATCGTGTCGCAGAGGGGTACACCGCACCCGTTCGATCACGAAAAGATGGCGGGGACGCAGTAAGCGTAGGCTGTGTATGGTGTATATGCATGCGACGAGGGCTCTACAGTTTGTATGCAAAAGGGTCCATATTGCAGATCCGAAATGACAGAAGGGACGTATAAGTATACCAAATACATACGTACAACATGGGGGGGAATCGTGTTGGAGATTCGAGATGGTGGTAGTATCGCGGGAAAAGAATGATATGACAGTGGGGAGGTATCGCTTGGGTGTGGTTGGAGGGTGGGTCAGCAACAGAAATAACAAATGGCAACCGAATAAGTAGCAGGAGTGTGAGAGGGAAATAAAACAGATATGAGACAGCCCTGGTCCAGCAGCAAAAGAATCAACAAATGCATTGCGGGCGGTCAAAATGAGCACAAGGAGTGAAAGAGAATCCTCCAAATTTCAACTAAAAATACAAAGATTTGGTTTGAGGTCGTTCAAACGTTCGTTATTGCCATTTCATTCCGTCGTTCCGAGTAGTCGTGTTATTTGATTAGCGTGACGGGACAGGGGAGGGGGACCCTCATTTCGAGCGACCGATCCCTGATGAGTAAGCACTCGCTGGTAGGGTATGCCAGGTGAGGGAAGAGAGGAGGGAAGGCAGGGTAGGTGTTGGGTGATGGGCCGGGTAATTGTACACCCCAACAAAGCTGGTACGAGCCTTGAACGGGTAAGCGATGATGATATCGGCAAGACCGAAACCAATTCAGTGATCATGAAGCATAGGGGAGATTCGGCGGATCCTCCGGAGGTGAGTTATTGGGAGTGTGAGGATCCAGGAAGTGGAAGCAGGGAAAGGGGAGAGTGGAGGAGAAGTGAGATGAAGGACCGATGATCCTGAAGTTGATGTCCATGGAAATAGATCCGAGGCGCCGAAAGAACTGCCCCAAATCCCGACTTGCACGAAACCACCAGACACCGCTGTTCAGGGTGAGAACTTGGAGGGACCAAAGGTCATATCGACATGTAGTTCCCGTTCCCGTTCCCGTTGAAGGTATACTCGTACCCAGATCCATAGCCAATCGGTGGATGACCGTTGACCTCGTACGACGGAATATTTGGTCTCACCCCACGCGCTCTCCTATTCTCAGCACTCCTCCTCAATCTATTCCCACTCCCAGCTCCAGTCGGATTCTCACCCCTCGAACCTGAATGTGTCCTTGTCGGGGTTCCCGATCCAGAATTCGACAATGATCGTGAATGGGAATGGCCGTTCCCAACAAGGGTATTCTGGTTATTACTCGAGCGAGTGCGTGAAGTAGAACGAGACCTGGAACGTGCACGTCTATGGCTCCCTCGGCGATCCAGGTCGCTCGATGTTGAGCCTTGGCGGTGGTGTCGACTGGTGCTCCCACTCCCCACGGGATACACAGCCTGGAATGGCTTGCCTAGATCCTCCGCTGTCGGGGGTATGAGGGTCGAACTCTGCGCGAACTCCGTCGGACGTTCTCGATCTCTTCTATGCTTGTGCTTGGATCCGTCTGAACCCGATCGTGTGTGATGTGCCCTCTCTGGGTGCCGTAATGTGGGTGCAGGTCTGACAGGTTCAGGGAATGAAAACGGCTGAGGCTGTCGCGTTGAGGATTCCCTCGAGAGCTGAGGATGGGGTTGAGAGAGTTGGGCCTGGTAAAACATGCTCGCGCTCGGCTTCATGGTTGCCTGGTAGGCCGGATCCCGTGACGGTAGGGAGTTATCCCTCCAAAGTGAAACCTGTGGTTCAGGCATATGCATCGGCGTAGGCATGGTGGGACCAGCGACACCGTTCTGTCCCGGTGGGGCAGGTTTAGTCGGTGAATGGAGGGGAGGGGGGACATTGAAGAAATTATTCTGAACACTCATCGCAGGGACCATCGGTGCAGTCTCGTATCTAGCGTCGTTGACCATCGCCCCTCGCACATGTTTGATTTGCATCCTGTCAATGGGGTCATTATCCCTACCCAGGCCTAACCCATATTGGGGATTGGTAGGGCTAAAGAGAGCATCGATATTGAGTTGCTTCGGCTCTTCCTTGCGTCCACGTCGGGAGGCACGCCGGCTACGTGAGCGGGAGGGTGCGGATGAAGCAGTGGAGGATTTTGTTCGGGAAGTGCGAGTGGAGGGGGACGAGTAGAGACTGGTTCGGAAAGCGGATGTGAGGGGCCAGAGTCGGTCGAAACTGGGGAAACGGGGTGTGCGGGTTGGTGAAGTGGCATTAAGTTTTGTTGTTGACGAGGTGAAGGGAGGGCCATGAGCAGGGAAGTACGCAGGGGCTTGGGAGGAATCGCTCATTGCAATGTCTTCCATTACTGGAGCCAACATCTGTTGTTGAGACTTGTGGTTCGTGTTGACGTAAGGACTAGATTTGCTCTTGGGAGTGGAGCCTAAATCGTTCAAATAAATCGAAATTTCTCGCAATCCTCCGAGGGAGAAAAAACGCACCATGGTGCCCGGAAGATGAAAGACTGTGCTTGTCTTCCGACGATCTCCTCGAATGATCCCTGTAGGAGCCCTTGAGGGGTTCGCTAGCCTCAATGTCTCTGCGCAGCACATTCGGGTTGCCATCGCCCTCCGTCAACCATCTGAGTCTCTTCTGCCGTTTGCGAGCGCAAGGTACGATGATTGCAACCAATGTAATGATGAACACCACTCCTCCAAGAACACCACCGATGACTGGGGCGAGAGGGAATTTCCTCCCCCCGTCGTTTGAGTCATTTTGTATCAGGCTTGTCGGAGAGGATAGACCGCTGGGTGACGGAGAGTTATCGAATGAAGTGGAGGGAATTAAGCTAGGGGTAGTTGTAGGAATACCGAAGGGGGTTGGAGACTGGAGAACCAAAGTCAGAATGGCTGGCACGGGGAGGAGGAATTTGGATGTTCACAGAGGGATCAGTTGAAATAACCGTCGGGTCCATTATCGTCGATCTTTTGCGCGCGACGCGGGTGCCGCGCTGGGTCGTGAAGATTACCGTACAGTGAGGGGAAGAGAGAGACGGAGGTATCTGAGAAGATATACGTGGCTTTTGTGAGGAAAACGAGGCAGGGCGGGGCAGTGGTTTGGTAACCCGGAGGAGCGCCTGGTTGGATCTCACTTACCGAAAAAGAGACAGCGGCAAAAGGCAAAAAGGCGGACTCTGAAGCGCTCCGGAGGCGGATGGGGAGAATAGAGGGGGGAAAAAGAGAAAAAAATGGACGTGATATTGCCGTGTATCCGAGGGTAACAACCAAGAGTAGATGGTCGAAAGAGATCACCCTTGAGCGTTATAGTCCGACTCGATTTGGAACGGGGCTGCAGTCCACGACTAACACACGAGGCAGCTGAGAACACACACGACAACGCTTGTCATTTCCGCAATGCCTATCATTCCCTATGCGAAAGGACAATCATCAAAAAGCAAAGAGCAACTAAGGTACGCGATGAAACGGGAAAAATAGATGAACACAGAACGCCCATGAAAAGGGCAGAAATGATCTCAATCATCCATGCGGACGTCCTGGACGGACGACTCGACCTATAAGGCGCCTGATAAGTAAGTCATGGTATGACGGAACACCTGCTGGCCTCACCTGACCAGCCGGAGAAACCGTGTTTCCTTCTGATTCATGCCAAGGCAAAAAACTGGGAGGGATTCCTCTCATGCCACTGCTAACTGGTTTGGGGGGCTCCCTCGTGGCGACTTGGCTTTGTTGGTAACATTCCACCCGGAGTTCCTACGACAGAAATTAGAGTGGCTGATTGCGATGCTGAAGAAACGACGAACCTCCAAGCTCTTGTCACGAAGTGCTGGGGCACAGCTGATCGTGTGATACACCTCAGGACGAGGTGTCTCCATCCCTTGAGCCATCCCTTCCTTCACCGGCGAGTGGTAGCTCTTACTGAAGCTCCTGGGAAGAGGCCGTTTGGGCCTGTGAGACGGTAGTGGGTGGACCGGTTGTTCAACTTCTTCGTCGTCGGAGTCATCGAGCAGAATGATCACGGATCGTTGGGACTGAGCACTAGACGCCTCGGAGTCGGAGCCGGAGAGCGGGTCAGACCCAAGTGAACTCGAATTACATCCGTCGTACGAGTAACAGTGCATGCCTTCGCGTGTGGTTGGGAGACGTGTTTGGTGTGAGGGCGTAGCTCGGAACCCAAGGCGAATATAAACAGCAGGAGTCGAGAAAGGGTCAAAGCCACAAAAGGACAAGTCGGTGGGAACTGGCAAAACGGGATCCTGGAGCAGGTTATAAAAGGAGGCTCATACCACGCCGTGCCCTCGCGTGAAAGTGAATTTCTAATTCCACCGTGTAGATAGCGTAACTATCTGTCCTCGGTCGCTGTGCCGTGTGTCTGAACGGTTGGCGATCGTTGTGAAAAAGAAAACAAAAAAATTAGCCGAGATACTTGTGATCCACCACCGAGCCGTGTCTCGTCTGGTCAACCAAATCGCGCACTTTCAATCCAGATAGCAGCACCCCAAGGCCACGCTGAAGATTTTCGGTCGCGTTGTGTGCCTGGAGTCTTATGAAATGCCTGTCGCGATCACGCTGCCACTGGTACGTGATTTGATTCATGCCATGGCGGACTTTGAGCCAGTTAGCCGTCTGAAAGTGGGACTCCCCATCTGTCGTTATCCCCTCTTTGCCCTCTCCCACCACCAGGCTCGTCTGAGCTTTGGCTCGACACTCCCTTTATCACCATGAGCAATTTTGCCCAACAGTTCCAGCAGGCGGAACAACAAAAGAGAAAGTGAGTCCTCCCCATCCCAACTCACCGCATCCGACCTCCCTGACGACTTGGTGCTTTCTTTTTTACCACAGTATGGAGCAGGCGTTTACTTTTGCTCTCCAGAAGTTCTTTACTGCCAAGCCAATTGGCTCAGAGAAGAAAGGTTCAAACCCCCGAGCCGAGTTCTACGCAAAGTACAAGCAGGAGGCTGAGCATGCCGACAAAAACTTTCAAAAGAAATACGAAGAAGATCTGAACACCACGCTCATTTTCGTATGCCCTTCTGCATAACCTACCTCTACCGAGCTGACAGTTGGGGAACGCAGGCCGGTCTTTTCTCAGCAGTAACTTCTGGTTTCATTCTCAACATCCAAGATGATATCAAACCTAACTTCGACGAGGAGGCAGTCGCACTCCTCCGCGTTTTGATTCACAAAATGGATGGTACCACATTCGGTGGCCAAGTGCCCCCTCTCCAAGCCTGGGACGGTCCCGACCGCGACATCGTTACCTGTCAAGCCGTCCTTTACGCCAGCCTTGGCATTTCGCTCCTCGCCGCTTTCCTCGCCATGTTGGGAAAGCAGTGGTTAAACCGCTTCGGCAAGGCTAAAGTGAGGGGTTCCGAAATCGACGAAAGCAGAAACCGTCAGCGCAAACTTAGCGGAATGGTCTCTTGGAAGTTCGATCTCATCATGGAGAGCCTCCCCCTTATGCTCCAGTCCGCTCTGCTTCTCCTCGGATATGCCCTCTCGAGGTACCTTTGGACCATCAACTTGACGGTCGCCTCCGTCGTTATCGGGATCACCTCCATCGGATTGGGGTTCTACGTTTTCATCGTGATCGCCGCGACGATCGCGGATAATTGTCCTTTCCAGACCCCCGCTTCCCAAGTCCTCCGTGGGATATACCATCTCGATAACTCACGCAACCGGTACATCTCTCGAACACGACGTGCAGCATTCCGTCTCTGGCTTCGAACGACGCGTCTATACCAAATCACAACTCTGAAGCTTCTCCTCCCGCTTTTTACCCCACTCAAAGCTAAGCGACGCTCGCTGACCTACCAATCGCAACGAAAGAAGGCTGTCAGGTTGTTCAGCAAGAAAGAGACGGATCACGATGCATACAATGTCGATGGAGGGTGTATTATCTGGATGATTGACACCGCTCGAGGACAAACTGCTTCCCGGATCATCTCCAACTTCATTCCAGAGGTTGTATGGCATCGTGATATCAAGGATAGCCCATCTCTCCCGTATCTGTACGACCAAGCCTTGGAATGTTTCGATTTCGAAGAAGAGAAGGTTAGCTTGGTCTCGAGGTTAAGGGACCAGGCGTTCTCTGCGACCAAGGCTTTCGTCCACGTCTACTCCCAAATGCGAGTCACCGGAGCCATCGACGACTCTTTCATCTCACGCACCCGCGTTCACCACGCTCAGCTCGCTGACGGTCAACACAAGGAAGATGCGGATCTCGAATCCACGTTATGGCTGACGGACTACATTATGGGCAGACAGCGCGGGATCGACTGGAGCGAAACCAAAGTTTCCTATAATCATCGGATCTGGATGGCTCATGTCATTCTGTGTCTCGTTTGGTTGAAAGGTGGACGATTGGACGAGTGTCTCCAGGGATTCGTGATTCAGACGTTGGATTGGAGGAACTGGAGTATGGCGACGGATTGCGTCTTGATGTTGTGCCTGTCGTTGGGCATTCCTGTTCACGCGGATGATCTTCTAGTTACGGACAAACGGTATGTTTGGTAATTTCATTTGCCAAGGTTGTAGGTAGAGGCTGATGTCTTTCTTAGGCTTGCCTTTGAGACCTCGATGAACAATTTCTTCGACAGACTAGAAATCTTGCCCGTCGGAGATGTGGTTGGCCCACTGAAGCTCTTGCAGCCCACGGACAGCGATACCCTTGCTTCCCGATCCTACAGCCTCTTCCATCGCCTCATAAATCTCCCCTCGTTCGGTATCGACCACGAAGGAACCAAGTGGGAAGCCGCTCGTTACGCATTGACGCTCGCGTTCGGGAGATCAAGCTATAATCCTACCTTGGAAGACCCGACAGATATCCTCAAGTTCTTGGTCTACCACATCGCTAGACAGTGCGTTCGTCATGGCACTGGGGAGAAAGCCGAAATCGAGGAAGTGGAGATGGTCGAATTGGAGAAAAGTCAGGAAGGTGCCGTCAGGTGTGCCTTTGCGGCGTTTTACAACGTCGATAAGGACCCTGCTCCGGTTTCGGTCCCCGAACACTCGAAATATCTTCTGGTCGAACTCCTTCCTGGTATCTGCCGATTGATCGAATCCGATGACCGACCTTTGCCTCTCCGAAAAGCTGCGATCCACTTCTTCTACTGCGTTGCGGATAATTGGTTATCTGGTCCCAATCCCATCCCTGCTTCACCGCAACTCATCGGGGGGTTCAATACGAGCTGGGCGAAGAGCGTGGTGGACATGAACCGGGCATACGACACGAACGCTCGAGCGAACCTGACTTTCGTCTTGCAGATGTTGAGGTCCAAAGCTTGGAGACCTCATCTAAAGATTCCTGAGAGGCAGTTAGCCTTGGTCTCGGAGTTGAGGATTCTGGATTTCGATTTGACGGAGACGTTGAACGATCCGGATGTTCTGCCGTACCTCGTTAAGGCGGAGAACCGAGATGCAATCAAGGGATGGTTGAAGTCGTCTTGGAGGCACTGGCATGTACTGGACGATCCGTCTCGTCGAGCGCTCGTGGAACAGACGAGAGCGACGAAGGCGAAGCATCCTGAGGATTTGGACGTGTTTGAGGAATCGATGGGGTATAAGAAGGAAGATATGAGGAGGGTTATCCAGAGGCGTAAGGATTTCGGGGAGAGTACGAAGGAGGAGGACGGGTGGATGAGAGAGTTGGAGAAGGGTGTGGAGACGTTGAAGGGATTGAAGGAGGAGACCTAGGTTCCCCTCGCTCCTTCTACCACCTCGGCACCGACACCACGACACCCGGAATCCCGGGGACGTGGTGTAATGGTTTGGTCTTATCTCCTGGTATCTCGTCATATTATCGAGGCTGCGATGTGTCTTGGCTCTCGGCCATCGTCACCCCCCTCGTCCTCGTGTTTGAACTTTACTCATTTATATCGCGGTTCCGGCAACTGCAGTCGCTGTTCACTGGTTCCTGTCTTAGTGGCGCTTCCATTACTAGCCCGTTGCGCACCGGAAATGTGGCCATATCATGGTTCAGATCTCATATACATACCCTACCGATCAACTCATATCTGGTCCTGGGTGGGAGTTTCGTTGTGATTCCGGGTCATCCTTCCATCTGGTCATTTTGTCCTACCCCGTCACAATCTGCTCCTCCACTCCTCGTCGGTCTTTGTGTTTTGGTCTTCATGTTTTGGGTTTATCCTTTGGCCCGCCGTGGACCGGCGGGTTTCTGGCCCTGTTTGTGGGAATGGTCCACCCTTTCTTCTTTCTTGTTCGTTCCGCCTGCCACTCAATGTACGCTATGCAGTCGAAGAACACGGAACCGCTCTATTCGGAATCATGCGGAGCCTTTGGTGGATTGGACTGTGTGGCCGACCGATACACAAGATATATAAGGAACGTTTGAAGACATTGAACCATGCCAAGTATCAATAGCTCTGTGCAGGTGACACCGCAAAGTTTCGCAATTGTGGTACTCTACATAATATGTGGATAGGGGTTAACCCATCCTTAGGCGTTCGAGATCAGAAGCTTCTCGATCGGCGCAAGTGGGTCTGGAAATCTTTGATAGACATAAAGGGGGGGACCAAGACGCTGGGCCTGTGTTACAGCAGTTCGCATTGATATGGAACGCCCTGCGCCCCGTGCCCCGTTTCATTTCTCGGTCGATGGTCTCTTATCGGATTTCGTCGGATAAGATTCAAGCTTGTCACTTTAACTACATACTCACCGGTCACTCGCTAGTCAAGTACATCTCATGTGGTACTTGTGACGATATGGTGCCAATTAAGGTTGTGAAGGGAAGGGGGAACTTGTCTGGATTGGGATACGGTTTGGATCACCCAACTGCCCATCGCCTCCTCCATGGCCGAGATCCGTTCTTCCATCACCGAACCCACAGGTGGGCTCGATTTTGCAGAAATTGCGGTTGGTATCTACGCTTCTTCTGACTTGGGAGCGAATCGAACGTCTGGTTGCCCAAGGGATACGAGGGAAACGGACGGACAGGTACTACTTTATTCCTGAGATGTTTGGGGGGAGACGCTGGAGGGGGCAAGGTCATCCTTCCGCGTGGTGGCAACCCGCTCGGATACAGATCTTTTTGACTGTGCTTTGATGGTGATGAGCCTTTGTCAGAAATATGGTGCCGGCACTTACCGTTCCTTCAAACATGACAAGGATTCATCACATCATCCGTCCCATTAACGTGTGATAAACTTGCCATTGTGCGTCAGCCCCTATGACTAAGAATCGCACGGGAAAGTTGTTTGACATTGAACGTATCTCTGGAAAGGAGGAGAGATCAGGTCGTGGGATCAGATCTGGTTAGCCTGCGTTGGGAGGAATCTGTGAACATCGCCCTCCCGCGCGCGCGGAACCCAGAACCGGTCGTGGAGTTGAAACACGCTACCTGGGTCGGATCGAGGGAGATATTCAAGCAGGGAGGACTCAGAGTTTCTCACTTTGTCTCCTCCCTCTCTTCCTCCACCGTTTCATCAATTCATCAGTTCTACCCCTTTGTTCTTTGGGCAAAACCACTCAAGACGCTGTGTTTCGTTTCCATCCCTGGTCATCGCGCCGAGAGAGAAAGAATTGGTGGGCTTTCGCACATCTTTCTTCACTCTCAACACAGCCAGGGATCATTGATCGTGAGAATATGTGATCCGTCTGTTCAATTGGGCCTAGTCTGCCGTGCGGGAATTCCAGGTGGAGCTTTGCGATTTCGTGGGTCCCGCTGGCGCGTCTGCAATGTATACCTCCCATTGATCTATTGTGATACGCGTTTGCGGGTGAATACAAGTGACCGTCGGTGGGAGTACTTGGTAACAGCGATGATGGGCCCATGGGGTGCATATGTTACCAGCACCTTTCCTGATGCGCAGCGTGCGCCCGTTGCGTGGTTGGTGACCTTCGTAATTCGGCCGGTTGAAGCGACGGTAATTCCCCTTCCGCGTCCCACCGATGTCACCGTGGGAAAGCCACTTGCCGATATCGATGCTTCCGCACGACGATCCCGCAGCGAACATCCAAAGAAAAGATCCAGGACATCCGGTTCATTGCATGAATGTCGACGACGAAAAAGGTGATGATTCAACGGGAGAAGAAAGAAAAGCACGGTTGCGTAATTTGATGGGGTGCCTGCCAGAAATCACTCAGCTGTTTTTATTCTTATGGACCAGCGTTCATGCTACCACCGCCGTATGTACGTAATCCATCCAGTATATATCCTTGTTCCAATTGGGTTTGATTCCCCCTCTACAACACCGGGCGTCGTCCCTGCCCTACTGCCGCTCATTCCCTCCACTCAGTTCGATTGCCTCCGTTTCCTGTCGCCCATTGAGCGCGAAAATTTCCTCGAATTCTCCCCGGCTCCTCGTAGCACGTTATGGGGGAAGCAACTATCAGTCCACAAGCGTGCGTTCAATTGACACCCCTTCCTTCGTCTCTGAACCTTTGCCGACCGCGTTTTTCTTTCCCAGTTTGGAGGATGCTATGCTTAAGGCATTGCCGTCACTCTTTCCGAATCTCCTTGGGACAGCCAGCGGCGCCCGCGTGGAGTTCTACGATAAATTCCAACGTGAGGCCGACGAGTACGACCGGGACTTTATGAAGAAATATGACGAGGATCTGAATACCACGTTAATCTTTGTATGTCCTTTTTTCACATTCACCCCGCTCATGACGTTAATTTGGATTTTCTGGGGAACAGGCCGGTTTGTTTTCCGCAGTCACATCCGCGTTCATTGTCGATGTCCAGAACAAGCTCGAACCGGATTTCCAAGAAATGAGCTACCAACTCCTCAAGATTGTCGCCAGTGCCTCGCTTGGGAACATCCCAACTGGCAACGATGCCGCTTTCCCTCAATGGAACGGCCCCGATTCCACCATCGTCCACGTCCAAGCCATTCTTTATTCGAGCTTGGCCGCTTCCCTTCTCGCCGCGTTCGTCGCCATGTTGGGCAAGCAATGGCTCAACCGTTACGCTCAGGTTGAGATGCGTGGATCCGTTATCGACCGCAGTCAGCATCGACAACGCAAGATGAACGGAATGGTCACCTGGCGCTTCGATCTCGTCATGGAATGTCTGCCTCTCATGCTCCAAGCCGCGCTCCTCCTCCTCGGTTACGCCCTTTCCAACTACCTCTACTTCATCCACCGAACTGTCGCCAGCATCCTCATTGGTTTCACTTCGTTCGGTCTCCTCTTCTACCTGCTCATCGTTTCTGCCGCTACTCTATCCTTTAATTGCCCATTCCAGACCCCTCTCTCCCTCGTCCTTCGCTTCTTGATTCGTTTCGACGACGAACACAAGAAGTACCTCAAGCGATTCAGGAGGTGGTTCGGACGTAGGTTCTTCCAGAAGAAGAACCGACCGAGACCAAAGTCTGGTCTTCATGGTTTGGGCAGGTTCGGTACATTTGATGGGAGCAACCTCGGCGATCACATCGAGTTGCCCATTGCCGGTGTACCAAACGAGCCACCCCCGCTCTTCAACAAGGAGACTGATTGGGCCGGCTACGTGTTAGACTCGAACTGCATTGCTTGGATGTTCGAGATGTCGATGGACGCGGACGTCATCATGGCCATCATGAGGTTCATCCCCGAGGTCGTCTGGCACGCCGGGATCCGGACCACTCCTCTGGAAAGACTCTACGACACGGTGCTCGAATGTTTCGATCGTTCGTCCGGACGTCCCATGGTCATCCCCAGGCTCAAGAACAAAGCGTACCTCAGTGCTAAGGCCCTCCTCCACCTCGCCATCCAGCGCAAGTGCATCGGGGACGAATCGGACAATGCAGTGTTCAGGTCCATTTCCAACCGGCACCCGATCATGGGTTCCAAACATTACGACGAAGACTCGGACCTGGAGTCCACTCTCGGTATCATCGATCGGGTCTTTGGTGACTCCGAACCCATGCACTGGCAGAATTTCTCCTTCACCATTCAGCACCACGCTTGGATGGGTCACATCCTCCTCTACCGTGCTTGGGAAGTCCTCAGGAAAGGCAAGCCTTTGCCTGATGACGTCAAGGACTTTCTTCTCCACTCTCTTCGGTTGGAGCCTCCTCCTCCCGCGCCGATCGTAGCGGACTGTCTGCTCACAATCGGTTTGGTCCTCGGGATCAAGATGCACATTGATGACCTGTTGGTCGTTGACAAGAGGTAAGTCGAATTTGCATGTGTTTTCTCTGGCATGAAGTTAAATCGTCCTGCTACAGCCACGAATGCAGCCCTCAAATCAACAGGATCTACGACAAGCTCTCCGAGACGTTCCAGAACCCGAATCCCACCACCGATGAGATCGACCGTGCTCTGGAGGTCATGGAACTCATTGCACCCCTCTCCGAGAACGAAATCGCACAAAAGAGTTACGATCTATTCCACGTCATCATGCAGGCTCCCGTCTCTCTCGCCTACACGCAAGCGAAGAAGTGGGAGGCTTCTCATCTGGCCATGCATGGGGCCTACAAGTGGGACAAGTTCTTGCCGTGGGTCGGGGATCCTCAAGATATTCTCACCTTCTTGGATCACAGCTTCGATTTGGCAACACGAGGCGGTCAAGATCAGCATGAGCCAATTCAGAACGCTTTGCGTGCGTTGGCTTATGCTTCGGATTCTGTCAC
>Ga0307515_10017077_pt1 | contig 13249 bp, 9 predicted proteins | sample 17_EM_MG_FD_194513 | JGI IMG/M metagenome (GOLD analysis project Ga0307515, IMG submission 194513) | Populus trichocarpa ectomycorrhiza microbial communities from riparian zone in the Pacific Northwest, United States - 17_EM | ecosystem: Host-associated > Plants > Roots > Unclassified | place...
ATCATGCCGTTGAACGATTCGACCAGCGCGCCGACCTCGTCGTCGCTCATCTTCACGGCACGGCGCGAGTAGTCGCGTTGCTCGACCACTTCGCGCGCAACGCTGGCGATCGACAGGATCGGCCGCGTGACGAGCCGCTGCAGCCGCATCGACGTGAGGTACGCCACGATCATGGCGACCGCCAGCACCGCCAACGCAATCACCGCATAGCTGCCGATGCGGTCGTACAGCTCGTAGTCGGCTCGCAGGTAGACGGTGCCCACGAGCTCGCCGCTTTCGAACACGCGGGTGAACACGGCGAGCTCTCGCTGCTCGATGCGCACGCCCTCGGGCCCGGGCGCGGCGGGGAACATGGCGAAGCCGCTGCCAGAGGTGTAGCTCGCGAAGAGCTTGCCGTGGGCGTCGTAGAGCGCAGCAGCGCGAACCTGCGGCCGCGAGCGCAGCACCGCCAGGTTGTTGGTAGCCACCTTGCTGTCGTCGAAAGCCAGTGCCGTGGCGGTGGTCTGGCCGAGCAGCTGCGCCTGCGCGCCCATGTCGTTGACCCAGCTCTGGTGATAGGCGCGCAGGTCGTAGGCGATCATGGCGCCCAGCGCCACGATCAGCGCCACCAGCGTGGTCAGCAGCACCACGCCGACCAGCCTGGCCTGCAGCGATCGGGAGCTGTAGCGCCAGCTCACAGGGTGGCTCCTTGAACGCGCCGCGCCACACCGAGCAGGCGCGAGCTGATCTTCAGGCCGCTGGCTTCGTGGGTGCGCAGGTTGACGTCGAACCGCACCTTGTTGTCCACCAGGACGAAGTTGATCGCGCCGCCGACCGCGAACACATCGTCCGAATCGGTGACGACCAGGATCGGCAACTCCTTGGCCGCCGCGACGAGCGAGGCGGCGCGTGTCGCGGCCTGGCGCCCAATGAACAACACGTGCACGCCGGCGAGCGAGGTGCCTGGAGAAATCTTGCGCGTGACGATCGCGCGCCCGTTGGTCGACCGGTTGGCCACCATGGGCATCAGTTCATCGGCCAGGCCCTCGGCGCCGCTGATGCCGATCACGAACGGGCTCTGGTCTCCTTCGAAGGAGCTCGGCGGCCAGTCCACGAGCCCGAGAAACTTGTAGAGGTAGGCGGCCTTGACCTGGTCTTCCTGCGCGACGCGTTCGGTCTGCGCGCTGCACACGGCCACCGGCCAGAGGAACCAGATGCACACGGCGCGCCACCAGAGGGTGGAGGTTGCGTGGCGGCGGTTCATCACAGCGTCAACCTCAACCACAGCGCGATGCTGCGGTCGATCTCGCTGCGCGCAGGGGCACTGCCGAACTCGGCGTGCTCCGTACCGAAAAGGTTCTGCCCCACGAGAGAGACTTCGATGCTGGGCGTGATGCGCCAGCCATAGCGCGCATCGACCGCGGTGTAGGCGGGCACGGCGCCTTGCGGCAAGGCCGCCACGCGGCGCAAGGAGACGTCGAACTCATGCCCCTCGGCCGGCGTGAAGGCAGAGTGCAGCGACCATTGATAGTCCGGGTCATCGCCCAGGTTGGCGGGGCCGACGGGGTCGGTGCTGCCGGCCTGGAGCTTCAAGTTCTTCTGCAGCGTGCTCAAGCCCGCGCTGAGCCGCCATGTGGGCAAGGCCTGCCAGGCGGCCCAGGCTTCGACGCCGTAGGTGCGTCCATCGATCATGTTCTGCACCTGGGCATTGGGCGGTGGCTGGCCGCTGCGCAGGCCCTGCCAGTCGTGCAGAAAAGCGGTGGCGGAATAACTCCAGTCGGGCGTCGGCTGCGCGCGGTAGCCCAGCTCGAACACGTTAGCCACTTCAGAGACGAAGTCCGGTCCGCCGGCAATGATGTACGGCGGGCCCGCAGGCGGCAGCCGGAGGTCGCGATCCAGCCGGGCCGGCGCCCGCACGGCACGCGAGATGGCGCCCCACACCAGCTGGCCGGCGGCCGGCTGCCAGGCCAGGCGCAGGTTGGGCAGGGTCTCGGTGCCGGTGTAGTCATTGCGTTCGAACTTGAGGCCGAGCGTGAGATCGAGCCCGCTTGCGAGCTTCACGTCGTCTTGCACGAACAGGTTGGTCCAGGTCAGCGTGCGGCTCGCCGGTACGAAGCCGAAGAAAAAGCCCGGGGCGATGTGGTCCTGTGCTCGCCGGTAGCCGGCGCCCCAGACGAGCCGGTGGTTTGCGAGGGTCAGGCCATGCTGGAACTCGGCGTCGCCGAGGTCGGTGCGCGGCCGGTACAGGACCGCATCGTCGCGCTCACTGTGGTCGAAGTAGACCTGCACCCGCAAGTCGGCACCGCCGCCCAGCCGGCGCGTCCAGCGGCCGAGCACGTTGCTGCCCGAAGAGGTGATCGGCGTCAGCTGGAAGGTGCCGATGTTGCCCCGGTACTGCGCACGCGTGCGGTAGGTGTCGCCTTGCAGCGTGTAGTCGTCTGCGTCGTGGTTCCAGTCGGCCCGAAAGCCGAGCTGGTGGCGCTCGTTGCCATCGGCCACGGCGGTGTCGGCGGCGGTGTCGGTGTGGCGGGCGTTCGTCGTCTTCGCATAGAAACGCACGCTGCCACTGTCTCCCAGGGCCGTGCCGTAGCGCAAGGCCAGGCCGCGCTCGCGATTGCCGCCACCCGCCACGGCCAGCAGGCCCTGCGTCTCGGCGCTGGAGCGCGTGATGATGTTGATGACGCCATTCACCGCGTTGGCGCCCCACAGCGTGGCGCCGGGGCCGCTGATGACCTCGATGCGTTCCACGTCGCCGAGCATCACGTCTTGCTGGTCCCACAGCACGCCCGAGAAGAAGGGTGCGTAGACGGTGCGTCCGTCGATCAGCACCAGCAGCTTGTTGCCGATGGCGTTGTTGAAGCCGCGCGCGCTGATGGCGTACTGGGTGGCATCGATGCGTGCCACCTGCAGGTTGGGCGCCAGGCGCAAGGCCTCGGGCAGGGAGCTCACGCCGGCACGGCGAATGGCATCGGAGGTGATGACGTAGATCGAGGCCGGCGCCGCACTGAGCGGCTCGGCGCGCCGGGACACCGAGGTGACCTCGATGCCGGAGAGTTCTTCCAGCGAGAGGTCAGCAATCTCTTTGGTACTCGACACCGCCGCCTGGGCAGCCGCAGACACCAGCCACATCGACACTGCGAACAAACAAGCGGCTCTGGCCACTGGATCTCCAAGTCATCGGCGGGACTGCTGTGTGTGTATTCGAGCAGTGCCAAGCCTCCCTCGCCACTGTCAAACCTTACACGCTGATCGGGGGTGGGTAATCCCCAGGCCTCCAGGGAGGTGTGACTTCCGACACGCGTCGCCGCACAAATGCCCCATGGCGGGGCCACGCGGCCCGACGTCTCCGGTCGAAGTTCTCGGATTGGGCCTGTGCTGCACCACGGGCGATCAAGAAGCCGTGCCCCACGTCGATATGAAGACGTGCCCCTCTCTCGACAGGCCGCGTGCGCACGGGCCGGAGGGGCGTGCCGTCTGGAGACAATCTGGTGACGAATTTTGCAAGACGCCGATGGATGGAGCCAACGCGTCGGCGGTTGGCTGGGCCCCTGGGCCGCGCCCTGGTGATGGCTGCCTGGCTGGCGAGTGCAGGCCAACCCTTGGCCGCGCATGCCGCCGATGACCTCGCATCCTCTCCGCTGGATGCACTGCTCGACCTCGAGGTGTCGGGCGCCTCGAAGTTCGCGTTGCGCGTCAGCGAGTCACCTTCATCGGCAACGGTGATCGGCGCCGACGAGATCCGCGCGCTCGGCTACCGCACGCTGGCCGACGTGCTGCAGTCCGTGCGCGGCCTGCTCGTGTCGTCCGACCGCACCTATGCCTACCTGGGGGTGCGTGGGTTCGCCACGGCTGGCGACTACAACACCCGCATCCTGTTGCTGATCGACGGCAACCGGGTCAACGACACTGTGTTCGACCAGGCCTTCCTCAGCACCGACTTCCCGCTCGACCTGGCGCTCGTCGAGCGCGTCGAGTTCATCCCCGGCCAAGGGTCGGCGGTGCACGGCGGCAATGCGCTGTTCGGCACCATCAACGTCGTGACGCGGCGCCCGGGCACCGAGGCGACCAGCCAGGCGGCCGTCACCGTGGGGCGAGGCAGCTTGAGAAAGCTGCAGGCGGCCACCACGCGCTCGTTCGCTGGCGGCGGGCGGTTGCTCATCTCGGGCGCCACCCAGCGCCTGTCTGGAACCGACGTGCGCTACCCCGGCCTGGTGGGTGCCGATGGCAGTGACATCAGCCACCGCACCGACCACGACCGTGGCGACCAGTTCTACTTGAAGTACGAATGGGACGAGTGGGTCGCCACCATGCTGCATGGCGACCGCCTCAAGGGCCTGTCGGCCGCGCCCGGCACGGTGTTCGGAGACCCGGGCAGCCAGTACCGCGACATGCTGACTCTGGGGGACGCCACCTTGTCGCACCCGATCGACGTGGCCAACCTGTTGAAGCTGCGGGTCTTCGCCGGGCGCTACGCATACCGTGGCGACTTCGTCGTCGACTATCCGCCGATCACGGTCAACCAGGACGGGGCCGAATCCCAGTGGTGGGGCATCGAAAGCCATTTGCTCTCGCAGCAGTTCGAGCGGCACAAGCTTGTCGCCGGCGTGGAGTTGCAGTCGTCGCCGCACCGTGACCAGACCAACATCGACGTGTCGCCCGCAGTCACCTACCTGGACGACCACCGCAAGAGCACACGCCAGGCGCTGTTCGGCGAAGACCAGTGGGAATGGTCGCCTTACTTCACGGTGACCATGGGCTTGCGCTGGGACCGCATCACCGGTGCGTCGACGGCGACCCAGTTCAGCCCGCGCCTGTCCTTGATCGCGCGCCCCACCGACAAGCTGGTGCTCAAGTTCATTCATGGCACGGGTTTCCGGCCACCGAACGCGTTCGAGTCTTACTACACCGTTGAAGGAACGCCGAGCTACAAGGGCAACCCCGAGCTGAAGAACGAACGCGTGCGCGGTGACGAAGTCGTGCTGGAGCTGCGGCCCTCGGCGGCCACGCGTTTCACCGCGTCGGCCTACGTCAACGAGGCCCGTGGCCTGCTGGTTCAGAACCTGGACCCCGTGAACAACGAGCTCGTGTACAACAACGCCGGATCGATGCGCACGCACGGCTTCGAGCTGGAGTTCGAACGGGTGTGGACCCAGGGAGCCCATCTGCGCACCAGCTACAGCAACCAGCGCGTGCACGACCTGTCCGGCCAAGGCATGGGCGACCGCAACGCTGCACAGCTCGGCAAGGTCGCGCTGATCCTCCCACTCGGCGGCGAGTTCACGCTGGGAAGCCAGGCGGTGCTCGTCAGCCGCCGCGGAGACCTGCCGGGCTACGGCGTCACGAATTTCACGCTGACCCGTCTGTGCCAGTTGCTGCATGCCGAGCTCTCGCTCGGCCTGTACGACGCCTTCGATCGCCGGCCGGTCGACCCGGGCAGCGATTCGGTGCTGCACCCGATCTCGCCGCAAGACGGGCGCACCTGGCAGTTCCGTATCAACATCAAGTTGTGACCTGCTGACCGTGCGCGCCTACCTGTCTGCCTGCCGCTGGCCCGCATTGCTGATGCTGGCCGTGCTGGCGTGCCCGAAGACAGCCCGTGCGGTCGACGAAGACGAACTCAAGGCCGCGATCATCCTGAACATCATGACCTTCGTCGACTGGCCGGCCGACGCCGCACCGCCGGCGGGTGAGCCCTGGGTGCTGTGCGCCGATTCGCGCTCGCCGTTGGCGCCCGCGTTGAAAGCCCTCGAAGGGCGGCCGGTGCACAGCGGGCGGCTCTCGGTTCGCGACATCCAACCCGGCGCCGTCACGCCGCCTTGTCATGCGCTGTATGTCGAGGCTCGTAACGGACTGCACGCCGCCAACCCGGCTCAACCCGGCACCTTGGCGAGCATGCTCGTCATCAGCGACGACGCGGTGCTGCCGTCGCCCGTGGCCTCGGTGATCCTGCGTGCCGTGGGCACGCGGCTGGCGTTCGAGATCAACCTGCATGCGGCACGCGAGGCGCGCCTGCAGCTCAGTTCCAAGCTCGTGCGCCTGGCCAAGGTGGTGAAGCAATGACACCGGAGCGCCGCCAGGACCGGTTTCGCGTGTCGCCGGGCCCGGGCCTCGGCGGGCGGGTGAGCCGAGCAGTCGCGCTTGGCGCCGGCTTTGCCCTGCTCGCCAGCGGGCTGATCCTCGACGCCTTCGTCTACGTCTCGCTGCGCGCCACGCTGGTGGACGACTTCACCATCCAGGCCCGCATCACGGCCGAGAGCAGTTCGGCGGCCATCGTCTTCCGCGACGCTCCCGCGGCCACTCAGATCCTGGCGGCCATGCAGGTGTCGCCATCGGTCGAGCATGCCGAGCTGCGCGACCTGGACGGTGGCCTCGTGGCGCAGTACACGCGTGCCGGCGCGGCGCAGCGCCCAGAGGGCAACCTGCTCGTGTTGCCCGTGGAAGGCCACCGCTTTGCCGATGGCCGTTTGCACCTGAGCCAGGCGGTGCGAGAAGCCGGCCGTGGCGTCGGCTCGCTGCGGCTGGTGGTCACCCTCGACCAGTTTTACCTGCGCATGCTGACCTACATCGGCATCACGCTGGTGGCGAGCGGGCTCGCGCTGGGCCTTGGCTTCATGCTGGTCGGCCGCATCCGCCGCGAGATCAAGGCCACCGAGCGCCGGCTGGATTACCTCGCCTATTACGACCCCGTCACCGGTCTGCCGAACCGCCACGCCGCCAACGAGCGCATCCAGCGACTGATCGAGACGGTAGGCAAGACCAGCGAAGGGTTCGCGCTGCTGCTGATCGACCTCGACGACTTCAAGGTCGTCAACGACACCCTCGGGCACGTGGCCGGCGACGAACTGCTGCGGGCCCTCGCCGGGCTGCTCACCGCCTTCATGCGGCCCAACGACATGGCCTTCCGCTTCGGCGGCGACGAGTTCGTGATCCTCGCGCCACGGGTGACGGGTGATATGCACCTGCACCAGCTCGGGCAGGCGGCGATGCTCGCGTTCCAGGGCGCCTTGAAGGTCGGCAGCCACGAACTGCGAGCGCGAGGCAGTGTGGGCATTGCGCAGTTCCCACGCGATGCCGCGAATGCCGAGATGCTGGTTCGCGCCGCGGACACGGCGATGTACGAAGCCAAGCGGCAGGGCAAGAACACCTTCGCTCTGTTCAACGCCGAGATGCACCGCGGCGCAGCGCGCCGGATGCAGCTCGAGACGGACCTGCGCGACGCGGTGGCGCGCAAAGAGCTGCATCTCGTCTACCAACCGATCATGGACTTCCGCACCCGGCGCCTGTGCGGCGCCGAAGCCCTGCTGCGCTGGGATCACCCGGAGCTGGGCATGGTGTCGCCGGTCGAGTTCATTCCCCTGGCCGAGGCCAGCGGGCTGATCGTCGACGTCGGTCAATGGGTGCTGCAGGCGGCCTGCCGGCAGATGAAGGTCTGGACGGACCAAGGCCACACGGGCCTGTTCGTCGCGGTCAACGTGTCGGCCCGCCAGATCCTGCGCGGCCTGCAGGCGCAGGTGAATGCCGCCTTGGCCGAGACCGGGCTGGACCCGCATTGCCTGGAGATCGAGATCACCGAGCACTCGATGGTCGAAGACATCGACAGCAACGTCGAGCAGCTCCGCACGCTCCGCGAGTTAGGTGTGCAGGTGGCGGTCGACGACTTCGGAACCGGGCTGTCGTCGCTCGCGTACCTGAAGCGCCTGCCCATCGGCAAGCTCAAGATCGACCGGGCGTTCGTGAAGGACTTGCCCGGCAACCAAGACGATGCCGCCATCGCGTCGGCCATCATCTCGATGGCGCACCGGCTCGGGCTCACGGTCGTGGCCGAAGGGGTCGAGACCGAGGCGCAGCGCGACTTTCTCGCGGCCCAGGGCTGCGACTGCCTGCAGGGCTATCTCTACAGCCGCCCGCTGTCGGTGGAGGCGTTCGACGAGATGCTGGCCGCTCAGGCGCTGGAGCTGTCGAGAGCGTAAGGCCGCAAGGCTGACGGGGTCTGCATGTCGGGCGCCACCTGCAGGCTGCTGCGCGCCGTGCCGCGCATCTCTTCGGGCGAGAGCGCCATGCCCACGCGGTCGCTGTAGTCGCGCGGCGGCTCCTGTGGTGCCTGCGCCTGGTCGTGGGCCGCCTTGGCGCACAGCGCGTCGATCACGGTCACGCCCAGAACCGCCGCGATCGCGATGGCTGTGTTGCGCGTCTTCGCATGCGGGCTGCGCAGGTCGGTGACCAGCGTGGCGAGATCGAGGGCGTCGCCGCTGACGCGCGCCCACAGCCATGGCTCGGGGTCGCGCGCGGTGAGCAGGCCGATGCCGGTGGTCAGCTCCCGCAGGCCGTAGGCCTTGATCAGGGTGCTGCTGCTTTTCGAGCCGGTTGCGTCCGCAGTGCTGCGTGGCCGAAGCAGCTCCCATGCGCCGAGCGCAATGCTGAACCAGCCCAGGCCGCGTGCCACGTTCTCGACGGACAGCGCCGCCTTGGCCTTGGCGCCCAGGTTCGATTCGGCATCGCTCGTGCCGGAGCTCGACGCGTCGGAGCGTGGCGAGCCGGCCAGCGACGGGTCATCCAGCTCGGCAGAAGAAGAGGCCAACGAAACGTCGGCAAATGCTGTATCGGTAGAGGGTTCGGACATCTCGGTCTCCTCAAGGTTTGAGAACCACCTTGATGCAGCCGTCTTCCTTTTCGCGGAAGGTCTTGTACATCTCGGGGCCCTGCGCCAGATCGACGGTGTGGGTGATGACGAAGGACGGGTCGACCTGTCCGTCCGCAATGCGCTTGAGCAGGTCGTCGGTCCATCGGTTGACGTGTGTCTGCCCGGTGCGCACCGTGAGCCCCTTGTTCATCAAGGCGCCCATCGGGATCTTGTCGACCAGCCCGCCGTAGACACCGGGGATCGACAGGATGCCGGCGGGCCGGCACACGTAGATCATTTCGCGCAGCACATGCGGTCGGTCGGTTTCCAGCATCACCGCCTGTTTGGCACGGTCGTACAGGCCGTCGATCGCCCGGGTGGCATGGCTTTCCATGCCGACGGCATCGATGCATTTCTCGGGGCCCTTGCCCTGCGTCAGCTCGGCCAGCCGGTCGAGCACGCTTTCCTTCTCGAAGTTGATCGTGAGCGCGCCGCCCGCCTTGGCCATGCTCAGGCGCTCGGGCACGCGATCGATCACAACCACCTGCCGCGCACCCAGCATCACCGCGCTGCGGATCGCGAACTGGCCGACGGGCCCTGCGCCCCACACCGCCACCGTGTCGGTCGGCTGGATGTCGCATTGCACCGCCGCCTGCCAGCCGGTCGGGAAGATGTCGCCGAGGAACAGCACCTGCTCGTCGCTCAAGCTGTTGGGAATCTTCACCGGCGCCACATCGGCATACGGCACACGCACGAACTCGGCCTGCCCACCCGCGTAGCCGCCGGTGAGGTGCGTGTAGCCGAACAGGCCGGCCGTGGTGTGGCCGAACACCTTGTCGGCCATCGACTTGTTGCGGTTGGTGCGTTCGCACACCGAGAAGTTGCCGCGCCGGCATTGCTCGCACTCGCCGCAGCAGATGGTGAAGGGCACGACCACACGGTCGCCGAGCTTGAGCTTCTTGTTCTCGGCGCCGACTTCGACCACCTCGCCCATGAACTCGTGGCCCATCACGTCGCCTTTCTCCATGCCGGGCATGAAGCCGTCGAACAGGTGAAGGTCGGAGCCACAGATGGCGCAGCTCGTCACCTTGACGATGGCGTCGCGCGGGTGTTCGATCTTCGGGTCGTCCACCGTGTCGTAGCGAATGTCCTTCTTTCCGTGCCAGCAAAGTGCTTTCATGGTGGCCTTTCAAAAAGTGTTGAACGTTGCAGGGCGGCGAGTGCTCAGCGAGTGGCCGGAATCGACCATGGCGCAAAGCTGCCGTCCAGCAGCGGCAGCGGCGCGCCTTCTTCCGCGCTCGGCACGGCGCCGGCCCGGCCGATCTGGATCAGTTGAAGCCCGAAGCCGCGCCAGGCTGCGGGCAGCACGTTGCGGCCGTCGAACACGACGTCGTCGGCCAGTTCCTTGGCCACCGTGGCTGGGTCGAACGCAGCGAACTCGCTCCACTCGGTAACGAGCGCCAGCGCATCGGCGCCTTCGAGCGCGCCCTGTGCGCTGTGGCACCAGCGCACGCGCGGCAGGTTGCCCCATAGCCGCGCCGCATTCGGCACCGCGATCGGGTCGTAGGCCGCGACGTCGGCGCCCGCGCCCAGCAACTGCCGCATCAGCTCGAGGCTGGGCGCTTCGCGCAGATCATCGGTGCCGGGCTTGAAGGCCAGGCCCCAGAGCGCGATGCGTTTGCCGCGCAGCGCCTCGGGGCCGCCGTAGAACGCGCACATCTTGTCGAACAGCATCCGCTTCTGCTGTTCGTTGGTCTGCTCGACGGCGCGCAGCATGTGCCCCGCGAGGCCATGGCGGTGAGCGATGTGGACCAGCGAGCGCACGTCTTTCGGGAAGCACGAGCCGCCGTAGCCCACGCCGACACGCAAGAAATCTGGCCCGATGCGAGGGTCGGTTCCCACACCAGCGCGCACGTCTTCGATGTCGGCCCCGGTCGCATCGGCGATCTGCGCCATCTCGTTCATGAAGCTGATGCGTGCGGCCAGCATGCCGTTGGCGGCGTACTTGGTGAGTTCGGCGCTGCGCGGGCTCATGCGCAGCAGCTTCGCACCGGCGTCGACGAGCGGTGTGTACGCGCGCAGCAGCGGCGCTGCATCGTCATCGCTCAGCGCGCCGACGATGATGCGGTCGGGCTTCAGGCAATCGCGCACCGCCATGCCTTCGCGCAGGAACTCGGGGTTGCTCACCAGCGGCAGGCGCAGCGAGACGCGCCGGCTTCGCAGCACGCCGGCGACGGCCTTGTGCAACTCTTCATTCGTGCCCATGGGCACGGTCGACTTGATCACCAGCGTGGCCGGTGCGGCGAGCACCGCAGCCACCCGCAGCACCGCCGACTCCACCGCGCGCAGGTCGGCCGCGCCGTTGTCGCCGGAGGGCGTTCCCACCGCGATGAACACCAGCTCGGCACCGCGCAGCGCCTTGCCGAGATCGCGCGTGAAGCTCAGCCGCTTGCTCGCACTGTGCTTCTGCACCAGCGCCTGCAAATCTGGCTCGAAGAAGGGAATGCCACCGCGCGACAACGAGTCGATCTTGGCCGCATCGTTGTCGACCGCCGCCACCACGTGCCCGAGCTCGGCCAGGCAGGTCGCCGTGACGAGGCCGACATAGCCGACGCCGATGACGGTGATGCGCATCGCGTGCTTCGATGTCGGCTGAAGAGCTTGTTGTTCGTCGTTCATGGCGCGGCGGTTGAGGGTGTCACGGTGTTGGAGTTGGCAAGCCACATGCCGGGCACGTGCGGTTCGGCAAGAGCTTGTGGCGCAGGTCTGCGCGGTTCGATCGCGTCGAGCACGGCTGATGCGACCTCGTCGACGCCGAGTTCGGTGGCGCACGGGTGGCCGTACGGGCAGACAGCATGGCTGCAAGGCCTGCACGACACGTTGCGCCACAGCACGCGGTGCAGCGTGTGGTCGAGCGGCGCCCAGCGCGCCACATCGGCGCCGAGGCTCACGACAACGCTCGGCGTGCCGAGTGCCGCGGAGATGTGCGACACGCCGGTGTCGTTGCACACCAGCAGCCGTGCGCCCTCGATCAATGCGCCGAGCGTCCAGAGATTCGTTTGCCCGACCAGCGAGGTCGATGGCTGACGCATCGCACGCGAGACGGCGTCGGCCAACGGATGCTCGCCCGCCGTGCCAGTGATCACCACCGTGTACCCACGCGCGGCGAGCAGGTCGCCGATGGCGGCAAAGCGCTCCGGTGCCCAGCGGCGAGAAGGCAGTTGCGCACCGGGGTGAATGCAGACGTAGGGCCGGGTCTTCACACCGGGCCACAGTTGCATCAACGACTGCCGATCGTCGTCGCGCAGCGGAACCTCCAGCTGCATCCCATCGCGCGGCAGGCCGAGGTAATCGGTCAGCGTCAGCAGGCGTTCGATCTCATGGCCCCGTGTTGGCCAAGGCGCATGCAAGGCTGGCTCGGCGCTGAAACTCTCGGTGGTCTCCGCGCTGTGGGCCTCCACGAAGCCGGCGGTGTGCCGCGCACCGCATGCCGCCATCAGCGGATTGACGATGCGGCCACTGCCGTGGAGCTGCACCAAAAGATCGAAGGGGCGTTGCTGCAATTCTTTCAAAAATCCCGGCAGCGCGGCAAGTTGAGGGACGCGCTCGGGCAGCCCCGGGTAGCCGGGGAACTCGATGAAGCGGTCGACCTGCGGCAGCCGCTCCGCGAGTGCGGCGGCCCAGGGCAATCCGATCAAGGTGAGTTCGGCACCGGGCCATGCCTTGCGCAGCGCACGCAGGGCCGGCACGGCGCACAGCATGTCGCCCAGCACCAGCGCGCGGAAGACGGCAATGCGCGGCGAGTCGCCGAGGTCGTTGAGTTGCATTTGGCGAGCCATCACGCGATGTTCATCAATGCCGCACCACGAGCAGGCGCTGGCACGCCACGCTGCAACTGAAGCAGCTCGAGTGCGGCGACCGCCACGTCCTCGGGCTCCACCTTGAGCAGACAGTCGTGGTGCAGCTGTGGACAACTGCTCTTGAGGCAGTTGCGGCAGGGCACGTCGTGGTTCAGCACCCGCGCCTTCACCTTCCACGGCGTGTGCTGCGGATTGGTCAATGCATACAGCACGACCACCGGCGTGCCCAATGCCGCCGAGATGTGGGATGGCCCGCTGTTGTTGCACACGGTGACCTGCGCACCAGCGATCAGGGCCGCCAGTTCACCCAGTGTCAACTCGCCTGCCATCGACAAGGGCGCTTGCTGCATGTGCCGCTCGGCTGCAGCCACCAGGGCACGCTCGTCGCGGCCGCCGCTGAACACGATCTGGCAGTCGCTCTCGCGCACGATGAGATCGGCGGCCATGCCGAAGCGCTCGGCCGGGTAGCGGCGCGAAGCGGCCGTCGCGCCGGGGTGCATGACGATATAGGGCCGGGCCAGGTCGCCGCCGCCCGCAGTGAACTTGCGTCGCATGTTCAGCACGTCGTCAGCCGAGGGGTGGAACACCAGCGACTCGCTTGCCGTGCGGTAGCCGACCGACCGAACCAGATCGAGCTGGCGTGCCACCTCGTGCCGCATGCCGTCTTCGCAGACGTCGCCGTCGGCCACCCAGTCGGTCAGCAGGTCGTACGGGTTCTCACGCGAGTGGGCCAGCCGCAAGGGGATGCCGGCCAGCCGCATCATCACGGCGGCGGGCAGGGCGCTCTGCG
>Ga0307515_10017078_pt1 | contig 13249 bp, 11 predicted proteins | sample 17_EM_MG_FD_194513 | JGI IMG/M metagenome (GOLD analysis project Ga0307515, IMG submission 194513) | Populus trichocarpa ectomycorrhiza microbial communities from riparian zone in the Pacific Northwest, United States - 17_EM | ecosystem: Host-associated > Plants > Roots > Unclassified | place...
CGGCCACACATGCTGGTGCGAGTCTGAAGCCACCTGAGCCGCGCAAGCGCAATCCGCCTACGTTGTCTTACCCCTGAGATTCAAAGGTCCTACGGCGATCTCGGCACATCAGCTTCGCTACGAAATTCGTGAGGGTACGCAGCCCGTGCTCTTTCTTACACAGGGTCCAAGACACTCAAGGAAAACTGCGCGAGTGCCTGTAGCTTCTCTTTGCTTGGACGGGTCTTCTCCATGACCCGCGCCCCTTCGACGGCGTTGACGAGGTAAGCGGCTAGCAGGTCGGCAGAGACACGAGTCGTCACCTCGCCCGACTTCTGTCCTGCCACCAACGACTTTTCGAACAAGCGGCCGATCTCGCCGAGCATGGCACTCACATGGGCAGCAACTTCCGGGTCTTGGTCGGCCAGTTCCAGTGCGGCATTGGTCACCATGCAGCCCTCCTGCACGCCTGGTGCGTACAGCGAAGTCATCATGAACCGGACCACACGGTCGATGCCTGCACGCGGGTTGGCAGCGGAGTCCAGGAATTCCGCAACTTGCCTGACCATGCTGGTTCGGTAGTGAAGCAATGCCTCCAGGTAGAGGCTTCGCTTGTTGCCGAATGTCGCGTAGATGCTGGGCTTTTCCACACCGAGCTCCCTCGTCAACATCTCCATCGACGTGCCGTTGTAGCCGTTGCGCCAGAAAAGGCGCAAGGCCCGTTCCAGCGCTTCCTCTCGAACTAGTTTTCTCGCCATTTGCGCATTGTACCGTTTGGTATATGATGATTGTACCGATCGGTACAACGCGGTCGACGGCTGATGAATTGACGTAGTCCTGACAACTCGATGTGGAGAAGATGATGACTGATGGAAAGAAGAAGCTGCTCGTCGACAAGACGGTGAAAGGTCACTGGAAAGTGATCTTGGACAACCCGCCGATCAACCTGATCGACGACAGCATGTACGACGAGCTCTACGACCTCGTGACCGAGATCGAGGCTGACGACGCGCTGAAGATCGTCACTTTCGAAAGCGCGAACCCTGACTTCTTCATCGCACATTACAGCTCGGCGGAGCCGCGCAGTCGCTTCGGCGTTCCGCCCTGGATCGAGACGGCGCAGCGCCTTGCCGCCAGCAGCGTACTCAGCATCGCGGTCATCCGGGGGCGCGTCCGTGGTGGCGGCAGCGAGTTCGCGATGGGGTGCGACATCCGTTTCGCGAGCCGAGAGAAGGCCATCTTCGGCCAGCCGGAAGTCGGCATTGGGCTCATTCCTGGTGGAGGTGCCTTAGAGCGCCTGCCCCTGCTGGTCGGTCGCGCACGCGCTCTGGAAATCGTGCTCGGCGCAGACGATTTCAGTGCAGACACCGCGGAACGGTACGGCTGGATCAATCGCGCCATTCCGGACGACGAGCTGGACGGGCATGTCGCCACGTTCGTGGCTCGGGTGCTGTCGTTCGACAAACGCGTGCTGGCAATATCGAAGGCGAACATCAATAAAGCGGGCTTGCCGAGCGGTACGGATCTTCAGGACACGCAAGACACCTTCTTCAAGACGTTCGCCTGGGAGGGATTCCAGCAACGCATTCCGAAACTGATGAAGCGGGGCATCGGGAAGCCAGGCGAGTTCGAGTTGAACCTCGGAAAGAACCTCGCGGATATCTAGGGCCCCCTGTTCACACTAAATGAGCACCCGCGTGACTCAAGAAACGGACGCCATCGAGACGCAAAGCACAGCTGTAGCACTTGCTACCGCGAGAATTTGCAACGCTGAGGGCGCCCGTTTCCTGAGATCAGCCGAAGGGCCGGGCCATTTAGTGTGAACAGGCCCTAGAGAACCTGCTTGAAAACTTGCGAGCAGGTTCACCCTCACCCTGGCCAGCCCGGCGTATCTGCGGCAGTACGGCGTCCCGCTTTCGCTCGTGCGCAACGAAGATGCCGTCTTGCGCTTTACCGACGATGGCGCAGTCCGGTCGGTTCCGATGCGGAGTGCGCTCGCCCTCAACAGTGGCCCTTGCCTTCAGGCAGCCTGCCTTCAGGGCCGGGGAATCGCGCAGCTGTCTCGCCCGGTATGCCAGCGCCTGATCGACCGTGGTGAGCTGATCGAGGTACTGCCGAATTTCAGCCCACCGCCGCTGCAGCTTTCCGTGCTCCTTTCTCACCGCAGGCACATCGCTCCGCGCGTGGAAGCAGTGGTCAACTGGACTATTCAAGTCGTCCGGCCGCATATGCTGGAGCGAACTTGAAACCACGTGAGCGCCGCGTAATCCACCTGAGCGTCACCTCGCGAGCCCCGCTGAGATGGCGGCCAGTACTCCAACCACGAGGACTGGCGCAAGCATGTATGCCACAGCGAGAACGCGCTCGGCTCCCTTTGTAATGAAGTACGCACCGAACAGGAACAGCGGATATAGCGCCCAGGCAGTGGTCTCACCTGGACTCGCTGGTATGCCAGCCAGATTCCAAATCAGGACGACGTAGAGCGCACCCATGAAGACTACGTCTCCAGCCTTCCGCGGCCATGATGAGTTTCGAAGCAATAGCGCACGAGTCAGGGCTGCGAAGAAGAGACCGTAGAGAACCGCGTTGTCGAGGAAGGTAGTTGAAAGAGGGTGGTCAACGAGTTTTTGCACTACCTCGGCGATCGGGCGCAGGACATTCGCTCTGTAGAACGTCAGGGCGTCAAGCAGAAATCCTTTCCATTTGACGACCGACTCAGAAAGAGACGCAAGTGAAGTTGAGGAAAGGAAAAGCACCAGAACGAGCACGATGCGAACTCTCCACGGTGCGCGATCCCAGTAGCTGGTGACCTCATCGACGTCGGCCTTCAGTCCCATATTTCTTCAGGCGGATTGCAGGAGTTGTGGCGCTCAATAAGAGGTAGCTCGAAATGTCGCCAGCCGTGCCCGAGCAGGTTGCAGCGACGCAGCATCATCCCGTCACATCACCGCCATCATCTTCGCCCGTTGGCAGCCGAATGACGCCGGTCGTGTAGTCGTATTCGAAGACCTCGCCGTGCCGGCCCCAGGCGATCACGGTGCCCAGCACCCGCTCGGCCACGGAGCTTTCGAGGTGCTCGTTCAAGAGGCGCAGGAAGGGCTTGTCGGCCAGCTGACCCGTCGGTTCCTGCTCGAGGCTGTGGCGGATGTGCGCGGCCAGGGGCACGTGGGCCAGCAGCTGCTGGCCGAAGATTTCCTGGCGCAGGTTGCGTGCGCCGTCGGCATAGCGCTGGCCGAGCGGCGTGAGCTGCAGGTCGCCGCTGTCGAGCTGAGCCAAGCCCAGCAGCGCGAGGGCATGCGCCACGGGCAGGAGCTCGGCGTCGGTGAGCTCGGTTTCTTCTGCGAGTTGCGGCAGGTCGGCGCGGCCGTTGAACGGGTCGTTGGTGAGCAGCTCCAGCAGGCCGTCCATGCGGGCCACGTCGGCCTCGGGCAGGCGCTCGCCGAGCAAGGGCCGCGCCGGCTCCTCGGCCAGCGGCCCGGCGCGGCGGCTGGCGCCTGCGGTCATCAAGGCGTAGACCTCGTCGATCAGTGCGCGAACGCCCGGGCTGTCCGGATCGCGCGGCCTGGGCAGCTGCACCGAGAGCTGGCAGCGGATGCGACCCGGGTCGCTGGCGAAGACGAGCACGCGATCGGCCATCAACACGGCTTCTTCGATGTTGTGCGACACGACCAGCATGGCCTTGGTCGGCATGGTGCCGCTGCCCCACATGTCGAGAATGTCTTCGCGCAGGCGCTCGCCGGTCAGCACGTCGAGTGCCGAGAAGGCCTCGTCCATCAGCAGCACCTCGGGCTCGGTGACGAGTGCGCGGGCAATGCCCACACGTTGCCGCATGCCGCCCGACAGCTCGCGTGGCAGCGCGCCTTCGAAGCCGGCCAGGCCGATCAGCTCAATCGCCGATTCGGCCTTGGCGGCCCGCTCGGCCGCCGGCATGCCGCGCGCCTCGAGACCCAGCTCGACGTTCTGCTGCACGGTGAGCCACGGAAAGAGCGCGAAAGACTGGAACACCATGCTGATCGCCCGCGCCGGGCCGTGCAGCGGTTGGCCGCGGTACTGCACCCGGCCTTTGTCGGCGCTGATGAGCCCGGCCATGATGCGCAGCAGCGTGCTCTTGCCCGAGCCCGACTGCCCGAGCAGCGCCACGATCTCGCCCTCGCGCAGGGTGAAGTCGACGGCGTCGAGCACCGGGCGGACGTGGCCGTCGGCCGACCGGAAGGTCTTGCCGACTTCTTGCAATTCGATGATGGCGGTTCCCACGATCGATCCTTCAGGAATGCATGCGGTCTTCGGCCAGGCGGTACAGCCGGCGCCAGACGAAGTGGTTGAGTCCCATCACGAACACGCACATCACGCCGATGCCCAGCGCAATGCGCGGGAAGTCGCCGATGGCGGTCATGTGGGCGATGTAGCTGCCGAGCCCCTGCGCCTGCAAGGTGGTGTCGCCCCAGGTCACGTACTCGGCGACGATGCTCGCGTTCCAGGAGCCGCCGCTTGCGGTGATGGCACCCGTCACGAAACTCGGGAACACGGCCGGCAGCAAGTAGCGCTTCCACTTCAGCCAGCCGCTGAGGCCGAGGTTCTGAGCGGCGTAGCGCAACTCGGTGGGCACGCTCGACGCACCGGCGATCACGTTGAAGAGGATGTACCACTGCGTGCCGAACACCATCAACGGTGACAGCCAGATGTCGGGGTTCAGCCGCCAGTGCACGATGAGGATCACGACGATCGGGAACAGCAGGTTCGCAGGGAATGCTGCCGCGAACTGCGCCACCGCCTGCAGCCGCCCGGCCCAGCGCGGGTTCATGCCGATCCACACACCGATGGGAACCCACACGATCGCAGCCAGTGCGATCAGCACCAGCACGCGGGCCAGCGTGTAGAGCCCGAGAACGAAGACGTGCCCTGCCTCGTGCCAGCCGACCTCGGCGTGGACGAAGCTCACCAGCCGCCAGATGGCGAAGAGCACTGCAGCGGCCAGCACCGCGTCCCAGACGCGCTGCAACGATTGCGGCGTCGCGCGCGGGCGCGCACGGATCGACGTGCCGTCGAAAGAACGGCGGAAGACGATCAGGCTGCGTTCGAGCTGCCGCACCGCCCACTGGCCCATGCTCTGCACCCGCTGCGTGCGGCGAAGCCATGACAGCAGCCACGATTGCGGCGCGGCCTCGGAGCCGCTTTCTTCGAACCGGAACTTGTCGGCCCAGGCCACCAGCGGCCGGAATAGAAGCTGGTCGTACAGCAGGATGCCCACCAGCATGCAGCCGATGGCCCATCCGATGGCGCCCATGTCCTTGGCTTCAATGGCGACGGCGATGTACGAGCCCACGCCCGGCAGCTTGATGCTCTGGTTCGACACCGAGATGGCCTCGGAGGCGACCACGAAGAACCAGCCGCCCGACATCGACATCATCATGTTCCACAGCAGCCCGGGCATGGCGAACGGCAACTCGAGGCGCCAGAAGCGCTGCCAGCCGGAGAGCTGGAACACGCGAGCTGCCTCTTGCAGCTCGGCCGGCACCGTGCGCAGCGACTGGTAGAGGCTGAAGGCCATGTTCCAGGCCTGCGAGGTGAAGATCGCGAAGATGGCCGCGCACTCCACGCCGATCAGGTTGCCCGGGAACAGCGCGATGAAGCCGGTGACCGTGATCGACAGAAAGCCGAGGATGGGGATCGACTGCAGGATGTCGAGCATCGGCACCAGCACGCGCTCGGCGGCACGGTACTTGGCGGCCAGCACCGCGAACACGCAGCTGAAGACGAGCGACGCGGCGAGCGCCATGAACATGCGCAGCGTCGTGCGCAGCAGGTAATACGGCAGGTGCCACGGGTCCAGCGTCATCGGCAGCGCATCGCCCACCTGGAAGGGCCGGGCCATCTGCGAGGCAGCGAACCCGAGCAGCACGAGCGCAGCCAGCACCAGGGGCAGCAAAGCCCAGTCCCACCGGTTGACACCGGCCTCGACCGTTTGCCGAGGGAAGAATTCGTTGTTGTTCTGCATGCAGGAGCCCGAGCGCGAGGCGCGATGATCCCACGGACAACTGTTCGGTGAGGGCCTGCGATGTCAGTCCCTGTTCAGCCCGTGAATGGGCCTCGCGCCGGGCGGCGCGGCATGCCTGCGCCGATCAGCCCGTCATGGCACGCGCGGCGCCCATCTGGCGGCGAGTGGCCAGCAGCAACAACGCCGCGGCCACCGCGAAGCCGGCACTGAGCAGCGGCACCGCGCCCGCGTTCTCGCCCTCGACGATGAACGAGGCCGTCAAGGGCCCGAACGCGCTGCCCAGCAATTGAGCCGCCGGCACCAGCCCGGCCAAGCGGCCGCTGGGGTCGGCCCGGAAAGCCAGGCCGATGTGGAACGGCAGCATGAACAGCCACACGAAGCCGAACAGCGCACAGCCGAGCGCGAAGTTGAGCGTGCTGCCGGAGGGCAGCTGGTACACGGTCGTCGTGACAGCCGCGAGCGCCACCGAGCACGCCACCAACGTGGGCACGACCGCGAGGCGCCGCACCGCGAACGAAGCCACGCTGCCACCCACCACCTGCATGGCCAGCACGCCGGCGATCAGCGTCTGCGCGGCACGGGCATCGAAGCCTGCCGCCTTGCCCAGCGGTTCGAGGTAAGCCCAGAACGAGCCCAGCGTGGCCAGCTGCAGGAACACGACCGCCAGCGGCAGCAGCGTGGCCGCCGACCAGCGAAAGCCCGACACCGTAGGCGGCGCCAAGGGCGCCAGCCGGGCCGGCTGCATGAAGGCCAGCAGGCACGGCAGCAGCGTGAGCGCGCTCAGCGCTGCAAAGCCGCCCTTCCAGCCCGACTGCGGGATGACCGCATTGGCGAGCACCGCGCCGAACGCCGCCTGCGCGAGCGTCTGCACCACAAAGAAGATGCCGGCCACGCGAGCCGGGTTGGCGGTGCGCACGATCACGCCCGTGGTGCCCCAGACCAGCACGCCTTCGGCGAGGCCAGCGGCTGCGCGCACGCCGGTCATCGCGCCGTCACCAGTGACCGTCAGCGTGAGCATGTCGAGGCAGGCGGCGATCAGCGCGGCGATGATGGTGATCAACCTCAGCTTCGACAAGGGCAGCAGCGTGTCGCCGAGCACGACCCCGAGGCCGATCGTCACGATCTCGGCCATCGCGACGATGCCCACGCCTTCGAGGCTGACCTGCTTCGCTTCGACGAGTTCGCCGAGCAGGATGGGCTGCACCCCCACCATCAGCACGGCGATGCTGCCGATGGCCAGCGCGGCAGCGACCTGGCGAGGCGATGTATCCGGAGCGTGGTTCGTCGGCATGTGATGCTCTCCTGTGCAGGCGGTGTCGGTGGTCAGTAGCCCTTGGTTTCTTCGGGCAGCAGGCCTTGTGCGAAGCGCTGCGTGGCGCGCTGCTCGTCCTTGTGCAACCTGCCGTTGGCGACGCGGCGCACGATCCACGGCAAGGCGCGCACGCGGCCGCCGGTGGCCACGGCCAGCACGTAGGCCTTGGCGCATTTCTCGAACAGCTCGGCATTCAGCGCCAGGCGCATGGCCGTCATGCCCAGGCACATCGGGCGGTCTTGCACCAGCAGCACGTTGCCGCCTTCACGCAATGACGGTGCCAGCTCGCGCAACTCCGTGGCGGCAGGCCCCATGGCACCGAGGTGCCGCGCCTGCTCGTCGAAGGCCTGCGGCATCGCGCCGCCGAACTCTGCGAGGCAGCGGCCGAACTCGGCGCCGCCCACGGCGATGGCCCCCACGTCACTGCGTGCGGCGTAGGCCGTGGCATGGACGGCGCCTTCGCCCGATGCCGTGCCGAACGACACCTGCTGCGGTACCTCATCGGTCGCGAGGCCGAACCACATCGCCTCACTGCCCGGGATGCGCAGCGACAGGCTCGCGCCGTCGGCCGACAGCAGCTGCTTGGCCTGCAGGCGTTCGCGCAATTGCAGCCATTGCTCGCGCAGTGTCTCTTCCGTCGTCATCACGTCACACCAGCTTGAAGACTTCTTCGAATCGGTTGAGCGCATCATCGATCACGTCGTCGGTGTCTGCCAGGCTCGTGTAGATGCGGCTGCCGGCCAGCGTGATGAGGCCATGCGCGGTGTAGGCGGCACCCATCTCCTCCATCATGTGCTTGCGCTGCTTGGCTTCGTTCTTCACGCGGATCAGCTTGAAGATGTTGCTCGTGTCGAGCAACAGCACGCCTGAGGTCTGCAGGTGCACGATCGAGCCCATGTTGTAGGTGACGTAGGGCAAGCCGAGGCGGTCGATGATCGATTCAAGGCCCTTGCGCAAGCGGTCCCCCGCACGCCCTGCGACACCCGCCGCATCCGTGCGCTGCGCTTCCAGCAGCGCGTGGTAGCCGGCCACGCAAGACAGCGGGTTGGCCGACAGCGTGCCGCCGACGAAGGCGCGCCGCGCGGTGGTGCCGATGCCGCCGACGAGCAGCATCATCACGTCCCTGCGGCCGCCGATGGCACCGGCCATCGGGTAGCCGCCGGTCAGGCACTTGCCCAGCACGGTGAGGTCGGGCTTCACGTCAAAGTAGGCCTGCGCGCCGCCCATGCCGACGCGGAACCCGGTGACCACCTCGTCGAAGATCATCAGCGCGCCAAACTCGTCGCACAGCGCCCTCACCTGCCGGTTGTAGTCGGGGTGCACGGGCCGCGTGCCGCTCTCGGGCCCGAGCGGCTCCAGCAGCACCGCCGCCGTGCCGCCGCGCAGGCGGTTCAGCTGCAGCTTGCGGCGAAGCGCGTCGAGGTCGTTCGGGTTGCACTCCTGTGTGTTGCCGGTGGCGCCGCGAGGAATGCCCACCGCTTCCATGCGGCCGGTGCCGGGCAGGCGCATGCCGTAGACAAGCTGGTCGCTCCAGCCGTGGTACGCGCCACCGACCTTGATGATCCAGCGCTTCTTCGTGTAGGCCCGCGCCAGGCGCACCGCACCCATCACCGCCTCGCTGCCCGAGCCGAGCAAGCGCACCATCTCGACCGAGGGCATGGACTGGCACACCAGCTCCGCCAGCTTCACTTCGTACTCGTGCAGCAACCCCGTGACGGGGCCGCACTCGTCGAGCACCTCGTTGACCGCGCGGCGCACGGCCGGGTGGCTGGAGCCCAGCAGCGTGGGGCCGCCGGCCTGCAGGAAGTCGGTGTAGCGGTTGCCGTCGACGTCGGTCAGGTACGCGCCCTCGGCCTTCGCGATGGCCAGCGAAAAAGGATGGTTGAACGCGAGGTTGTGCTGCACGCCACCGGGGATCACCTGCTTGGCGCGCTCGGCCAGCTGTTTGGAGCCCCTGCAGCGCTCGTCGAAGTAGCGCATCACGCGCGCCATGTTCTCCGGCTTGATCGGGCGCATCGGCTGCTTCACCAATGCGTCGAAACGGCGGTACAGACTGTCGACGTCGGGCCAGGCCGAGATGGCAGGTTGCAGGGCCGGCGCAGCGGTGTGGATGGGGGCGAGGTTGCTCATGGGTGCGTAGTGTTCAAAGCCTGAATCAGCGGGCCAGCGCATCGGTGACGCGTCGCAGGGTCGGCTGCATGGAAGGTTCTCTCTCGGCGCGGGCCGCGATCAGCCACATCAGGCGCGCGCGCGCCAGGGTTTCGAGGTCCTCGACAGCCTGCAACGCCGCCGAACTGCTGGTGCCGCAGCACAGCGCTCCGTGGTTCAGCATCAAGTAGGCGTTGGTGTCGCTGCGCAACTTGCGCGCCAACTTGGACGAGAGCCAGCTGGAGCCTGAAGGTGCATAGCCGACCATCGGCACGCGCGCGCCGAGCGACTGCTGCAGCGGGCCGGCCGGAACATCGAGTGCCTCGCCCAGCAACGCGCATGCGCTGGCCACCGGCTGGTGGGTATGGATGCTTGCCTGCACGTCCTGCCGGGCGCGCAGCACGCGTGCATGCAGGCCGCTTTCGACCGACGGCGCACGCTCGCCTTCGACCTGCGCCAGGTCGGACAAACGCAGCACACAGACGTCGGCGGCCGTCATCGTCAGGTAGTCGGTCGCCGAGGGCGTGACGGCGATGTGCATGGCATCCACGCGCAGCGCGATGTTGCCGCCGGTGCCGGAGAAGTGGCCGCGATTCGACAGCTCGATGCACAGGTCGACCACGGTCTGGCGAATGGCCAAGGTGTTCATACTCATACGGCAGCCCCTTGCGGTGCATTGATCCGGTGGTACAGCGGCGCGAGCCGCGTGCGCACTTCCTTGAAGGTCTCGAACTTGTCGCTGTACAGGCGGCGCAGCGCACGCGACGGCTCATAGGTCTGGCGCGCGCGCCGCAGCTGGGCAAGGTCGCTGAACTTCAGCGCACCCACGCCGACGGCGGCGATGAAGGTCGCGCCGACGGCGTTGGTCTGGATCGGGTTCTCGAGCTGTCGGATCGGCTGGCCGGTGATGTCCGCCATGATCTGGCACCACACATCCGACTGCGCACCACCGCCGACTGCGGTGATGGTGCCCACGTCGCGCCGAAGAAATCGTGCGAAGGGTTCGAGCATCCAGCGCGTGTTCAGCGCCACGCCTTCGAGGAAGGCACGGAAGATGTCTTCGCGCGAATGCTCGAGCGACATGTTGAGCAGTCCCGCGCGCAAGCGCGGGTCGTCCACCGGAGTGCGCTCGCCGAGCAGCCACGGCGTGTAGATGAGGCCGCGCGCGCCCGGCGGCACGCGGGCTGCGATCTTGTTCAGCATCTCGTAGACGGCGGGGTGCTCTTCGTCGCTCGCAAGCTCGTCGGGGTGGTAGAGGATGCGGTCGCGCAGGAACGAGAGGTTGGCACCTGCCGTCGACTGCAACGCCATCGCGAGGTAACGGCCGTCCACCGCGCAAGGCACGGCGGCGATCTTGTGCCGCACGTCGGTCTTCATGAACGGCACGTGCGCGCCCAGCCATGACGAGGTGCCGAGGTACAGGTGCGTCTCGAAATCGGCGACAGCCGCGCCCACCGCCACGGCCGAGTTGTCGACCGCGCCCGCGATGACCACCGTCTTCGGGTCAAGCCCCAGCGTCTGCACCACCTCGGGCAGCAAGGGGCCAAGCGTGTCGGTGGAACGCACGATCTCTGGCAGCTTGGCTGCGTCGATGCCGAGCCTGCGGATGAGGCCAGCGTCGTAGCGCAGCTGCCGCAGGTCGCGGTTGTCGGTGACCCAGGCGGTGAGCATCGAATCCTGCGTCGCGCAGAAGCGGCCGGCGAGGCGCAGGTTCAGGTAGTCGAGCACGTTCAGGAACTTGTGGGTTCGCTCGTAGCGCTCGGGCTCCTGGTCGCGGATGTAGGCCATGTGCCCAGCCGAGTCACGCCCTGAGAGCGACGGCGCGCCGCCGGTCAGGCGCAGCCAGCGCCACAGCTTCAGCGGGCCGTAGCCTTCGATGTTCAAGAGGCGGCCACGCACGCGGCGCGCCATGGCGGTTGCGCCACGCGAATCGAGCCAGGTCATCGCGCGGCCGATGGGTTCACCGCCTTTGTCGACGCAGACCGTGCCCTCGGTCTGGGTGGAGCAGCACACGGCGACCACGCGCTGGCGCAGCCCGCTGTCTCCGGCCAGGATCTCGCTGGCGCTCGCGAGAAAGGCCGTCCACCAGTCGTGCGGGTCCTGCTCGGCCAATGCGCCCTGCACGTGCAGCTTGACCGCACGGAACGCCCACGCGTGCACGGTGCCGTCGAGCGACACCAGGGCGCACTTGCAGCCCGAGGTGCCGAGGTCGACGGCGAGCACCAGGCGCGCGTCGGCCGCGCGTGCAGGCGCGGCGCTCGCGAAGGAACCGGTCATGTCGGAAGTGATCAGAAGTGGCGCGAGACCGACACGAAGAACTTGTTGCCGTCGGTGGCGCGCAGCTTGTCGCCGTCCTGTGCGATGTACAGCTCCTTGACGCGCGTGTTCGTGGTCACCCAGTCGGCGCTCCAGTCAAAGCCCCAACGCTTGTGCGTGACGCCGACACGGAAGTCGGAGAAGTTCGCCTCGCGGAAGTTCGCGATCTTCTGGTAGCCACCGTGCAGGTTCAGCGTGGTCGTCGGCGAGAGGTTGAACTTGTAGTCGAGGTCGAAGAGCCAGCTGCCGCGCGAGCCGTGGTCGCCGCGGGCATAGCACTCGAGCCCCTGGGTCGGGTCGGCCATCAGCAACAGCATGGTTCCGCAGACGCCACCGGTGTCCGCGCCTCGGTAGGTTTTGGAGATCACGTTGAGGATGCGCCCTTCGAGCGCGCCGTAGCTGATCTCTGCCACTGCGAAGGTGCTGTCGTACTTGGTGGTCTTGAAGTCCGTCGGCGTGAAGGTGTTGAAGTCGAAGCCGTGCGGCGCTTCGAATTTGGCGCCCGGGAACAGCTCGGTCGCGATGCCCGCGCCGAAATGCCAGCCCTCCGGGTCGCCGAAGCGGTAGCCGCCCGCCAGCAGCACGCCCAGCCCGTCGCCATCGAGAAACTGCTTCTTGCTCACCGACGCGAACTCGGCCAGCGCGATGAGGCCGGTTTCGTGGGCTGCCTGCACGCTGAGCTTCACGCCCGGCTTGTTCAGCGAATCGGAGATGCCGCGCGTTCGCTGGTCCGACGTGACCTTGATTTCGGTGTCGATGGCGAAGCTCGCGGTCTCTGCGGCGAGCGCCGGTGCGGCGATGCCGGCCAGCAGGGTGAAGACGGCAAGCGAGATGGGGCGTAGCAAAGGCATGAGTCTCTCCGTGAAGGGTGGTTGGACGGGATCAGGGTTTGCAGGCCGGTGCCGCCGGAACGGCAGCCACACGCTTGAGTTGTTCGGTCTGGCCGAGAACCTCCACGCCGACGAAGGCGCGGATGTACAGGTCACCCGACTTCACGCGGATGACGGACTTGTATTTCTTCTTGTCGCGTGGGTCGTAGGCCCAGCCGTCGCGCCAGGCGTCGTTGTCGTAGCGCTCGAGCCTGGCGATCTGCACGCCGCAGGTGTCGGCCGGCGTGCCAGCGTCCTTGTCCCAGACGATGCGTCCGCACAGCGCGCCCGGTGCATCGCCGCAGGGCTTGAACTCGATCACCGCGTCGCTCTGCGCGGTCATCCACAAGCCCTTGGCGTCATCGGGCCCGGCGGCAAAGGCCGGGGCGCAAGACAGGGCTGCAGTCAACATCAGGCCGGTTTGAATCTTCATGGTGCGGCGCCTTTTCTGTGTTGCGACAAGGACGGTGACGAGGGCAAACAATCAGTAGTCATGGCTAGTATATAGTCATGACTACCGTCCTGTGACGCCGAGTTTCCCCGGACAATCCCGAATGCCGCTCTCCCTCTCCACGATGCCCTCGACCCGCAAGCACCAGCCTTCCCTGGCGACCAAGAAGCAGCCCGCGC
>Ga0307515_10017079_pt1 | contig 13249 bp, 13 predicted proteins | sample 17_EM_MG_FD_194513 | JGI IMG/M metagenome (GOLD analysis project Ga0307515, IMG submission 194513) | Populus trichocarpa ectomycorrhiza microbial communities from riparian zone in the Pacific Northwest, United States - 17_EM | ecosystem: Host-associated > Plants > Roots > Unclassified | place...
GTTTGCGTACGTTGAACGGTTATTTGATTGTTGTCATTCTTTTCTACTCTTGTACGGGATTATACAGCCCAGGGGGTCTGCACCTAATGAGGGGGACAATGTAATGGCACGGCTGCACGTGACATGTGTCCAGGGCCGGGTAATACCCGCTTTATATAGTCGGCTCGCCACGAGCCTTAGATCTCTAGCGATAATCTTACCTTTATACTACTCTACAATATTGACATCCACGTTTGGAACCATATCTACTGATATACCTTCCTACGAGGCCATACACGGGCGTATGCCTTTACACAAGTCTAAAAATTGTTGACACTCCATTGATGCTCATTTTCAAGATGTGGCAGGAAGCCTGATACTAGAATTTTTGACTTGAAAGGCAGCCAATACCTCATTTATGAATGGCTGCAACCAATCACCACTTAGGTTACCCAAGATGCATAGCCAAAAATTATTGACGCTCCGTTGATGCTCATTTTCAGAATGGGGCAGTGACCGTGTCCTAACCTGTTTTGCCAAGGAAGGCTGCCATTAAGTTGGTTATAAATAGCGGTGACCAGGTAACATTTCAATTCCCGTACTTACCAGACTAAAAATTGTTGACGCTCAGTTGATGCTCATTTTCAAGATGGTGCAGGGAGCCTGATACTAGAATTGTTGACTTCAAACGCAGCCAATACCTCATTTATGAATGGCTGCAACCAATCACCACTTAGGTTACCCAGCCAAAAATTGTTGACGCTCCGTTGACGCTCATTTTCAGAATTGGGCGGTGATCGTGTCATTTACATTTTTGCCAAGACAGGCTGCCAGTATGATAGTTATGGATAGCAGCGACCACGTCACCTTACAATTACCGTACTTACAAGACTGAAAATTGTTGACACTCCGTTGGGCTCATTTTAATGTACTGTGTAGTCAAGATCTGCTGCCGTTAATAATTGCAATCATGAATATTTGAACTCTGTGGATGTCTTTCAGGGTGATCAGGACTTGGCTCTATGGCATAGCCGAGCCGAGTAATATTCCAGCAGTAGTCGCTCTCATCCGGTTTAAATTTATATATCTTGCCATATACTGTATACTGCCCGCTATAGCTCTGTTTAGTGACCAATATTCACATGCGACCGGTCAATATTCATCCATAATGCATCTCTAAATAAAATGCTTGGTCAAATTACATAATGAACTTGGTGATAATACATTAACACATTCTGTCCTACTTTGTTTTGATCCCCATATTCCTCCTGGTTTCCATTATACTGACCGTCATCAACTCCTTTTCAACCATTTTCTTTGATCGTCGTATAGGCTGAATCAATCCAGGAACATTCGGTGCGGCACTCACACTCGGCTGCTCCAGGGTTTCTGAATCCTCAAAGCTGTTCTGCAGTTCCATATCTGATTAATCGTCTGCCTCCCAGTCGTCTTCTCTGTCGTTTGGATTATCCAAGTCCCCATTCCGGTTAAGCCAATTTTCAGTGTCTGAAATGCTTTCAGGTGAGCTATCCCCATCACTTTCAGCAGGATTGCTGTCAATTCATTTGATTCGGCGGACATTCAATACTTGCGCTCATCCCCCAGGGAGGTTCTTTGCAGACAAAGCTGGAGGCGCAGGTGATTTTTCCGACAATTCACATGCAGCCGCACCGTCATGTTAAAAGTTTCACCAGGATGCTTTGACGATCTCCTCAGTATCTGAAATGTATCCTACGGGCGTCATTTGTTGATTTTGAGCGTGAGATTCCTTCTGTGTAGCGCGGAGGTTTTGGCTACCCTGCCATATCTCCAGAATGTGGTGGACCATGGCCATTCGATGCAACTTCTTTTCCTCTACCTCTCTCTTCATCTCCACGTGGTTATTAGTGCTGTTTGGTTTCAATACCGGGTTATAGCCAGCCAGTACTCCGATATTGGTTTGTGCGAACAGCCCTACTACAACAATTTTGCGAAGAGTCCCGTCTGTGGTTTTCGACTGCCTCCACCCGATCAGATCTCGCCCAAAGGAAGAACTGGCCTCCACTACGACACCGTGTGGGATGATAGGGAATATGTCACGACCCACATTGGAGAGATCGACGTAGTTTGAGTGAGGTTCTTCTTGCTGTCGCCATCAGTCAGTGATTTCCGGTAACCAAAATGTTCTACTAATCTCATTGGGTCGGAGTGGTAATCATTTAGATTCGTATGAATTTGCCCCAGTTCTGTGGTAATTCAGGAGGTGAATTCAGAAAGAGCCTTGCGGCTGTCAATAAGGGTGCTGCATGATCACTGCGTCCAGGGGTCATTTCGGCCCCCTTGTTAGGCGTTAGGTATGCTTCATCATCGCTGAATAAATCATATGGATTATAAGAAGATCGACCAGATCTAGAAGCCATTGCGGAGAAGCTGACATTGTTGTTCGGTATGTTGTCGGATTCAGTGAGCGGCAAACATCTGTGTTTGGCACAGTATTCATTCTCCACATACTTCAGAAAGGCCTCGTGGTATTGGGTAGTATAGAAAGTCTCGTCTTCAGGATTAATATCCATTCCATTGTCGCACTTCCTAAATGATCGCAGTTTCCAGAAAGAATCAAGGATGTGTGCCAAAATGAGAAGCATACTGGTCGTTGGAGTCACTTTAGAACAATTTTTGGACACCTTTGTCCCCGCACACTCCACAGCAAAGAATCAGTCTTCTTTCCATGGTGTCTTCTTCGTGGCCAAAGCTCGCATCATACCATCCATGGGATCAAACCTGTCATTGTAGACAGTAATGATGTGATGCAGAGTAACAGTATGCCGTTTTGACATCCACAGGGTCCAGTACGGCAATGGCCATAAAACCGCCATGACATACTTGACAATAGTCCACTCATCCTGTGTTGTGAAGAGTGGCAGGTAATGGCGTTATTTTGGGTTTTTAAGCCACTCGCGTATGAATTCAGTTAATAGGTAGGCGCGCTAGAGCAACTACAGTGTCGATTTCCAATGTGTCTTCACATCCATAATGGGTCCCACTGCAAACTGCACGTTTGCTTTTTGACGGTCACTGAACTTGTTTCGACGACCAGGTGTCAGCATAATCAATACAGCAAGCATTCTCTGCTATATGCAGGTCAGTTTGAGCACTTTCAAAATATCTTGATATACGTACTTTCTCGATTATCTTTGCTAAACCTGGTCTCATGGCCCACACCTTGTTGATTCTAGCATTGCCCTCTTTTCCATGTCTTTGACTCTTCCCAATGTCTGTGCTTGCATTCTCTCCAAATTGCTGATCGCACTCATGGGCTTCCCAAGACTTGGTGCGGCCTTTTACACCTAGAGTGCTCAGGAATGCGCCCAAAGCAAGCTGGATGACGTGCGCCATGCATGGTATGTGGTTCCTCAATGCATGCCACTCGATTCGGGAGGACTCAAGGGTAGTGTGTAGTTCGCGAGTCATCAAGTCATTTGAGGAAGCGTTATCACTGATAATTCCGAGCAAACAGCCGTCAGTCAGCTCAAAATCGTGAAGGACTTCCTTCAAATGTCCAGCTAGCCATGCTGCCGTATGCTGACACTTCAGCTGTAATCTTGAATGAGCTTTCGAAATAGAAAAAGAATGGGCTATCAATCTCATCGAATGCCAGTTGTACTTCTGGCAATGCCCAATTTCTATCGGTATAATAAGCAATGACCAACGTCATTATCAATTTGTTTGTCGATGGCCATCCGTCTAAAGCTAAACTGAGTTGTTCCTAGACAACTGTTGCTACGTAATTGCATGCACTGTCAGTGTGTATACCCTCCGGCATATATTACTCAGGGTGATAGCCGACAGTAACACCAATTCGCTTCGTAATGCGTTGTATGACCGTCGTAGCTCGAGGTTAGACACTGCGTTCAATGGAATATGAGACAAAACACAACCTAACATCAGGTAGCCATTGCAGGTGTCTTGGTGAAATTCGGCAGTTTGAAAGTCCTTTTCTGCCAGTTTAGGGCGTTCTGTCTGCCATTTCAGTAAGTATACTTAAGAGCTGAAGGGTAAATTTGAATTTCCTTTGCGAACTTACAATCGGAATTCCTCGACTTCCTTGCGGCTTGAGCATGGCCAACGCTGTATAATCGACCGTTGAACTAGTCAATTCGGTTACTTCTGACACTGTGAATTTGTTTAACTTTGCGATATGCACTTTTGCCAGCAAGTGTTTGCCCATTGAGCTGGTCCCGTACTCTGATGGATGGCGAAGAACTTGATGACAAACAATACATATGATGCCGGGGCTGCCAGTCACCTCAATTCCGCAGTGTAAATAGAATCTCCACGAAGGCGCATGTCTCGAGTTATTCCAAGCAGCTGGCCACTTCGAGACTTCATTCATTGATACCCACGAAGCATCGAAGATGATTTGTAAAGTAAGGTCGCTCAAATCACGAAATAAGACACCTTCTTTTTTTCAAGATATCATGACCTCTAATAATGAGGTATTTAGAGATTTTGAGTTGGACATGATGGTAGGAAATTGAACTCTGGGTAATTCAATCTGGGTAACTGTCAAAAGATCGGTTCTAGTCATGTAGAACGCTGGTTCTCAAATATTGACTTTAGAGATACAAGTAAGAAAAAAGTCAGACCTGTGAGACATCGCATGCATATTTGAGAAGTTGAATACAACGACATACAGAGACGAGACAGTTGCGATATCATCATTCGCATTTTTGCCCACAACGGCAGCCAATAGTACTATTATGGGACAATGCTGTTGGATTGCTGCCTGCTCATCCAAGATGCAAGCCCAAAAATCGTTGACTCTCTGTTGACGCTGATTTTTGGGAGGTGGTAGGGATATCGGCACCAGCATTTCTGCCTACAAAGGCGGCCAATTTTATGATTATGGGAGTATGCCTTCACATGGCCCTTGAATTATCCATGAAGCGAGACCAAAAATTGTGGACTCTCCGTTGACGCTCATTTTTAGGAGGTGGTAGCGATATCGTGACTACCATTGTTCCCGAGTCAGGTCGCCAATAGTATGATCATTGCAGTGTGCCATTGCACGTCCCTTGAATTATCGATGAAGCGAGACCGAAAACCGTTGATGCTCTGTTGACGCTCATTTTCAGGAGGTGGTAGCGCTATCGTCACTAGCATTTTTGCCTAGAAAGGTGGCCAATATTATGATTATGGGTGTATGCCATTGAACGGCCCTTGAATTATCCATAATGCGGAACCAAATATCGTTGACTCTCTGTTGACGCTCAATGTTAGGAGCTGGTAGCGGTATCGTCTCTAGCATTTTTGCACAGAAAGGCAGCCAATATCACGATTATGGGTGTATGCCGTTGAACAAGCCTCGAATTTTCCATGATGCTAGTCAAAAAAATGTTGACACTCCTTTAAGGCTCATTTTTAGGAGGTGATAGGGATATGATCGTGGGCCTTTGTGCCCGTAAAGGCGGCCAAAACTGTCATTATTACTTGATCCTCTCGTGCAGCCTAGTCATTATGCAAGTTGCAAGACCAGCTATCGGTGACACTCCGTTGAGGTTCCGTCAATGCTCATTTCTAGGATGGCGCAATGACCATGTCCATGCCATTTTGCATCCAAAGCCGGCCAATAATCCCTCCTTGGATTGATGTGACTGTGAAAGCCCTTGATTGCCGAACAGATCAAACTAAAATTGTTGACGGTCCGTTGATGCTCGCCTTAGAGACATACCACCATTCATTCGGTGCGCAATAATTTTGCTTCAGGATCATACCATCACTATTGACAGCCGTTATACCGTTTCTTGGTAGAATCATTTGTATCCAAAGGCATCGAGGCCTCGCAGTATCTGAGCCAACACTATTCACTTCATCAGTCCGATAAATGACATAGCTACTTTGTGTTGTTGCTCTTTTAGCCAGAATATTACGGCATATAGATCGATCAACTAATTTTCAACTTAAAGAGCCCGACTTCCTAACCTGGCTTTTTCCAGCTCGTTTTCCTCGATTTCCATGACGTACCATAAGCAATTCCGCAATTCTCAACCATGTGCAGCAGGTCTGAGCCGAGAGTTATGCAGTTAGCTGCATGAACTGATGCTGGGTAACAGCTGCCATTGATCAGGGTTCAGACTGTGCACCGACCGCTCGTCCCATGACTCACATGACATCACTGAGTTTAATTTTGTCAGTAAATTTTGTGTCTATTTTATGTTTTGCTTTCTTATGTAACCGGAATAGGCAAGTCAATATCAATTCTGCTGGCTGTCTATCAACTAGATTTGGAGTCTAGAACATTCGCATGGCCCGTATGGCTTTGCACACAGACTGATGAAATATCATGTCTCACAATTTGGTCACTGAAATCAGGAAAAAGCTGACACGTAGCAAACTAGGTACACAAACTGCTTTCCCAAGAGAGAGGTCTTCAAAACTGACTATTTGGCTATCTATACCTCCGACGATGCGGGTGCCGTCACCATATCTTTGTGCTTATCGAATATCCATATCGTAATTGACAAGGGTTGCTTCATGCAGGGGTATAAGCTCACGGGTTCAACAGGCTTCGCATCCTGAATTGGCATCAACTCGGTCGCCACGTCGGGTAAAACAACCGATATGAATTTGTGTTACTGTCATTACTCCAAACTGAGCTCATTTAACTACTGCCTGGTCGAGAAGTGACTGCTGTCATTGGCCATTGTCCTCGGACGATATCAGGGGTGTGCATATTCTCTCCAAATGTTGTCAGCGATAGTGTGGCTACAGTCGTGTCTATTTCAGGCTTAACAGCTGCCGGAAACCTCTATTCGGTAATCCCGTACTTCATATCACGCTCACGAAATTAGTTGGCTTCATCCCCTCAACCCGGTTGGGTCAATTCGTCAAGCTTCATCTGCTTCTGCCGAAAACTCTCCAAGCGGTGCTGCACTGTTTTGCATAGTGTCCCCATCACCCAGCCAGGTTCATCATCGTCACTCAGCTTCCGAGCTCTGTATGATCTCCATCACATTCCTCATCTTCCCCATCCTGCTCTCTATCGGAACTTGCAAGATCGCTCAGACTGTCTCCAATACAATTCAACAACTCTTCAAATGTGGTATCGGGCATCCCGGTTGTCGCGCCCACATTTTCAGCAGCAGTAGTCATAGCGTTCAGCTCTTGCCTAATCGCTGTTGCCGCATCTTGAACTCGCTTTCTGGCCACAGCGGTCTCATTCTCCAGATAGTCCTTGATCCATTTCTTGTTCTCGTCATTGCTGAAAAAGAACGTTTCCAGACTTTTCTCCGCCACAAGCTTCATTTTGGATCGCAAGTAGCGCAATGCTCCCTACACTCGGACCCTTTCTACCTCCAACTCACTCTTGCGTACATTCGTGTGATGACATCGACGTGTGGACTTCTTTGTCGATTTGCCATATTTGCCTGCCGGATGTGGAGAAAAGGTCTTTTTCGGAGCATTGACCATTGTACCGTGTGTTGACCTTGTTGTTGGGTGAGATGTAGGATGTTGCAAGATATGGACCACATGGAGTCAAGCTGAGTCATCTATGTCAAGGTTGGTATGTTTGATCAACTCAAACACAGAAAAATCTGCGTTTTGACCGTCATTGTGGTTGGAATAGTGACGCGAATCTTACATTATGACAAGATAGTTAGACTCTGTTTCATGTAAGATCACGTCTATGTGTTGAGACAAACATCACTAGACGACCTTTCCGTCGTAGAATTTCCTGTTTATATCTATCAAACATGAGATATCAGCTGTCGTTCACTTCAATGTATCTCTGCAAACAGACAAACAAACAAACATCATCGGACCGACCTACTGCAAATTGCGAGACCGTTGGAATCACCTGCCATTTGCAGCGATACGCAGCAGGATATACCTTGAGTAGAATGTGCAAGTTGACAGTCATTTGTTACCTTGTGACCTGAAGCTAACTATATATTCCTCACGACTTTCCACTTCTCGTTATCATCTTCCTCACCATTTCCACAACGGCAAGTCATGGCTCCACAAACATCTCAGCCCGATGTGATACAATCCGAATCAAGCCGAATGACAGGCACTTCAACAAATGCGCCTCTGGCTGAGACACAGCAGGAACCAAGACACCTATTAGTCCACCACAACGCTGCAATTACAGCCACCGAAAATATGGCCCAGGTCGGACATTTGAACATAGTCCGTAAGACCGAACGCAACAATAATAGGCAGCAGTGTGCAATCGGCTGTGAGTAGCTCCATATCGATATAGATGGTAGTCAGGTAAGAATATAATTTACAGCTGGTGTACGTAGTGAGCTCCGCGACCAATTTATCACGGCCCGCAATGGCAAACCTCCATGGTCGACAAAGGCATGTGGCTGCACGGTCCGCGAAATCGAACATCATGATGTCGTCAACTCAGGGACTTTCGTGGACGAATTTTGTGATAAAGGTCCCCGGGAGTGGACTAAACAGGCTTTCAAGACTCTAGAGGAGGCTATCGGGTCGTATATGGTTGAGGCAATAGCCGACTCTTCCTTCTAGAAGCGGCAACTAATGTCTTGTAGGTTTTCCACATGTCTGCTACTATGGCGAGGCAAGGAGGTTGGGTACAGTTGGAACAGTCCGGCAAGTGCCTCGCCTTGACTATGGCGAAAATGGCCAAAGGAGAGTTTTCGCTTGCCGCAATAGAGGAAACAGAACAAGTAATTAAGAAACCTCGTGCCAAAGGCCAACAAGAGAAGAAGGGAGGAGTTGAGTTTCCTGGGCATAAGAAGGTGAAGGCTGCGATGGAAAGACACCCAGCAATGGTTTATAAAAATCATACGGCCGGCTGCCTTCCATGCCAAAATGGTACAGCAAAGAATCCGCAGAAACGTTGGAGGCGCAAAGGAACTGACGCACCTCCACCAGAGATGGAGGCAACTCCGCCCAAAATGCCACCTCCCCACGGAACGCCTCCTGCGCCACCAGGTGACAGTGACGGAGATGAACGGTATGAAATCGAAGGTATGCCATCCAAGTGTGTGTATTTACATTCTCCATTTCCAATCTCTCAATTTTTCAGTCATAATGCATATGGCAAGGATAGCAAGCACGATAAAGATTTTATTCCAGATTTGCTGAGTACACTATCTGCTGCGTGGAAATACCGCTGACATTGATTTTGAAGATGACGACACCCTTTTGAGCGAATCTGATGGTGAAGAAAAACATTGATTGAAAGGAACAGGATATTTTAGAGGATATATTTATATGCACAGTAAAAGAACAATGTAGTGATAAAGGAAAACATACATGAAAAGGATAGAACGACTGCCAAAACACAGTAATTGATGTTCTATGCCAAATTCAATGGTTGTGAAATGCGCAAATGCCTGTGGCAAAATGAGCGTCAACGGAGTGTCAACGATTTTTCGTTCTGTAAGTCAGGTTAATATACTGTGAATTACTCGTTGTTATCACGAATCATTCTATTGGCCGCCTTTTTAGGCAAAACAGAGAGTAACTTCCTCCTGGCCGAATTCTGAAATTGAGCGTCAACGATGAGTCAATGGATCGCAGTCATCTATATTCAAGGTTTTTGTATCCTTTATACCCTAACAAGCAAGAGTTGGTCTCGCGACAACCTCCCGGACAATCACAATGTAATTGGTTTTCAATGCTGCAACTCAGTGATCCTAAATGTTATAGCCTATAAAAGCGGTCAAAACTCGATATATAGCCATGAGCGGCCTTCTCGCTCCATGATTGACCATCATGCAAGGCCACAAAGCGTTGACGCTCCATTGACACTCATTTTCATGATCGGGCAGTGAGCGTCTCGTTTTCTCTTTCGCCATTAAAGGCTGCCAAAAAATAGGTTATGCATAACAATGGACAAGTAACTTTTCAATTACCTTATATACAAGACTCAAAATCGTTGACGCTCCATTGACGCTCATTTTCAGAATTGGGCAGGGAGCGCGTTACAATCTCTCGTGGTTTGACATACGGCAAATATCTCATTTATAATGGTTTGCATCCAATCGCCACCTAGATTATTACCCGTGAAGCAAGACCAAAAATCATTGACGCGCCAATCCCCTGCGAAAGTTAATATTTTGCAATTCGCATTAGAGTATCTAAATTCGACAATAAATAGACAAACCTGCAACACCGAACCGGAGATTGCAACCGACAGGTCTAGCCTACCCTGGCAAACCCTGCGGGTTGAGGGTTACGGATCCGGGTTTGGCCTGCCATGACACTGCGGGTCGGGTTTTTCGATGGTTCAGGAACCGAAACAAACTGTTTTTCCTGTCCGAACCCGGACCACTGGTGGGTTACCCCGACCCCTTGCTAACGCTAGCCAGGCCACTCTGTCTTGTTGCCAGCAATATTCGAGAAATGTGTTCCGTCAGAAGTCAAGATCAAGTGAACCTGTGTATGCCCAACTCTGAGCGTTAACCAAACGTCGATTAGCACTTTATTACTCGGGAGTATCTCTCCTTACATGTGTCTCCTACAATCAGTACCCAGTGTGCATTTCAGTATAGAGGCGTTTCGGTGGCGTATAGCTCCTAACGGAATGCTGAGGGGCATACATAAGATGCTCTGCGTAGGCTTCCTGCAGCATCAACCATCTCATGCTTTTGATGATGTCTTGACTCCAGTATTGGATAGGGCATTGGTGATTGTTATTCCATCTCATATCCTCGAGAGTGTGTAGTTCCCACTCCCCAAGAGCCTGATCATCTGGCATGCTAGCCATGAGCTTTTGCACTTCATCCCCATTTTTGAAGCTTAGGAAACGCAGAGTGGTGTTTGCTTCCTTCAGCATGTTGTCATAGTACATCTTCATGCCCTTCATCTTGATACCACACTGGATATATGTGTACTCTACACGGGTCGCAAACGGGTAGTAAGGATTCAGTTGTAGGTTCATCTTAGGGCAACCCTGAGCGTCTCATTCCCATGGTTCAGCGATGTGATCGATCAGCAGAGCGCCAGCTCAAATGTATAGTTCCATCAGCGGGGTAGGAGGTGGCGGTGGTTGAGATTCCAAATCTGCAATTTTTTCAATATGTTCAAGGTAGGGAACCGCGTCCAAGTCATCAACTGAATCTTTGATACCATTGAATTCACGAGGCTGAGTGTGTTCAACATGTCGGGGCACGCTGCAATATTCATATTCTTCTGGCGTGCAACTTGAAGCTGTTCAGGATGGTGTAATTTGATATGATTAAGTAGCCAGCTATCTGAGGTGAACGTCATTAGGCATGAAAATTCGGGGCAACGGAAAGGGGTCATCTCAGTCATTGATGACGAGCAGTGAGGAGTGGAGCATACACCGAAGAAAGGGACCACAGTTGGTGCTAGGCCTGAGCAGCCTGGTGTGTCAGCTCACAATACTTTCAGCTAACTTATTGAGCCTCAGCACGATCACAAGGAGGTTCTTTACACGCCAGGGGATACAAAAACGCTGCATGCGTGATGTCCCATAGTACTATGAATAAAATAAAACCAATTCAAAACCCATAAATAAATTAAACCCTGAGCAATCCAAGAACCTCGCAACACATGTAATAGTCAGTGGCTGACACAAATAGATTAGGACCAATTAAGTGTCACGATGCAAGAAAGATACAAAAGGTATGGAAGGAATTGTGTTACGGAAAGGCGGAGACGTTGGAAGATGCGGAGGAAGCGGCGAGATGGTGGCGGTATAATTTAGTATAGATAAGGAAGTGAGTTGAGGTGTTGCGACGTCAGGAGAAGTGGCGTGGTTGTTACGATAAGGAATAAACGGAGTGGTGTGTAAGATCATGGGATGAGATTCGGATGGTACATCGGAGCATGGAAAATGGTTCGAGGGTGGCAGACGAACTGTATATAAAGAGAGTGTTGATAGTGTTGGAGGATTTCCTTTTCTTCTCTCTTTACTCGTTCTCTTGTATAGCAAACAATAGTCCGACTTTGAAATCTATTTCGATCTTTGTTTCTCGATACGCACTTCGAGTTCAGTCCAGCAACATTCACATCACCTGCGTCCGATCCCGCCCGTTACACTAGAACGAGTCCTTTATATACGCACCTGATAGCGAATGTTTTGTCAACATTGCCTGACTCCTTGCTTTGATTTGTGTTGGTACTTTTTTGAAGAAACTGACAGTTATATTTCGATTTGCGGCTACTGCAGTCACGAATTAACATATTTGAATGTGCCTGCATCCCCCGAACGGTTGTAGGTATTGGCACGAACCTTGTTCCCCCTCTTGTTGGGTATATTTAGGACCCGAACGCTATTGGATTCATCTCTGCGACGATTGCGTTGATATCCGCAGACAGCTTACCGGATTTGATATCCGAAATTACCCTCATCGATCACCATATTGGAATGCGAGAATACGACAGTAATTGTACCTCCCGAACGAATTGGTTTGATCTTGCCGGAATATATTGTACTTTGTCCGAACCGGAACCGTTGAACGCCTTCGAAAGCATCGAAGGATTATTGAATACCGAGGTAGACGACCTCCGTCTTCCTGCTTACTTTTGGGAACAATCAGACATCCCATCCCCCTGGAACCTTTATTGGACGGAGGCCGCCGCCTACGGAGGAGGTTTACAACTTGACGATCCAGTGTTTGGGAATAGTTGGACTAGGTACTGGGGAGCTCATTCCTGGTTTAACTGTGAAGTAGATACCCCTTGTTGGTGCGAGGGACACGACTGCTGTGGAACCCACGAAACCGAGGGACACGCACCAGCAGCAGCAGAAACAGCAAAGCCCTCTGCAATTCCTCTAATTGTCGTCGAACCTCCGACACCCACCCCTACCGAAATCGACCAGTTTAATTGGCACTGGTAGATGTGCTTGATCCGCTGTAATGTCCGAATCACAGGAACCCCGAGCGGCCCTGGTGTCAGTACAAGACCAGGTAACCATCAATTGGATTCTCGACACAAACCTCGGAGAAACCACAGACACAGAAGGCATCGAGCTATTGATGATAACACAACAGGTCCTGAGCAGGGTGGCACAGTATTCGCAACCGGTGAGGGAAATACAACAAGTGTGCAGTCACCCCGCGATAATCGCAGACCTACGGAATCAAATAACCATCCTCCAAGCACAGACCCAACCTCCCCCGCTGGTATGCGACCATACCGAATACGAGACACGACTGACGACCCTCCGGAACGAACTGGAGGTAGCCCGACAAACCCCCCGGACAGCGGGGACAGACGAAGACCTGAGGAGGGAGTTGGACGACATGACCAGAGACGCCCGCGAAGCCAGCGAGGAGGGCCG
>Ga0307515_10017080_pt1 | contig 13248 bp, 15 predicted proteins | sample 17_EM_MG_FD_194513 | JGI IMG/M metagenome (GOLD analysis project Ga0307515, IMG submission 194513) | Populus trichocarpa ectomycorrhiza microbial communities from riparian zone in the Pacific Northwest, United States - 17_EM | ecosystem: Host-associated > Plants > Roots > Unclassified | place...
TTCCAACGAGAGCCTCGTTGAGCCCGAGCGCATGGGAGAGATAGAACGGCGCGACCACCAGCGTCGCCATCATGACAGTCGAAACCAGCACGTTCATGGCCAGGCTGGCGCTCAGCACCGGATTGCGAAACATCGCCAATCGGATCAGGGGCGATGCCGTTCTCGCCTCGATGAACGCGAAGAAACCGGTTCCGAGGGCGGCAGCCAGCAGCAGAGCCATGTTCAAGAGGCCAAAGCGGCCGTGCCCGATCGTCGTAGCCAGCGCATAGGCCGAAAGCGTCAGGGCAAGCAGCAGCGTGCCGGCCGCGTCGAAGCTGGCCTGGTTCCTCTTCTGTCCACTGGTATCGGCCGGCAGATAGCGATAGGCGAGAACGAAGGTCAGCACACCCAGCGGCACGTTGATCAGGAAGACTGCCGGCCAGCCGAGCCCGGCGATCAGAACGCCGCCGAGCGACGGGCCGAGAGCGGTGCCGATCGCCGACATCGTTCCAAGCAGCCCCATGGCGCTCCCGGTCCTTGCCTTCGGCACGGTTTCGCTGACAAAGGCCATGGTGAGAGCCATCATGATGGCCGCGCCCAAGCCCTGGACTGCGCGCGCGCCGATCAGCAGCCATAGCGTCGGTGCGAGACCGCAGAGGATCGATGCCAGCGTGAAGAGCAGGATGCCGGCGAGCAGCAGCCGTCGGCGGCCGGTGATGTCGCCGAGCCGTCCGGCGCTGACGATCAAGGTGGTGATGGCGAGGAGATAGGCCAGCACGATCCACTGCACGTCCTGGAAGGAGGCGTTGAACGCCTGCGCCAGCGTCGGCAAGCCGACATTGGCGATGCTCGTGCCGAGCGATGGCAACAACATCGACATGGAAAGGCTGGCGAGCGCCCATCGGATCGAAGGTGTTCGTTCGGCGATTGCCTCGCCCTGCTCTGCAATGATTGGCTTCACCGTGAACTCCGTTCTCGCCCCTGAAGCGGAGCTGCCGGAAACATAGTCCTCCGCCTGATGTGGCGGAACACGCAGCATTTGCATTTCATTGATGCATATGGCGCCACATCAGGATGAAACCGTGTTATCGTCGATGCATGTCGACACCCGATCTCAACCTGCTTGTCACCCTTGATATACTGCTTGCCGAAGGCAGCGTCGCGCGCGCGGCCCATAGGCTGCGGCTCAGCCCGTCGGCGATGAGCCGGGCGCTGGCGCGGTTGCGCGAGACGACGGGCGATCCGCTGTTGGTCCGGGCCGGGCGCGGTCTCGTTCCCACGCCGCGCGCGCTCGAATTGCGCGAGCGGGTCGGTCGGCTCGTTGAGGACGGGCAAGCGCTCCTGCGCCCCGCCGAGGCGCTAGATTTGAAACAACTGGTCAGGACCTTTACGCTGCGCACCAGTGAAGGTTTTGCGGAGAGTTTTGGACCTGATCTCATTGCTCGCCTCGGCGTGGAGGCGCCTGGCGTGCGGCTGCGCTTCGCGCAGAAGCCGGACAAGGACAGCGCGCCGCTACGCGACGGAACCGTCGATCTGGAAACCGGCGTTGTCGGCAAGACAACCGGTCCGGAGGTGCGGGCGCAAGCCTTGTTCCGGGACCGTTTCATCGGCGTGGTGCGCATGGGGCACCCGCTTTGCCAGGGCGAGATCACGCCCTCCCGTTATGCGGCTGGCCAGCACATCTACGTCTCCAGGCGTGGGCTCGACAAGGGACGGATCGATGAAGCCCTGGAACCGCTCGGCTTGGAACGACAGATCGCCACCATCGTCGGCGGCTTTTCGACTGCGCTGGCGCTCGCCCGGGCTTCCGATCTGATCGCCAGCGTTCCCGAAAGACACACTGGAGCCTTACGCAAGGGAATGCATAGTTTCCCGCTTCCCATCCCGACACCGGAGATCACCGTTTCATTGCTCTGGCACCCCAGGATGGATGCCGACCCGGCGCATCGCTGGCTGCGCGGTTGCGTTCGGGACGCCTGCGCAAGGTGACTGAAAGGGGCCGCTTGGGGTCAGAAGACAAGGCCGATTGATCAGTCCGCAAACATTGACTATCTCGACGCAGCATGATTTCCCGTCCGGCATCATCAGGCGAGGACATCATGACCGACGGAATCATCGTAAAGGACAGCAACGGAAGCCAGCTTCACGATGGCGATTCAGTGACGCTGATTAAGGACCTCAAGGTCAAGGGAACCTCGGAGACGCTGAAGCGTGGAACGCTGGTCAAGGGTATTCGCCTGACGGACAATCCTGGTGAGATCGAATGCAGCACCAAGCAGGTCAAAGGCCTCGTGCTGAGGACTGAATTCTTGAAGAAGGCATAATCAGTCGACCTTGAGCGCTTCCTGCGGCATTTCCTCCGTGATCACCTCGAAACGGGAAAGTATGGCCGGACCGAAGGCCGTCGACATCGCGACATCTGTAGCATCACGGCCGGTCGCCATCAGAATTCTGCCGATTCGCGGCGTGTTGTGACGGGCATCGACCGTATGCCAGTGCCCGCCGAGATAGACCTCGAACCAGGCGCTGAAATCCATCGGATTGGGATCGATCGGAACGCCGATGTCGCCAAGGTAACCTGTGCAGTATCGTGCCGGGATATTCAGGCATCGGCAAAGCGTGATGGCGAGATGGGCGAAGTCGCGGCAGACGCCCGTCTTGTCGGTGAAGCCGCCATGCGCGGTCCGGAGGGCATCAGCCTTCAGGTAATCGAAGGTGATGTGGTTGTGGACGAAGTCGCAGATTGCCTGGACGCGCGCCCAGCCGAGCGGCGTCGACGAGAATCTCGCCCAGGCGAAATCCGCCAGCCTGTCGGTGTCGCAGTAGCGGCTCCCGAGCAGGAAGGCGAGTACATCGTCCGGCAGGTCATTGATCGCATGCTGGACAGCATCATCAGGAACGATATCAGGTTGCCCGCTATCGTAAATCTCGAAGCTCGTCGAGATCGTCGTCAGTCCGGGCGGGGCGACGATCCGGCTGCAGGCATTGCCGAATATATCCGTATAACCCCAGGCCTCGATCGGCCGATCGAATGTCAGGATCTGGTCGCCGAGAAGATCGATGCGACGGGAGGGATGAATGTTGAGAACGAGCAGCATCGGCGTCGGCTGCGTGCACTCATAGCCCAGATTGAACCCGGCGCGTATCTTCATGGTGGCTTCCTTCTCGAGAGGCACAGACGATGAGTACGGAACGCTGATCGCGCTGCACGGTTCCCGCAGGACAGGACGGTATCTGCGCGATTACCCCGTGGTAATCCGAGATCACCACACGCCCAATCGAGGTCACCTCGTGGTGACGTTGACCTGCACAGTCATGCTGTCGAAATCCTCGTCATCCCCGTCATAGGTGCCGCTCAGTGGAATAGCCTGGCGCGGATCGCGGGCAACGGCGACGCGGATGAGATCGCGGTTGCCGACGATGCCGTTGGTCGGATCGAACTCCGCCCAGCCGGCGCCGGGAAGATAGATCTGGCACCATGCATGCGTCGAGCCGCCGCCGAGCACCGTGGAGCCATCCCGGTCGGGGACGTAGATATAACCCGTGACGAACCGCGCCGCGAGGCCGAGCGCGCGTGCCGCCTCCATCATCAGCAGAGCGAAATCCCGGCAGGAACCGGAGCGGAGCCGCAGGGTCTGGATTGGCGTTTGCGTTCCGTGTTCCAGTCGTCGCGCATAAGAAAAGCTTTCGCGGATGGCATAACAGAGCGTCATCAGTAGATGTCCGGTTTCCGTCGTTTGCCCATGGTGCAGGAACTGGCGGGCCCAGCGCCCGACTTCGTCGTTCGGGTCGGGATAATGGCGCTGCATCGCCGGTGTGAGATCGGGCACTTCGTCGTGATCGTAGGAGAAGGGGTAGGTCAGGGCCGCATCGTCGACCCGAAGATCCAGGGCGACCTGCGGCGTATGATCGAGCGTGATCCAGGTTTCGAAACGAAGCTCGGAAGCTGGCCTCGAAATATCGACGAGCGCGACGCAATTGCCGAAAACGTCGTGAATCCAGCGCACATGGCTATCTTCAGGATAGGTCGTCAACGAGGCTTCGATGAGCCGTTGATCGAAGCTGTCGCGTGGCCGAAACATCAATCGATGCTCGCCGAATTCGACCTCCCTGAGGTAACGATAGGATGTAATGTGGCGGACGGAAAAAATTGTCATCGGAGCGTGCTGCCGTCGGGTAATTTGTTCACGCTGCTCTTTCCAAAGGGCAATGCCGCCTCGCGGAAGCGCCCTGCCCGCATAGCCCATCTCGTCAGCTATGCTGAGCCGTTTCCGCGCTGTCTGCAAGGAGAGCCCGCGACCTGTCATCAAATAGATGTGGTCAGGACGAAAGCCTGCTGCCGAGCCGGAAGGTCTCTGCCCAACGCAGAAGATCGGTAAAGCTAATAGCCCCTCGGCACCCATAGCGCAACGCGAAACGGATCACATCGGTCTCATGGCGCCGGCTGTTTGGTCGATAGTGGCTGTTACCGAAGTCAAAAGATATGGTTTGCTTTGTTCCAGCCCGGGGCGCATGGTCCCGCCTTCAGCAGCCATTTCAAGGGCACTGCTGTTTAAGGGCCATCACACCCTAGCCCCGACCGAAAGGAGGACTCATGTCTTCCATCTCCCTCACCAAGCCGCTTTCCGCTCTGGATATATCGAAATTGCAGCGTGTTCTTGCAGATGCCGGATACGACGCTGGGATCATTATATCCAATGATGTGCCTGCGAATGTCGCTGCGAAACTGCTGGTCAGGCTCTTCCGTCAGGGTGTCACGTCTTCCGCGAAGCTTACGGAGGCGCTCGAGAAATATTTCGGGAAGGAGAACGAGATTCGCCTGCCTGATCTTCCGAGGCTTCATCGCTATGCCATTCAGGGCCTTCCGGACAAGCAGCGCGGAGCCATCCACTAGCAGAGCCGTCCCAGATCTCTCCTGTTGGCGTCTATCCCGATTTCTTGTCATATAAGCGCCCCCAAAAGGTTGCTACTATACAGGCATCAACTGACGGCAATGCCGTCCAACCACACGGGGCACAATGCACATCTTCTGGGACGTTCTGACGATTGTTCTGACAATCGGTTTGCTTTATTCCGGCCGCGAATATCGAATCATTCGCGCCCGTGCCCGCGCCCAGAATTGGGGTAGTTTCTGACGCGATCCCGATGGTCACATCCTATCGCTGCCGGAACATGCCGGTCGCGGTTACGTAGAATGACGTAATGCCATGAAGATAAGAAAATGCTTTATTAGATGAGAGACGGTTCTGTCCCGTCTATTCTGCCTGTTATGCTAAGCCCGCCTCACCCCAGGCGGGCTTTTTTTCAAAGAACGGCTAAAGCTGGCTCCGGGATGTGGCCGTCATCCAGTCACCTCCATCACTTCTTCGCACCAGCCGAAAGCACCCTGTGTGTCGCATTGTCCAATGCGTGGCTCGTTTCCTGTCCATCCTTCTTCAGCCCGTAGGCGGTATTGCCGCAGCCGGAAAGCGTAAACAGGCAGACGCAGGCAATGGCGATCGCAACTTTTGGCATCAAGTTTCCCCCGGATTGAATAGCGATCCGCAAGAAATGATGCACTCCGCCCCAAAATCAATCCGTCAGCAGCCAGGAACGACACCAGCAGCGTGGAACTGGCGAATTTTGCCTGAAAGCCAGTCCTTTACTGGAACAGCGTCAACACATTCTGTGGCGTGCTGGTTGCGATCCAGAGCGATTGCAGCGCCAACTGCCGCTGGATTCTGAACGACAGAAACAAGCAGATATACTGCGTTCAAAGTAAAATTCTCGAATTTTACTCAAATCCCCAGTTTAACCATTCGTTAATAATGTCCTTGCGCGTCAGGAGCTTCGGTTTATGCTCGGCTCAAACGGGAGAGGAAACATGTTCACCAAGAGCCTGATCATGCCATTCGGCTTCGCAACGCTCGCCATTGCCGGCCTCCTCTTCCAACTGACCGTCTACGCGCTTCATACGCCGGTCACCCTGCTGCACCCCTGATCATTCTAAGTTCCCCCACGAGTGGAACTTTTTTCCGTTTCGTGCATTCTAGTGATCGTTTTACCAGGAGGGAGATTACCATGGAAAGCGCAGGCGTGGGTTGGATTGCAGCTATCATCATCGGCGGCATCGCCGGATGGCTGGCGGAAAGGGCCATGAGAAGCAATATGGGCCTGCTCATGAACATATTGCTCGGTATCGTCGGCGCCATCGTCGCCAATTGGATTCTGGGCCTGTTGCATATCCAACCGTTGGCTGGCTGGCTGGGTTACCTGATCACCGGTTTCGTCGGCGCCTGCATCCTGATCGCGATTGGACGTGTCATCCGCCGCTGAGGTTTCGCTGACCTATCGCACATACCAAAAGCCGGACGTTCTAGCGTCCGGCTTTTTCTTTGCCCGAATTCCGATTCAGCGGCGGCTCATCAGCCCGAAGATATAGGCGATGCCTGCCGTCACCGCGAGCGCCATGAGCGGTTCTTCGCGAACCTTGTCGCGCACCCTCTCCGTCATCAGCGAAGCTTCGTCGGCAACTGCGGATTTTGCACCCTGCCCAAGCGCCAGCACGCTTTCCGTCAGCCGGGAGAGATCGTCGCGAAGGGCTGCGACCTGCGCCGACAGATCGTCTGCTGCGATATCAGCCTTGACACGCGCGGCGGTGGATTCGGCGGAAGCGGTTTTCAATTCTGCCATGGTCTGCTCCTGTTTCATGGGATGCCGCTTCAACGAGATGGCGGCCCGAAAGGTTCCGCCGAAGCCAATCTTTTGTTCGCCGTCAGGGTGTTGAACGACTGCGGCCGCCTCACGCAGCTTTTCACGCGATAACCCTTCATTTCCTGTCGGGTTTGTTCTAAGGAACGTCAAATGTCTGCCCGCGCGCGGGTCAATGATACTGCGAGGTTTGCGTTTCTATGTTCCATATCCTGAGAAGAGCCGCTCAGACCTGGGTCGCCAAGCTGCTGATGCTGCTGCTGGTCGCCTCCTTCGGCATCTGGGGCGTCTCCCGGTCGCTGATTACGGGCGGCAACAGCACCACGGTCGTGGCCGTCGGTGATCAGCATGTGGACGTCAACGAATTCCGCCTCGCCTATCAGCGCCAGGTGGCAAGCCTCAGCCAGCAGTTCGGCATGCGCCTCACGCCCGAGCAGGCCCGTGCCTTCGGCGTCGAGCAGCAGGTGCTCGCCCAGCTCGTCGCCGGCGCCTCGCTCGACCAACTCGCCGAAGATATGAATCTCGGCCTGTCCGAGAATCGCCTCGCCCAGCTGATTGGTGACGATCCGGCCTTCAAGGCCGTCAACGGTCAGTTCGACCGCGAACTCTTCACCTCGCGCCTGCGCAATGCCGGCATTCGCGAGGACGACTATATCAAGGAGCGCAGCAAGGTCGCCGTCCGCAGCCAGATCGTCGATGCCGTCTCGAACGGCTTCACCGCGCCGAAGACGCTGGTCGACGCTCTGAAGCTCTATGGTAATGAAAGCCGCAGCATCGATTATCTGCTGCTGACCAACGCCAATATCGAGCCGATCAAGGCGCCCGCCGACGACGTGCTGGCGACTTGGTTCGAGAGTGTCAAGCAGCGCTACCGCGCGCCGGAATACCGCAAGATCGCCTATCTCAAGCTGCAGCCCGACGATATCGCCGATGCCGCGACCGTCACCGACGACCAGATCCGCGAGGCGTTCGACAAGGGCAAGGACGCCTACCGGACGCCGGAAAGCCGCACCATTGAACAGCTGACCTTCACCAGCAAGGATCTCGCCGCCGCTGCCGAAACCGCGCTGAAGAGCGGCACCAGCTTCGACCAGTTGGTCTCCGACCAGGGCAAAACCGCAAGCGACGTGCTGCTCGGCGAATTCACCAAGGACAAGGTTCCGGACCAGGCCGTTGCCGCCGCCGCTTTTGCGGTTTCGACCGATGGCGGCACGACTCCTGTTGTCGACGGTTCCTTTGGCCCCGTCATCCTGCGCGTCACCAACATCAAGCCGGAAACGACAAAGAATTTCGACGAGGTGAAGGAGGATATCCGCAAGCAACTCGCGCTCTCCAACGCCTCTCAGGAGGTGATCAACGTTCACGACCGCATCGAGGATCTGCGCGCTGGGGGTTCCACGCTCGAGGATATCGCCGGTCAGCTGAAGCTCAAGGCCGTGACCGTCGATGCCGTCGATGCGACGGGCGCCGGCAAGGACGGCAACGAAGTCAAGGATATCCCCGCCAAGCAGCAGCTTCTCGGCGAAGCCTTCAAGACCGAAATCGCCATCGATGCGCCACCGCTGGCGATCGGCAATGACGGTTATGTCTGGTTCAACGTCCGCGAAATCACGCCCGATCGCGAGCGCCCGGTCGCCGAGGTGCATGAAAAGGCCGTTGAGGACTGGACGTCGGAACAGCAGAAGGCCGAGCTCGCCAAGAAGGCCGACGAGTTGAAGGCCGAAGCGGCGAAGGGTACGTCGCTTGCCGATATCGCGACGCCGCTCGGTATCGCCGTCGAAAGCAAGAGCGGTGTCATCCGCGCCACCGACGATCCGGTCCTCGGCCGTGCCGGCGTCACAGCCGCCTTCTCCGGTCCCGTCGATACGGTCGCAAGTGCTACCGGCGCCGATCCCTCGACGCAGATCCTGCTGAAGGTCACCGAGGTCAACACCGAGCCGACCGGCGACGTGCTGAACAACCGCGATGCCCAGATCACCGCCATGGCCAATGCCGCCGGCGACGATATTCTCGATCAGATGGTCAACCTGCTGCAGACGCAGTACGGCGCAGAGATCAACCAGACGCTCGCCGAACAGGCGGCGGTCCGCTAGGAGACTTGGCCTCATGACCGATCTGAAGCCGTTCCTGGCAAAGGCCGCAAGCCGCGAGCCGCTGACGCGTGAGGAGGCCCGCGACGCCTTCGACATCATCATGTCCGGCCAGGCGACACCCTCGCAGATCGGCGGTTTCCTGATGGCGCTGCGCGTGCGCGGCGAAACTGTCGACGAGATCGTCGGGGCCGTCACCACGATGCGCTCGAAGATGCTGACCGTCGAGGCACCAGCCGATGCGATTGACATTGTCGGCACCGGCGGCGATGCCAGTGGCACCTACAATATCTCGACGCTGGCGGCGTTGATCGTTGCCGGTGCCGGTGTCCCGGTCGCCAAACACGGCAACCGGGCGCTGAGCTCGAAATCGGGCGCGGCCGACAATCTGTCGGCGCTCGGCGTCAAGCTCGATGTCGGCCCCGAAACCATCTCCCGCTGCATCGCCGAGGCCGGCGTCGGCTTCATGTTCGCGCAGCTTCATCATTCCGCCATGCGCCATGTCGGTCCCTCCAGGGTCGAACTCGGCACGCGCACCATCTTCAATCTGCTGGGCCCGCTCTCCAATCCGGCCGGCGTCCGCCGCCAGTTGCTCGGTGTCTTCTCGCCGCAATGGCTGGTGCCGCTTGCCGAAGTCATGCGCGATCTCGGCTCCGACTGCGTCTGGGTCGTCCATGGCGACGGCCTCGACGAGATCACCACGACAGGCATCACGCAGGTCGCAGCGCTCGAGGACCGCAAGATCCGCACCTTCGAGCTTTCGCCCGCCGATTTCGGCGTCAGCCCTTGTGTCATCGCCGATATCAGGGGTGGCGATGGCGTTGCCAACGCGGCAGCCCTTCGCGACGTGCTCGGCGGCGCGAAAAACGCCTATCGCGATATCTCGCTTGCCAATGCCGCCGCCTCGCTTGTCATATCCGGCAAGGCCGCCACGATCCGCGACGGCATGACGCTGGCCACCCAGTCGCTGGATAGCGGCGCCACGGCACTCGCCCTCGACAAACTCGTCGCCGTTTCCAACGATATCGACTAGGATTACCCGATGACCGATATCCTGAAGAAGATCGAACTCTACAAGCGTGAGGAGATCGCCGCTGCCAAGGCTGCGGTGTCGCTTGCCGATCTCAAGGCAATGCAGGCCGGCCAGTCCGCTCCGCGCGGTTTTCACAAGGCGCTTGTCGCCAAGCGTGATGCCGGCCGTTTCGGCCTGATTGCCGAGATCAAGAAGGCAAGCCCCTCAAAGGGCCTCATTCGCCCGGATTTCGATCCGCCGTCGCTGGCAAGCGCCTATGAGGCCGGCGGCGCCGCCTGCCTTTCTGTGCTGACCGACAGGCCGAGCTTCCAGGGCGCGCCGGAATTCCTGACGGCCGCGCGCGCCGCCTGCGCGCTGCCGGCGCTGCGCAAGGATTTCATGTTCGAGACCTATCAGGTGCACGAGGCGCGCGCCTGGGGCGCCGATTGCATCCTGCTGATCATGGCCTCGCTTTCCGACGATGAGGCCGAACGCCTTCAGGACGAGGCCTTTGGCCTCGGCATGGACGTGCTGGTCGAGGTGCACGACGCGGAAGAGACGGAGCGGGCGCTAAAGCTGTCTTCGCCGCTCATCGGCATCAACAACCGCAATCTCCGCACCTTCGAGGTCAGCCTCACCGTCAGCGAGGCGCTTGCCGCCATGGTGCCTGATGATCGGCTGCTGGTCGGCGAAAGCGGCATCTTCACCCATGCCGATTGCGTCAGGCTCGTCGCCTGCGGCATCAACACCTTCCTCGTCGGCGAAAGCCTGATGCGCAAGGAGGATGTGGCCGCCGCCACCCGCGCCCTGCTGTTCGGCGAAGCAGCACTTGCGGCCGAGTGAGATGAGCAACGGCTCACCTCGTCTGACCCATATCGGCGCCACCGGCGAAGCCCATATGGTCGATGTCGGCGACAAGGCCGAAACAATCCGTATCGCCACCGCCGAGGGCCATGTCCGCATGGCCGAGCAAACCCTGCAGCTGATCCGTGACGGCAACGCCAGGAAAGGCGATGTCATCGGCACCGCCCGCCTTGCCGGCATCATGGCCGCCAAGCAGACCGCCAATCTCATCCCGCTCTGCCATCCTCTGATGCTGACCAAGGTCACGGTCGATATCGTTGAGGACGCCGCCCTTCCCGGCCTGCGCGTCACGGCGACAGTGAAGCTGACCGGCAGGACCGGCGTCGAGATGGAAGCGCTGACGGCGGTCTCCGTCGCCTGCCTCACCATCTACGACATGGCCAAGGCCGCCGACCGGACGATGGAAATCGGCGGCATCCGTCTGCTGGAGAAATCCGGCGGCAAATCCGGCGATTTCCGCCTTTCCGAGACCAGCCGATGAGCCTGCTGCCCGTAGCCGAGGCGCAGAATCGCCTCCTCTCCCGTGCGAAGCCCGTTGAAGCCTCCGAAACGCTCGACCTCACCGGGGCCGAAGGCCGGGTGCTGGCGCGTGATCTCACAGCAAGGCTGACGCAGCCGCCTTTCAATTCCTCGGCCATGGATGGTTACGCCCTGCGCCGCGAGGATGCGCCGCAGCCAGGCGCCGTGCTGAAGCTGATCGGCACCTCTGCGGCAGGCCATGCCTTCGACGGCACGGTCGGCAAGGGCGAGACCGTCCGTATCTTCACCGGCGCGCCGGTTCCCTCCGGCGCCGACAGCGTGCTATTGCAGGAGGATGCCGAGAAGCTGGACGGTGGCGGCATCCGCACGAAATATCCCGTTCGCGAAAACCAGCATGTTCGCCCGCGAGGGCAGGATTTCACCGAAGGCGACGCCGTTTTGCCCTCAGGCACGGTGCTTGATTTCACCCGGTTGACGGTTGCCGCCGGCATGAACAATGCGACGGTCGAGGTGCGGCGCAAGCCGCTGGTCGCGATCCTTGCCACCGGCGACGAGCTGCTGCCGCCGGGCGGCCAGCCAGGTCCCGCGCAGATCATCGCCTCCAACAGTTTCGGCATCGCCGCACTCGCCCGCAAGGCCGGTGCAAAGGTGCTCGATCTCGGCATAGCGCCCGACGACCACGCGGCAATCACCGCGGCGATAAAGAAAGCCGAGGCGGCCGGCGCCGACGTGATCGTCACGATCGGCGGCGCCTCCGTCGGCGACCATGACCTTGTGCGAGCAACATTGACCGCCGCCGGCATGAAACTCGATTTCTGGCAGATCGCCATGCGGCCGGGCAAGCCGCTGATGGTCGGCAGCCTGGGTCCTGTCCATGTTCTCGGCCTGCCCGGAAATCCGGTCTCGAGCCTCGTCTGCAGCCTGCTGTTCCTGGAGCCGCTGATCCGCCGGCTCGCCTCCCTGCCGCCGGTCCGGCGCGAGGCGATGGCCGAGGCTTCAAGGCCCTTGTCGGCCAATGATCATCGCCAGGATTATCTCCGTGCCCGGCTTGCGAAATCGGCCACCGGCGGCTGGCTCGCCGATCCCTTCGGCAAGCAGGATTCGTCGATGATGAAGGTATTTGCCGAGGCCGACTGCCTCATCATCCGCCCGCCGCATGCGCCGGAATTGCCGGCCGGAGCGCCCTGCCCGGTCATGCTGCTGCGGCCGGACCTCCTGGGATAATCTCGCCCTTCAGCCGTTCCGAGAGAGCGTGAAGACGCCCGCCTGCACCATTCCTGTGCCTGCGCCGAAGTCAGCAACCGCATAAGTCGCGATCCGTTCGAGTTGGTCCTGCGGCAGGTAGGCGCGCTCGGGGTCGCCGATCAGCACATCGATGCCGGCATCCTGGCAACGCCGCAGGAAGGCCATCACCCGCAAGGCAAGCGCCGGATCGTAGAACAGGTCGCCGACGACGAGAAGATCGGTCTCCGGCGGCGTATCCTCGATGATATCCGCGGCGGTCGCCGCGATCTTCACGCCATTGACCGCTGCATTGAGGCCGATCGCGGCAATGGCATTGGGATCGATATCGATCGCCGTCACCTCAATCGCTCCCGCTTTCGCGGCGGCGATCGCGACGAGCCCCGAACCGGCGCCGAGATCGAGAACGCGGCGGCCGGCGACCGTCGCCGGCCGGTCGAGAAGGTGGCGGGCAAGCACCACGCCGCCGGCCCAGGGATAGGCCCAGTAAGGCGCCGGATCGGCTTGCCTGCGGCCGGCAAGCCGCCAGAGACCGCTCGCAGGCCCCGCCGTATGAAGCAGGATTTCGGGAATGGAGGGAACGGCCGATATTGGCAGATTGGCCTTGATGAAGGCTGCCGGATCGGGAGGCGGCATGCCTGGGCGTTTCATCGTCGTCATGTTCACTGCCCGGCCGAATTCCAAGAGTTCAATAGTTCTTCATGGCGAGATGCGGCATGCCGCCATCGAGAAATTCCGCGCCATAGGCGACGAAGCCGAAGCGTTCGTAGAGCGGCAGCTTGTCCGCCTGCGCCGTCAGATAGAAGCGGTTGTCGCGTGCCTCGCGATGCAGTTCCATCGCCCACCCGATCATTGCAGCCGCGATACCGCGGCCGCGCCAGGGGCCGGCGA
>Ga0307515_10017081_pt1 | contig 13247 bp, 4 predicted proteins | sample 17_EM_MG_FD_194513 | JGI IMG/M metagenome (GOLD analysis project Ga0307515, IMG submission 194513) | Populus trichocarpa ectomycorrhiza microbial communities from riparian zone in the Pacific Northwest, United States - 17_EM | ecosystem: Host-associated > Plants > Roots > Unclassified | place...
TTACAAACTCTTGCATTGTTATCACTTGATTCTGCTCATATACTCATTTAACAAGTATTCTTAAACCTTCATAAGTCTGAAGGGGTGTTTTAACACCTAATACCCTAAAGTCAACTGACTTGGGAGCTATTGGCCCAAAGTTTGTTACATGAGTTAAGGAGAAAAGCTTAAGGGAATCAAACATTGCACTATCTACATATCATTATCTGCAACCCGAGTTACTAAGCTCGTATGGGTGTCTCAACACCTAATGCCCTAAGACCAACTGGTCTGGGAGTCATTAGCCAAAAGCTCGTTACATGGGTTAAAGATGCATTGTGTTTTAAGTTATATGTATATATATATTAAAAAAAAAAGATAATAATCCCAACCCAAGGAAGTTAACCTTAGAAAAACATTAGAACAGAATATTGTTGTCTTCCAATAAAAGCCCCATCATCTATGTTTTCATACATTGAGCACATAAAAAAAAAGATTTATTAATATCTTGTTTAAGAAGTATGAAGCAGATAAATAAATGTAATAAGAGTTTGTTTATTTTGATAGATTAATGGAAGTTGAATGATGAATGCCTTGCTTTGTGGAACTTTTAAATTGTTTTTCTATTTTAACGCTTTGATTACTAGGGACTAGTAATAAGCTGGTTGGGGTGTGTGATTAGTACTTAAAAGTGCATTTTTATCAAGGTTTTATGTAATATCCCACATCGGCGGGTGAGGGAGTGGTAGCTGGCCTTATTAAGAGTGCTGGTTGCCAACTTGTTATACGTGTTTTGGGGCATCAGGCTCAGATGTGGGCTCGCGTCACCAGAAACAAAACCGTGAGGGTGGTAAGGCCCAAAGCGGACAATATATGGCAAGTTGGGTCAGGCTGTTACATTATGTAAACACCCCAAAGAAAATATCTATATATATATATATATAGATAGAATTGATGACTCAGTTTTTGCTGCTGATTTCTTGATCGGCAGCGACGCAATTTTGGCTGTCGATTTCTGAATCGGCAGCGATGCAGTTTTCGCTGCCGATTTCTTGATCGGCAGCTGCCGATTTCTGAATCGGCAATGACGCAGTTTTTGTTTTTGTTTTTTTTAAAAAAATTAATTAACTTAAGGAGCTGCGAGGGAGGGGTAAAACCGGTTTTGGATAGACCAAAACAAGGATAAGAACACATCTAAACCAACCCCAAACAACCCACCTCATTTAATGGGGAGTATAAATACAAGGAGGGGAGAGAGGTGACCCTTCCTCTTCCCAAAGTTGTCTCCAGCAGCTGCATGTCGCTCTTCCCTTCCTCTTTCCCAACAGAAACCTAAACCAAACCAGTAGAGAGTGCCTTGTGAACGTGTGAGGGAGAGATGAGACCTTGAGAGAAGATTGGACAGCTGCCTAGAGGGAAAGGAAAAGGGGGCTAGAAAACATGAGAGGAAGAAGAAGGAGGAGAATCAGCAGGAGAAGAGAAAGAATACTGTCAAACCTTCCTTAAACTTAGTTAGATTCGAAAGGTATGGGTCATGAAACTCCCTTCCTCTTCTCCTTAAGACCCAAAATCAGAAATGAAGAAGAAGGCCCTAAGAAAATTGACCTAAGACCTAAGCTAGCTGTGAAGGAAACTGAAATTAACTAAGACGATAAGGAAACAGAAACGAAATGAGGCCAAATTCCCAGAACATCTAACAAAGAAAAATGAATAAAATGGAAATAACAAATTATGGTAGAGGGTTGGCCTTAACTATAGGGTTGGCCAGCATGCATGTGTGTGTGTTCTGCTGAAATTTATTGAAATATTATGTGTTGAAATTGATGGTTTCAATGTGTGTGTCCTGCTGGAAATTGTTGAAAGAGTATATGCTGAAATTGATGGTTTCAATGTGTGTGTATTCTGCTGGAACTTAGTGACAATTGATATGATGGGATTGTTACAACATGTGAGGTGTGTGTTCATGCCAAAATGTGAGTTGTCTGCAGCGAATTAGCATTCGCTGCTGAATTGTGTGTTCTGCAGCGAAATTATGATTCGCTGCCGAAGCTGTGTCGTTTGCAGCGAATTAACATTCGCTGCCTAATTGTGTGTTCTGCAGCGAAATTGTGATTCGCTGCCGAAACTGTGTCGGCTGCAGCGAATTAGCATTCGCTACCGAAACTGAGTTGTCTGCAGCGAATTAACATTCGCTGCCCAATTGTGTGTTCTGCAGCGAAATTGTGATTCGCTGTCGAGACTGTGTCGGCTGCAGCGAATTAGCATTCGCTGCCAAAACTGAGTTGTCTGCAGCGAATTAGCATTCGCTGCCGCAACGTGTGTTCTGCAGCGAAATTATAATTCGCTGCCGAAGCTGTGTCATCTGCAGCGAATTAACATTCGATGTCCAATTGTGTGTTCTGCAGCGAAATTGTGATTCACTGCTGAAACTGTGTCGGCTGTAGTGAATTAGCATTCGTTGCCGAAACTGAGTTGTCTGCAGCGAATTAGCATTCGCTGCCGAATCGTGTGTTCTGCAGCGAAATTGTGATTTGCTGCCGAAGCTGTGTCATCTGCAGCGAATTAACATTCGCTGCCGAATTGTGTGTTATGCAGTGAATTAGCATTCATTGCCGAAACTGTGTCGGCTGTAGCGAATTAGCATTCGCAGCCGAATCGTGTGTTCTGCAGTGAAATTGTGATTCGTTGCCGAAGCTGTTCGTCTGCAGCGAATTAGCATTCACTGCCGAATCGTGTGTTCTGCAGTGAAATTGTGATTCGCTGCCGAAACTATGTCGTCCGCAGCGAATTGGCATTCGCTGCCCAATGGCGCGTTCTGCAGTGGATTTGTGATTCGCTGCCGAAACTGTGTCGGCTGCAGCGAATTAACATTCGCTGCCGAAACTGAGTTGTCTGCAGCGAATTAGCATTCGCTGCCGAATCGTGTGTTCTGCAGTGAAATTGTGATTCGCTGCTGAAATTGAGCTGTCTGCAGTGAAACAGTTTTCGCTCCCGAATTGGCAACCTGCAGCGAACCAGTTTTCGCTGCATACACATGTACTGATTTGTGACCATTGATGTTTTAGGTGGTGCGGTCGGGATTGAACCATCGTCAAGACAAGAACAACCCGCAGGTGGAGCAGGTAGGTGACTTGCACCTTCCTTTTTCATACGTTGAATAATGAAATACTTTATCATGAATGTTACTATATTGCGTTAGAACAAATATTAGATTGTCAAACGCTTAAATGTTGACAAATGGTTAATTAGCTTTGGTAATGGCATCCGAATGGATGACCGGGACAAATGAATGATTAGCTTCGGCTAATGGCATCCGAATAGATGATCGGGACGAACGATTGATTAGCTTCGGCTAATGGCATCCGAATGGATGACTGCATCCGAATGGATGACCGGGACAAACGAATGATTTGCTTCGGCTAATGGCATTGACCGGGACGAACGATTGATTAGCTTTGGCTAATGGCATCCGAAGTGGATGACCGGGGTGAGTGAACGGTTTACCTCAGCAAATGATGCCTTAAGAGGATAGCCGGGTTTAAGATTATGGTTGATTGCAAGAATTGGTGCATCTATATGTACTACAAGTTGTTTATACCAAGTACATGAAGAAACTATAAATGTCATGCTTCAAACATGGGATAATGTTAATGCTTCATTTAACTGCCAGACCGTTTAATTATCATTATTTTTATTATTAAGTAATTGCATTCTCTTAAATGTTTTGTACTGCAGTAGGGACGTCACACCAACGAGATGTCTAGGAAACCTAATACACGGGAACCTACTTTTGCAAGGAATCATGTAGATGCATTCTAAATCACAATGTATTTTGTATGAATCAATGTACTGAACGTATAACTTTTATTAGATCCTTTTGTTTAAATTCGTAATGGCTATTAGTAGGATAGGAATGCAAACTCATGTCTATGTATGTATATTTTTAATATGAACTTCTAATCATGCAAACATAATATTATGTGTTTATGTAAGATTCACTTTTAAATGAAATGTTGATTATATGGATCGTATTTTGATGATGTGAGGGATCAGGTTCGCCGATTACCGGCACCATGTGTGTCAAGTATAAGGAAAAAAAATATTTACTATTGTTTTGGGCTTGAAAAGTCGGGTTGTTACATTTTATATCATCATTTTGCACTTGAAGTATCAATAACTCCTTAACAAAAACATGTTTTATAATAACAAGTCTGATACTATAAGATACCTTTAATCTATGGTAAATGTTCAACTTAAATGCAGGCCTATCACATAAATCAAATGATTGATTGATGAGTTTAACTACTGAAATTGAGAAGACAAAAAGAGGGCTAAGCTTAGAAAAGAGATGCTGGTTCAGTCCAAGCTGGAACATCATTTGGTTATTTGGATCATAACTGGAGTTATAGAACTTGGATTTAAGTTTTGTTTATGTGTATGGAAAGCTAAGACATAGGCCTAAAACTTTCATGAAGAGTCCAAAATTCAAAAAGGTTGTTTTCAAGTTCAAATTGTAGCAACAATGGAGAAGTCGAAATATGTCCTGCAGCCCAAACACTCTTCAGTGTTCAACCCATATCTCGAGTTCTAGAAGTCCAAATGCACCGATTCTTTTTTTGTTGGAAAGCTGAGACAATTTCCAGAAATTTCATGAAGACTATTTGTTCAAATTCTGATGTTAGCAATGATGTTTTGTTCAGACAAGAAGATAAGGATTGTCACCAAGTCAAGATGTGGCCACCCACTCAACAATTAGTCATCAAATCAATAGTTCCAAATTTTGGCCTATAAAAGGAGGCATTTGACATGTATTTAGGCATCTTGGTTTTCATATCAAGATCATGTTCTTGCTCTCTCTCTTTATATTTTTGCAATGCTTAAGTTTTTGTTTATATTAATCTCTTGTTTATGCTTTTCATTTCATTTCCTTTACTTAGTTAACCTATATCTTATTTATGTTCTTATCTTGTTTATTTATGTTTCTCTCTTTCATTATGTTTAGCTAAGTTTAATATGTCAAGGTGAAAAGGTTACACTAATGGTGTAAGAATAAGTATAGTATAAACTCAACATGGACTTTAATGTTTGATACTAACATGTTTTATATTTGTTATCTTGTTCACTTTTAATGCTTTGCTTGTTAAATGGTTAATCTAGATTTATGTTGTATAACCCTTGGTACAACAAATACTTGGTACTTTCATAGCCCAACCGTATGGTATAACCGACACATGTGCTATGAAAAGGACTTGATTTGTTGTTAACATAAGTTATAATCATGAATACCTGACAACATTTACAAGTATTAGCATTATTCGAATAAGATAATTAATGAAATCATGTTAACAATTTATAATTCGATTGGAACCTTCTTTGTGTGTGGTTTCCAGTTGAGTAATAAGAGTTTATATTATACTTGTTTGAAATACTATTAGTGGATCCTCTAACATTGACAATTGTTTTTATCATTGTTTAATCCTTATAATATCACATCTCAAAGCTCTCTTCAACTTATTATTATTATTATTATTTATAATTTATATAGTTAACTTTCATGTGGTTCGACCCCGGTCTTGCCGGGTTATTTATTACTTCGACACTTCTACACTTGGGAGAAGACTTCTCCTATCAATCTTTTGATCGTGTCAGCATGCATGTGAAATGCATGGATTAAGGAACATGTTATTTTAAGAAATGTCATTGCATATCAGAACTCTCATAAGCTTTTATTTTATTTTCTTTGATTATATGTGATAAGGAGGAACTCTCTTCTTTCTTGAAAAATCCAATATGAACATACATTTTTAGGAGTTTAGGTTTTGTTAAACTTCTCCATATATTTTGCCTTACTTAGGAATCATGCTTTTTTTTATATATATGTTATGTTCCTGTCAAGGTTTGTTCATGGAAGTACCATGTAACTGTAATTTTATGTATGGGGATTTAAGTCTTTTATCCATAAAGCTTTTAGTGGAAAATTTGTCTATGGTTTCCCTTAATCATTGATAGTAAATATGGATTTTTTTTTAGTGCTTTGTAATGTCAAAATCTTTAAAAATTCCTTTTTTGATCATGCATTTTGGCCAAGCCTCTCACACATAAAACAAAGTTGCATTTATTTATTTTTCATGCAAGTCTTAGTAATCATTAGTCATCTTTTCAGTATTTTTATTTTTATGCATGTATTTATTTTTAAAATAAAAAAATTATTTGTCATATTGCATGCATCCATTTTGGGTTTTATAACTTGCTTATAAAACCCATTGAGATTTGACCCACATTAAAAAGACCTATATGAGTTGACATTCTAAAACCCCTATAAAAAAAATTAAAACCATGTTGAATATAATATTTTCCTTTTGTTATTACTTATAGTGTTTGAGATAAATATACTCATAACGAGCTATTATCTTAAATGTCAATAAGGAGTAACACCTCAGGTATTAATTTCTTTAGCAAATTCTAAATGTTCATGCAACTAGATTCTACCACTAAGTAGATCAACTTATAATTATTATTGTTCGGATATTTAGGGACTTGAGTGCAAAAATCTTATAAAATAAAAATTATGAGTGAACCTTGATACTATAGGATAAATAAACCTAAATAGGTCATTATCCATGGGCCACTATTACATAAACAAAATGTTTAGTAACAACTCTTCCTATGATAAGGGATGATTTTAATAGGATTGATAAAAGCCCACCTAATTATTTATTGACAAAGCTTGATAGACTATTGACAATCACATATTATGATCAACGGTAAACAATTGTAGACATGTCAATTCACCAAACAATTTAAAGTAACAAAAATGGCATGGACTTTATAATGGATAAGCTTATACCTACTCAGGGTTTAACTCATTGCAGTAGACCCGTTATCACCCAATAGATAGACCACTAATATTAGGCACAACTTATTATTAGGAATAAAAGATGAGTAGAAATGCAACTTACTTCAAGTATGATGCTTTAGTTTGATAATATGTTTTCTCTAGCATAATCAATCATTTACTTTAAAATTCTGAAAACCGGTTAGGGTTTCTAGTCACATTAATAGTAGGTGGCAACTATTTTTGATAAGTTTAAGATATTTTCCCTACAAAAAAATCTCTCTTCTAGGAAAGAGGGCAGGTCCCTACAACGTCGGGTGCCTACTTTTAAAATAAACATGATAAAAAAATACTAGCATACATACCAAGCATATATTAAAACTTGCAATATATACAAGATTAAAGTCCACATATAATTTTAAGGCAAAGCGTGATGGTCAGGTCGTGTAGGTTGAAATAGAAAAAATAACAATGCTTAAAATAAAAAAAAATACTTACTTTAAATACTTTAAAGAAATGAAACTTTTGTTATTGTTAATGATGAATCATTTGTCTTTAAGGTTTTATTATCCTTTACTTGTGCAACTAGGATGTTTGCAATATGCCTTTCAAGATTTTAAAACACTATCTTAGTTTAAATACATTTCTAAACAAGGTCCTTAAATCAAAATAAAAGAACTTAAATGTCTCTCAACAAAGTATAAACCTAAGCTTTAGATTTGAGAGAAAAAACCAAAGCATAAAAGAGAATGAAAATGCTAAAAATGAGAAGAGAAAGAGTGAAAAAATCAAATTAGAAACTGTTTTTTAAGCCTATTTTTTATAGTAAATTTTAAAAGTTAAAAGGTTGAAAAATTAATAAGAATTAATTCTCACTATTATTAATATTTAATTAGCCACTATAAATCAATAGTTACATTTAGAATAACCAACGGTTTTATGAATAGGAATACAAAGAGTTTTTTTAGATTAATTTCTTATTCATCCATAATTTAATTTAATTATTTTGTTGTAGACGGATTTCATACAGTGGAAGTCACATCACTTAAAAAAATACTAGGTATATAATTTGTATTATTATTTATCATAAATATAAATAATTCATTCTATAAATACAATTTACGAAGTCTAATTTAATTTCATAAATCATATATGCTGAATTTAACATAACCTTCTTCCTCTGCCACACTTTCATTCAAGAGCGGCGTGTCTCATTGAAAAGCTTATATTATATGCTTTATGCTGACAAACAAACACTCTCAAAAAACTAATAAAAGAAAAACAAAAAAACAAAAAAGCATAAATTACCCTCCCAGGGGTTAAATCCTCACAAACCCCCACGCGCTGCAGTCTCCAAACTGAAACGAGAAATAAGCATCTTTTTAGCCGCCTCCCCAAACAATGTGAACGAAATTGGCTATGAGAATCTGATTGCTCGTCTCCTATCCTCTCAAAACCATCAGGAGATTTGCAGTAACGTGAAGGTCTATTCTTGCAAAGCTTCTGCAGCGTAAGTTGATAATCTCAATCTCTTCATCATATTCTTATAGATCTGTCAGCCCATGTCGTAGTAGATCTGAATTTTTCTTTTCCTTTTGTTTTTGTGTATGTGGTAATGGGTCAAGTGGAACAAGAAGGATGGGTACTTGTATGAACAAAAATTACAACATACGAGTCTCAATACATTGATTCTACTGATTTCTGCATTCGCTGTTACGCTTTGTTTATTCGTTTTACTTTGGTGTTTTATATCAAGTTTTCTTTCATTTGATAGGAAATTTTCCAATAATTCTCGCTCCTGTTAGAATCCATTTGCTGAAATGGCCGATAACAATAACAGTTCACCACCTGTGTCTTCGAAAGAAAACCCAGATCATGATTCTGAGACGAACCTAATTGCCAAGGAAGATAGCTCCCTCGCAACTATAGCCCGTAGGTTTCAGGACTCCATTTCCTTAGGCAAGACACACAAGTTCTGGGAAAGTCAACCTGTTGGTCAATTCAAAGACATTGGTGATTCAAGTTTGCCCGAGGGCCCTATTGAGCCTCCAACCCCACTATCTGAAGTTAAACAAGAACCATACAATCTCCCTACTCAGTATGAATGGACCACCTGTGACATGGAGTCCGAGGAGACTTGCAATGAGGTCTATAATCTCTTGAAAAACAACTATGTTGAAGATGATGAGAACATGTTTAGGTTTAATTACTCACAGGAGTTTCTTAGATGGGCTTTGTGTCCCCCGGGTTACTATCCAAGCTGGCACATTGGGGTTCGTGCCAAAGCTTCCCAGAAGCTCGTTGCTTTCATCACAGGTGTCCCTGCAAGGATTCGGGTGCGTGATGAAGTTGTGAAAATGGTTGAGATCAATTTCTTGTGTGTTCATAAGAAGCTTCGGTCGAAGAGACTTGCCCCTGTTATGATTAAGGAGGTTACTAGGAGGGTTCATTTAGAGAATATTTGGCAAGCAGCATATACTGCTGGTGTGGTTCTTCCAACACCAATAACAACCTGTCAGTATTGGCACAGGTCTTTGAACCCGAAGAAGCTTATTGATGTTGGCTTTTCAAGGCTTGGTGCAAGGATGACAATGAGTCGGACAATAAAACTCTACAAGTTACCAGATTCCCCCGCCACCCCTGGATTTAGAAAAATGGAACTTCGTGATGTACCTGCTGTTACAAGGTTGCTAAGAAATTACTTGAGCCAGTTTGTTGTTGCACCTGATTTTGATGAGAATGATGTGGAGCACTGGCTTCTTCCAACTGAGAACGTGGTTGATAGTTACTTGGTTGAGAGTCCAGAGACTCATGAGATCACTGACTTCTGCAGCTTCTACACGCTTCCATCCTCTATCCTAGGCAACCAGAATTACTTGACGTTGAAAGCTGCTTATTCATATTACAATGTTAGCGTGAAGACTCCATTGCTTCAGTTAATGAATGATGCACTGATTGTTGCCAAGCAGAAGGATTTTGATGTTTTTAATGCATTGGATGTCATGCATAACGAGTCTTTCCTGAAAGAACTGAAATTTGGACCAGGTGATGGGCAACTACACTACTATCTTTACAATTACCGCTTACAGCATGCCTTGAGACCCTCGGAACTGGGGCTTGTCCTCTTATAGATTGAAATATCTGGAAGTTGGTTCTGTAGTATCTTTGATTGAATGGGTATGTGGTTGCCCGTATTTTTGTTTTCCCTCAGCACTAGGATCAGGTTATGCACTGTATTTGAGAAAAAAAGCTTGTGTTTCCATAAGCTTAAGTTTTTGAGGCAATTGCAATGTTATTCGCTATTCAGTATGTTCTCTGGACACGAAAAAAATTGTTGAGAGCTTGAATAACCCTTTTATTCAGGGTTCATGTCGCCAACTTTTTTTTTTCTTCCCCTTCATGCCACAGACAATAGTTTGCTTTATTTATTGCTTAAGGTCACACGAGGTCTTTTCATTATCTATTGCTATATATCTGATCTTCTTTGACATTAACTAAGTTTGTTCTGTTGAGTTGCTTTCCATATTGGGATCTCCCATCTCCCACACAACGATGGATGGTCTCAAGTCTGAAGATACTTGGGGTGGGGATGTTGCTCAACATTAAAATCAATGGGCTGTAATACCATCTGTAACTGTATTCGTATCTATGGTTAAAGTCCTGGATCGCTGCATCAATCGATTTTGTTTATTGACATATCCAAGATAGCTGTTTCCACAGTCATGGCGACCTATCTTAGTAGTTTCTCCGGTTGACTGGCAAAGCAACAGATAAACTGGTAAGTAGAGCTCGCTATTTCTGCTACTACTGCATGACATGACATCATGTTTTAGAAACAGAATTCAGAAAAAGATCTTGATGGTCTCCGTTCAAATTTCAGAGGTTTTATTTGATTTTTCATCCAGCGAATCATGTTGTGGAAATAGCATCATGACTCCGATTCTCGTTAGCCGCCATGTAATTAATTAGTGTTATTTTATTAATTATTTTTTTAAAAACAAATATAAAAAACAAATAATAAAATTTATGATTTACTAAAAGCTATAAGCATATCTATTTATTTTTTTAATTCTCTTAACAACATAAAATTTTTTCCGTTGGTTGAAAGTGTGAATTCTAGGTTCATATTAAAACAAAAGTTGAAAAAGACCAGTCTTTCACCTAGCACCAAACACAATAAACACAATTTGAAACAATGAAATGATTATTTTACCATTCTCAAACAAAATTATTTAAATAATTATTAGGGACAAAATAATTTTTTTTATAGGGTTTATTTGTTATTATCATATTGATCAGGAACAAGAGAGCGTTTGGAAACGCAGGTCAATCCGTGTTTTCAAAAAATTCAATTTTGTTTTGTTAAAAATTAATTTTTTTTGTATGTTTTCGATCGTTTTGATGCGCTAAGCTCAAAAATAATTTTTAAAAAATAAAAAAAAAATTATTTTGATGCATTTCAAAATGAAAAATACTTTGAAAAGCAATTGCAACCACACTCTTGAACATGCCCCAAATTAGACCTTTAACATTTAAAATGTATAATGAAATGACTTAAATATTCTTAAAAGTAAATAAATAAATAAAAAACAATGGTCCAGGGGCTTTTTAGTCTTCTAACTCTTTGATTGCATAGTGCAATGACTACATTGCTTTTATTTTTTATTTTTTTTAAATGACATTCAAATACTTTTTCTTATTTTCATCATGATTTTTTTTAATTATAATCAATTTCAATGAAGGGCAATTTAGCTTTTAACAAATATAATTAAAAGAAAAGGTGGCTAGTGCGTGATACGCACACGCTAACGAGTGGGAGACATTCACTCTCTTTGGGTTACGTATGCGGCATTTCCCGATGGTAAAACATTGCTTTCTATTATGGTGTTGGAAGCGTTGCATTGTTCTCTTTTTGGTTGTCAGACGCATATGCACGGCGGAACAACAGCTGGACTCCAATGATTTTTTTTTTCTCTTTTTTCTCTCTTCTCGACTCGAATTTCACACTTGCCTTTTCCAAAAATTAAATGTGTCCTTTCATTTTATGTTTGCATCAATTTTAGTCCTTATTCTTTTAATCGCTATTTGTTTTGCTTTTCATTTTTTTTAAGTTATTTTTTTTTTAATTTCATCCATTAATATTTTTTTTCATTTAATTTTTGTATTCGACTTGATTCTTATTCTTATTCTTTTGATTGTTATATTTTTTTTATTCTTTTCTTGATTTTTTTATTTTTCAATTTAGTCCCTCATTATTTTCTTTTATTTAATTATTATACTAGATTTGGTCCTTTTTTGTTGTGATTGCTATTTGTTTTACTTTTTAATTTTGAACGATTATGAATTTTTCTTCGTGATTTTTTTTAATATTTTTTATTTATAGGGTAATTCTGATCTCATGACCCAGATCAAATATTTCAAAAATTAACTCGATTTAACTTTGGTATTTTTTAGGTCCTATTTTTAAAGTTGTGTTTTACTTTCAATTTCATCATTCAATATTAAATTATGCCTTAAACTTCGTGAATTGTTTTGTGTTTTTCTTTATGTGAGATTATCTCAATTTTATATCTCAAATCGCGGGTTAGTCGAGTTAATTGATTGTTTTTCCATATTTTTTTAAATTAATTTTTTTTCAGTTTCGTCTTTTATCATTTTGTTCCCTTGAGAGTTGACCCTTGATGTTTTATTCAACTTTTTTTGTGAGAGGTTATCCCGATCTCACGACCGGACCGTAATTGAACTTTGATTTTTTTTTATTTTTTTTATAAGGTTATCTCATTCTTATTTTTTTTTGTTATTATCAAATAAGATTGTTGATACAATTCTTTTATAATATTGACAAGCGTTTATTTTTTTATTATTAATTATTGACTTTATTATTATTATTATTATTGGTGTTTTTATTAATCATATTATTAAATTAATCAAGATTATTAAACCCATTTAAATCAATAACTAGTATCCTAAATTTTTGTGGGTCCTTATTTTATATTAAAAACATTTAATCCGATTATAGACAATTGCGAACTACCTATCTAGTAATACCTAAGTTCTAAGAGGAGCCAGGCAATTAACGTTATTGCATCACGGGGCTTGTATTGAAGTCACAGTTTATTAGGGGGGTAATAAGAAAAAAAAAAAGAAAAAAAAAAAGAGAAAAAGATGGAGAGAACGCAAAAAGCAAGAACCCTTTGTTGTTGGGCACAGCCGAGTGATGTCAGTCATCAATGTTTCTGAACTCCCATGCCATGCCAAGGTGACTGAATGCTTGATAAAGTTTCATCAAATAACATGGGTGATGATTTTTTATTCGATTTAATTTTTATTTATAAAAATAATCAAATTAAAATATTATAAAATATATTAAAAAAACCAAAACCAAACTAATTAATTTGTTTTTAAATATTCTAATAAGTTTAATTAGTTTTTT
>Ga0307515_10017082_pt1 | contig 13247 bp, 1 predicted proteins | sample 17_EM_MG_FD_194513 | JGI IMG/M metagenome (GOLD analysis project Ga0307515, IMG submission 194513) | Populus trichocarpa ectomycorrhiza microbial communities from riparian zone in the Pacific Northwest, United States - 17_EM | ecosystem: Host-associated > Plants > Roots > Unclassified | place...
ATATATAGCTGCCAAGATGCTGCTTAATGCGTATGGTCTGTTTTAAATGCTACGAAATGCTGCGAAATGCTGAAAATGCTGGCTAAATGCTGCTAAATTTTTTCCTGACGTTAGAGGGTCTATGCGTTATCCTATGTCACGGAACAAATCTTCTGCAAAGCGTCTGATTTATAAGATAAACTATAAGGGGACTTTATAGTCAGGGGGCTATAAGGCACGATTGTAGAACAGATAGATTGTAGGGGAGACGAATCCTTAAGGAGGTAAGGCCTCTGGGATCGTGGAGGCTATATACTACGGGTATATGCCTCTAGTACGTGACCGGTGACTATCCGAGGGGCGTCCGGGGGTTGTCCTAAGGGCAACCTAAGGTAACTGCAATAATATCCCTTATATTGCCTCCCCCCTTCTTACAGTTAGCCCCTAATTGCTATTACCTTATAGTAGAGGGAGATTATAAGGGCTTATTATAAGGGATATTATTATAGCCACTTTAGGTTACCCTTAAGATAACCCCTAAACGTCTTTTAAATAGTTGCTAGTTATATACTAAAGGCACGTGCCTATAGTATATAGTCTCTACAATCTTAGAGGCCTTACCTCCTTAAGGATTTATCTCTCTTACTAATTTATCCTATTTTATAATTATATCCTTATGGCCCCCTATCTATAAAGTCCTCTTATATTTAAATCCTTTTTACTTTATTTAAAAGGGCAGCTGGCTTAAGGACCAGATTATTTATTTACATTTTCATTTATATCTACTATCCTCTCTTAAAAATCTTCTAACGACTTAAATAGAAACTCTATAAATACCTCATAGAAAGCCGTCGCGCTAAGGCAAAAAGGTCTCTTTTAATAGTAAGAGATTATAATAATATAAACCTTTAGGTAAGACGGCTAAATAAGCCCTAATACCTAAATATACTAGGAGCTTAAAGACTCTTATATACCTATAGTTACTACTAAGAGGAACGTAGATACCCTCTATAATGGTTATAATACTACTAGAAAATAACTAAAACCCCTTTAGCCCTATTTAGGCTAATTAAAAGATTAAGCGCTAGAGGTAACTTTAAGATTTTTCTTTAAACTAGAAATGCTAGAGGAATATACTAATATATTTAACTAGGGACCTAACCAGAACCTTTCTAGAAGACTACTAGCCTATAATTAGTATAGTAATAGTATATAGACTGCTTATAAGCTAAGTAAGCCTACCCCTTTAGGAAATTTAACCTAAACACTAACTTAAGACCTAAGGTTTATTAGGAAACCTATACTAGCTACTAATTCTAATACTACCTTTATAGTAAGAGCTTCCTTAGGCCTAAGTTTAGAAGGTTAAGAGCCCTATACTAATTTTCTTTAAAATAGATATTAGGAAGTTATTATAAGGCTCTTGGAAGCTATATAAGAAAAAGCTACTAATAAATATATTAAAACCCTTTAAGGGTAAATCTATATTTAGGAGGTTTAATCTAGGCTAGATATATTCTTTTATAACCTAGCTAAGGCTAAGGGCTTCCTAGGGGCTATTTAATACCTACTTAAAGAGATATAGAAGACCTGAAGAGCATTTATATAATAAATAAATAAAGGATATAGACTAACTAGCTAAGGCCTCTAATAGTTTAGGACTTTATTATAGACCTAACGTCTAATAACTAATCGATTGGGTTTATAAGGTAGATAACTTTTTTAAGATACTAATAATCTAAGAAAATACTAAAGAACGTATATAGTAGATTATTAGTAAGATTAAAAACTAACTATTAAACTAGATTACGCTTAATTAACTTAATAAAGAGCAAATTACTATATAGCTATAGCTATAGACCTTCCTAAAGGGTTAGACCTAAGATCCGTATATTATATAATATAATAATATAAAATAATTCTAAAATGATATACAGTGAGACTATTAAGACTTTTACTAGTTTATAAACTTTATAGAAACTTACACTTAATAGATAAATCTAAAGCCCTTTAAAAATAGGGATAGTAGCATTTATAAGAAGAAGAAGATCGGATTTATTTAGGCTAGAATTAAGCTAGTAATTTATAATAAAATAAAGCGCTTAGGAGCCCTACCATCGATTACCGTATATGCGGATTTTAAACGAGTAGTTCTAAACGCTAAGGATATAGTAAGGAACTAGACCTCTTCTAGTAAAAAGCTAGGGGGTTACTAAAAGCGTAGATACTTTAATAGTAATATAGGGCAGACCTAACCTTTAAAAAAAGCTGTTTTTAAAGAGAACTTTAGAAGGGTTAAAGTTAGTAGCCTTAGGTAATAGGAAAAACTCTTAGGGCTAACTTAATACCTATTTAGCACCTTTATGGGAATACTTTAAAAAGTCAGGGGAAAACTTCTCTAGAGGTAAATCCTATTAGAAAAATAAGTAGGGTAATAACTGCACTAATAATCTAAAAAAAGCCTTAATTATAGAATTTTTCTAGCTGTAACTAAGGCAAGATATAAAAGAAAAGACTCTTTATATTACTATTAAGCTAAAAATAGTACTCCTTATAGGCGAGGTATATTAGTTTTAAGCACTATATAATAGCAGCGCTAAAATTAATCTTATATAATATAATTTAGTAAAAGAGTATAAACTTATTCTGTTGCTAAAGTGGCAGAAACCTATTATAGGCTTTTTAGATAAGTATTGGATTAAACTATATAGTGCCTATAAGCTTATAATATTAGTGACCGATATACATAACCGTACTGAGGTAGTTAGCCCGCAACCATTTTAGGCGGCTAGCTTTATAAGTTATAACCTTATTTTTAAATACCCTTAGCTTATAAAAGTAGATCTTAAGATACGCTTTAGTTATAAGGATATTAGTAATAAAATATAGTATAAAGTTAAGTGGATAGGTTATAATAAGACTACCTAAACGCTATTAAAGAACCTAGAAAATACTAAGGGAAAGGTATAGAAGTATTAAAAGAAAATAGGTTAGGCAATATTAAGAAGGAGCTAAAGGTAAAGAAACTAGTTAAAGGCAATAGAGGAGCCGTAGGACTAAAGGGATCTACTACTAGTATACGAGCTGTTTCCGCCTCTTTATAATTAGAATCCTTTTTAGCCTCCTTAGCCTTAAGCTTAGCTAAACCTTACTTAGTAAGCTTTAACTCCTTAGAACGGACCTTTTTATAAACTTTCTTAAAACGGGATAACTAAGCGTAAGTAGTTAACTAAGTATTAAGTATTTAAGACTCTTTAGTATAGAGGCGCTAAAGCTTAGCTAGGGCGTTCTCCTGCTTACTTACAGAACAATTATATATTCGCTCGCGTACACTTAGCGTATAAAAAAGGTTAATAACTAAATAGAGCCGCGATTATAATATATATTAACTTCTTCTTTATATAATAAAAATATAATTGTATAGTTTTACTAAGTAAAAGAGAAATTAAAATAAGCTAGTTTTTTATTTTTATTTTTATTTTTTAGGTCCGTTGTATTATACTACGTACAATACTACGCATGCAGCCTCTAGGCTATGGCGCTATAGTTCTATATACATGAATCCTTTCTAGGCAGCTTAATATATACTAGTAGCTATGTCCTAGTAGTTTATAAACCCCTAAACTAGGAGTTTATAGTTCCTTAGTAAACTAAGTTACTATAACTACTAGGGAATAAGAAAACGGTAGGAAAAACCATAAGAAATCCTAACACCTGTCCCTGTCCTTTTGCAATTTATTTCTATCCTTTTACTCTCTAATATCTTTTTTAAGAGCCTAGTAGGAGTTACCTCTTTCTAGAATCCTATTTGTTTTGTCTTATTCTTCCATAGAACCTTCTAAGCTAGTACTATCTACTAGCCTAGCTGCTTTAAGGACCTCGCAGTCTTTATTATTAGCAAAGTGGTTTTCTTTACAGTTAATATAAAGAGGGGTAGTATGCTTATAGGGCTTGCCTATTATTATACAGGTAGAATAGGAGTGGTCTTTAGATAAATATGTAGCCGTATAAAATCTATAGGCTCTAGTAGAGCATCTATCTCCTATATGGCCAAATTTCTGGCAGCTAGTGCACTGCGTAGTAGGAGAGACTTCGAGGTATTTTACTACCTTAGTAGCTATACCTGCAATTAAAATATCTTTTTGCTTAAGGATTTCTTGTCTTTTTTCTTCGCTCTCTATAGTAAAACTATAGAGCTAAATCTAGTTTGTGGATTATGTCTTTTTACACTAGATAAGATCTATCTAGGTAGTCCTTATATCCTTATAGGATTAAAGGTCTTAATATCTTCTTTTAGAAGCTTAGAGCCTCCTTCTCCTAGGAAAGGTAGGGTAGGAACCCTATAGGCTATAATTTAAACCCAAGGTTCTAGTTTTTGTTCTCTTTAGAAGGTAAAGCAGTTATACTAGATATCCTTATATTTAACTAGGAAATCTGCATTATACTCTTCTGTAGTTATAAGGAGAATCTTTTGTTTTCCTTTAGTTCTAGCTATAGACGCTAGTACTGGCTTTTTTACTTACAGTTTTAATGCAAATAGTTAGTTGACTTTGTTCCGTATAGAGAAGGTATCTAAAGGTAGGTCCTTTTCGTCTGTAATTAGGACTAGCTTCCTTTCTTATAGCTGCTTTTTCTTACTTCTAGTAGAAGCAGGACTCCTACTAGAAGAAAAAGAGGTAAAAGGTGGTAGTGGTGATAATAAGGAGGGTAGGAAGGACGAAGAAGAGAGGTCCTTCTTTAGCCTCTCTGCGTAAGTTTCTTTAGTAGGAGCTACCTCCTTACGGAGAGCTCTTACTTCTTCTACTAGCCCTCTTAGGACATCTTTTGCCTTTTCTTTTCCTTGTATAAAGGGGGTTTCTCCTACTAGGATACTCCGTGTATAGTCCTCTAGCTATTTAACTTGTTCTTTTTCTTCTTTTCCTTCTTCTTCTAGCCCTTTATAGGCCTGAGTTAGGCTTTCTAGAGCTTTTTGTAGGTATTATTTTGGAGAAAGGGGAGGGAAAGGTATGCTAGGTATACTATCCATAGTAGTCGTTGGTTTTATTATCTTTTTTACAGGTTTTTAGTTTTGGTTTTGGTTTTCATTTTCAGGAGAAGACTAAGAATGTCCTCTTTTTTCTCCTGCCCTAAATAGGCTAGAAGAAGAAGAAGAGGGGAGGGAAAAAGTGAATATATTAAACTAATGATCACTTATTTCTAAAGGAGGTTTTTTCTTTAGCCTACTAGGCTTCGGCATTTTATAGGGGGGTTTCCTAGTTTTTACTATCCTTATACCCTTTCTCCTTACTAATCCTACTAGAAGATTTCTGGGGAGATTAGGCTAAAAGGTAGTAGAAAAACTAGCCCCTATTTTGTAGTTTTGGTATTGGTATTAGTATTGGTAGTAGTAGTAGTTTTAGTGTTCCTGTCCGTGCCTCGCTTATAAGCTAGGGCCACCCTTAGAGAATTTTTTTTTGTTGGGAAAAGGGGTAAAACGACAAATAAATCCACCTCTAGCTCGCTAGGCAGTAGGAATTAGGTCTTGAAAGTTGGAAAATCGATTGTTTTTGATGGTAAAATAGGTATGCGTAAGTTTTGGAGTGTGGCGCTACCTTTTAGTAAGGTTGTATGTGCGGTGAAGGTTTTAAATAAGCTAGTTATAATGGATAGAAAACGAAGATTTAATAAAAGGCATTAGGAATAATATAAGTTATTAAATTAAAGACGGAAATGCTATACCTCTAATAAATAACTTAGAGATAGGAGATATCTTTAAAAATAAAGATAAAGAGGAGGGAGATAGTGTTATAGACCTTATATTAGCAGTAATAACGCTATTAAGAAGAGATATAAATAGATTAGTTAAGATAGTATAGAAGGCACTAGAACTAATTAAGCTATAGAATAAGGGGTAGCTAAGTTATATAATAGTTATATTATAAGTTCGGAATATAGAAATATAAGAATATAGGTGTAAAGGCTTAGTCAAAAGAACAGAATCTATTAGTAGTCAGTGAACGAGAATTCTAAGACGAGGACTAAAAGAAGGTCGAGGAAAGGACACATCTATATACATGGCGCTAAGGGTCGGCCGAGCCCTAACTAGGGTCTATAACAGTGCCGTAATAATAGGAGTATATAGAATGTACTAATATACTAATATGCCGACGTACTTAGTATATTTCTTAGGCGTAGGATTGTATACTTAAAGGACTATAGTTCCTACCTAGATAGTTCTCTTCTTTATAGTAAATCTTAAAATATAATTAAAGTTAATCTGTTAAGTAACCTACTCTACTAGTTATATTTATATTATTAACTTTCCTATTTACCTATATACCTAGCCTATTAATAAGTTTACCATAGTACTTCCTATAAGGCTTCATTATAGTATTTTAGCCTTACCTTTGTATATAGAACACTAACCTCCGCTAACCTATAACTAATACTAGTCCTACCTAAATATTCTTAAAAAACTAAAAGTCTAATAAAAGGATTCTAAAGGCTTATAATAAGACCTATTATATAAGGTCTAATACCTTTAGTTCTTATAATTAATATATACGTACTAAAAGCGGTAATTACGTTAAGATAAACTTTGCTATTTTTAATAGATTTCTATTACTAACTTTAAGCTTTAATAGCCTAGGCCTAAATAGCGACAATTCTTTAATATTCTTAACTACTATATCGTCTGGGCTCTTTTTTATTTTAGCACTAATACTAAATATCTAGGTTAAATTTAAGACTATACTATAGCTATCTATATAGCCTCTAATTCCTAATAAACTAGCTAGTAATACCTAATATAAAAGTAAGGCTAGTATACTAAGGATAGGGTAAGGGATAGGGGTAATAAAAAGAAGATTGCCGTCTACTATTATAGTGGGGTAAATTGGCCCACTAAATTCAATACTTAGATTAGGCATAGTCTAGGGAGTGTATAGGCCTTCTATAAATATATAGATTGGTCTATAGCCCTAGAGTTTCTAACAACTTTAATGGGCTTAACGGATAGACAGTTTAATATAGACAATATACTCTTTTCTTCTCTTTTTACCGATTACTTTCCTACTAATTTTTATTAACTAACTACAACCAACCAATAGACTAACAGCACTGTGGCTTCCTATCTACAGAGAGACCTTCCCTCCTATATACTTTATGGCATTCTATATAAGGACGGCAGCAAGCTCTTTAGATTAGAAGTCTAGTACTATATATATAGGAGACGTATAGGAACGTGCTGCAGCCGCGGAAGGATTAAAAACTATTAAGTCACTATTACTAAAAGCTATTAAGTCGCTAATAGGTACGGAAATTAAGCATAGAGCTACTAGCGACGGGCGTATAGGCGTTACCTCTATTAAAATAAGTTAATAATACCTTTGGAGATTATTATCTAAGACCTATTATAGACGAAATAGACAACTAAGGACGGGAATATAAGCACGTAGTACAGCAGGACGAAGAATAAAAGAGAGGGTTGTAGTGCACCAGGAGCGGCAGAGAGAAGTCTTTAAGTTTTTATTTACTATATTTGCAACGGTCTATAAAATTCTTCTTACATTTATATAAGCCTCCCTTAAATTTATAAGAGTAATAGCGATAGGACCGATAAAGGGAATACTAGGGATGCTAGGCCTATTCTATAATAATAGTAGAGAAGGAAGTAAGCAGCCTATTAACCTACAAAGTTTTCCTAACTTAGAGGATGCGGTATTAGACCTAACTCCTATAACGTCTAGAACTAATAACCTTTAGCAAAAAAAGAACAAGAACTAAGAAGTTAATTTACCTATCCTAGAAGAAACTATAAGTCCGTTACCTTATAATAAACCACTAATAAAATAAGATAAGGTATATGTTATAGCCTAGCCTATACTAGCTCTAGGGACTCTAGGGATTCCTTACTTTATAGGATAAAACGTATTATAATTTATTAAATAGTATAAGCAACTATATACCTAATATCGTATTACAGACAATAAGAAGCATTAAGGACTTCTAGAATATTATAATTATTAGATAGGGACCTAGATCTAAAGCCTACCTAAGTTTATTATTAGTAGATAGATAGAACTTATAAGAAAGCTTCGGATAGACTACTAAGAAAGTAACTACTTTTAATAAGTTAAGACGGTAGAATTCTTAGAAGCTTATATACTGCAGTATAGAAATAACCCACTTAGAAATATACGCGAGTACTATAAATAATTTACACTAATTTCCTAGAAGGTTATAGAGGCTAGTAATTTAGAAAACTATAAATAAGGATACTGGTTTGTAAAAGGACTCCTATTTAAATATTAAAGATATATTATAACTAAGATAAGAGCTAACCCGGATAGATAAGAGTTTTTTTTTTATAACTTTTACCTACTAAGGAGAGCTATAAAAGATAGGCTTAATTCGTATAAGGGTGCAGACCGCTTATTAATAATAAACCCTAACGAGTAAGGTCTTTATTAGCTAGTTAAATAATTCCGTAATTAGTAGCCAGTTATATTAAACTAGAGAGATACTACTCTTTAGCCGCCTATAGTCTCTTAGCTAAATAAGTTAGTAAGTGCCTATTAAATAACCTAAGAGATGGACCCTAAGCTAGAGAACCTTACTAGTTAACTCTAGAGGCTTAATTTTAGGATGGTTAAATTAGTAGGCGTTACGTCTTTAATGCCGTTCTTTAATAGAATTTGCTAAAATCTAATATAGTATACGCAGCTCCTAAATAAGGCATTAGTGTGTTAAGAATAAGTAGGTCTATAACTAGTAACAAATAATAATAGACTATTGCCGTCCTATAAAGGGGTGTTATAAAAGCGATATAAGCTAGGCCTAGGAAGGTATAAAGGACTAGAAAACCTTAGTATATACTAAGTATAAGCTAAAACATATTATAGATATAGAGGCCCTTATTATTTTATTAACTAATACCTAAAGCTCTAAGAACTAGTTAGCTGTGGGTTCCTATATATAAACAAGAATAACTAAATCTATACTAAAATACATAAACATCTAGAAAATCCACTCCTATATTTGCCAAGTAATAATTAAATTTAGTTCCTTAAAGACTAGCTAAAGTAAAATACAAATATTAATCCCAATATAATAGTAATAGGCATCTAACTAAATACGTCCTTAGTAGAGCTTATAGAAAGCAATAGCGCTAAAAGTAAAGAAGAACTTGGTAAGTCCTAGGAAGATATATATTAAGTAGAGTTGGTATATATTAATTTAATAAGAGCAGCAACCTAGTTATAGCCTATAACGCGGCTATATAATCTTAGGAAACTATAAGGGGATATAAGGGTAATAAAACCGCCTTTAAGACCAACTAGTCCGTAACTAGTAATAGTTTAAAATATATAACCAGGAGGGCATATCCAAATCGTATTATAACTATAATAGTAGGTTTCTAAATCGCTGGTAAATAATAAGGAGACTAATAAAATGGATTATACTAAATAGCTAAAAAGAGAAGTAGAGTAAGGAACGGATATAATAATAACTGCTAAAGCACCGTAACTAAAACTAGTTAAGATAATAGATATACTAAAAGGGAACGTCCTAAGCCCAACTATAATAGCAGATAAAATTTTATTAAAAACTATTAAAGTTACTGTTAGTAACTGTCTTATGTATATGCCTAAAGTTATAAAGTTATTCTTTAAGCCTCTCTTACTACCTTTTATAGAGCCTTACTAATAAAAATAAGAAGGCGTTAAAGTATTTATATTATTGGCGTACCTAATAACTGCTAAGGTAGACTAGATTAAATAGGAAGTAGGATTTATCTAGTTTTAATAATAATGTCTAAAGGTAGAAGTATAGATAGGAGATAAAAGGACTAGGTGCTTAATTAACTCTAAAGCGGAGCTTAACCTTATTAAGGAAAGTATAGCTCTATAACACGGCTTACTAATATTAAGTCTACCCCTATATTTATAGGGTATATATCTAACGTTTGCTAATAGGACTTAGTTTAAGTTTATTAGATTAGTGCATACAGCCCCTATAGTAATTAGTAACGTTTTAATATCTATAACTTTTATTACTATAGGAGAAATATTACATAAGGTAATATTTGGTAAACTATAGTTAATAAGGGCTAGACTAGCAATAAAGCAAACCGCAATAGGTTAGGTATCTTATATTATTTAATTAAAAGATAGCGGAGTTAAAATAAGGCTCTTAACGTTCTATAAAGATGTAATATTCCTTAAACTAGATAAAGGAATTAGTATAGGCAGTAATTTAGGAAACGTATAACTAGTATAACCGCTAGGATTATATCTAAGGTTATTTATAACCTAGCGTATTAGGATAAAAAGGACGCTAAGGATAGAGAGGACGAAAAGGAGGGAAATAAGGTACGAATTTAGTAAAGACGTTTACTATTTTAGATATCCGCTAAATATAGCTATTAATGGAAAGAAGAATATAATACTAGATAAAGAGAGCTCAATAGTAAAATATTAAAGAAAATCTTAAAGAAGTACTTAGAAGGAAAGTAGAAGCTAATATTTAAAGTAAAGGCTAAATCCCTTATATATTAAATATTAGAGACAACGGATCTATTTATAATATAAATAGAAAGTTATAAAAGTAAGGCCTAACAGAACGCTATAAGTATAGTAACTGCGTATAAATAAAAAGCGGATAAAGTCCGCCCGGTTAGCTTATTAGTACTAAATAGAATAGTTATAGGAGGCATAATAGAGTAGCGAGAAGTGGCCCTCTATTAGCAAAAGGCGTCTATTTAGGGATTACCTTTTAGTCTATATAATTATTTCCTTAAGCCGCGATATACTAAGCTGACCTATAGTGTATAACTAAAGCTAAAATAATTAAAGCGTATAATTATAGGAGATATTTAGCTAAGAGAATAAGAAATCTTTAAGGCTATATTATTTAACTAAGAAGAGGCTCTAGTATAGGAATTCTCTAAAATAGGTTATGTTAGTAGGGATGTAACTCCACTATTAAAGATTAAGACTGTGCCGTATAAAGTATAATAAGTATTAAACTTTCCTATACTAAGGGCCCTATAAGAAGAGGTAACAAATATATTATAAGAATAACTAGCTTAAGGGACTCTAGGATATTATAAAAGCCTATATATAAATCTATAGTTTCTTATAAGTAAAAAGGAGTACAAAAAGTACTAACTAATTAATATGGTAATAAATATTGACTAAGTAACTATTAGGGATATAATTTTTTTACTATACGCTAATAAGTTTTCTAAGGAGTTTATAGGGTGTAAGGTTATATCTCTAGTAGACTTCTTCTCTAGCTATAACTAATTAGAGCTTAATATAGAAAGTAGCAACCTAATGGCCTTTATAATATCTCTAGGACTTTTATAGTAAATAACGGTACCTATAGAAGGTATAAATTTAGTAGCCTAGTTTGTAAGGATAATTACTAAAATCCTAAAACGATATATCTTATACCACGCCTTACCATTTCTAGATAATATTATAATAAAAGGCCTACAGACGGCGTATAATAGAGAAGAAAGTTTTTTAAGCATACGTAGATATATTCTAAAATATATTATACAGCTAAACAGAGTACTTATAGATTTAAAACAAGCTAGGTATACAATCTTAGGTATAAAGTCTTATTTCTATAAAGATAAGATTATAGTAGTTAGCTACTGCTATAATAGAAAGAGATAATATCTAAAAGAGTTAAAAGTTATAAAAATTATTTACTAGAGAGACTGCGAAGACGTTATATCTGCCTAAGTATTCCTAGGAGTTATTGTTTATTACTAAATATAGGTAAAAGACTTTATAATAAAGGCAGAGCCAATCTTTCAACTACTATAAGTAAATATTCCATTTATATAGGGTATAGAGCAAATAACCGCTATAAAGATTCTAAAGTATGCAATTACTACTATACCCGTATTAGTTTAACTAGATTATAGTAAAAGGGTAAGGCTAATTATTCTTACCGTTAACGGATATAAGAATAGATAGGGATGCGGTCTTATATAACTAGATATACAAGATTATTACTACCTATATTAATATAAGAGCGGTATTTAGTCTTAAGTAGAGTAGAAGTATAATTTAGGAAAGCTTAAATATTAGGTATTACTGTATATATTAAAGAAGTATTAAGTATACCTATACGGCGTCCGCTTTGTAGTTAAGATAAATATAAATACCTTAGTCGCGTAACTAAATCGTGCTACTATTAATTTACTAGGAGCCTTAATAATATAATAGCTAGTATAGATCCAGCTATAGGACTTTAATATTAAATATATATTAGGGAAGAAGAATAGCCTAGCTAATAGGCTGTTATAACGACTACTAGATAGTAAATGGCCTAATAAACTAACTAAGGATATTAAAGAATTTATTAACTATAAGCTAAGTACTTTAGAATATACGGCTAGCCTAGTTAAAATAGAGGTGGATCTGCTACTAGAGGACTTATATTTAGAGAAAATTTAAAAGATTATAAAATGGCTAGTAACTTTATAACGTCTAAAAGGAATAAATACTAAAGGAATTTAAAAGATTTAAATAGTATACGCTAAAATTCCTAGTATATAATTAATAGCTCTTTTACTAATAGTTAAAGAATATACTAATATGGAGGGTAATTAATAATAAGAATACTTAGTAAGAGATTATTAAGACCCTTTATAATTAGAGTAGATATTATAAATAAGAGGGAATGTATTAAAGAGTTTTAAATTAATATTAGTGGCTAGGACTATAGGATTAGATATTATAGTATATTAAGTTATACCTATAATATTAGGGCTAATAGTTAAGATAGGAAGAAGAAGTAATATACCCTATATAGGAGTCCGCTTTATAGCAACGAGTAATAGTAGATATTATGTTTATGTTAATAACCCGTCTTAGATTCTAATATCTAGCTACTACTTAAGAATATGTATCTTATAAGGGGGCTTTATAGATAGGGGGCTATAAGGCACAATTGTAGGAATAGGGTAAATTGGTAAGAGAGATAAATCCTTAAGGAGGCAAGGCCTTGAGGATTGTAAAGACTATATACTATAGGTATATGCCTTTAGCACGTGACCGGCGACCATTTAAGGGGCGTCTAGGGGTTATCCTAAGGGCAACCTAAGGTATCCGCAATAATATCCCTTACATTACCCCCCCTTTCTTACGGTTAGCTCCTAATCGCTATTACCTTACGGTAGGGAGATTATAAGGGCTTATTCTAGAAGGGGTTTAGAGAGATATTAGAGAGATATTAGTATACTACTATATATTATCTATCTATCTAAC
>Ga0307515_10017083_pt1 | contig 13247 bp, 8 predicted proteins | sample 17_EM_MG_FD_194513 | JGI IMG/M metagenome (GOLD analysis project Ga0307515, IMG submission 194513) | Populus trichocarpa ectomycorrhiza microbial communities from riparian zone in the Pacific Northwest, United States - 17_EM | ecosystem: Host-associated > Plants > Roots > Unclassified | place...
CCCGCACAATTACGGCTGGGCGACGGGCTACTACCACACGCGCAACCAGGCCAACATCAGCAATGGGCAAACGCTGCTCGAAGGTGCCTTCATCGGCAACACCGGTGTCGAGCTGCCTTGCGGCGGTAGCGCCAGCGGCGACCATGTGCACTGGACGCTTTGGAAGTCCGCTGGCGCCGCGGAAGCCGTCGACAACAAGCTGATCGGCGGCTGGGTCTGGCACGAAGGCAGCCAGCCCTACAGCGGCTACGCCGAACGCAACGGCAAGCGCGTCAACGCCGGCCAGTCGGGCCTGATCAACTATGGCCACGGCAAGACCCCGCCGCCTGACGACCCCTGCACCGGCGAAGGCTGTGACAAGTACCCTGGCAGCTTCTCGGGCTCCAACGGCATCAACCTGCACCCGAGCGCCGAGGGCTTCCAGTACAGCGGCGGCACCTTGTCGGCTTGGCTGCAGGGGCCTGACGGCACCGACTTCGACCTGATCCTCGGCCGCTACAACAGCAGCACCGGCGAGTGGGACCGTGTGGCCGGCAGCGACGGCCCGAGTTCGACCGAGGAGCTCAGCTACAGCGCCGGCGCCGGCAAGTACCGCTGGCGCGTCAACCAGTCCAGCGGCACCGGCAGCTACACACTCTGGACACTGCGCAAACCAAGCTAGGAGCGAGAGCTGCGGAATGGGCGAAGCGCAGTGCCTGAGCAGAGCGGCCCATCGTCAAACTGACTGGACCTCCCTCTCGGAGGGAGGTCGGGAGGGAGTGTCCTGCTTGCTGGAGCCCCCGCTTGGAGGGGGCTCGGGGGAGCTCATGTTCGGCCGAAGGCCGGGGCTCTGAGCCGACCACCAGTCGGCGAAGTCACCGGCCGCCATCGGCCGGCCGAACAGGTAGCCCTGGCCCGCGTGGCAACCCAGCGCGGCCAGCGCGTCGGCCTGGGCCTCGGTTTCGACGCCTTCGGCCACCACGCGCAGCGCGAGTGCGTCAGCGACCTGCACGGTCGACTTGACCAGCGCGGTCTGGTACGGGTTGTGGACCATTTTTGCGACGAACGCGCGGTCGATCTTGACCGTGTCGATCGGCAACTGGTCGAGTGACGCCAGCGATGAATAGCCGGTGCCGAAGTCGTCGAGCGCCAGGCTGACGCCCATCTCACGCAGCTCGGCCAGCACGGCCTGGGCCGACTCGCCCTGCATCGCCAGTGTCTCGGTGATCTCGAGTCTCAACGCGCTGGGGGTCAGGCCGTTGTCGCTCAGCGCGGCGTGCACCGCGGCCGCCAGGTGGCCGGGGCGCAGCTGGGCGCGGCTCAGGTTCACCGCCACCGTTTGCGGTGCTGCCGTGCCCATTTGGCGCTGCCACGCGGCCAGGTCGGCGCAGGCGCGGCGCAGCACCCATTCGCCCAACTGCTCGATCAGCCCGGCCTCTTCGGCAATCGGCACGAACTCGGCTGGTGACACCTGCCCGCGTTTCGGGTGATGCCAACGCGCCAGTGCTTCGAGCCCGACCGGTCGGCGGTCTTCGAGCGCGACGATGGGCTGGTAGACGACGTAGATCTGCTCTTCCTGCAAGGCCTGGCGCAGGTCGGCTTCCAGGTCCATCGCGTGGCGGATGCGGCGGTGCATCTCGGGGTCGAACACCACGTAGCGGCCGCGGCCGCGGCGCTTGGCCTCGTACATCGCAGTGTCGGCGTCGCGCAGCACCGATTCGACGCTGGCCGAAGACACATCGCTGGTGACGATGCCGATGCTGACGCTCGACTGCACCGAACGGCCGGCCACCTGGTAAGGCGCGGCCAGCGCATCGAGCAGCCGCTGCGCCACGCAGGTGGCGTCGCTCGGCTGGGAGATGCGTTCGAGCAGCACGACGAACTCGTCGCCGCCCAGGCGGCCGGCCACCTCGGGCAACTCGGCCAGTTCGGCCAGGCGGGCCACGTCGTCACCGGGGCGCAGCGTCAGTTTCACGCGGGTGGCGATCTGGCGCAGCAGCTCGTCGCCGGCGTCGTGGCCCAGGCTGTCGTTGACCAGCTTGAAGCGGTCGAAGTCCATGAACAGCACCGCGAAGCCAGCGCCCGGGCCGGTGTGCACGCGCTGCACGCAACGGGCCAGCGCCTGCTGGATGCCGGCGCGGTTGGGCAGCTGGGTCAAGGTGTCGGTCAGCGCAGCGTCGCTCAGCGCCTGCTCGAGCCGCTTGCGGGCGTGGATGTCGACGTTGACGCCGGCCATGCGCCGGCCGCGGCCATCCGGCCCACGCTCGATCACCGCACCGGCGGCGAGCACCCAACGCCAGTCGCCCGCCTGGTGCCGCATGCGGAACTCGGTCCGGTAAGGCACGTCGGGGTCGGCCAGGTGCGCTCGCAGCGCGATGCGGGCTTGCGCGGCGTCGTCGGGGTGGACCAGGTTCTGCCAGCCGTCCAGCGTGCGCGGCACCTCGTCCGGCCCGAAACCGAACATCCGGGCCCAGCGGTCGTTGTAGTCGATGCGCCCGGTCTGCATGTCCCAGTCCCAGGTGCCGACGCCGGCGCCGTCGATCGTGGTCTGCAGCAGGTTGCGCTGGGCACGCACCTCGGTCTCGTCGAGGAAGCAGGTGACCACGCCTTGCAGCGTGCCGTCGGGGCCCCTCAGTGTTTGCGTGTTGACGCGCAGCCAGCGGCGCTGGCCCTCGGGTGTGCGTACGCCGATCGGCCGGTCTTCCTGGGCTTCGCCGGTGCGTAGCGTGACCAGCGACGGCAGATCGGCCGGCCGCAGTGGCAGGCCCTCGGCGTTGACCATGGCCCAGCGCGGGTCGACGCTCTCGCGGCCGATCAGTTCGTCGCGCGGCACGCCGGTCAGCTGCTCGGCCTTCTGGTTGGCATCGACGATGCGGCCTTGCGCGTCCTGCACCAGCAGGCCGGCTGGCAGCGCGCGCAGGATCGCGTCCAGGTACTGGCGCCGTTCGACCTGCGAAGTGATGTCGGTTTCGACCGCGACGAAGCCGGTCAAGGTGCCGGCCTCGTTGCGCAAGGGCTGGATGTCCAGGTCGACCCAGTAGCTGCGGCCGTGCTTGCCGCGGTTGAGCATTTCGACCCGCAGCGGCGTGCCTTCGTCCAGGGCACGGCTCAGCGCGGCGCGGGTGGCCGACGCGGCTTCGTCATCGGCCTCGCTGGCCTGCATCAGTGCGCCCAGGCGATGGCCACAGACCTCTTCGGGGCTGTAGCCGGTGACGCGGGTGAAGGCGGCGTTGGCCCAGACGACCCGTGCTTGTGCGTCGGTGATCACCACCGCGTTCTGCGTGCGGTCGGCCACCAGCGCCAGCCGCTGCAGCTGCTGCGCTTGCGTCGCGAGCTTGGCGTGGTGGCGTTGGATGCGTCGCGCCAGCGGTTCACCCAGGCCGAGCAGCAGCGTCGTGATGCCCAGCGCCAGCAGGCCCAGCAGCACCGCATGGGCGTGGCGGGTCTCGCCGTGGCGGTCTTCGGCCAGCTTCTGCAGCTCGCTGACCGCGCGTTCCATCGTGTCGATGAACTGGCGCGATTCGCCCTGCACCCGTGCCACAAAGGGCTCGAGCCGCGGCTCGCCGCGTTCGCGTGCCATCTGCAGTGATTGGGCGGCGGCCCACAGACGCTCGCGCCGTTCGGTCCAGTGCTCAGGCTCTTCGTTGCTGCTGCCCCAGACGCCCCGCAGCTCGTACAGCCGGACCGCATCGTCCCGCATCTTGACCAGCGTCTCTTCGAGCGGCAGCGCACTGTCCACGCCATTGCCGGCGACCAGCGCGTCAGCGGCCATGCGTTCGGCCAGGAAGACCTGGCGGCCCGCCAGGTTCAGCGCCTCGGCGTCGCCGGCGCTGGACACGGCCAGGTTGTCGGCCGCGGCCACGAAGGCCCACGCCGCCAGCATCAGGACCACGACCACCACGCCCAGCAAGCCGCGCAGCCACACCGCCTCGCCGGCCTGCGGCAGGCGTTCCAGCGCCGCGGCGAGGGCTTCGCTGCGGGAGACGGCGCCAGAAGAGGCGTCGTCGGTGGACGGAGACGGACGGGGCATCGAGCGGACAGAGGGCAATGGCGAACAGGCACCACGCTTGACGGTGGTGCTCGTCGGCTTATCGGCCCGCTGGTCCGCTGCTTGACCCGCTTTACCGTGCGGTTGGCCGGCTGGGCGCCGGTGCCGGTGCCGGATCGAGGGCCGCGCCTTGGCTGAGCGCCTGCAGACAGGCCAGGCACAGGCAGCCGGTGTAGCGTGTGCGTAAAGCCGACTGTAAGTCCTCACTCAGCTGGAGAGACCCGCAAGGGCAGGGGGCGGCGTCTGAGACACCGCAATGAAAGTCGCCACCGCAGCGTGGGCAGCGGTCTAAATCCGGGGCAGAAATTGCGCTCAATAGATCCTCTCAATGAGAAGAATCGGATCAATCAATCATACAAATGCTGCGGCGCACCTAACATTCGACTCATCCGTTCAACCTCTGCTTTACAGAAGGAGTCTCCTCCATGTCGCTGATCAACACCAAGGTCCAACCGTTCAAGGCCGAAGCTTTCCACAATGGCAAGTTCATTGCGCTCACCGAGGAGTCGCTCAAGGGCAAGTGGTCTGTGCTGATCTTCATGCCGGCCGCCTTCACCTTCAACTGCCCGACCGAGGTCGAAGACGCGGCCGACAACTATGCCGAATTCCAGAAGGCCGGCGCCGAGGTCTACATCGTCACGACCGATACGCACTTCGCGCACAAGGTGTGGCACGAGACCTCGCCGGCCGTCAGCAAGGCCAAGTTTCCGCTGGTCGGCGACCCGACCCACGCGCTGACCAACGCCTTTGGCGTGCACATCCCTGAAGAAGGCCTGGCGCTGCGCGGCACCTTCGTGATCGATCCGGAAGGCACGATCAAGACGATGGAAGTGCACGACAACGCGATCGCCCGCGACGTGAAGGAAACGCTGCGCAAGCTGCGTGCAGCCCAGTTCGTGGCCAAGAACCCGAACCAGGTCTGCCCGGCCAAGTGGAACGAAGGTGCCAAGGCGCTGACCCCGTCGCTGGACCTGGTCGGCAAGATCTAAGCCGCTTTCTCTCTCTCGCCCGCGCCGTCCGGCGCGGGCCTGCTCCCCCAAAGACCATGCCCGACAGCCCCACCGCGGTGGCTGATGGGCGCAGCCTTGCCCGATCACGAGGAACCCGCCATGTTGGACACCGCCACCCAAGCCCAGTTGCGGGCCTATTTCGAGCGCATCGCCCAGCCGATCGAACTGGTGGCGAGCCTCGACGACCGGCCGGCTTCGGCCGAGATGCGCGAGCTGCTCGGTGAATTGGCCGAGTTGGCGCCTGCCGGCCAGATCGGCGTGCGCTACGACGGCGACGATGCGCGCCGGCCGTCGTTCTCGATCAACCGCGTCGGTGCCGACATCGGCGTGCGCTTCGCCGCGATCCCGATGGGCCACGAGTTCACTTCGCTGGTGCTGGCGCTGCTGCAGGCTGGCGGCCACCCGCCCAAGATCGAGCCCGAAGTGATCGAACAGATCCGCGGTCTCGAAGGCGATTTCGTCTTCGAGACCTACATGTCGCTGACCTGCCACAACTGCCCCGATGTCGTGCAGGCGCTCAACCTGATGGCGGTGCTGAACCCGCGCGTACGCCATGTGGCGATCGACGGTGGCCTGTTCCAGGGCGAGGTCGACGAGCGCCAGGTGATGGTCGTGCCCTCGGTCTACCTGAACGGGCAACCCTTCGGCACCGGCCGCATGGAGCTGGCCGAGATCCTGGCCAAGGTCGACAGCGGATCCGCCGAGCGCGAAGCCGCGAAGCTGGGCGAAAAAGCCCCGTACGACATGCTGGTGGTCGGTGGTGGCCCGGCTGGCGCCGCTGCCGCGATCTACGCAGCGCGCAAGGGCATCCGCACCGGCGTCGTGGCCGAGCGTTTCGGTGGCCAGGTGCTGGACACGCTGGCGATCGAGAACTTCATTTCGGTGACGGAGACCGAGGGGCCGAAATTCGCCGCGGCGCTGGAACAGCACGTGCGTACCTACGAGGTCGACATCTCGAACAACCAGCGCGCCGAACAGCTGGTGCCAGCCCACCAGCCCGACGGGCTGATCGAGGTGCGGATGGCCAACGGTGCCTCGCTGAAAAGCCGCACGATCGTCATCTCGACCGGCGCACGCTGGCGCAATGTCAACGTGCCCGGCGAGGCCGAGTACCGCAACAAGGGCGTGGCCTACTGCCCGCACTGCGACGGCCCGCTGTTCAAGGGCAAGCGCGTCGCGGTCATTGGCGGCGGCAACTCCGGCGTCGAGGCAGCGATCGACCTGGCTGGCGTGGTGCAACACGTGACGCTGCTCGAATTCGCCGATCAGCTGCGCGCCGATGCGGTGCTGGTCAACAAGCTGAAGAGCCTGGCGAACGTGGCCATCCACACCAACGCGCAGACGTCCGAGATCACAGGCGACGGCCAGAAGGTCAATGGCCTGGTCTACACCGACCGCGCGAGCGGGCAGTCGCACAAGGTCGTGCTCGAAGGCGTGTTCGTGCAGATCGGCCTGGTGCCCAACACCGAGTGGCTGAAGGGTGTGGTCGAGCTGAGCCGCCACGGTGAGATCGTCGTCGATGCGAGGGGCCAGACCAGCGTGCCAGGCGTGTTCGCCGCCGGCGACGTGACGACGGTGCCGTTCAAGCAGATCATCATCGCGGCCGGCGACGGTGCGAAGGCGGCGCTGGGTGCGTTCGACCACCTGATTCGCACGCCGGTGCCGGCAGCCGCGAACGTGGCCTGAGAGCGGCCCCGCTCCAAACGAGAGGGAACACGCCGCGAAAGAGGGACAGACCCCCTGCTGTCTGCGGGGGTGACGCACGTCGGCGCGCCTTCGAACATGCACGGCCTGCCACCGAACCAAGGGTGGCAGCGGGCCGTGGGCCCTCGGGTCCACGGCAGCTTGTTCGTGCCATACCAAGTCCGGAGGTACCCGTGTCCCAAATCTTCAAGCTCTCGCTGGCTGCCGCTGCAGCCCTGGTCTTGTCCGTCAGCGCTCAGGCTGGCAGCGAGCCGCCTGGATCGAAGGCGGTCAGCAAGGTATCGCCGATGGCGATCAGCACTTCGCACAAGCTGCAGAAGACCTTCTTCGACACCGACAGCACGGTCACCGCGCTGGCCGTCGGCAACAACGACATCGGCGCCGTGCTGAATGTCAACTGCGCGAATGCCGCCGGCTGCACCATCGCCGGCAACATGAATGCCCAATTGGCCGCGGCGGCGAGCGAAAACGCTGCGGCCATCTGCCTGATCGTGGACGGCTCCAGCGTCAGCTGCCCGTTCAACGGCATCATCCGCGCAGGCAGTGGCTTCCAGGTCATGAACTACCAAACCTTCACCTCGGTGGCACTCGGCAACCACACGGTGCAGATGCGCATCTTCACCTCGCAGGCCACCAACCTGCACCGCTGGAACAAGGAATTCAAGCTCTACAAGCCCTGAGCGGTCTCGGGCCGCTCACGGCCCGACCTCAAGAAGCGACGGGCCGCCCCTGGCTTCTTGACCCCTTGGGGGGCCTTGCTCGGACATGAACAGTCCTGAGGACTGTTCGTGCCTAGCACGGGGCCGGGCCTCTGGCTCGGCGCGGCCTGCAAGGCGGCTCGGGCACGGCCCGAGCCTAGGGGCCTATGTAGCGCGAGCGCACCCACATGCGCTCGCCGCTGCGGCGCTGCTCCAGCGCATGGGCGATGAAGCCGACGCAGCGCGGTGCCATCAGCAGCAGCGTCGACGCTTCGCGCGGCGCGCCGAGCGCACGCCGCAAGGCGACCAACCCAAAGTCCAACGAAGGCTTCCAGCCTGTCATCCGCTCGACAGCCGCGACCATCGGCACCGGCGCGCCCCATTGTTCGACCAGCACCAGCAGCGCCACGGCCCGCGGGTCACCCGCCGGGTAGTACAGGTGGTCGAAACCGGGCAGCGTTTCTCCGCGGTCGAGCCGTGCGCAGACGGCGGCCTCCTGGTCCGGCTGCGCCATCACCTCGTCCCACAAGGCTTCGACACGCGTGCTGTCACCGCCGTTGAACGCGGCCCCCAGGTAGCTCAGAGCACCCGTCAGCGCGGCGCCGAGCGAGGCGCCAACCGAGCTGAGCTGGCGCGCCGTCAGCGCGATCAGGTTCAGCTCGTGCTCGGCCGACAGCACCAGCGCTTGACGCACCAGGTCGGCCGCACCGTCCGGCAGCCCCCAGTGGGTCGTGAGCAGATCGTGCGCCGGCCGGGCCGAGGGCGCTTGGCCCAGGAAGCAGGCCAGTGCTACGCGCAGGTGTTGGCCGCAGGCATGAGCCAAGGCCTCGCCGTCGGGCAGCCAGGCCGGGCCGTGGAGGTTGCCCTGGGCCATCGCCCAACGGGCCACTGTGCGCTCGGCCAGCGACCAGTCGGCGGTGGCTTGCACGCTGGCGGCCCAAGCCTCGCCCAGCACCGGCGCTGCGTCGTCGAACGGGTCGTGCGGCTCGAACTGCCACAGCCAACGGGCCACGTCTTCGAGGCTGGCGCCTTCGCGGGCCATCTCGGTCGACGGCCGGCCGCGGTAGATCGTCTGCCCCTCGACGATGCCCGAGAGGGCCGAGTCCAGCACCGGCAGCCCCTGGGTCAGCGTGGCATTGATCTGCTGCTCGCCGCGTCGGCCTTGGCCGCGCCGCTGAGCCAGCTGGTCGACCTCGAAGCTCGAATAGCGGCTGGCGCGCGGGTCCGCCGGGTCGGCCAGCGCGCTCAGGAGATTGCGGCTCACGTAGGCATACAGCGTGGCCTTGGTGACGCCCAGGCGGCGGGCGGCTTCATCGGCGCCCAGCAGTTCGGTGACGAAGGGGCGGATCGAGCGCGTGCGCGGCTTCATATGTTGACGAAGTTGATCAAGATTGACGACCTCACCCAGTGTCGGTCCAATCGCGGCTCCTTCATCACCCGACCAGGGTTTCCACGTGCTGTACGACACCTTGCTGTTGCCGCCCCGCTTTCGTTTTTCTCTGTTGACCGTCTGCCTTGCCTGCGTCTCACCGCTGGCCGGCGCCGAACCCACCGCCGAACCGGCGCCCACTCAACGTGTCGAGGTGCGCGGCACCGGTGAGCTGCAGGCCCGGCGTGATGCGCTGGAAGCGCGGGTCGTCGTCGGCCGCGACGAGCTGCTGCGCCAGGGCGACAGCAACCTGGCCGATGCGCTGCGTCGCGTGCCCGGCATCACCGTCAGCACCACCGGCGGCCGCGGCGCCGAGATCCGCATGTCCGGCCTGGGCGGCGGCTACACCCAGGTGCTGCTGAACGGCGAGCCGGTGCCGCCCGGCTTCTCGCTCGAGAGCCTGTCGCCTGAGCTGATCGAGCGGGTCGAGGTCTCGCGCAGCCCGAGCGTCGACCAGAGTGCGCAGGCGATCGCCGGCAGCGTCAACATCGTGCTGCGCCGTACCGCCCGCACAGCCCAACGCGACATCAAGCTGGCCGGGGCGCGCGTGCTGGAGCGGCCGACCGCCTCGGTCGACGGCAACATCGCCGACCGCGACGGGCCCTGGGCCTGGGGCTTGGGGCTGGGCCTGGTCAGTGAAGACCAGGTCTGGCCAATGCAGCTGACGCTGCGCGCCACCGATGCCAACGACCGGCTGGTGCAGGCCTACACGACCGACAAGCGCGAGTTCGACCGCAGCGACAGCCTGAACCTGACGCCGCGGCTGAGCTACGCACCGAACGACCACGACAGCCTCAGCACCGACCACCTGCTGCGGGTGCGCCGCAGCACTGGCGGTGCGCTGGACCGGCGCCAGCCGCAGGCCGGTGACGACCCGGTCTTTGGCCGCAACGACCTGTACCTCGTCGCCGACATCGTGCAATGGCGCGGCCGCCTGAACTGGACGCGTCAGCTCGACGACGGCGCGAAGATCGATGCCAAGCTAGGCGGCACCTATGCGCGCCGAGCCTCGGAGGCCGAGTTCGATGGCTGGGACGTCAACGGCACCCCGATCCGCGATGCGCATGTGCACTCGGTGGCGGTCGACCAGGGCGCCAGTGCCGCCGGCAAATACCGTCGCCCGCTGGGTGAGACGCACGCACTGACACTGGGCTGGGATGGCGAGTACACCCAGCGCGACGAAGACCGCATCCAACGCGAAAAACAGCTGCCTGACGGCCTGCCGGTCGAGAACCTCGACGAGGTCTATCGGGCCGAGGTCACGCGCCTGGCTCTGTTCGCGCAAGACGAATGGGCGATCGATGCGCGATGGAACGCTTCACTGGGCTTGCGCTGGGAAGGTCTTCGCTCGGTCAGTGAGGGTAATGTGTTCGCTGGGGTGACGCGGCAGACCAGCGTCTTCAGCCCGGTGCTGCGCACGGTCTGGAAGCTGCCTGAGTCCAAGGACCAACTGCGCTTCGGGCTGGCCCGCACCTACAAGGCGCCGACGCCGCGCGAGCTGATGCCGCGCCGCTTCGTCGCCAACGAGAACAGCCCAACGACGCCGGATCTGCAAGGCAACCCGGACCTGCGGCCCGAACTGGCCTGGGGGCTGGACGTGGCCTGGGAGCACTACCTCGGCCCAGCTGGCATGGTCAGCCTCTCGGCCTACGCCAAGCGCATTCAGGACGTGATCCTCGACGAGTTGACGTTGGTGCAAGACGCGCGCAACGAGGCCCACTGGGTGCAGCAGCGTTCGAACCAGGGCGTCGCGCGCGTCTGGGGCGTCGAGCTGGAGACCAAGCTCGACCTGCGCAAGTGCTGGGCTGCAGCGCCGCCGGTTGAGTTGCGCGCGAACCTGGGCTGGAACCAATCGCGTGTCGAAGCGGTGCCAGGCCCGGACAACCGCCTCGCGCGGCAGACGCCGTACGCGCTGAACCTGGGCGCCGACTGGCGCAGCGACAACGGCCAATGGGCCGCCGGCGGCAACTTCAACGTGCAAGGGGGCGGGCCAGTGCGCCAGTCGGCCACACGTTGGGGTGGCACACCGACCAAGCGTCTGCTTGACGTCTACGCCTTGTGGAAACCTGACAGCGCGAACCAATGGCGGCTGGCCTTCAACAACCTGCTGCACCAGGACGAAGTGACGCCGGCGCGTGTCGATGTCGACGGCCTGAGCTACCGCCAGACTGAAGCGCTGCGCACTGGTGTGGCCGTGCGCCTGAGCTGGGAGCACAAGCTGTAAACCCGCCTCCGCGGGGCCCTTCTCAAGCAGCGACGGGCCGCCCCTAGCTGCTTGATCCCCTCGGGGGACGGGCCGCCGCAGGTGGACCTAGGGGCCCCTTGACCGAGGGGGGCCTACCCCTGCGGATGAAGGGTGCCGCGTTGGCCGTCCTGTCTCAACAATGCGCTCGCCTGCCGCAATTCACATCGGCCGGTGGCGCAAGAAGGGCTTCAGCCCACCGCGTCCCACCTCAGCAATTCAGGAGATTCCATGTCGTTCCTTGCCAAGTTCTCCCTGGCTGCCGCCGCGGCCGCCTTCGCCTTCAGCGCCTACGCCGGTGGCGAGCCCCCGGGCGTGCATTCCGCCAAGAAGGTCTCGGCGGAATCGATCAGCACCGCCCACAAGCTGCAGAAGACCTACTTCGACACCGACAGCGTCGGCGTCGCGATCAACCCCGGCTTCAACGTTGTTGGCACCACGCTGACGGTGAACTGCGCCAACGCGGCCGGCTGCACGATTGCTGCGGACATGAACGCGCAACTGGGCGCGGTCGCGACCGAAAACGCGGCGGCGATCTGCATGATGGTCGACGGCGGCTACATCAACTGCCCGTTCAACGGCATCATCCGCGCCGGCGGCGGCTACCAGGTCATGAACTACCAGACCTTCACCAGCGTGGCGCTCGGCAACCACACGGTCGAGATGCACGTCTACTCGACCCAGGCGACCAACCTGTACCGCTGGAACAAGGAAATCAAACTCTACAAGCCGTGAGATTGGGCCCCCACGGGCCCTTCCGGGCCCTGCCCCCCAAGCAACTGTGTTCGCCGTCAAGTGGTGAAGCCATGAAGCTCGGGGTTCCGGTCCTGTCCGGAGCGGGCCATTGCGTTGAGGATGCGCAACAGCTTGTGGGAACAAGCAGTGACGGCCACTTTGTCGCTCTTGCCGGCGGCGATGAGTCGGTCGTAATAGGCTTTGATGACTGGGTTGAAGCGCACCGCGCTGCGCATGGCCATGTGCAGCGTGCAACGCACGATCTTGCGCCCGCCGTAGATGTGGCGCTTGCCGTGGGCGGCGCCGGAGTCCCGGTTCAACGGCGCCAGCCCGGCCAGCTTGGAGATGCGCTGGTTTGACACGTGACCCAGCTCAGTCAGGAAGGCTTGGACGACGGCACAGGTCACGGGCCCGATGCCCTTGATGCTGCCCAGGCGTGCGGTCAGTTCCTTGAAGTGCCTGTTCAAGTGGTCGTCGATGTCACGATCGAGCTTGGCGATCTCCTTGTCCAGCGTTTTGATGACCGCACCGATGCTCTTTTGGAGCACCCGTACGGAGCCAGCCCGGCGGTTCTGTTCAGCGGTGCGCATGTTCAGCAACTGAACCCGGCGCTGGACCAATGCCTGAAGCGCCTGGACCTCGGGCACCGCAGGAGTGAACCGAATGCCAGCCTGGTTGGGCTTGCCCGCCAAGGTCTGAGCCAGGTGGGCCAACGCGATCGCGTCGATGGTGTCATCCTTCTCCAGGTGACCCATCGCGCGGGCGAAATCGCGTGCGGCGCGCGGATTGACCACGGCGACGGGCAAGCCGTGTCGCACAAGCCATAGCGCAAGCGAACGCTCCAGCCCTCCGGTGGCTTCGACGACGATCAAGCCGACCGGCAGGCCTCGAAGTGCCTGCACGAACGATTCAAAGCCGTCTTCGTCGTTGCTCAACGATTGGCTGTGGGAGTCGCCGTGTCGTGCCCAGACGAACTTCGCCTTGGCCATGTCCACGCCAAAGTACATCGGCGCCGTGCACGCTGCCGGTTCATGAGAAGAATCGTTTGCCATGTCCCATCCTTGCGTCATACGAGTTCGACTCGGGTAACTGTTCGGGCTTGGCGACAAACGAGGAAACGTGCACGCCCAGTGCTTGGGGGCGAGCTCAGAGCTCAAAGGGGGCTCGGGCTGTGCACGTACCCACGAACCGAAGCTATGGATCGCGGCGAGCCGATTGCGGCGACCTACACCCAGCTTGAATCATGTCGAACATGGCGCTCAACATACAAGGGGGCTCGCGCAGCGGACCGGCAAAGGTTCTATGGTTTTCGTCAAGCGGGAACGGTGAATCTGTCCGGTTCGAAGGGCATCCCGCTGCGCCAAACGGCATAAGCGACTCGCAGCAGCTTTCTGGCCAGGAT
>Ga0307515_10017084_pt1 | contig 13246 bp, 10 predicted proteins | sample 17_EM_MG_FD_194513 | JGI IMG/M metagenome (GOLD analysis project Ga0307515, IMG submission 194513) | Populus trichocarpa ectomycorrhiza microbial communities from riparian zone in the Pacific Northwest, United States - 17_EM | ecosystem: Host-associated > Plants > Roots > Unclassified | place...
CCATCGACGCTGTCGTTGCCGGCGCTAGCCGTGAGGCTGTCGTCGCCATCGGCACCGAGGATGGTGTCGTTGCCAGCGCCGCCATCGGCGGTGTCGTTACCGAGATCGCCGCTCAGATAGTCGTTGCCGGTGCCGCCGAGGACGCTGTCAGCGCCTTGACCACCCAGAACAGTGTCGTTGCCGGTGCCGCCGTCGACGGTGTCGTCGCCGAGGTTACCGTTGATGTAGTCGCCTTCCGAGCCACCGACGACGCTGTCGTTGCCTTGGCCGCCGTACAGGGTGTCGGCGTCGTTGCCACCGTCGATGGTGTCGTTGCCGACGCCGCCTTGGATGAAGTCAGCGCCTTCGGCGCCGCCGCCCAGCGAGTCAGCACCGTCGTTGCCGAAGATGATGTCGTTGCCGTTGCCGCCATCGACCGTATCGTCGCCGTTGCCGCCGAGGATGCTGTCGTTGCCGTTTTCGCCGCTCAGCAGGACGTCGGAGCCTTCGCCGCCATCGATGGTGTCGTCGCCGTTGCCGCCGACGACGCTGTCAGCGTCGTTCAGGCCGAACAGGGTGTCATTGCCGTTGCCACCGTTGATGGTGTCATTGCCAATGTCACCATAGATGGTGTCGTTGCCGTTTTCGCCGCCCAGGGTGTCAATGCCTTGACCGCCGAGGATGGTGTCGTCGCCGTTGCCGCCGACGACGTTATCGTCGCCCAGGTTGCCATGCAGGTAGTCGTTGCCGTTACCGCCCAGCACAGCGTCGTCGCCTTGACCGCCGTAGACGTAGTCATTGCCTTCGCCGCCCAGCACGCTGTCGTTGCCGGCGTTGCCGTTGATGGTGTCGTTGCCGTCGCCACCGTTCAGGGTGTCAGCACCGTTACCACCGAACGCAACGTCGTTGCCGGTGTTGGCCGTGACAACGTCGTTGCCGTCGTTGCCGAGGAAGTAGTCGTTGCCCACGCCGCCATTGGCGGTGTCAGCCGTCGAAGCGCCGTACACGAACACCGTGCCGTCAGCGAACGAGAACTTGCCGACGCCAGCGACGACCGTCGGGTCGAAGTTCAGCGACTTGCCACCAATGGTGATGGTGGTGAAGGCAGGGCTCGCGCCGAGCGCGGCGGTTTCGACAACGGTCACGCCCGAAGCGGTGCCCGTCGCGACGTAGATCAGGTCGCCGCCAGCGCCGGTGAAGGCAGTGGCTTCCGCCTGAGTCGCGGTAGTGAAATTAAGGTTAGCCATCCAAGGTCTCCATCTTGTGTCACAGGCTATGTCCCGCCGTCGCCCCACCCCCAAGATGGAAACGTCCCAGCGTAAACCCAGCCTCTCGCCGCTTTTAGCGGAGGCTGAGATTATTACAACCCGGCTGGATCGTCACCTAATCCGGCGCGGAGCGCAACCGGGTTAAGGACATCCTCTTGGATCAAAAATCCCGATCAAGCTCGCAGACTTGAGGAAAATTGGAGGCCATCTACAGTCACATTGGAATGTTCAACCATGCGAAAACCATGAAATTCGCGACTCCCCTGCCCCATCACTCAAAGGATGAAAATTGAATTCCAGTCAATTTTGAGAATAAGATCTGATCATTGGCGTACAATGATCTCAAATATCGGCGATCGTCATTATTGATTGTAAGGCCGTAATCGATATCTTTTGACAGATGGCTCTCCTTTGGCTCGATCTGTACAAAGCGAGGTGCGTGCAAAAAATCACACACCTTGCATAAAATCCGCGCGGGTTCCGCCCGCAGGTCCTCGGAGCGCAGGAACAATACCTGCTCGCGCGGGAAAAGCGTCAAAAGCCGCTCAACCTGGGCGCCATAGAAGCCCCTTTCCACATAGCTGAACTCGCGATGGAAACCCGGCGTGTTCGGATCTTCGGCCACCCGGGCCCGACCTTCGCGCACGCACCAGGCGAAGGATTGGGTTTCGGCCTTGCGAGCGTATTCCATTTTCCAGTGCGACCAGGCGCGATCGATCGGATCACGGAATACCAAGATCAGGCGCATGGCCGGATTATAGGCGGCGATGCGTTCGAGGCTTTCGGGCCAGTAGAGATAGATCGGGGTCGCCTCCCCCAATAGCCGACCGTTCGCCTCGCCCTTGTCAGGAAACAGCGCGTGATAGCGGCCATAGTCCGGCGCGGACCAATCGACATCGACTTCGTCGTCGAAGAAGTGGACCTCCTTGATCGCCGGCAGGAACAGACCGGCATGTTCGCTCAGATAGTCGAACAGCGCCGTGGTCCCGCCCTTCTGGACCCCGGCCACGAGAAAGCCGACGCGGGGACCAGAAGCCGTTGGGCCAGGGATCTCTTGGGGAGACACCTTGGCCGCCTATTGCTCGCGGAGCGATCGGTTGAGGATCTCGCCGATCGGTCCGATCAGGAACGAGAGCACCGTGCGCTTGTTGGTGCGGATCATCACGATTGCGGGCATGCCGGGATAAAGCCGAACGCCCTTGGGAAGATTGCGCAGGTCCTCGGGCTTGATGCGCAGCTCGGCGCGGAAATAATCAGTCTTGCTTTGCGGATCGGTGATGGCGTCGGCCGAAACCGTCAGGACCTCGGCCGGGATCTTCGGCACGCGATAGCTGCTGTAGGCCTGCAGCGTGATGTCCGCCATCATGCCGGGATGGACCTCGTCTATGTCGCCTGGCTTGACGTGGGCGGTGATCACTAGCGGCATGTTGCTGGGCACCACGTCGAGCAACGGTTCGCCAGATCCAGCGACGCCGCCGAGTGTGAACTGGCTAAGATTGAGGACATAGCCCGTCACCGGCGCCCTGACCTCAGTCTGGGCCAGCGCTTCGCGCGAGGCGTTCAAGCGCGGCCCGATATCGCTCAGCTTGCTTTCGGCTTCGCGGAGGCTGGCCGCCACGTCCGAGCCCCGCTGTTCATAGAGAGAGGCCAGCTGGAGACGCGTTTCACCGGCCTGCTGCTGGTTCTTGGTGATCTCGGCCATCAGGGCGCCGCGGCGTCCCTGGGTGTCGGCCAGCTGCCGTTGCAGGCGCAGGATCAGGGTTTTGGGCGTGTAGCCCTTCTCGTACAGGGTCTGGTAGCCGGCCAGCTCCTCCTTCATCAGCACGAGCTGTTGATCGATGGAGTCGACCTGGATCTGCAGCCCGGAACGCCCCGTCTTCAGCTGTTCGAAGCGTTGATTCAGGATGGCAGCTTGGCCTTCGATCGCGGCCTTGCGCGACTCAAACACCAGGGTTTCGTTCTGGATAACCGCCGCGACACGCGGGTCGGCGCTTCGCGCCGCCAGGTCCGCCGGAACGACAAGATTGCGACGAACGCTTTCGGCCTCGAGGCGCGCGGCCTGCATCGCCAGAGCGTTATATTGGTTTTCGAAAATCGACACCTGGGCGCGGGCGACCGTGTCATCGAACTTCAGGAGAAGCTGGCCTGCCGTGACGGCGTCGCCTTCACGGACGTTGATCTGGCGAACGACGCCCCCGTCACGGCTCTTCAGGGTTTTCCGATTGGCTTCGACGCGTACGACGCCGGGCGCGGCCACCGCGCCCCAGATCGGAGCGATAGCCGCCCAGACACCAAAGCCGACCACGAAGATGGCGATGATGATCACGCCGGCCACGACCGGGGCGCGCAGGCTGTCACGGGCCGCCTCCGACAGTGGCATGTCGATAGGGCCGCCGATCGCCGGCAGATCCGTCGACGGCGATCGGGTCATCAGGCGCATGAGGCCCTTGGGATCGAAATTCATGACTTGGCCTCGATTGCGGGCGCGGACGGTTGCGCCGTGACCGGAGCGGCGGCGACGTTCTTGGCCAGCCGCTCCATCACCGCCGCGCGGGGTCCAAACAGTTCAATGCGCCCGTCTCGGAGCACCAACAGCTTGTCGGCGTCCTGCAACATGCTGGGCTTGTGGGAAATAACGACGACAGTCTGCTTGCGGTCCTTCATCGCCCGCACGGCGGCCAAAAGGGCTTGCTCGCCCATGGCGTCGAGATTGGCGTTGGGCTCGTCAAGCACGATGAAAGCGGGGTCGCGCAACATGGCGCGGGCCAGGCCTACGCGCTGGCGCTGACCAACGGAAAGCACCACACCGCCCGCGCCCAGTTCGGTGTCGTAACCCTTAGGCAAACGCACGATCATCTCGTGGACGCCCGCGGCCTGGGCGGCGGTGATAACTTCTTCGTCCGTCACTTCATCCATGAACCGGGCGATGTTGTCTCGCACGGTGCCGCCGAAAAGCTCGGTGTCCTGCGGCAGATAGCCGACATAGCGCCCGAAATCAGAGCGCGACCAGCCAAACACGTCCGCCCCATCGAGCCGGACGCCGCCATTGAGCGGCTGATAGATTCCGACCAACAGGCGCGCCAGGGTCGACTTCCCGGCTCCCGACGATCCGATGACGCCCAGAAACTCGCCGGGCTGCACACTAAAATTGACGCCGGCCAGCAGGAGCCGGCCCGAACCGGGGACACCATAGTTCAGGCCGTCGACCGTCAATGCGCCCTTGGGCCGGGGCAGGTTGGTCGCGTCGCCCGACGGCTGATAGTCGGTCATCAGCTTGTTGAGGCGCTCATAGGCCTGGCTGGCGGCGATCAGCGACGCCCAGGATCCGACGATCCGATCGATCGGCGCCAAGGCGCGGCCAGACAGGATCATGTTGGCGAACAGCAGACCCGCGCCGATCTTGTGGTGGATGATGAGATCTGCGCCGATGGCGATGATCAGCACCTGGATAAGCATACGGACGAATTTTATCGTACCGCCCCAAAAGTCGCCATGTCGCGCGGAGCTGGCCGATTTGGTCATGCTCTCGACCCGGAACCGGGCCCATTGGCGGCCGATGTAGCCGAGCATGCCCATGGCCCGGACAACCTCGCTGTTACGCAGGCCAGCCTCGGTGAAGCTGTAGCTTTTCAGGGCGGCGTTGTTGGCGTCCTTCGTGAGAGGACGGGTCGCGCGATCCTGAGCGAAGGCGAGGATGACCAGGATGACGCCGCCGATAAGGGTCACCAGGCCGATCACGGGATCGATCACGAACAGGATCAGCATGTAAATCGGGATCCACGGCAGATCGAACATGACCGCCACGCCAGGCCCCGTCAGGGTTTGGCGGAAAGAGTCCAGGTCGCGCAGAGCCTGGGAGCCGGCCGCCGCCTCACGGCGCACGATCCCGTCGAACAGGGCCGCGAAGACGTGTCCCGAAACCTGTTGGTCGAAGACCACGCCAAAATTGCCAAGGACCCGAGCCCGCAGATTGTCGATGACCGCCGAGAGGGCGAAAACACAGATCGTACCCGTCGTCAGAACTAACAGGGTCGGCACGCTGCCGCTCGTCAGCACCCGGCCGTAGATCTGGTTAGTGTAGATCGGCAGCGAAAGATAAAGAAGGTTTGTCACCAAGCTGAAAAGCGCGGCGGCCATAATTGGCGACTGCCCCTTGCGCAGGGCGATCATCAATAGGGTCTCGTTCTCTGGCTTCTTCATTTAAGGCGCCGACTTCTCAATTCATGGCTTTTCAGCGGAAACGCGCCGCTCGTCCGGTTGGAAATGCGGACCAGCCGTACGTGCGGTTCGCCCCCGCCGACTTAAGGCCGGCGAGCAATGATCCGCGTGCGTTTCCGTGTCAATGGTGATAGTATCACTTTCGATGACAAAAGAAGCGAAAACGGCGACATCTTCCCTCCCCCGTCCTCGGAGTGAAGACGCCAAGGGAATCCTCAAGGCCGAGCTGAAACGGCGAGGCATGACCTATGGCGATCTGGTCGAGCGACTGGCCGTTCGCGGGGTCGTCGAATCCGAGGCCAATCTGCGCAACAAGCTTAGCCGAGGCTCGTTCACCGCCGCCTTCTTCCTGCAATGCTTACTGGCTATCGGCTGTGAGTACGTCCAGATCCGTCCAGACCAACCCGCGCCGCCGCTGGTTTAAATTCGCAACGGATAGTGTGTACACGAGGACGCGCCCTTGCGTCCTCAAGAGGCCACCTCCTCAGGTGGACAATCTGGTCAAATCACCTCAACCTCCTCTCTTCGACCATGGGCCTCACGCTGCGCGCGGACACGTCCACACATCCACGCGAGGACGCGCATGAAGATCGTCGCTATCGTCAGTCAGAAGGGCGGAGCCGGGAAAACCACCCTGGCCGTGCACCTAGCCGCTCGCGCCTCTCATGACGGCCGCCAGGCCGTGATCGTCGATCTGGATCCGCAAGCTACAGCCTCGTCCTGGGGCGACTGGCGCGGCGGCGACAATCCCGTGGTGGTGGCCGCGCCACACACCCGGCTGGAGGCGACTCTGGCCGAATGTGAGAAAAGCGGCGTGGACTTGGTGATCATCGACACCCCACCGTCCGCCGACGCCGCGGCGGTCGCCGCGGCCCGCGCGGCTGATTTGGTGCTGATACCCACCCGCGCTTCGGCCTTCGACCTACATGCGATCAAGACCACTGGCGAGTTGATGAAGATCGCCCAGAAGCCGGCCTATGTGGTGCTCAACGCCGTGCCGCCGCGTTCAGCCAGCGTGATCGACGAGGCCGCCGAGGTAGTCAGGAGCCTGTCCCTGGGCCTGGCGCCCGCCTGCCTGGTGGATCGCGCCGCCTTCCGCCATGCGGTGATCAACGGCCAGACCGCCGTGGAATTCGAGCCCAGCAGTAAGGCCGCCAGCGAAGTCCACATACTCTACACGTGGATGTGTGGACAGCTCGACATGTCCACCAAAAAAACCGCCAAGACCCGGAGCGCCGCATGAGTCCCCGCCCCAGCCTGGCCAGCCGCCTGGCCGCCGCCGCCGGCGCGCCCACTCCGCCGCCGTCACCCATTGCAGCGCCGGCACCTGAGCCCATCACAACCAAGGTTGTCGCAAGCGCGCCCGCCAAGGCCCGTCAGGGTAAGACCATGATCGCCGGCTATTTCTCGCCGGACCTAGCGCGGGCCATCAAGATCCTGGCCGTTGAGCGCGGTGTGTCCGTCCAGGCCCTGATCGGCGAAGGGCTCGACGCGGTGCTGCGCCAGCACCAGCGCCATCCCTTCGGCGAACGCTAGGCCGCGCGAGACATGGTCAAGCGCAAGGATCCGAGCGGCGAGTTCGATTTTTTTATTCCGCTGATGCACGACGTGCCGCTGAAAGATCAGCGCGAGACGATGGAGCGTCCGTTCTTCAGCCTGCAGAAACGCAAGCGTCTGAAGCCGATTGAGTATGAGAGCCCAAACAACGACGTGTGGGTGAAGGTCGAGGCCATGCCGGCCTACGGCATGGCCACCATCTGGGACGCTGACATCCTGGTCTGGGCCGCCGCGGTGCTCAACCACATGAAGGTGCAGGGCGTGAACGACCTGCCGCGCACCCTCAAGACCACCACCTATGACCTGCTGCGAGCCATCAAGCGCGACACCAGCGGACGAGGTTATCAGGAGCTGCAGGCCGCCTTGCAGAGGCTGGAAACCACCTCGATTCGCACCTCGATCCGTGCGCCCAAACGCCGGACCGAAGCCCAATTCGGCTGGCTGGACGGCTGGACCCTGGAAGTCGACCCCGAAAGCGGTCAGCCCCGCGGCATGACCATCACCCTGTCCAACTGGGTGTATGAGGGGATCGTCAACGAGCGATCCCTGCTGACCATGCACACCGACTACTTCCTGCTGACCGGTGGGCTGGAGCGGGCCCTCTATCGCATCGCCCGCAAGCACGCCGGCAACCAGGCCGATGGCTGGACCTGTCGCATAGAGGTCCTCTACGAGAAGACCGGCAGCGACAGCCAGCCCAAGGAATTCAATCGGATGCTGCGCAAGGTGGTCGAGCGTAACCAACTGCCCGAATACATCCTGTCCTTCACCAAGACCCAGGACGATTCACCGGCCCTGCATGTCGTCCATCGCGACGCCGCTGATATCAACGCGATCAAGGCCGAACTGGCGGCTTTGAACGAGGGATAAAAAGATAAACCACAACCTTTTCAATTAGAAAGACCTTGAAAGGGGAGGGCATCCATCGTGGGATCACACACCGCTGTCCATCCCCGTCGGCGTAACCCGGCCGCCTTACAACAGTAACGGCGGCCCCAGAGTCGAAGATCACGGGGTCTGAGACCAGACAAGGCCGAGGATCGTAAACAAAGGCGGGTTTGATTCGCGAAACGAGCGACCTTCGTGGGATCACACACCGGTCAAATTGTCCACAGGTCTGTGGATAACCGTTAAGACGCCGACGCTAACTATCGTGGGATCACACACCTTTTTGTCGTGGGATCACACACCTTCCATCGTGGGATCACACACCAAAGCACGTGGGATCACACACCAGGCATGTTCATATCCAACTGAAAAGACTGGATAAAACACCCCTATTTTCGGACTTAACTTATTTAACTTGTATCTAACAGAGTCCCTTAATCAGGGTCTGAGGTTGAACGTCAGAGCGATCACCCCGGTTCTGGGCCTTGAGAGGGCCCAACCGGGGCTCTTAATAAGGGTGCGTAGGCGAACGGAGCCAACCGTTGCTAGACACCTGGCTCCGGGCCAACTGAACAGGTGTCTTCAATCACCCAAGACACTGTATGTGGAAGCTGAATGAAAATCGCCTTTTTAGACCCGGCGCCTATCCGGTACACGCCGGAAACACCGTTTTCCGAGCCATTGGGCGGTACGCAATCGGCGGTTTGTTATCTCTCGACGGCCTTGGCGCGACGAGGCCATGACGTCACCCTGATTACCAGGAGCGGAAACGGGGAGCGTGTCCGTGGCGTCACCTGTCAGGTGGATGACCCACATGATTTGTCGGGTCAACTCAATGCGCATGACGTCGTTGTGGTGGTCACTTCACCAATCGCAGCCAACTTGAGGCAAATAGGCGTTAATACGAGACTGGTGAACTGGCAACACAAGGCAGCAGAAAACCAGACGATTTCCAGATTTTCAGAAGAAGTTGAACGAAAAGCGTGGTCAAACAGCGTGTTTGTGAGCGAATTTCAAAGGAACAGTTTTCAGAAAAAGTGGGGTATGGATGGTATTGTTCTGAGAAATGCTATTTCACCAGAAATAGAGTCAAGTTCTTGGGTGAAAACCAGCTTTGCCAAACGCCATGAAGATCCCGTCCTTGTTTACGCCAGCGCGCCCGGACGAGGCCTGGATGTCCTGCTGATAGCGTTTCCAACGATCAGGAAAGCTTTTCCAAATTCAAAGCTTAAGGTTTTCTCAGACCAACTTATGTACCAAATCTCAGCGGAAAAGGATCAATACTCCGCGTATTATGAATTGGCGAGACAGTTACCGGGCGTGGAATATATGGGTGGTGTGTCTCAGTCAGAGTTGGCTGAACAATTGATGGAATGCGATATCTGGGCCTACCCAACGATTTTCATCGAGACGTCCTGTATCATCATGATGGAGGCCGCGGCGGCCGGGTGTCATATTTTAACAAGCAATATTGGGGCCTTAAAGGAAACTGCGGGCCAATTTGGTCGGGTGCTTTCCACCGGAAATTCGCGAGCAGGGTGGTCTGGTGTCTATGCGCAAGAATTGATCTCTGACGTCGAACGGTTTCGTCGGGATCCCGAGGCGCACCAAAAAAACATGGATCACCAGATGAGATGGTTTCGACAAAACTGCACCTGGGACCGCCGAGCCGAAGAATGGGAAACCTGGCTAGGTGGTGAATTGGTGCCTTCTTCCTAGAAGCCTGGAAATTTCGCGGGAATTATTCAACGCGAACCTATAATCGAAATATACCCCTATGCGCGAGCCTATGACTTCATGAGTGATATGAACTTTGCGATCTACTATGTCGGGGACGGTTATTCGACCGACAAGAAGATCATGGGGCGGCAATCCGCGGGAAAGGCCCTAATGAAGGGCGTCGCGCGGCGCTGGAAAACTACTGAGATACACGGTTTTGGCGTGGGCCGCACGACCGGCATGGCCATGCTTAAGCAACTGCAGGGGGACGGCTTTGCTGGAACCTTGCGGTGGCGCGAAGCCCCGGGAGACGCCGTTCTCGACGCGCTCGGCGCGGTCTATTTTCCAGGGCCGTTGACCAAGGAGATCACACACCAGCGCAATGCGCGCGCGCCCAATTCCTACAGCCTGTTTGGAGTCACCCACACCCTGTCCTCGGCTAACGCCATGGATCAGATCGGCGAGCTGATCTTGCCGCCGTTCAAGCCCTGGGACGCCCTAGTCTGCACCTCCAACGCGGCGTTGGGCGTGGTGACGAGGCAGCAGGAAGCGCTTAAGACTTGGTACGCGGAACACCTCGGGGCGACCCGGTTTAACGCCATTCAATTGCCGGTCATTCCGCTAGGCGTGGACGCGCCGACCTTCTCCCGGGACGAGGATCAGATCGCCGCCGCGCGTCAGGCCTTGGGCTTAGAAGGCGATGAGGTCGCCTTTTTGTTCGCAGGACGGATGTCGTTCCACGCCAAGGCCAGCCCCGCGGTGTTCTACCAGGCGATCGAAGCGGCCTGCGCGCTCACCGGTAAGCGGTTGGTGTGCATGGAGGCGGGTGTCTATCCCAACCAGCCCACGGCCGACACCTTCGAAGAGGCACGGGGCTTCCTGGCTCCCAGCGCTCGCTTCATCCAGATCGATGGTCAGGACGAGATCCTGTATCATCAGGCCTGGAAGGCCGCGGACGTCTTTGTATCCCTGTCCGACAACATCCAGGAGACCTTTGGTCTGACGCCCCTGGAAGCAATGGCGTCCGGCATTCCGGTTCTGGTCAGTGACTGGGACGGTTACAAGGACACCGTCCGCGATGGCATCGACGGTTATCGGATCCCCGTGACCCTGGCTCCGGCGGGTGCCGGCGAGGACCTGGCTCAGCGCCACAGCGTGGGCCGCGACAGCTATGATTACTATATCGGCCGGGTCAGCATGGCGACGGCGATCGATCTGGAGACCCTGACCAATCGGGTTGTCGCTCTGGCCGAGGATCCCGCTTTGCGGCGCGCGCTAGGCGCCGCCGGACAGGCCCAGATCCAGGCGCACTATGACTGGCCGGTGATCCTTGGCCGATATGTCGAGCTGGTGGAAAGCCTGGGCGAAATTCGCCGCGCCGCTGGCGACGCCAAACCGGCACCCTGGCCGGGTCGCCCCGATCCCTTCGAGTTGTTCGAGGCCTATCCGACCCATGTTCTGAGTGGATCCTGGCGGGTTGAGGTTCAGCCCGACCGCGCCAAGGCCGTCGAGGCCTACCTCGATCTTGGTGTGACGCGCTACGTGCTGGACCCGGTCGTGCTGCCTCGGGCGTCGATCCTGGACTTGCTTCGGAAGGCCGAGGCCGGATCCCACACGGTCGATAGTCTGCTCGGTCCACCCGACGCGGCGAGCCCCATTCGCACCCGGGCCTTGATGTGGCTTCACAAGCTGCACCTTATCAATTTGCGCCCCTGATCCTTCCGCTAGGTCGAAAGACTTGACGGGGTCTTCCCCGACGGGGAATTGAGAGGCCCTCGCGGCTGTGTAACGCGAGGCTAAATTCTGGATTCTAGACGATCTTCGATCCGCGTTGGTCGCACAAAGGACGCCATGACGGCCCAAGCCGACAGCGAAACGATGGATCCGGTCCGCGCCGAGTTCGACGCCGCGTTCTATCTGGCTAATAACCAGGATGTCGTCGACTCGGGCATCGACCCGTTCGAGCATTTCATGACCTGGGGCTGGCGCGAGGGACGCGACCCTAATCGCCGGTTTTCGATCGCCAGCTATCTGGACGTGAACCCCGATATCGCCGTCGCTGGGGTCAATCCGTTCGCCCATTATGTGGTGACCGGGCAAGGGGAGGGGAGGGCGCTCAAGCTCGACCTGGGCTTCCAATACGACATCCTGAAATCGGCCAACACACTGGAAGCGCGTGTCCAGGCCCTGCGCGCCGCGTTTCCTGACGGCGAACCCTCACCGATCGAGGACCTCACGCGGACACTTAAACGCGTGGGCGCGTCCACACGTCTACACATCAGTATCAGCCATGATGACTTCACCGCCAATCTGGGCGGTGTGCAGCTATGCCTGACCCGCGAAGCCAAGGCGCTTCGCGCAACGGGAAGCGTCCATATCCACCTCTACCCAGCCGCGCCGGGTCTGGTCATCGACTTTGAGCGTGAGCGGCCACTGATCGGCGTGCTGGTCAATGGCAAGTCCGTGGGGGTGCATGCCGCCGAGACCCTGGCCGAGGTCTTGGGTCCGTTCGCGGCCGGCAAGGCTTTCACCTTCGCCGTCCACAGTTTCATCGGCCACAATATCGTCGGCGTCACGGCCATCCTGACGGCCATGGGCGCGCGGGAAGGCTATTTCTGGGTCCACGACTTTTCGAGCGTCTGCGCCCATTACGCCCTATTGCGCAACGATGTGGCGTTTTGCGGCGCTCCGCCGCCCGACAGTCCGGCCTGCGAGGTGTGTCTCTATGCGCGCCGGCGACGCATCCATCTGGCCGAGCATGGCCGCTTCTTCCAGACCTTCGCCATGACGGTTCTGGCGCCGTCCGAGGCGGCTCTGGAGCTGTGGCTCAGAAGCTTCCCGGTCAAACCGGCGGCGGCCAAGGTCCATCCCCACGCCGTCTTGCGCAAACGCCGCGAGGCAGCGGCGACTGAACAAACGTCAGGCCCGCTGCGGGTCGCCTTCCTGGGCATGCCGGCCGAGCATAAGGGCTGGCCGGTCTACGCCAAGCTTGTCGAGCGGTTCGCCGACGATCCTCGCTACGAGTTCCATCATCTGGGCAAGACCCGGGACAAGGCGGTCGAGGCGCGCTTCACGACCATCGAACCGACCCCCGACGTCGCCGAGCCGATGGCGGCGGCCGTTGAGGCCCTGGATATCGATGTGGCGATCATCTGGTCGCTATGCCCGGAGACCTTCTGCTTCACCGCCTACGAGGCGGTCGCCGGCGGCGCGGCCGTGGTGACCAATCCCGACGCCGGTAATGTGCCGCGCTTCACGTTGGAGACAGGCGTCGGCAAGGTGGCCAAGGACGAGCACGCCCTGGGTGAGCTGTTCGAAACCGGCGAAGTCCTGACCCTGGCCCGAGCGATCCGCGGCGAGCGCCTCTACAGCCTGGCCTATAGCCGCATGAGCGCCGACTTCATTCTCGAGAAGACCGCGTCATGAAGGTTCTCTGCTTCACCAGCTTCACCTTCTCGTATCTCAATCGCGCCCGGGTGCTGTTCCATACCCTGCGCCAGCACCATCCCGATTGGGAGCTGGTGGCGCTGATGAATGACGTGCCGCCCGAAGGGTTCGACTTCGACCCGGCCGTCGAGAACTTCGATCGGGTGGTCAATGTCGAGGATCTCGACCTG
>Ga0307515_10017085_pt1 | contig 13246 bp, 13 predicted proteins | sample 17_EM_MG_FD_194513 | JGI IMG/M metagenome (GOLD analysis project Ga0307515, IMG submission 194513) | Populus trichocarpa ectomycorrhiza microbial communities from riparian zone in the Pacific Northwest, United States - 17_EM | ecosystem: Host-associated > Plants > Roots > Unclassified | place...
AATCGCTGAGGATACGCGCAAGTTTTTCCAGCGCACCTCAGACCTCGCGCAACAGACGATTTCCAAACCACTGAACGCGATTGGGCGGATATTCAGCGAGGCACTCGATACTATTGAGGACGATCGACGGGAGTGGAACCACCCTGATCAGATAGCGCAATATCAGGAGCACCCGCATAGCCAGTATCCTGGCGAGAGCGCATACCGCACACCTGCACGAACAGGGGAGAACCCGCCACTTCCAATCCAGACACCGTACAAGCCTCGCGTCCGACCTGTTTCTACACCGGGTACTCCCTCCGCACCCGGTACACGCACGCCCGAGTCAGTTGCACGTATGCAGCAGCAGTCCGGCGGAGGGGGCGGATTCTTCCAACCCAATTTCATTGGGTCGTTACCTGGTGGGCTGAACTTTTTTCCTGGGGGCGGAAGCCCGTTCGCTACCCCTCAGCGTGGGCCTACACCGGTGCCTACAACCCCCCACCCCGGGTATACGAGCGAGTTCGTCCCTGCGGCACACAGCGCAGAGGAGAGGGGAATCATGGAAGAGGTTGGAGCGATCGAGCAAGCGCATCGAGAGAGTGCGCGGGCCACAGTCAAGGCCATGTTCCCCCAAGTGGAAGATGACGTTATTGACATGATCCTCGAGGCCAACAACGGTGATTTAGGAAGGACGATTGAGGCTATGATTGATATTGCTGGTGGGTCTTAGACATGCTCCAGATTCATGTATTCGTGCAAGGCGCCTGCACCGTTGCCATTGACCTGCAGAACGGCCATGCGCTGTGCCATGTGAATTCTCGTTCATGTAGAATCGTGTTGTTCGAATTATTTAGAGGAAATTCTGGATGGACGCTACATACACTCATTTGAGGGGTGAGACGATTGCCTTGTAAATGATCCAGCAAGGAGCACAAGACACACAATAAAAATGAGCAGCTACTGCTGGAGTTGGTTATATATCTCGATCCTCCATGCAGGATTGGAGGACGAAGCCGAGAACCCACCACCAATGAAATATACCCTAACAGCACAATAAGCACAACACAACGGCAGACTGAGCCTGCGAAAAGCTTCCAGAAACAACAGTATCCTTAGCTCTCCCCCACTACCAGAAGTTTGTATTTGGTTGTCGGCCCCCTGCCAGAAAATGTATAGTTTAACGCAGCCGAAGAATGGAAGAATTTGAATCCTTTGGTTTTCTTGTGATTCGTGATATTGAGAATCTTAGAAGCCTGTTGCATAAGCTCCATCGTGGCTCTAATGGAGCAATGTGGTTTACAATGGGTTGGGTGACCGCTTAATTTGTAGAAGTCAGACTCGCCACTTGCTCGGATCGGGGCTTGATCGAGCAAGGGAAAGGAGGCGGTCGACTGCAACAAAAGGTCAATGAGCGGCTCTTTGCGCCACAAGAACCTCTCAACTCACTTGATGAGATGATTAATTCCACTCAAAGCATACCGCACATCGATAGGATTTCCGTTGTCGTCTAACGCTGGGGAGACGTCAAAGGCAGCAAGCACAGATGCTACACCAAGCCAAGCCGACAATTCGGCCAGATATTGGCCGGGGCACTTGCTGAAAGAAGAGAAACGCTCAGTAAACCTCATTCTCGTTGCACTTGGTGTGTTGACGCACCGCCTCCCAAATCCAAATACACCGACCTCGCTGGGGTCCATCTCCGGGACATGATCTTCAGTTGCCAGAAAGCGGTCGGGATTGAAATTATCTGGGTTCACGTAAACTCTCGAGTCCCGGAGCATTGACCTGAATGTATGTGTGAGGAGACAGAATATAGAGCCATGGATGAGCAAGCGTACCATGCGTTCGGAATAACTAGGGAACCTTCGGGGAAAACATATCCCTTGTATTGATCCATTTCGTTGAGGAGATGGGGTACACCTAGAGCGTTGCACCCAGTGGTCAAATCGTCTATCCCTCCCCACTTTCCGGTCACTCACCGAATGGCAGAGTAACAAAACACCGCATCACCTCCTGAAGCCCAGCTGAGTTATACTGATGAGGAGCAGTATCAGAACACTGTACCATCAAAAATGCCGTTACGTATGGCAGCTCTGGCCGGTCGCCAAGTACTGGCAAACGATTCTTCCCAACGACTGCGTCGAGTTCTGCTTGTGCCTTCTTCTTGGCTTCAGGGTGGAGTACCATATACAAAATTGCGCTTTCCACAGCGGCTGATGTAGTATCAACACCAGCTGCCGTGTAAACCACATAATTTCAGCATCACATCTGGCTTCGAACTAGGGGCAACATACCTCCATGGAATGTGCCAGCAGTATCTTTAATTGCCTGTTCAGTTTGCTTGTATGTTGGGTCGGATTTATCCAGCTGTGTAATGAGATTGCTGACGTAGCTCCTTCGAGCGGACCCTTCTGCCTACATAATTTGAGCACAACCCCGCAGAGCCGCAGTCACATATTCACCATGCGCTTCTCAACTTCCGCAAAAGGTTCGTCGAGGAACTGCTTGCTGGTAGCTCTGGCATCTTTTGCAACTTGTTTGAACTGGGCTCCAGGCATCCAATCGGGAACATATTTGACTATCAAGGAGGTATTCAGGTGTGGTTGCGACGTATTTTTGAGCTGAAATTGCGCACGAAAGGGAAAAGTATCGACGAGCCAACGGGATTGTTCAATGCCGAGCGAAAAGTATCCAACGACTCTTTTAGCCAGGGCGACGTAAGAGGTATCACCCCCGATATCAATCCCATAGCCAATATCTACGACGATTCGGGCCGCCCACCTGGATAAGGCATTAACAGAGTATGGGAAGGATCAGACGGAAACTCACTGTCTGACATGTGCACAGAAGTCATCGGGTGTACTCAATAGGTCTCGTAACATCACACGAGTGCTTTCCTCTTGTTGGGCGTTGTATTGTGCGACTTCATGTTGGTTGAATTGCTCATGTAAGAGTTTGCGGTAAAGACGCCACGGTGGACCGTAGGGCATTGGCGTAACGCCCCAGTTGAACTCCATCCTGTTATAAAACAAGATCAGTGGCATGATTGGTGTCGTTACTGAAACATACAATTCATTTAGCATAACCGTTTGCAACCGATCGGAATACTTTGCTTCATGCATGAGTCTAGTTGCATCCTCGTAGTTGCTCAGGATGATCCAGTGCTGATTGAACGCTCTAAAATGCACGATATCGCCTAGCCAGAAGTTTTAATCATTTCCCACTCCTTAGCCAAATAACTCTTACCATATTGTTCTGCCCACTCTGCATATTTAAGCCAAGGCTGCTCCTTCGGCATTTGAAAGAGGTTTCCCACAATGGGTGCCTGTGGTGGACCTGGCGGGAGAACAGCGTAAGGGCGGGTCTTGCGGTAGACATAGAGTGTGCTGAGAAAAGCAAAACTGCCGATAGCAAGTGCTACGACTTTGTTATCTGCCATAGAGGAGGGCTCCATTCTTTCGAACCAAGTCGTCGATGGAGACGGGAAAGAGAGGAGTTAACCCGAAGATAAGGGCCACCGATAGAGCTCAGCTGTTATGCGATGACTTTGACAGTCATCGGTTGACGATTGTTCGGTGAAAGAAACCGGCTCCTCAAATGTCCTTGAGGGCTTTTGCATGGAGAAGTTTATCTGGAAACAAATGAGTGCCTTCGGTCCGGAACTATAACTGGGAGCCCTCCGTAACATTATGTTGCGGGCTTGTTTATCCGAGTATAGCCACGCGGCGATCTTTGATAACACGGACGCTCTGAGGTATTCAGAAGTTGAGTGTGGAGTTGGAAGAGGTGCATTACAGTGCTCCATAAAGGATAGAAAGGCAAAGCCCGAGGCCCTTCTTCCATTTGATGTTGTATAGCGTTGCTTTACGTTACGCCAAATGTCAGGTTTGACATCAACCCGACAAGAATAAACGAGACATTCAGAAAAGAGTTGAGATGCGGGACTGCGGTGTTCCGGAGTCGCGTTGGTCACCATAAATGAGGGTACGCCCTCTGGGATGGAACGATTTACCGTTTCATCCGTATCTGGGCCCTGTGTAAGATTGATGCGAGATGTCATCGAAACTGTGGGGGACATGGCGGGCCCTGACCGACCAGCCGTCTGCCACGCATCTATCCTGGACTTTTGCATTGGGCACTGTCTCCTGACCAAATGACCCTCATTTACCATCGTTCGCATTGGTTAGACCTTCTCCGCTAAACGGTCTTTTAGATATGCCGTTCCCGGATATGGAACGAGTGCACAGTGGTGGCCAACGTAATCGCCGGATGCAAGTCAGACGTGGTCGGGTCTAACAAGCATGTCAATAAATCAACTAGTAGCGAGGACATACAACAGTAAACTAAACGGGAAAACACAAATTCCGACACGATCTCGAATCGTCAAATAATGTTGCGATTTGTTGTGGTTATAGATATGCGTTTGCTTCTAAAGTAAGGGCTCTTTCTGCCCTTCCCTTTCTGTGGTCACCAAAATATAGGGTCAGGTGTCTGAAAGTGATGGAAAACGAGTCTCAGATCAAGGGGTACCACAACAGACTGCTGCTATTAGACTGGAATAATGGGATTATACGTTACGCATATAAACGGATCCCTGGAACATTCGAGGGAAAGATCGAGGGTGTAGTGATCGCATGGGTGGAATCTATGTGACGAGAACACTAGCATTCTAACACAGAAAGATAAACCTCAACGAGTTACCCGTTCACCGTTGTATTTTCAAGAACCTCTCACGTACTGTGGATGGTCGAACAGCAAAGCGCACATTGTAGGAATTATATTTGAGGTGCTTTGTGCGAGCCTTAGTACTCCGATTGTTACTGGACCATACGCCCGAGGTATCACATGGCGACATTTCGATATATAAGGTCTCGATCCTTGTGTTTTGTATCCTTTACGTGTTTGGAGTGGCCAAAAATAAACACCATTCGTTTCGTCGCATTATATTCTCGGTTGCGCGGAAACTCCAATACACATGGCAGTCCCTGGCAAGCCTCGATCTAACCCTTGTTCTTACCTAATCTCAACACAGTCGTCTCATCCGCGGACAGAGTCACCACCCTCCAGTTGGAGTCCCTGACTCTGACATCGATTTACCTGCAGGTGTTGTGAACCTGGGATCACGTGACGTAGTAGTAATTGAGGAGCTTGTGGAAATCTGTGCTTTGTGCTTTTTTTCCCCAAAAAAACCCCCGGCTTCACTCATCGCCGTTTTGCCTGGGCAAGCGTGATACTCTCCTCAAATATGCCCACGGCAGCGACATGAACACAGTCCAAGTACAAGCGATCCCACATGCTAAACTACTAGGTGTTATACTGGACTCCAGACTCACATGGACGTCACACCTACCGCGAGAAAGTTCGCGAAAAGGCAGTCAAATGGACCATGGCCTTCAAACCAGGAATGATGATGAACGAAGCACGGAGACTATACAATGCTGTAGCATTACATACGCCGCTGACATATGGTTCAGTTCCAAAAAATCGACGAATACTGAGAGAAGCCACTCAGGGAGCCCCCTTATATAGGTGTGCCCTCTGTAGCAGGGTCCTTGTCTACATAGCTACAGCCGCGGAAATCATCCCAGATGACCTGTTTAGCTACATAGGTTCTCGCGTTTCCCGATTACTTTGTACACTACCACAAGAACCAAGAATGGTAATTAACCTATTGTCCTATCAAAGTACAATAGTTATTAAATACTGACACCATAAATCCGTCCTTCCAGTGACGCGCACATGTGTCAAGTCATAACCTTCCACTGATCCCCATTCCATAACACAAACTCGAGCATTCTCCAGCCAGCAAACGGATTGGCAAGCACCAGAAACAGCCTCAAAATGGCCATTGTGGAGCCAGTTGATGTAGGGGCTCACCAATCACTCAGCCATTACTGCAGCTGTGGCCGCCGTGTCGCTACAACCGCAAAGTGTTGGACCTGGCCTTACACCCACTGCAGTTATCCCGATCATAGCAAGGGGTTGGGCAGAACTGGAAGGTCCAGCGTATGTTCTGCGAGTGCCGAGAACTGTGTGTATCTTCTCCTCGGCCTCATTCGCCACTCTTTCAGTACAGGTCCTATATTGGCTTCATTCAATATACCCTTTGATTGGGTCTTAAGCCCTCTGAAGGGTATATTTGTTATAGTATGTCTCCGTGTAATCAACCCACTGTCGCTTAAATAAAGGACATTCGCCACTGAATACATCAACAAGTGTCGAGACGAACTGGAGAGGTGCAAGCTGACGGAGGAAAGAGAGACGATTGGATGATGTCGTGAGGCCGCGTTACATTGACCAAAGGTGCGTAAACAGTTCTTCACATGCTTCTATTAAATGTGATACAGCCTCGTTAGCGCATATGTACAACATACCTTCATTTCTTGTAATCCTTGCGCGGTGGTAAGTGATTGATTGGCGGGGGCCTCTTGGACCTTACCACGTCCGCGTATAACGTCCGCCTAGCCTCCATACGTAGCCATCATGTCAAGGTCTGGGACTAATTGCTTGTATTCACGTGCAATGGCGAGATGAAAACCGTATATCTGTCCAAGCAGCAAGGCTGAGTCTGTGTCGTCCCATATTGAGATGACTTATATACCGGACTACAATCGGACCACAGATGGAAATAGGAAAGGAACTGTTGGAGTCTCCGCGAGGGCGATAAGGTGAGCAATTAAAGTATCGTGTTTGTTGGGGCCCGCTACAAACACGTAAAGATACAAAATATACGGATCGTGATACATGAAACGGATGAGAATCACAAGAAACGGAATCGCGGACCGAATAGAAGATTCTCGAAGACCCTCGTTCGCCAGCGAAACGAGGCTAAGCACTTTGGCACGCCGGGGGGGGTGGAAGTCAGGGATATCAATAGGACTCCGCTACTCAGCATTGCTTATGGACGAGGCGTGGCCGCTCGTTCGTCGTCCCGCGACGGACGTCGGATGAAGGCTCGGTGTTCGGTTGCTGCCTCTGGTCACTGGTTGGCCGAGGTCTTGATGACCTTACGTCAAAGGAGTAAGGAAGCTCTTTCCTCGACACCACTCTCGGCCCAGGGGGGTTGCTTGTGTCCTTGAGGATTACTTCGAGACTGCAAACCGAGGGGTCAACCGACGATCAAGACATCGCTACTACGCCACGGCAACGTACACGAATTCCTCGTCCTCCTTTCGGTGGTGCCGCGAGTAGCAAGAGAAGGTGAAATGGACTCGAACCATTCCACGCTTTGGAGTGAGGACGTTGCTAGGGCTGTGGAAGTCTATCATGCTCGGAGGACCTGCCTTATTTCCCATCCTCTTCTCGCATCGCCCACACACAGAGTGGTACTCCTGCCGCGTTGTGGCACCGCGGACGACGACGGCAAGCAGCAAGGGTCTAATACGCTCGCCCATAGTGGATGAATCGTCCCTTGTTACCGACTTAGTCAATGGTAGTTGAATTGCGCCCCAAGATCGCGATGGAAGGTCAATATCGAGGTAGACGTGGGTCTCGATGCGTGAAAGGACAACGGCGCAACCCTGGGTCGGTAGGGGTTTAAGAAACCTGATAACTAAGTCGGTGCTCGAATAGTTGGTTCGAGAAGGGAGGTGTGCGAGGGATGAGGGGGGGATTGGCGGAGTGGTTGGAGTGGTTTGACTGGCGTTACGAGCATCGGCTGCGGTCGGAGGAAGGACATGTCGATTCGGAAGTGAGGACGGGTCGGTCTGGTTGATAGAATTGTCCCATGTGGACGGAGCGGCGACGTTGTCGAGTGGGGGGGTGGTTGGTAGCAGAGAGGGCCTAGAGGCTAATTCCGGCAGCGGGGCGAGTCCACGACCATTAATCCACTCTACGAGCTCTGCCTAGAGTTTAAGACAGTCCAGAGCCTGAATTGATTGGCGCACTTACCCTGTGCTGGAATGTAAAGGATCCTGAGGTGATCCATGTTGGAGCCGAGAAATGCAGTTTATGTGGTCCTCCCATTCCATTTATAGGTCCTACACCAGTGAATCCTGGTGCGAAGAAAATGCAGCGTCCATGGGACGGACTCTACGGATCAGCCATGCCGTAGCAAAAGAACCTGCATGAAATCAGAACATACCCTGTAGCGCCCTGCACCATCAAAGGAAATCGTACTGAACGGTACGTTTGCCATACCCAATTGGTCCATGAAGAGTATGTACCTGGCTGGTCACATCTTTCGGGTGGTAGGAAAGGTCTCAGCCGTTCTGTGGTGTTAGAGAAAGGGCTTACTGAAGGTAGCGGAGGCTCAGCCGTTCTGCGGTTGACTGGACGGCGCGCTCTTAACTTATGGATGATGCTGCCCGCTGTGTTCCGGTGGAGGAGGGACGTGGGCACGTGTCAAATGTCAAACTTCTCATTACTTGGACAGAGGAGAGACGGTACACTGAGAATAGTGGGGAGTGCCGTATCATGGAGTTGATGGAGTGAAAGCGTGCTTGGGCTTATCCGTGGACGACCAGTCAAATTTAAATTGTACATGAGTCGGATTGACATGACGTCGTGAGTGCCATTCCCACCACCAGACTCTTTGGACTCCTTCGAAGGCTTCAAAGGGCCTGATACGACCCCTTTCCCCCCAAGAGCTCTACCAAGCCGCCGACAAAGCGCAGGGGGTTTCAGCTTACCCTGCAGAACGGTCAGAATGCAGCAACAACGCCACCATCTACCCCTCTAGTTGTTAGGTCTAAAATAAATTTAATACCTGGGCGAGTGAACCCGTGACAATCGGAGCGCCATGAGGCTAGCACACTGCGGAAGCAGCCCCCTGCGGGAATTATATTGGTTGTATATCCCGATCCTCCAGGATTGGAGGACGAAGCCGAGAACCTACCACCAATGGCATATATCCTAACAGTACAACAAGCACAACACAATGGCAGACTGAGCCTGCGGAGCGTTTCCAAAAACAGTATCCTAAGTTCTCCCCCACTACCAGAAATTGGTATTTAGCTGTCGGCACCCCGCTAGAAAATGTACGGTATGACACAGCGCCCTAGGTGCATGACGCGTTTCCCTCCCTCCCCCACCCCAAAAAACAAGAAAAGAAAAAGAAAAGAAAAAAGAAAATGTACAGTACAACGTAGCCAAAGAATGGATGATTTTGTGTCCTTTGATTTCTTTGTGATCGTGATCTTGAGAATCTTAGAAGCCTGTTGCGTGATCTCCATCTCGGTCTCCACTGGAGCAATGTGGTTTACAATGGGTTGGGTGACCGCTCAATTTGCAGAAGTCAGACTCGCCACTTGCTCGGATCGGGGCTTGATTGAGCAAGGGAAAGGAAGCGGTCGACTGCAACAAAAGGTCAATGAGCGACTCTTTACACCACAAGAACCTCTCAACTCACTCGACGACCTGGTTAACTCCACTCAAAGCATATCGCACATCGATAGGATTTCCGTTGTCGTCTAACGCTGGGGAGACGTCAAAGGCAGCAAGCACAGATGCTACACCAAGCCAAGCCGACAATTCGGTTAGATATTGGCCAGGGCACTTGCTGAAAGAAGAAAAGTAAAATTCATTCTCGTTCCACTCGTGTGTTGACGCACCGCCTCCCAAATCCAAATACACCGACCTCGCCGGGATCCCTCTCCGGGACATGGTCTTTAGTTGCCAGGAAGCGGTCAGGGTTGAACTTTTCTGGGTCCACGTAAACTCTCGGGTCCCGGAGCATCGCCCTGAATGTACGTGTGACGAGACAGAATATAAGGTTATGGATGCGCAAGCGTACCATGCGTTCGGAATTACTTGGGAACCTTTCGGGAATACAAATCCCTTGTAATGACCCATTTCGTTGAGGAGATGGGATACACCTAGAGCGTTGCGCACAGCAGTCAAATCGTCTATCACTTTCCACTTTCAGGTCACCCACCGGCCGGCACAGTAACAAAACACCGCGTAACCTCCTGAGGCCCAACTGAGTTATACTGATGAGGAGCAGTATCAGAACACTGTACCATCGCAAATGCGGTTACGTATGGTAACTCTGGTCGGTCGCCAAGTACTGGTAAACGATTCTTCCCAATGACTGCGTCGAGTTCCGCTTGTGCCCTCTTCTTGGCTTCAGGTTGGAGTACCATATACAAAATCGCGCTTTCCATAGTGGCTGATGTAGTATCAGCACCAGCTGTTTTGTAAACCACATAATTTCAGGGTCACATCTGGCTTCGAACTATGGGCAACATACCTCCGTAGATTGCTCCGGCAGTATGCTTAATTGCCTGTTTGGTTTGCTTATAGGTTGGGTCGGATTTATCCAGCTGTGTAATGAGATTGCTGACATAGCTCCTTCGAGCGGACCCTTCTGCCTATATAAATTGGGCAGAACCCCACAGAACCGCAGTCATATATTTACCATTCGCTTCTCAACTTCCGCAAACGGTTCTTCGAGTAACTGTTTGCAGGCAGCTCTGGCGTCTTTTGCAACTTGTTTGAACTGGGCTCCGGGCATCCAGTCGGGAACATATTTGACTATTAAGGACGTAGTCAGGTGTGGCTACGATGTGGTTTTGAGCTGAAATTGCGCACGCAAGGGAAAACGATCGACGAGCCAGCGGAACGGTTCCCTGCCGAGCGAGGAGTATCCAGCGACTCTATTAGCGAGGGAGGCGTAAGAGGTATCACTACCAATATCAATCCCATAAGCAATATCTACATGGATTCGGGCCGCCCACCTTGATAAGGTATTACCAGAGTATTAGGAGGATCAGACGGAGTTGGCGATGAAAGACTCACTGTCGCACATGTGCACAGAAGTCATCGGGCGTACTCAGCAGGTCTCGTAACAACATGCGAGTGCATTCCTCTTGTTGGGTGTTGTAATGCACGGCTTTATGTTGGGTGAATTGCTCGCGTATGATTTTGCGGTAATGACGCCAGAGTGGACCATACGGCAGTGGCGAAATGCCCCAGCCGAACTCCATCCTGTTATAAAACAAGATCAGTGACATGATTGGTCGTTACTGAAACATACAATTCATTTAGCATAACCGTTTGCAACCGATCGGAATACTTTGCTTCATGCATAAGTCTAGCTGCATCCTTGTAGTTGTTCAGAATGATCATGTGCTGATTGAACACCCGAACATGCACGATATCGCCTAGCCGGAGGTTTGAATCATTTCCCACTCCTTGGCCAAATAACTCTCACCATATTGCTCTCCCCACTCTGCATATTTAAGCCAAGGTTGCTCCTTCGGCATTTGAAAGAGGTTTCCCACAACGGGCGCCTGTGGTGGACCTGGCGGAAAAACAGCGGAAGGGCGAGTCTTGCGGTAGACATAGAGTATGCTGAGAAACGCAAAACTGCCGATAGCAAGTGCTACGACTTTGTTATCTGCAATAGACGAGGGCTCCATTCTTTAGAACCAAGTCGTCGATGGAGATGGGAAAGAGAGGAGTTAACCTGAAGGTAAGAGCCACCGATGGAGCTCACCTGTTATACGATGACTTTGACAGTCATCGGTTGACGATTGTTCGATGAAAGAAGCGGTCCCTTGAGGGCTTTTGCATGGAGAAGTTCATCTGGAAACCAATGAGTGCCTTCGGTGGGAAACCAGAACTGGGACCCCGCCGCAGAATCCAGCTGCAAGCTTATCTATTTGGCTAAAGCTGCGCATCGATCTTTGATAACACGAACGCGCCCTGAGGTACTCAGAAGTTGAGTGTGGAGTGGAAGAGGTGTGATACAGTGCTCCATAAAAGATAGAAAGGCGAAGCCCTAGGCGGGACTGCGATGTTCCGGAGTTGCGTCGGTCACCATAAATGAGGGTACGCCCTCTGGGATGGAATGATATACCATTTCATCCGTGTCTGGCCCTGTGATGTAAGAGTGATGCAAGATGTCATCGAAGTGGGAGGAAGTGGGAGGACATGGCGCGCCCTGACCGACCAGCTGCGACGTATCACTAAACGGTCTCGAATCGTCAATGCTGTCGTTATCGATATGCCTTTGCTTCTAAAACAGGGCTCTTTCTGCCCTTCCTTTTCTGTGGTCGCCAAATATAAGACCAGTTTTTTTTTTAGACATGCCGTTCCCGAATATGGAACGAGTGCACAATGGTGGCCAACGTAATCACCGGATGCAAGTCAGATGTGGTCGGGTCTAACAAGCATGTAAATAAATCAACTAGTAGCGAGGACATACAGCAGTAAACTAAATGGGAAAACACAATTTCCGACAGATTTCTCCACACAGCCGCCCTGATGGTCACGTCAGTGCCGTGAAAGTGACGAAGATCGAGCCTCAGATCGAGGCATAGCAGACTGCGATTAGACTGGGCTAGTGGAATTGTGCGCATCCCCAGGACGTTTGAGGGAAAAGATCGAGGGCGTGGTGACGTGATCGCGTGGGTGGAATCTATGTGATCTGACGTGACGAGAACACTAGCATTCTAACACAGAAAGATGAACCTCAATGGGTCACCCGTTTACCGTTGTATTTTCAAGAACCTCTCACGTACTGTGGGTGGTCGAGCAGCAACGCGCATATTATATTGTAGGTATTTGAGGTGCTTTGTGCGAGCCTTAACGCTCCGATTGTTACTGGACCATACGCCGGAGGTATCATATGGCAACATCTAGATATATAAGGTCTCGATCCTTGTGTTCTGTGTCCTTTACGTGTTTGGAGTGGCCAAAAATAAACACCATTCGTTTCGTCGCATTCTCAGTCGCGCGGAAATTCTAACACATATGGCAGTCCTTGGTTAGCCTCGATCTAACCCTTGTTTTTACCTAATTTCAACACAGTCGTCCCATTCGCGGAAAGAGTTATAACCCTCCAGCTGGATTTTTGACATTATGGAAGCAGTTCATGGTACACGAGTGTCCGCGGAATTCCCCTGCACCACTCCTTCGACGGTGTAGCTAAATTGGTGAGCCAATACTTTTGCTTACACTCATATGAGAGGTGAAACTATTTCGTTGCCAATGATCCAGCAAGGAGCACAAGACACATAATCAAGATGAGCACCTACTGCTGGAATTGGTTGTATATCTCGATCCTCCAGGATTGGAGGACGAAGCCGAGAATCCACCACCAATGAAATATATTTAACAGCACAACAAGCACAACACAATGGCAGACTGAGCCCGCGGAAAGTTTCCAAAAACAACAGTATCCTTAGCTCTCCTCCACTACAGTGGTCAACCACCCAACTGACACCACCACTCAACTGACCTCAGGCTTTCTGTCCTAGCAAGGAGGCTGTGAATAGTTTTGAATAGAACATTTTATTCACAAATGGAGATACACTAACCA
>Ga0307515_10017086_pt1 | contig 13246 bp, 11 predicted proteins | sample 17_EM_MG_FD_194513 | JGI IMG/M metagenome (GOLD analysis project Ga0307515, IMG submission 194513) | Populus trichocarpa ectomycorrhiza microbial communities from riparian zone in the Pacific Northwest, United States - 17_EM | ecosystem: Host-associated > Plants > Roots > Unclassified | place...
CGGAGTGTCTTCTTACTCCAACGCGGATTGTCGCGGCCATCAGGCGCCTCGAAGAGCTCCAGTGCCCGAACACTGCTGAAGTTTTACTCATGTGGCCTGGACCATTGGTGTTGTCGACCCGGTGGACCGCGATGGTTGGCAGTTGATTGGGAGCAGTACTCTCCGGTTCTGTGAAGCCCGTAGAATGGAACGTCTGGTTACTTTGAAGCGACATATCACCGACAGAACCATGTCGGTTCCCAACGGAGGCTACGGCAAATCCGGAGTGGAAGACTTCGTTGAATTACCGGTTCTAAAGCTGCAACCAGATTACGAGTCCAGGTTTTATACCTTTTTGTATCTCTCTCAGGCTTGCCAGTTGAGGAGGTTGTATCAACTGTTTGGGTATGACCCAACAACGTGGCAGGATGCGGTCGCAGCTTCGGAGGTGGGCGAGAAAAGTGATGTGTCGTTGGGACATTCTGTAGCTCTTTCCCCGTTCATGGACTGGGCATGTGATTATCCATAGGATTGTAACATGTCCAATTTTCACACTTGTAATCATGTACCAACTCGCGGTAGTTTGCTGAAACCGTCTCCTTATCCCCGGACCGATGCACATATTCACAGCTACTAATTTGGTATGGACAACAAGCTTTACTGATTTACGAGGTGCCTTCTGCCTAAGTGGATGAGGCACAGAACTTTGTATCATGGTCTGCCGGCGAACAACAGGATCAGTAGTGTCCTAGGTTCCAGGTTACTCATGAAGTATAATCGTGCATTTTGCCGATCCCCCCTCCCGTAAATCGCCAAGTGAACGATGGTCTGGAATCTCCTTTGTAGCGAGAACCATCAGAACTGCAGATTGTACATTTGTATTTTTGACGTGGGTCATCCCAGCCCTGGGGGATGGATTGGGAAGCTAACGCGTGGGGCAGGTCGCAGGAAAGTCGCTGCGGCAGCGGGCGGGCCCCGTTTGTTGATTGAGGGATAGAACTACTGACAGTTGGACAAACACTCCACTTTATTATGGAGGCGAGCCGTGGTGCGAGCATGTTGGAGTTTCGTTGCGGAGAGGAAGCAGGCGTGCGAGGAACGTCGCGAATGTAAATATGCGTAGAATCAGGTCTACTACTTAGTACGTGAATCAAGCCTAGCAGGAAGAACCGGGTAGGCGCGTGCATCCAGAGTTCGATCCGAGCCCGGTCCTTGCAATCGACATGTTGACGTTCTGACGGGCGTCTCGAGGGGGAAAAAAAGTGTTGTTGAGTCACCCAGCCGCGACCGCGTTCGTGGTGGCGGGTTTCTGAGTGACTACCCAGAAATTCATGGCCGTCGTGTAGTTGTAGAGAACACCGTTGAGCCCAATAAACACTCCTTGAAGTATGCTATCCGCGAAGAGAACGGGTGGAGTTATCGTCAGCTCCATGGGACTGCCGAACCCTTTACCCGCCTCAAAACACGGTCAGAACATGGCCTACTGTATCCGAACACCGGCACAGGCCACCAGCACACTCCTTCCATTGTACAACTTTCCCTTCTTCACACGTAGCCGGACGCGACCTCGCGAATGGATGAAAGCTACTTCAATGACCTTACTATGAGGTTGTCCGTGGACATAGCATCTTCCGTCTACCCCCTACCTACCACTGCCCAAAGCTCACCTATTCGAGGAATGCTTGTTACTAGGCTCACCAAGCGACGGGCACCAAAACAACACTGATAGTACCGCGGTAGATCCACCGGGACCGCCAATGTATTCATTATTTCCAGACGCCCCTTGCGAGCTAATTTCTGCTAGTTCCTAGTTCATCTCGCGTCGACCTGCAACGCCTCAGTGGATCCGACCCGGTACTCACCATCGCTCACAAATCTCGCGGCGGTGCCACGCCTCGCTCCCACGGGTCCGAGCAACGACGCGTGCCCAGCACCTAGGGGGATTCAAAGCCGTCTACAAGCGCCGAAAGAGTCTTGAGTCGTCTTGCCACAGCATTGTCGTACACGGCGAAGTATCGTTTGCTAAATCTTTGCGTGCAGGACCTTCGACGCTCATCCGAGCTCGCTGGACTGGCGGGAGGCGGTTTGAATCTCCGCGAACGTGCAACACGGGCCTTCACGATCTATTGTTTATTTCCAAAATATTGGAATTTTCCGCGAGTCGATCACATTGCATGGCTCCACGACGCGACCTCCGTTCCATTGAGATTTAAGTATCCACACTACGAGACAGAGTACAAGATAGACACAGAATATATTGGATCAACCAAAGAATATGGTCACGAAGACCGAGTATCATAAGGAGGCACAAACTACGGATGATGTTGATATGGTGAAAAAAGGCGGCCGTTGTGCGAGAAAGCGTCCTGTTCAGCGTTTTGCCCGACGGCGGAGAGTGTAAATCGAACGACCTCCAACAAGGTGCTGTGGGGGTTGTTCGATATCACCTCCGCCATCGGATAAAACGCTGAACATGACTAAATGAAGCGAAAACGGTCTAAGGAATTAAAAATAGAAGATAACGATAGAAACTGGCGAATGGCAATCTGGGGGAGACAGTCCGGACGGGAAGGCGAGGAGAAAGTCTAACGTGATCCAACGAGTCGTAGGAGAAGGGTGTCGTGATATGATGTTCCAACCCAAGTGCGCGTCGCGTGTTTAATCGCTGAGCGCTGAGTTTGTGCGAAGGAGGGCAAGACGGGATCAGCGGGGAGAATACGGCACCCATTTGTATTCCTTTTGACCCGAAGATCCCTTACGCGACTTTGATGTCTTCTTCGTTGGTGAAGAACCTGAGTCTTTCACCGACTTGGTGGGTGGAGCCGGCTTGATGGCACACAGTGGTTTGGCACCAGCCTTGGTAGAGGGAGGTTTCGGGAAAGCCTGGAGTGGACGATACGGCTGCACTCCCGTCCAAGCAGGGGGTGGGGAGACGGCCTGGTACTGGATGTAGCACCTCTGGCCATCGTAGTGGTAGAGGTTAGAGGTCTGATTCTTGCGGGAAGACATCGTGAGGATACGAGGAAAGGAGTAGAAGGTTGGTGGGGTGACGCACAAGATCCCCGAAGATGATAGAACATACCTGCGATCCCGTCCGACCTTATAACCATCTCGAATCCCGAACGCCCTCTACACTTGAGCACGGACTTGGTGTCGGAGTGATGAGTGTGAAATACCCAAACAGGATGGGGGTATACTTGTCCTGAGGCACAGATGACAACATCCTGCGCATCTAACTGAAACCTTCTCAAGTCCATGGCCTACAGCCCCCGCTCCGTGCCACCAGGCAAGCGTCTTCGTATCGGGATGCACCAGAACCAGCGGTTTGTTGATGGCAAATGAAACAATAGAAGCGTCCTGCAGAACATGCGCGTGCAATTGATGAGGGCTGCGGGATACCATCAGGGGACGGGAGTCCGTGGCTCGACACAGGATGTGATGCCAGTGGACGTGCTGCACCGCGATTGCCGTTCTTTCGGGTCGCGAGCTAATGGTGTCGTAGAGGGGGTGGTCCATGGGGGTCTCCAGGTGCGTTTTTGGGGTCTGGGTCCAGGGAGGCAGGGGGAAGTGGAGGTGGAGGCGAAGGTAGAAGGAGAGAAATTCGGACTGAACGGGAAAGAGACGTGATGCATGATCGGGCGTCTTTTCCGGCTCCCCTTCTCCGAGGTTCTATCCTCAGCTTTGGGGTCTAAGGTTCGACGTCCTCAGCAGCGACGGAGGTAGGCTCCTATCTCGTCGCAGCCTTTCGCTTATCGACCGTGTTTTTCCATCCAGACCTGCATTTCGATATTTTTCTTGCCATGGCCAGCCCACATACAACGCCCCCCGTACTACCCTATCGGGACCTTGTGTGGTTCCGCATTGGAAACCTCGCCTTGATCCTCAGGCCTCAGGCGTGAACGTTCCGAGAGGCCAGTCTCGGCCCAGCCACCTATTCGAGATCCCAGAATCGCTTTCTTCACACTCAGTAGGTGCCGGGTGATTCTTCGCAGGATTTCCAAGACACAGAGACTCCAACCGCTCTGCCACGTTGTTGGCAAAGCAAATATCGGCTGCTGACACTCTTCCACTAGGCGACTATCCGTATTATCGTATCCGACATCAGAATAAGGTGTTAACCATCCGGTGTGTTGCTCTGTTCTTTTCCTTCCCGTTTGGATTCGACCCGTCTCAGGAGCGACCTGTTCACCACAATTGTGTACCGTCCCCTCATGTCATATCATTGAAATTCAGTTTTCTTTTGTTTATGCGGGGGATCAGCGCTCAACCCTTACTTGTGTTTCTCCGTCGTCTCGCCCGCTTGATGGCCTGGCGAGGAACATAGTCGTAGGGTTCCCATCATCACTCTCGAAATCTCAGGTCTCCGGGTCACGCACCATGCAATCATAACTTGCCCGTGTTCGAAGGATTCTGCAGCCCAGAACTTTCTAGCCCTGCCTCACCTCACCTACCAGTCGGATTGCAAGGTATTACATGAAGGTTACACAACCCTCCGAACACGCTAACCTCATAGCTGACCAGACGTACTACAACGCTGCCGATATTCACAACCATAAAACTTTCGACCTCGGCCTGCTGAGGCGCGTCGCCACGGTTCAACGTTCAACGTCCGACTTTCGACGTTGTAATCGAACACAACCTCGAGCCGGAGGACTGATGGACGGGATTCGGGTACGCTACGTACCTCTCGTATACGAAATTTACCCCCTGGATTTCAGTTCGAGGTATGCTTGTTCTGCAACAGGCGTGGCGCAGAGGAACGTCCGGTATAGCAAACGCGCCAGATCGTACTCATCATCGTCGGACTCCTCAAATGCAGGAAATCCCTTGTCTCTACTATACTTTGTGCGTTCCGACGAGCTTCAAGTATACTCGTTGGGCCAACGTCGAAGGTCGAAGGCCATTTGACTTTCCAGATTACGCCGAGCACACCGTTCCTCCTTGCCTTCCGAGTAGTACTTCGGGATTTCCGTATCGCATACAGATAATTCGTACGGCTTAATACAACGTAGAGCTTGTTGGAAGGACTTTTTCTCTCCGGTGATTCTACAACCATGATTTTTCAACGACGTACACGAGTCATCGAGGTTTCAACCATCGGTCCTCCGGCCCAATCCCGTATTCATCCGTGTGCAACAGCGACGCGAGTTGAAACCTTCACGGTCCTTGACATCACCAGCGGTATTGTGATACATTTGGTCAACGATTTGACCGGCCCAGTCAAAAGGTAGGATTACTAGGCGGCATGGAACGGTAAGTGGTCCGAAAGGCGGCATGGGATGAAGTCGAGGTCGAGCTCTGGCTGTAAAGAGAGGAAACATGGGAGGGTGGATAGGCAACTTCTGGAATGCCGCCGCGTCACGTACTACGGAACGGAATTGATTTAGCCGTTCTGTGTTACTCAGGAAAGGGAGCACACCTATCAGAGAAAGCCAACTGAGCGAGGCTGAAGCGTTAGGGGGTGAGACGAGATTGACAGGGTGAATACTGGATGGGTTGATACTACCTTGGCGCGAACTCTCTCCCCCGCGTGAGCGCGGTGTCTCCTCCTGTAGCAGAAGTATAGAATCTCTCGCCGATGCGGTGGTTGATAGGGGCTTAATAAGATAACCACAGTTCGTTGGAAGAATCGATGGGGGGGTTATATAAACGAATCCGAGGCGGGGGCAAGAGAGCACTTGCACCGGCTGGGTAAGAATCCCCCCACAAGCTGGGTGTATCGACGGGTTTTATTCGGATCCACTGCATGGTCGAACCGTTGTCGTTGCCGAGATTAAGCAGCTGTTGTCTGCCCACAGTGCGGGGTCTGCGAAAGCAAGCAGAGCCGCCCCCATCGGATACAAGAGCGGGCCAAAGCACAATTTCAGAGCATACGGAGACAAAACATTGACGTGGACCCACACGATGGCGGTGGCATATAGTTGGTCGTTCAGCCAGGGCGGCGCAGGTCCTCTGACATTCCGGGTTGCGGGCGGGCGGCGGGGAAGCTTTTCCTGAGAGCGAATATTCTTGCAGGACTCGGTATTGGAAAATGCTAAACGCGCCGCGCAGTTGTGGGTGATTGCAGGTAATCAAGCGCCAAACTCCTTATCCCGCCACAATCGCCACGGATGGACTCGCTCTCGCCTGAGGGGACGAACCCCCAGCAACAGGAGCCAGCGGTCGTTCAAATCGATCCCAAGTGGTGCGCCGAACCCATTTCACCCCGGTATAATAGCTGCTGATGCGCTGGCACTCCAACCCACCAGCCTCCAATCCGCCCTCAAGGAGTTCTTTGAACCCCTCAGGACCAACGATCCCCGAACCGACTTCTTCGCCATGTACCGTAGGGAATCCGAAGAGTTTGACCGAGACTATGCGAAAAAGTACGACGAGGACCTGAACACCTCCCTCATCTTCGTCAGTCCTCATCTCTCCGTGCCCTACACTGACAGCTAAATCCAAGTTGCATGCAGGCGGGTCTGTTCTCTGCAGTCAGCTCAGCGTTCATCATCGATGTCCAATCGAAACTCGAGCCCGATCCGAACGAGATGACCGCCGCCTACATGCGAATCTTGATCCACGCCGTGAACAGTTCGCTCTTCCCAGACGCAAACCCCGACTCCGTCACCTGGTCTGGCCCTCCTCCCGAGATCGTCACCGTCCAATCGCTGCTCTACGCCAGCCTTGCAACCTCGCTCTTCGCCGCATTCATCGCGATGCTCGGCAAACAATGGGTTAATCGGTATCTCCGGAACCGTGGAGGTTCTGCCGCCGACAAGAGCCGGGACAGGCAACGGAAGCTAGATGGATTCGATAAATGGCACTTCCACCTCGTCATCGAGAGCCTGCCGGTGATGCTTCAGCTCGCCCTGCTGTTGCTCGGCTGTGCGCTGTCACGGTACCTCTGGACGATCAGCCGCACTGTCGCCGGGATCGTTGTCGCCATGACGCTCTTCGGACTCACGTCATATATCTTCTTCACGCTCGCAGCAACACTCTACTACAACTGTCCCTACCAGACACCTCCTTCCGCTCTCATCCGAGCCGTCACCAGATATCTAGCACATAGTGACGCTGCATTCGTCCGTTCACTGGGATCACTCACCACATCCTTCCCTTCCATCAGGGGTCTTAGACGGATTCTAGGGCGTCTTCGTCTTGGAGTCCGCAGTACTCTCAGGAGCTTTCGTTGTGTTCCTGCTGTAGGGGAGGGAGCAGAACATGTATCACTTACAACCATCGTGACGCAACCCACCCGAGTCTTCGAGGACACTTCCGTCGATTGGGAGGCGTGCAAGGCGGACGTCCGTTGCATCTCTTGGATCTTGGATTCCACCACGGATACTGATGTAATATTCTCCACCGTCCGGTTTGCCGCGGACACAATCTGGTATCCGGAGATGGCAGGAGCCCTGTCACCCCATATTCTCGCGGACCTGTTTTTCGATTGTCTGTTGGATGGACGGGTGATTCCTGGCAAGGAAGAGCATGGAAGTTCGATAGGGATGGCACTGGCATCTGTTCTGAGCATCCGACTGAGCACGGAGCCTGACGATGAGGGCCTCAGACGGCTCTGTGAACGTCTTGTGTATCAGCTTCCGCAGAAATGCCTGTCCAAGTCAATATTCCCACTAGTCATGGAAGTCCTCAAACAGGTTGCGAGGGTCCCTACTCAAGATGTATCACGCATGGACTGGGGAGTTTTTGCAGCTCTACCCGGGCGTTTACCCGCTGCTCATAAGCTCTGGTTGAGCAGGGTAATGCTCCAGACAATGTGGCAGAGGAGGCGTATTCAAGGTCCCACTGGTGTTCTCGATATACTCTTTATGTGTGTGGGGTTGGCGGATCAGGTCTTCGCCGCGGTTGGTGACCAAATGTCCAACATCCTCAAAACGAACCTATTCCTCATCTTGGCGATCTCTCTGGGACTACAAATCGGTATTCGTGATCTGTATGCTCCCGACAACATGTATGTGACCTTCCCATCCTCTGTGTCAACTCCACTGATTGAACAGCAGTAACACGTTGAAGACGGCGATACGTTTTTTCCATCAAAAATTCCAACCGCTCATCATGGAGGGGAAAGCTGACGAAGATGTCCTTTCCCCGGCTTTGTACGCATCGATCGAGCTTGACCCATTTGAAGCCATGGGTAGTGGAGAATTGGGCTTTCTGTGGATCGCAGAAATTCTAAATTCTGGATACCCAGAATGGTGGCGCAAACGGATGGCCAGTCAAGTTGTGGAATCACTAGGAAGGCATTTCTTTCGTAAGGACTCTGTGGCTTCCATCCGCATGGAACCTGATTGGGTCCCTTCCTTGTTGGGATTCCTATCGCTGAGCGAGAAGTTGGATAGACAAGGAGAATACAGCTTCATAGCCCTTCGTATTTTGGCAACCAGCCCACGATCTACCGATTTCGGTACTACGGTTCTCCCCATCCTCGCATCACCACTCCTGTCAACCCACCCTCTACAATCACGCCGCATAGCTCTGGAGGTCTTCTACACATTCGCGCCCGGATGGTTCTCCTCACAGATGGAGAACGTTCCAAGCGAGGGTCTCAATAAGCTTGTTCAAGCAGTTGGTGATCCATTCCGATCCCCGGGTTTGCCCCTCCAGGATGGGGAACCCGTGGATCGATCCTATTGCAGTCCCACGATGGTCGCGACTGTCTTGATCGGGTTTGCGTCATCGGATCTGTGGCGGGACCGCCTCCGGCGATCGAATTTCACCTCGCTCGAGGAGACCGTATCCACTTGGGACGGCAAGAGGACTGTTCTCCAACTCATGGCAGAGGACGCACTCCCGGAGAGTCTTTTTGCTGCCACGGGGATTGTCATGGCTGTCAGACGCCTCGAAGAGCTCCAGTGCCCGAACACCGCTGAAGTTTTACTCATGTGGGCCTGGATCATTGGTGTTGTCGACCCGGTGGACCGCGATGGTTGGCAGTTGATTGGGAGCAGTACTCTCCGGTTCTGTGAAGCCCGTAGAATGGAACGTCTGGTTACTTTGAAGCGACGTATCACCGACAGAACCACCTCGGTTCCTAGCAGAGGCTACGGCAAATCCGGAGTGGAAGACTTCGTTGAATTACCGGTTCTAAAGCTGCAACCAGATTTCGAGTCCAGGTTTGATACCTTTCTGTGTCTCTCTCAGGCTTGCCAGTTGAGGAGGTTGTATCAACTGTTTGGGTATGACCCAACAACGTGGGATGATGCGGTCGTAGCTTCGGAGGTGGACGAGAAAAGTGATGTGTCGTTGGGACATTCTGTAGCTCTTCCCCCGTTCATGGACTGGGTATGTGATTATCCATAGGATCGTAACATGTATAATTTTCACACTTGTAATCATATACCGATTCGCGGTAGTTTGCTAAGACCAATGATCTCCTTATTCTCGGACCAATGCGCACACTCCGTTCCACAACTACAAGTTGGTATGAACAAGAAGCTTTACTGATTCACGGGGTGCCTTCGGCTTAAGCGGATAGGGCACAGAACTTTGTATCATGGCCTGCCGGCGAATTTCTGATAACAACAGGAGGTTACTCATGAAGTATAATCATGCACTTTGCCGATCCCCCCTCCCGCAAATTGCCAAGTAGACCATGGTCTGGGATCTCCTTCGTAACGCGAACCATTGAAACTGAAGATTGAGCATTTGCACTTTTGACGTGGGTCATCCCAGGCTCTGGGATCCCGGAGTTGGATTGGGAGGCTGGGGCGTGGGCCGGTCGCAGAAAACCCACAACGGCAGCGGGCGGGTCCCGTTTGTCGATCGAGAAGAACGATTGAGGGATAGAACTACTGACAGTTGGACAAACACCTCGCTTTGTTATGGAGGTGAGCCGTGGCGCGAACATCCCAACGTTTCGTCGTGGAGAGGAAGCAAGCGTGCGAAGAATGGGCTCGCCAACTCGTCGAACTGAAGCTGGGCTCGATCCGGTTCGATCCATAAGCAGTTTAGTTGGAGGTGTTTGACCCCGCCAAATATGAAGACCAAAGAATCAGGTCTACGTGAATCAAGCCCAGCAGAAAGAATTGGTTGGGTGTGCATCCAAAGTTCAATCCTTGCAACCGCCGGTATGTTAACGTTCTGATGGGCGCCTCGTTGGGAAACAAGGAATGTTGTCGAACCGCTCAATCGTGACCGTGTTCGTGGTGGCGGGTTTCTGGGGGACTACCCAGAAATTTGTGGCCAAGGCCCAATAAACATTCCTTGAGGTACACGCATCCGTGAAGAGTATGGACAGAGCGTTGGGGCTGACAACATCTGGGATTTTGGTCTGGATGACGAAACAGAGAGGGCGGGAAAGATCGGATCAGTCTGGGGCAAGGCGACTCGATGAGACACGTTTGCTCTCCCGCCTTTACAGAGCTACTGCCACGGACTGTTTCCATGTGCCGTTCTGTTCTCAACTTAGATTATTGCAAAAGTCTTCTCGGTACCCAGGAACTCGCTCGCGCTTCAGCGGATTCGGTCGAGAGGACGTTCCCTCAGGCTCCGGGCTGAGCGCCTGACATTTGAAATCCCGTTGTCATCCAACCCCGCCGAACCCAGACAGCGGAAACCCAATCGCATCCGACGAGAAGGATATTTGCAAACCCGGTCCAGAGATACGGTCTTCGTTTGTGTGACAGGCCTGGGATTCGAAACCGACGATCTGGGAGTCCGACACGTCCTAGGACCCCTTTGGGTATGAGGCGGGTGTCAGGAAATTTCGTGCCGTATGACTGTCGTCAGCTCCCTGGGAATGCCGAACCCCTCACCCGCCTCAGAACACGGTCAGAACATGGCCTACTGTATCCGAACGCCAGGGCCGGTCATCGTTCCTTCGTGCCCTTCTTTACACGTAGCCGGGCGTGCATTCTGATTCCTCTGGTTCAGCTCCGGCGCGGATGGATGAAAGCAACTCCAGTCGGACCCCATTATGATGTTGTCCCCAGACGCAGCAACATCTCCTCATCTATCCGCCACATATCACCACACAAAACTCATGTTTACGGACCTATTCCGGGGATGTTTGTCAATAGATTCACCAGACAACGGGAATCAAAAACGTTGGTAGGACCGTCCGACTGTGGTAAATCCATGGAACGCATTCATTACTTCCAGACGCCCCTTGCAGGTTGGTTCCCGCTACTCAAGTACTTATCTCGCGTCGACCCGCAACGCCCCGGTGGATCGGGCCCGGTACTCGCGGCGGTGCCCCGCCTCGCTCCTACGGGTCCAAGCAGCGGCGTGTGTCCAGCACCTACGGGGATTCCAAACCACCTATAAGCGCCGAAGGAGTCGGCCCGTAAGTCACCTTCCCACAGCCTTGTTGTCCACTGTGAAGTACTGTTCGCTAACTCTTTGCGTGCAGGACCGCCGATGCTCATTCGAGCTCGTTGGACTGGCGGGAGGTGGTTTGAATCTCCGCGAACGTGCAACACGGCCCCCCCCCACGATCTATTGTTTATTTCCAAAACATTTCAATTTTCCACGAGTCGATCACATTGCATGGCTCCACGACGCGGCCTCCGTTCCATTGACATTTAAGTGTTCACACTACGAGACAGAGTACAGGATAGACGCGGAATACATTGGATCAACCAAGGAATATGGTCACGAAGAGCGAGTATCATAAGGCACAAACTGCGGATGATGTTGATAAGATGGAAAAGGGCGGCCGTTGTGCGAGAAAGCGTCCCGTTCAGCGTTCTGCCCGACGGCGGAGAGTGTAAATCAAACGACCTCCAACAAGGTGCTGTGGGGGTTGTTTGATATCACCTCCGCCATTGGATAAAACGCTGACCGCAACGAAATGATGGGAAAACGGTCTGAGGAATTAAAAAATAGAAGATAACGATAAAAGCCAGCGAACGGCAATCTGGGGAGACAGTCCGGACGGGAAGGCGAGGAGAAAGTCTAACGTGATCCAACGAGTCGTAGGAGAAGGGTATCGTGATGTGATGTTCCAACCCAAGTGCGTGTGGGGGTGTTTAATCACTGAGTTTGTGCGAAGGAGAGGACGAGACGGGATCAGCGGGGAGGGTACGGCACCCATTTGTATTCCTTTTGACTCGAAGAACCCTTACGCGACTTTGACGTCCGATGAAGAGCTGTAGTCTTTTACCGACTTGGTGGGTGGGGCGGGCTTGATGGGACATAGTGGTTTGGTACCAGCCTTAGTGGAGGGAGGACTCGGGAGAGCCTGGGGTGGAGGATATGGCTGTGCTCCCATCTGAGCAGGCGGTGGGGGGACAGGCTGGTACTGGATGTAGTACCTCTGGCCATCGTAATGGTGGAAGGTAGACGCCTGATTCTTGCGGGAAGTCATCGTGAGGATACGAGGAAAGAAGTAGAAGATTGGTGGGGTGGTGCACAAGATCCCCGACGATGATAGAACATACCTGCAATCCCATCCGACCTTATAACCATCCCGAATCCCGAACGTCCTCTACACTTGAGCACGGACTTGGTATCGGAGTGATGAGTGTGAAATACCCAAATCGGATGGGGGTATACTTGTCCTGAGACACAGATGACAGCATCCTGGGCATCCAACTGAAACATTCTCAAGTCCATGGCCTACAGCCTCCGCTCCGTGCCACCAGGCATGCGTCTTCGTATCGGGATGTACGAAAGTCAGCGGTTTGTTGATGGCAAATGAAACAATAGAATAATCCTGCAGAACGTACGCGTACGATTGATGAGGGTTGCGGGATATTGTGAGGGGACGGGGGTCCGTGGCTCGGCACAGGATGTGATCCCAAGTGGACGTGCTGCACCGCGATTGCGGTTCTTTCGGGTCACGAGCTAAGGGTGTCGTAGGGGGGTAGTCCATAGAAGTCTTTAGGTGCATTGTCTGGGGTCTGGGTCCAGGGGGGGCAGGTGAAGATGGAGGTGGAGGTAGAAGGAGGGGAATCCGGGCTGAAAGGGAAAGAGACGTGATGCATGATCAGTACACTCGTGTGAAACCTTTTCCGGTTCCCCCACTCATATTCTATCCTCAGCTTTTGAAATTCGAGCTCAAGGTTCAACGCCCTCAGCAACGACCAAGGTAGACTCCTATCTCGTCGCAGCGTTTCATGTATCGACCGTGTTTTTTCATCCAGACCCGCATTTCGATATTTTTCTCGCCACGGCCAGCCAACGTACAGCGCCCACCGTACTACTGTAAGCGCACGACCAATCCGGCAACGGCAATTGCCGAGAGGTGATGACAAGCGCCGGCAGGTCTGGCGATGACTGATGACTGCCGGAGTTGTTGGCAGCTTGGGGGATGACAAGCGCCGGT
>Ga0307515_10017087_pt1 | contig 13246 bp, 13 predicted proteins | sample 17_EM_MG_FD_194513 | JGI IMG/M metagenome (GOLD analysis project Ga0307515, IMG submission 194513) | Populus trichocarpa ectomycorrhiza microbial communities from riparian zone in the Pacific Northwest, United States - 17_EM | ecosystem: Host-associated > Plants > Roots > Unclassified | place...
TAGATCCACGCGTAAAAGTGTCTTTGGCCATGGCAGTTGAAGAATATGTCATCATTGTACGCGGCGAGCGATTCGTGTTAGCACGAGACCAGATGCTATTCGACTCGCCGAATTACTTCACATCCTTATTTAATGGCCCCTTCAAAGAATCCTCAGAGGGAAAGAGGGAGGTGGTCCTTCATCGCGATCCATTTCTCTTTAAATTCATCGAATCATACCTCTCCGGCTATCAAATTCTACCCTTTCCAACGGCCGGACTCCCTCAGCACATGTCTCATGCAGCTATGATAAAAAATCTTCTCGCGGATGCCCAGTTTTACCAGCTTGACGGCCTCATAAAGCTGCTCTGGCCGCTCGTCAACACCAAGTATAAATTGCTCAAGGTGTGTGCAAGGTTGCACGACTCTTCGTGTTACCTAATTCTGGCTTCACAACCACTTACGCGTCGGTCGTCAGGCTAAGGCGGCGTCCACCAAGTGGAATAATGAGGGCGAGATCAGCCCTGAACAAGCACACTCGATGGTTGAATACGCAAAGCAATCTTCAAATTGTACTGTATTGCAAGGCTTTTACCTTGACCCCCACAAGGAGACTTGTTTCGAATGGATTCAACAATGCCCATATGAATGGAAGGAGCGGGACGCTTTGAAGAATTCCGTTGTGCCCTACATGGCCTACACCTTAGTCATGTATCGAATAGTCTCTACTCCGTCGAACTTTATATCACCTTGGGAATGAATCGAATGGTCTCTATTCCGTTGTGCCCTGTATGGTCTATACCTTGGTCATGTATCGAATAGTCTCTCATAGTACCGCACTAATACCGTGTCGGCAAGTGACACTCTCATCACTTTGAGATTATCGATCATTTTGAGATTATCTGTGGTTACAAACACCGTGTCCCAGACCCGAGCACCGGGTACAGGACCTGGTGAGTATCACCGAGACAGGGACCCGTTCAATCACCAGTTCAAAGCACCGGTGAGCAATTGAAAATATATAGTATTAATATTCCTTGATGTCACGTCCCTTGTGCAAGCTGTAGGAATTTAATAATATAGTATATTTTGTATGACGAAAACATGGAAAGGCGGAATTAGGATTGAGTGCATACCTGGCCGATGTCGTCTTTTTGACTCGTTTCGAGGTCTTATTGGTTATAGATGGTGTCCTTGACCGTTTAGATGCATTTGAGCGAGTCTGAATGGTCGGGGTCATTGCAATGGGCATTGGGTAATCAAAAGGGCTTGCGACGGGGACGGAGTCTTTCTGGGGGGTAGAAACAACGTCAGCACTAATAAACGCACTCTAAGACTCAGTACGCGCATTTTTTGGGGCGTGCTCGACGTCTCTTTGGAAGAGCACTGACAGCCACCGTCGATCGAGGTGTATTGTCGGGTGCAAGAGGTGTAGAAATGGTGAAGGAGGGGTGATACTCGTCGGAATCCGAGTCTCCGGCGTCCTGTGGTTCGTCTGAAGCGCCCTCGATGAGTTGCAAGGTTTCGTGGTCAGATAGCGTCACTGCACATTGCACAGCTTGGGAAAGCAGACCGAAAAATTCTTTCAGTACGCAGGAAACGGAATAGAGGGTGCATGAAGCCTGACGCAATTTTGGTCAGTGTCCGTGCCTGTGTTTTGTAGCGGTGTGACCGTAACTCACCATGACGAGGATGCGGTGATGCCATTACAACGGCGAAAAATAGTATGATGAACAGAGAAATGAATATATATATTTAAAGGGGATGATGCTGAAATTTGGGCCAAAACCCCGTGGGGGTCAAGGTTTTTTTTTTTTTTTTTTTTTTTTGGTGGGTCAGGGAGGTCGCTCTGCGACCGACCCACGAGCAAGCTCCTGTGGACCGGTGCCCCATCATCTGGCACGACCTGTTCTCTAGAACTCTCCCTACCGTCACCCGCAGGAATCTGGTTTAAGACCCGTTGTCTGTTGGAGACACCAATACACTCGCCACGCGGCGCGAGCTCAGAGGCCGGGAGTGTGGGGGTCGCCACCGGTCAGAGGACCGGGGAATACCCACTAAACCTGCAGGGGGCCTCCTGTCCGGCATAGGCAACAATGGCCCCTGCCTGCAGCTGACAGGGCTCACCGTACCGGACCGCCCAAAAGAAGTTTCAAGTCCCCCCTGGGACCCCATCACCGACTCAAATGAGCAGGACCAGGGACCCTGCTATCCGGCGCCTTGCAGCGGGAGCTCCAAGACCGACCCACAAGCAAGCTTCTGTGGGCAGGTACCCCTCTCCCAGAGGGCACCGGAAGGGTTATGGGACTAATGGAAAGGGGCACAGGCGGGCCAGGAGTGCCCATACAGAGCCCGCCCAGCCCAGCCCGAGACTCATCCTTTCGGGTTATACTTCACTGGGGGCTACAAGCCTGGGGCTCACGGGGGGAAAATGGGGGTTCTCCCGTCGTTGCCACTAAAACACAGTTATTCTCGGGGCTCTGCGTACACTCACTGGGTTTAGCCGTCATTGAATTTACTAGTGTGGGGCCCCAAGGCATTACTGCGGACCTAAGGTACCCTTGGAGCGTAAACCAAAACGGGAGCTGCTACTCAGTTGACCCTATCCCGCACTTTAACATGCCTTCAAAAAGGCAAAACCTTGTTGACTCCCGCCCCGCCATTACAGAGGACTAACGAACCAAGCCTAAGCCTGGGGATAGGCGGGTCGGTACTAGGGTAGACAAGGAGTCCCCTTTCGCATCACCTGCAACTGGCTGTCCGCTCTTCTTGGCCGGAGTACACCACCGCTTCTGGGGGTCACGGCGACCTACGGGAATTACACTGCGCGTAGCACAACCCTGCCCGGTTTGTTTCCAGTGACCAGGCTCATCAAAGGTCGCACAGGCCTGCAGCCGCAGAGGGAACCCGACTATCATAGGAACACTTTAGCCCTCACCCCCCAGTGGTGCCTGAATCGGCAATACTCCTACTCTCCCATCGGCGCGTCTTATAACCACACGTTCCATTCTGGGCTGGCCCATCAAAGGCCCCAGCCAATTTAAGGATCCCGAAGGATTTATCCACGTCACGGCGCGGCCTCCATCGCCGCTCCCAGAGGACTGACCCTACCGTCACTGTGTTCTCGTGGCTAGGGAAGGCCGTTATAGCCAGGCCCCAGATATTAGGAACCCACCCTGCGCTCCCAGGCGAGCCCCCTCAGTCCCTAGAGGACAAGCGGGGGACCGGCACTGGCACGGGACTGTCACACGCCTTAGGCGCAGGACGACCCTAAATGGGTATGGCAATAATGGGTGGGACAGGCGGTGAGGGAGCCCACCGCCTCTGGCAATATGCTGTCAGGGGTGTATCATGTCACACCCCTTCTTCAGCTGGGCATACGCGGAAATCGAGGATGCCTTGTGGGCAACCAGGATATTCCTGGAAAAAACCAACGGGCAGCGCTGGAAACCCCTGGTGACCCCAGAGCGGCCATAGCGGCTAAGGGGTCCTGCCCGCAGGCAGCCAGAGGAGACGCAGCGCACGTCCCACCGCTGTGTTCTAAGTCCCTGGGGAGCGAGGCGGTGCCTTTTCAGGACCGCCTAGCCCAGGTACAACTACTCTACGGAGCAAAGAGAGTCTCGAATGCAGGGGGACATGACCCCTGCACCGGTCTTCCTACCTTTACTCGAGCTTACGCGTCGCGCTTAAAGGCGACCAGAGAAAACTACATACAGCGCCGCCAGGGGCCAGAGCCAGAGGTCATCTGTAACCCGTGGCGAGACTCACCAAGACCACCCTCAGCTGCCTCCGTTTTGAGAGGAGACATTGCCCGGTCGGCACCACGAGGAGGTGGTGGTCGGGTCCAACCTGGTCAAGGTTTGTTTGGCTCAAGATGGTTGCAACGCGTTGTAAGCCGGCAACACAGCTCTGGTCCACTGAAATACACAGTGACTTGCATTGGGGTTATTGGATGTGGCCAACATTGTTGTGGTTGACATGTCAATGTTTTGGATTTTTTTGAGTGGCCTCGAGGGGTTCGTCTCGGGATTCCCGAACGTCTTATAGTTACCCCCGGCTCAACTACGGCTTGTAACAGTACCGCCCCCTCATGTATTGAAATTTGAGGCTAGAAATAGCCCTGTTGGTTTGGGGAGGTATCGTGCAGCCCAGTCTAGACCGACGACCACGAGGTAGCTGCACCTCCACACCATCCAGACCTCAGCCTGTTCAGTGTAGGTGGACTAACACAGGACTAGGGATATAGACAAAAGCGGCCATTCGGTTTGACCCGAATTGCCGACCCAGCCTACAAATTTGACACATTCCCACTTCCCTGTGGACTCCGAAGTCCCTATTGTGATGGGGACCCATAATAAACCCCCTTAATGTGTATACACACGGTACCGGAATTTCAGATGAACTGGGAGGGTGTTGAGTTGCGCAAACGCCAAACTGGCTTGGTTCCGTGCGCCGCTTACAACACAGGGAGCCCAAAAAGTTGTAGCAGATTATATGTATTAGCAGTAGGAACCTAATACACATTTTTGAAGCAGACAAGTCTCAACATACGAGACGCGAAAACCGTGTTTGGTTCGGCCTGACAATGCCCGGAACTGGGGGAGAGCGACAGGGCAGGTTCAACAACGTGGCATGTTAAGATGTACGTCGCGGATGCCTGGTTCAAGTGTGCAGTGTGCTCTTTTTCGCATCACGTCATCGTCCAACTGGCGCGGGCCGGTTCTCGGAAGCACAGAGCTCGGACCGCACCAACGACAATGGATACCTTCAACGACATCTCCAAATTTGCTTCGGTATAAGCGTCTTGCCCCCGAGGTACCACATGACATGCATATATTCGCTTCTTCGTTCCTCGGGCTGTTGGGAGTGCACCTTCTCTGTTCCATCGTCCAGGACTCCAGGTGGCGTTCTCGCCGCTTAGAAGCCCGGAAAGAGCCCACAACGAGGGCGATCATCGGGCACCGAGAGGATGTAAGTGTGGAAATGAGGATGTACTGTACAATTCACCACTGTGGCGGTCAGCACGAGGTTGGAAGGCCTGTGAAGCCGCTGCGGTGCACGTCTGGTCTTCTCGTCTCAGTGATTGATCACCAACCACACAGGGACGGTGTATGCCTATTGGCCTATAATACGGCCACCACGAGTGCTGGATTGCTGCACCTCAACAACCTACTCATAACTGATAACCATCATCCCCACCCATTCTTGAAATAGCATCTCCATCGCGACCACCACCTCCTATCGTCTGTCGTACCTCTCCAATCAATGATCTTTCAAGCCACGTCAACTGCCGTCCCAGTGAAGCCCAAGCCGTCCGCTTCTCCGCCGAACTCTGAGGCCTCAAACAAACCTATCAATATCAATTCCGCTCAAAGAAATATTCAAGCCGCCCTGGCGAACGATGACAACACTCCTGGCTCGTATGGAGATAGACGTAAAATCTCGAAAATGAAGTAGATGTACACCATATCTCTTTGATGCATCAGGTCTGACTCTATTTTTCTAGCGACGTAGAGTCTCTCAGGCACGGGAACATCAAGACATCAAAGAACAACAAACCGGCGTTCTACACAATCGTTCTGGTTGGAGAAACTGGTGTCGGCAAGACCTCATTCGTGAAATTCATCGCCAATGTTTTTGCTGGTAACGATATTCACCACTACACTCTCGATCACACCAATGAGCAAAGTGGTTCAGCCAATCAGAGTCCCGCCGGTGAGGCCCGCCTTTACAAATTTACTAGCAAAAACGGCATAGTGGTAAGTTTTAGCATTTTTTACTGTGGTGAGCAGGTATAACCTCTTCACAAGGTTCACATCCTCGACACACCTGGGTTGGTGGATACTCGAGGTCTTCAGCGAGCCAAGATCATTGCCACTGAAACGCAGGAACGCCCCGAAGACGTCACTGCCACTCTCGTCTTCTCCAATGGCACTGTCCCGCGCGGTACTGGCAGCCTGCACTCCGCGCTCTCCACTCTGTCCACCACCTTCCCAAATACCGGGGCCAAGAACATTGCCGTTACGTTCACGAATGTCGTAAACCCCCTTTCGTGCAACGTCTGTCAGGAGGCCATACCAGAGGGTCTCAAAGCCGCTCCTCAGTTCCAGATCGATAACCCTGTCGCGCTCCAGGAAAAGTACCTCGGGCTCAGGGATGATCCTAACATGAGGAATACCAGGGCGTAAATGCGCGCAGAGGTCAAGGACGGAGAGCAGAGCGCCTTGGAAACTCTGGTCGAGATCTTTGACTGGTTGGACAGTCTTGAGCCACAGGGGACGGTGGAGATTGTAACGAGGTCCCCAGTGGACCAAGGAGTGACCAAGGAGGTAAATAATTCTGCGGTGAGTTGTTCACCTGGCACTCGATTCTTATTTTTCTCATTTTTGTTGAAAATAGCGTATGAACCAGTCGTGGCTTTCAAAATTATTCAAGCTTCCATTATCATGGAGGAGAAGGAAGTCTAGGTAGCACGGATGAAGGAAGGGGCACTCTCAGGAGGTGTTGGAAGGAGTCTGGAAGGTGAGGTGGATCTTTGTCGTTGCGTCGAAGCAACGCTCTATACCTTTGCAGCTTGTTACTCGCTTTCGTGTTTGCTGCCTCGACTGTTCTTTTCCTTTTCTCCTTTCTTGTTTCCCTATGACGTGTTCCTCCCTATGACTTGTTTCTTCCTATGACTTGTTTCCTCCTATGACGTGTTTCTCCCTATGTTGTCTCCTACTCCCTAATATACATGTGTGAAGCAAACCAATCTCAACATACGAGACGCAAAAAGACGTGTTTGGTTTGGCCAAACAATTCCCTTTTTGGGGAGAGCAAGGGAGGTTAAGAAATGAAGGGCTGGTTTGACCAATCAATCACACGTGGGCGATCGTTTGAGCACTCGTCTTCCCAATGTACCAATAAATGTGCTCATGTAGCATTTTGGGTTCTCTCTTGTCACTGTCGCGTGATGCCTGAGGAGCCCCCGCAGATCTTAATAGCGGGAAGTGGGCTGTTTCTACACCCGTCCGCACCTACAACCGCACCCGCACCGCTCGCCATGTGCATTTCATTACCTCCTTACTCCGGCAGGGAGGAAGAGTGTTGGGTGTGCTCTTCTGAAGGATCACATTCCGTGTGCGTCAGTCCGGCTCCCACCAAGTACCATTTGAGGCAGAACACCCCCCAGGAGTTGGACTTAGAGTAGGGACGGTGAAGTGCGTGGACTGGGAAGATAGGGCAGGGGAAAAGGCGTGGTTTCAGGCAGTGCAGACGGTCCGGGGGGCGCAATCAAATCTCAAAATCACAAGCGATGCACCACCCCAGTATTACACCCGTTTCACTTTGTACTTATGTTCAACCAATGAGAGTGACTGTTTTAAGCGAAGCTGCCGCAGCCAATCAGAGCGGGTCGGCTAAATTAAGGTTCACGCTGAGAGGCAGGATTTGAACCTCCGCCGCCTTCGCTTAGAATGATGCGCTCCCATTGGTTGAACACAAGTACAAGTGAACCGGGCTAAATCCTGTAAGGTACTGCATAGGAGTGTGATGCACCCTTCTGCCATGCGAGGCAGAACTTCGACAAGCCGCAACTACCGGCTGGCCATATCCTAGCGTCGTTCTACCCTCCTCATAGACGAAAAAGTCAGCTGACCGAATGCTCCTACTGTGTCGAAGAGCGCCGCTAAAAGCGTCAACTGAAACCCCTAGCTAGTACAGAGAAGGAAATGGTTATACTTTGTTGAAATCTATCGGTTGAACATGAGAGGAACCATAAGGACATGTGCTGTGCTTGATACAATCCAAGATACTAGCCATTGTTCCATAGTCCACCATACGCAGCAAACGCTAAAGAGTACAGAGCCAGTGTGATAAGGCCATTATCTGGGAGAAACTTTTACTCGCTTCTGCTTACCGAGGAAGATCCCCAGGACTTTTCAGATTGCCTCCCTGCGTCTTCCCCTCAGCCAAGAGTTTCCTCCAAACTCCCTTCCATTTCTACACCCTGATCCTCTGTGTCAATGTGGCGTTGTCCGTGTCGCGCTGATTCAGAGTGCGACTGCACAGGTGCTTCTGGCTCACCTCCTGTTCCCAAGAGTCGAGATTCGACCACCAGGCGAGGTACAAACAAGTTGAACTACCCACGCTTTGCCCCCTTGGCCACCGCTTGGCCCATGCGTGCGTAAGTGTCCGCCACTATGGCCTGAGGCTTGACATAGGGGGGGGGCAATCTATATCGTGGGCTGTGGCTCAAGGCCGTCTAACCAGTCAAAGAGATGGACCAGGATTTCCAAAGCCCTCTGCTCATTAGCTTTCACCATTTTTTGATTGAGATCTTGACGGTACCATTGGCGAGAATGATAACGGCAGTAATAGAGTCGGTGTACTTCTCCGCAGGTGTGGCAATATTCTTCAGGTGGAGTCTGTCTTGTCGACGATCTCCAGTGTCGGCGAACCCCCGGTGTGCCTCAGATGCCAACCTTGGGAAGAGGTTGATAATCAGCACGTTCATAAACGCCTGGTACTTACCACTACGCCATCCTTGCTCGTAATTTCGTAAAGTTAAAGCCGGACCGAGTTGGTCGGGCTCTGGTTGCTAGTACCCCCGTCACCGTTGGTATTGTCGAGAGCGTTAAGATTGTAGTGGTCGACGTCGTTGCCAGCAAATACATTGGCAATAAGCTCAGAAACTGAGGACTTTCCGACGGCAGTCTCGCCAACCAACAAGACGGATGGTGGGATGGTGTACGGTACGTACTTTCGCCTTGTTCTTTGGTGTCTTGATGACCCCCCTCTCAAGAGACTCTACACCAGGTCAGGGTTATTGCGTTGAAGATGACCTTGTGATCTACTTGATGGTCAGGGTAGGGTGTAACTGTAACGTTCTCGAATGGGTCGACGGATCATTGCAGGGTACCTCGGACAACAGAGGCCACCTGTACGAGGACAATGTCTGGTTCAAGTGTGCAGGGTGCAGGGTTGGTCTCTGTTTCTTCCGCAGGATGGTCGTTGTCCAGGTGGCATGCTCGTCGCTCGGAAGCCCGGAAAGAGATTGCAATGCGGTTGCAATGAAAAGGAGGGCGATCATCGGGTACCGAGTGTCACAGAGTGTAGAAATGAGGGACGCTTGAATGGGTGTACAACTCACCAGCGTAACGGTCAACGCGAGGTTGAAAGGCCTGTGCAGCCGCATTATTGGGACCCTGAATCCTTGTGTATACCTGCTAGCCTTCTCGTGGGCGGTGTGCCCTATCACGTACTAATGGCTTCCACTTCTGCACTGGAGGTCGAATATAATACGTCCACCGCAAGTGGGTTCCTGCTATCATTATATTCAGCTTCTCCCATCACCCCCAATGTCGACCACAGTTCAAGCCAAGCGCGAACGGTGGGTCTTCTCAGAAACCCCAGCCGTGGATAACCTCAGACGGTTTCTCTAGTAGCGAATCCCCACCCAATAGCGCAGCAGAGGATCGGAGCATTCTTGCCTCTAGTGATGGGGATAATAACCCAACTATCAAGTAGGTTTTCATAACATCTTTAGTGCATGAGTTCCTACCGTGATTTCTAGCGACGTAGAGTCCCTCAAGCAGGGGATCATCAAGACATCAAAGAACGAGGGCAGAGGGCCATACACCATCCTTCTTGTTGGAGAGACCGGGGTAGGAAAGTCATCAGTCTTGGAACTCATTGTCAATGTCCTTGTCGGCAACGTTGGTCACTACGACTTTGACATTCTCGATCACACAAATGAGCAGGGTGGTACCGAGAATCAGAGTCAGACCAACTCTGCCCGCATTTACGAAGTCACGAGTAAAAACGGCATAAAGGTAAGCCCCAGTAATTTTGGTTGAGTAGGCCTAACCGTTTTCCAAGGTCCGCATCCTCGACACGCCCGGGTTGGCCGACACTCGCGGGATTCATCAAGACGAGGTCCACAAGAGTAGCATTGCGGCTCAAATCAAAGAGCACATCGAGTCTCTCAGTGCAGTTCTTGTCCTCGCCAATGGCACCGTCCCGCGGGTCACTGTCGGCACCGATTATGCACTCTCCACTCTGTCTACCATCTTCCCCAAATCCCTGGCCAGCAACACTGCATTCATGTTCACCAATGTTTCGAGCCCCCTTCACTGGAACTTCTCCGGAGATACGATTCCAGACGTTCTCCAAGACGCCCCTCAGCTCCTCCTCAATAACCCCATAGCGCTCCACAAGAAGTACGTCAAGCTCAAGGGTGATCCAAACATGAAGAAAGGAATGTCAGGCATGCTCAGGGCGGTAAAGGCCGGCGAGCAGAGCGCGTTGGAAATGCTGGTGGGCCTCTTTGACTGGTTGGACGGCCTTGAGCCACAGCCGACGAGGGAGATTTTCCCTCTCCATGAAGACGCTCAAAGAATTAAGGACGCTCTCGCTCCGTCGCGCCAGAACTCTGTGGTAAGTTTTTCACTTGTCTCTCAAATTTTATCCGCATTGGATGATGCGAATGCTTTCTGACTTCGAAAAGGTAATCCGTGCTTCAAGCGCGAAGCCTAAGCTCGCGTCCGACCGCAATTATCCTTGCACTGTGCCCAATTGCCATCTCGACTGCTCCATACAGCTGCCCGCCATCCGTGTAATGGTAATGAGCTTGCCCTGGATCCAACTCGTGCTCTGTTCCACGTGCAAACACCCCTATTTGTTTCATGTTCATGCACCTCGCTTGCAGAGTCAAAGAGATCCCATGCATGTTACACATAACGCTACGGTCGAGGTGCCACGGTCAGGGGAAGACGACGCGGGTCCATGGCCATCATGGGGCCTCTCAGCCCGCGTGGAGAGAGCAATTCGGCTTCTGGACCAGTGCCATACAGATATGGAGGATGAAGGAGTTAGTCGGGAGCAGCTTGCGATTATGCAACGTAGCTTGGAGCAGATGAAGAGGATACTGGACCTCCTGAGAAACGCCAAGCAGAAGGTGCAGAAAGGAACCCAAAAGGTCGTTCTCCGTAGGTAGAGTGAATACCAATCGGTTTATCTCCTTCACTCTATGCCTTTGTACTTTATAGTTGCTGGCCATGAATAATATACGTAATATACGTAGAAGCGCAACGCATGGGAGGAAGAGTACGCGTTATTATCGTGCTTCTCTTACTTACACACTGTGATAGGTTCACCAAGATGGGCCGTCTTCTTTAATCCGATGGCCTGTTCGCACGAGCAGGCGCCTGGCCCGAGCGCATCAGAGGGCAACCACCCTCGCAGTGAAGCCGAAAAGATCGCCAAGCATGAGTCCGGTATGGTCAGGTCCAACCCGTATATCATAAATCAACTGGCTACAACAGACCGGAGACAGGAACATACAAATCCTGACAGGGCAAGAAAATGCTTATGTCATCAGAATTAGATACAGTGAGAAGAGAGGAGATGCCATACTTCTACAGTGAGGGCACGTCAGTTCTTCCCGATCGACCGCGGTTTTAGCAGCCTCATATAGAAGCGCACAGAGCGCGGATGGGAGGAGGGCTCACCACCCAAAGAAAGAGGGGAATTTACGTGGTGTAATGACCATACCCAATCGCTTCAGCGCTTGAGGGGGAACTTGTCTTGAAGGGCCAGGGGCAGATTGCCACTGAATGGCCAACATAAGGTCGAGAAGCTGCACCCGTGGATGCAGAGGGGCGTACACTTCGTTGAAGTACGGGCTGCGCAAGTCTCCCCCTGGCCTCGTTGATTGACTATATCGCCACCCCATCGAGATTTGACGTCCAGGACTGTAGATCGAGAAGACTCGGTGACTCAAGGTGAACGAATCATATATGGTGGGCTCGAAGTGCCGGGTAAAGGAGCCAGGAGCCAGAGGAGGTTGATGGACGAGACTGCTCTTGATACACCGCGCGAACGTCGATGTCCTGACGAGTGTTTCAGCTTCCAGGATGGCCTTCAGTCAGGTAGAGCGTCGACTCCCCCGAGCTCGAACAGAGCATCTAGGTTCATCATCTAGGAACCATCATGGCAGAAGCATGACATATTCTCCGCCATTCCAGAGAGTTGAACGTACTCCCCCAGCCCCAAATCCAACTCCGTTCTCTCTGAAGCCGGGCACCAAACCTCCAGCAAACATGTAGCTGAATGTTGCAGAGCCGCTCACGCTGAGTAGATCCTCGTCCTGAAGACTATAGATGGGATCAAAGTCTATTGTGCCAAGAAGCTAGTTGCCTCGTTCGGTATGTAGTACGATCGGTGGTGCACATCGAGTGGACGGCGAACGCCTAGTAGGAGCTCAGGAGCGAGCGGAACGGAGTGTTGTTGCTTGGCGATTGCTAAGTGGGACTGGAAATAACGGGTGAATCGCAAACTCACCTAAGTGAGCCCGAAATGGATTTCGGACGGTCGGGGCACCAGGTACGGAGTCCTCGTGTGCTCCCAATCGTTCGACGGGGGTAGGGAACTCCGATCTCTATTCTCCCTTGAGCCAGTCGATGCATGATACCTGGTAGGCCTTTGCGAACCACTATCCTTCGAATCTCTCATTAGAAGATTTTCTCAAGGGCCACAATCGAGCGGCCAGAATGCCCTAGGGCTCTCCAAGGAGATCAGGGATGGTCTTTTGTTTGTCGTTAAGTGGGTTCGCCTGTCAAAAAGAACGTCAGTATGACCAGGATCCAGGCGATGTGAAGGACGAACTCCTGTGATCGTATTCAACAAGACAGTTGATTATCCAAAGCTGGTACATTCCCAAAATGTGACACACACAGCGTTCGCAGGGTGAGTGAGCAATATGGGGATCGAGGATGTGATGTTGGTGTCTCTGTTTCAAATTGTTCCTCGTGGTGTTCTCACTAAGAGGATGTCGAAGATGGAAATGAAGTGAAAGGACAAATACTGCCACACAACGCAAGGAAGTGGCGGTTTACATCATCAGCCGTATTTTCGACCTCGAAACGGACTTAGGGAGCATGAAGGTTTGAGAGCGGGGAACAGGATTGGATGTCGAGTAGACTTATGATCATCACAGGAATGGCGGAACCTAGCTGCACGATTAATACAGTATACAAATCAAGTGTAGGGTACAGTTGAGGTTGAAGCAGTGTAGTAGTTGCATCACAGTTGCGCTTGACAGAGCCAATATCCCCAATCACGTTGCAGTATCTAAAACGCCAATTAAGTAACTTGCCAAGACCACAATGGCTCAATCACTCACAATAGTGATACTGGTCGATCAACGGTACCCAGTCGCCCACAACAGCACTGAAGAGTGCAAGCAACGGTAACCCACTCGTGCGCTGGGCCAACCCAAGAAGCTTCGG
>Ga0307515_10017088_pt1 | contig 13246 bp, 4 predicted proteins | sample 17_EM_MG_FD_194513 | JGI IMG/M metagenome (GOLD analysis project Ga0307515, IMG submission 194513) | Populus trichocarpa ectomycorrhiza microbial communities from riparian zone in the Pacific Northwest, United States - 17_EM | ecosystem: Host-associated > Plants > Roots > Unclassified | place...
AAATATTGTTAATTTTGATAAATATTATTTAATATATATATATATATATATATATATTAATATTAATAAGTTTTTTTTTTTATAATCATCGAGAGTATATTAAGAAGGCCATAAAGTCAATAGTTAAAGAGAAATACAAGGGATATGAGAAAATAAAAAACTGATTTACTACAGCAAATAACAAAAAGACTGCCTAACATTTCTTATTACACCACAATTTGATGTCATCAGAAGATCTTAAGAGATCATTTCCTGTATAAGTGAAGTTTGAATCTTGAGTATGCAACCAAATAGCAATCCGATGAAGGATAGTGGATAATAATTTTAATATTACACCACAATTTTAATATTAATAAGTAATAACACACACACGGGTGTGTGTGTGTGTATATGAAATGGAACGACTATCATTGCCCATGCCATGGTGTTTTTCCATAAGACAAATTGTCGCTATATATTTACTGCAATTATATTGCTTCAAATTTCTTAAACATCATTAAAAAAATGATTATATCAATTTACTCCGTGAATCTAATTAACCCGAGTTTACCTCTCTTAATTAGTTAACTAAACTAAAATGAGAAATATTTTATTTCAATTCCTATATTTTTAAAACTTGATCAAATAAAATTCTTTAAAAATAATTTTATGAGATCAAATCTCTACTTTAATTAAAATATCTAAATGATACCACACATATATTTAAACATATAATATGCATACTTGAAACTTATCCTTAATTTAAAATATGGTTTATATTGAGAAAAAATCATTAAATATAAGAAGACCACAATAAATTAAAATATTAAAATCAGAAAGTTTAGTGTCCCGAGAACAACAACTTTTAAACTTTTATGCTGTTATAAAGATATAATCATCAATTAATAAAGCAAATACATTTATACTTGATAATATAAATTAATGCTGACACTCGAACATGATCTAGTGGTTGACTTATAATAAAATATAAAATAATCTATTTAATGAGCTCCATTAGTTTAAATTATGTCTTTGCATATAATTTTTAATTTGGTATATTCCATTATTTTTTAATTTATTTTATAACTTTTGTATTTATGTTTTTAACTATAAATAATGCGTGTGGTATCATTTAGACCTTTTACTTGATTGTAGAAGATTTTATCTCATTAAATTATTAATAGAAGGTTCTATATTGAAAAAAAAAATCTAAAATTAACCCAATATACATGATTTTATCAATTTGATCAATTATTAAGAGTTTAAGGACTGGAAAAAAAAAACTTACTAGATGATTCAATATTGAAACAATAAAACCTAAAAAAACCCTGAATTCCTCCTGCACCGGCGGGGATAAATTGAAATTAGCCCAACAAAATCTAAAATTGACGTTTATAGTTCAAGAAAATTATTATAATTCGGTGTACAGACTTTTAGTGACACTTATTTGTTGACGCCACCAATTGTTCTCAATTCATATTTTTCGAAAGAGTAACATTAAGGGGTATTATTTATTCCTAAGTATATAGTAAATAAATAATAAAAAAATCATTTCTTCCTAATTATTTGTGGATCGTATAACATAGTAAATCTCCTATATGATTCGAATCCTGAAATATCTTTAAGAATTAAATCAATAAAAAATCTGCAGTGTATAAAATAAATAAAAGAAAACGCACAAAAGAATCAATGTTGCAGTTACATCAGCAAAAATCATGACATACACTCTTTACGTGCGGCGAATTGATGACCAGATACAATTGCGATGGAAGAGTGAATTATATGCATCATCATTCCATATTCATAAAACCATTAAAGTAGGTTTTAGAGAATTAAACAAATGTTATATTCAAATTTCTCATCTTTGAATCTTTAATTGTTCTAATCTGTTAGAGAATAATATAAATCATATCTTGAAATTTCACCTAACAGCTTAAACTATTGAATTAAGATGGTTTTTTAACATGGTATCAGAACCTTGATAACTAAGCAGTCACGAGTTTGAATCTCACCCTCCCTATTTATTTTATAAAAATTAAGCACAAGGTAATGTGGGTATAGAAAAGTTTCAAATTCAAAGGGCTTTTACTTGAGGGGATATGTTAAAAAATAATATAAATCATATTTTGGAGTCTCATCTAACAACTTAAACTATTGAGTTAAGATGGTTTTTTGACATAAACAAACTTATTCATAAAAATATTAAGAAAATATATCAAAATTAAATTTATACTCATAATCAAGCAATAAAGAGTCCATTTAAAATACAAGAATAATGTTCGTGGTTCAAATTCTATCTTTTATATTTTCAACTTACATGCAAGTATGCGAATTGATGGGTTATTCCTCGTGGGTTGGCTATTAGAAGTTGCTACTCTGGTTACAGGATATAAAAAAATATCAAATTAAATTATTATTATTATTATTTGGAATATGTTAGGTTGAAATTCCCTATCTATATGATCACAGTAGCACATGTTCCAGAATTCACATCACAATTAAAAACCCAAACAAAAGAAAACCTAGTTAATATCATGCATGTAGGAGTATATATGTGTTTAGCCTTTCCGTTTAGATCGAGGCTAAGCATCTTTTCTCAGTACACTGCATATATATCATGGAGAAGGAATCTTCAATTAGATCATATAAAGGAATATCAGATAATATATGCTAGATTCTATGATAACACCTCAATTGTTGATATATATATATAATTTCTCATACGTACATAATTAAATAATTAAGCAATTATAATTGCTTTCCCTGTAAATTGTTGATCTCCGAATTTTTCCTCACTGCCAATGATATTGTCAAATTAATTTTTATATATTGAATTATATTCATGTATTAATTTGACCTGGTTAAGAACAGATAATTTATATCAAAATTAGGAAATTAATTAATGAAAAAAAATCTTAATAATTTGATTCTTATTAATGAAAAAGGATATGTATATATATTTCCTTGAATTCAACTTGAAAAACTAAGAAAATCTAGATGACATACAGTACATTTCCATAACTGGAAATTTGAACAACAAACGAAGGGAAGTGTTTCATGATAAGTGATTAAATCATTACTGTACTATAATTTCTCAGTTTACTTTACGCAAAATTCTTGATTCTTTCATGAAAAGACTGAAACGGACGGTGAGCAAGTCTCAAAATCCATATTATCTTCGTACATTCTCTTTTTGTTAAGTGATCCATAAAATATGAACTCTACGTACGTATAATATAAGAGAACAATGCATTGCCAACTTTTTTCTTTATTCTACCCAATGAGAAACGCAAACACACCCAACTTTACAAAGTGAGTTGTGTCCACCATCAGCAGTAAGCATTGGACCTTGCGAATGACAATGGATACTTAACAGAAATCCCTTGAAGTTCCAATAAAAAAACCCTGTGGAAGTATAGTTAATTTTTTATTTTATTTTTTTAGAATAATTCGATATATTGAAAGGGCTAACCAGAAGATAGCCAAAAAAAATTACAAAAACAAAAAACAAATACAAAAGAAAAGAAAAAGAGAGTCAATAAATACAAACCCTGTGGAAGTATAGTTAATTGCATGAATGATTGAATCATCAAAAATAAAATTGAATGATTTTCCACATTTTCATTGCGCATAAAACCCATAAAAGATAGTATAAAAATAGAGATAATTAAGCACTAATGTCCCACAAGCTCCAGACCATAGGTAGCTTGTTAGTGGCAGAACAGTTCTAGACTAAGAATCGTCTTAATTATGAGTGGAGTTAATTAAATAGTGTAGTTAGGCACATTGAGCATCTCTTCATATTAATTAATGACTCTACAATAAGGTCTTTGCCAAAAATATGCTCATGAGAAAAAAGATAAATTAATTATTGGGTATTTTATCCACTTTGAATAAGAGTTGCTGGAAATGAACAGCTAGCTAAGCATACACAATAGGCATTACCAATTAACTACTGTTCCAATGGATTGATGAAGATGAATGTTTCGCAATGCCGCGTAGATCGGCCGAGCATGTCGAACCCAACAAGCGTGGAGGGGCCACCACTGCCCACCACCACCACCATCTATTACTTTTCCCCCTCCATTGGCATCAGCATGCACCAAACTAAACTCTGTTTTGTTTAGCTCTAAACTCGTTTACCACCAAGGAAAACCAATGGGGATCCCACTTATCATCAAGCCTTCCCATTTGCTGCCACGTGGAGCCCACATCAACAGGATGTAGCTAATCAGAATATTCGACGAGATCCACCATAGGGCAAATGCAACTCACGTGTGAGAGTGTGAGATTCTCACAGGCTTGAGACTCTCTATTATATTACATCATCACACTCTCACTATTTTGGATAGAAGCCTTCACACCCCAAGTGCCTATATATAGTGGCCTTGCTAGCCATTTTTACTTAGGAAACACATACAAGCAACTAGAACTTGAACTCTGGTGCTCCTGATCTCTTTTTCCTCCTCTCCTTCTCTTCTTCTCATTAATTACCAAACCTTAAGTTAGGATCCAACTAAAAAATGGAGGGGAATGGTTATTCTGGAAGCTTTTTTCAAAGGAGCAAGCCTTACATAGCCATGATATCATTGCAATTTGGCTATGCTGGCATGAACATCATCACCAAGGTTTCTCTTAATCGAGGGATGAGTCATTATGTTCTAGTGGTGTATAGGCATGCCTTTGCTACTGCTGTTATTGCTCCTTTTGCCATTATTCTTGAGAGGTACACAAATATGGTAGCATGATTCAAGAGAGTGCTAGCTTTTATTAATCTTTATTGGTAGTGAGCTTTATTAATCTTTTCTGGTTTTCTTTATTGGGTTCAGGAAAGTAAGACCAAAGATTACATTTCCCATTTTCATGCAAATGTTTGTGCTGGGTCTTCTTGGGTTAGTATTTTCTCCTTGGCATGACATGGTTCTAAACTTTTGGAAGATATTGAAGCAAGGATGACAAGTAAATCTTAACTTCTTTCTTTTGTCTTTTCTTGGTCTAACAGGCCTGTGATTGATCAAAACTTTTACTATGCTGGGTTGAAATTCACTTCTCCTACCTTTTCATGTGCCATGAGTAACATGCTGCCTGCAATGACATTTGTCATGGCAGTTCTTTGCAGGTACTATAATCAACACTCTGATAACTCTGTATCTCTTCTCTTCGTTGCTTTATCATGAGTGACTAACTGATGTACTTGTTTGGTGGGCTTGTACCAAAAATATACAGGATGGAGATAGTGGACATAAAGAAAGTTAGATGCCAAGCAAAGGTGATTGGAACTATAGTAACTGTGGCTGGAGCCATGTTGATGACATTGTACAAAGGTAATGTCATCAATTTGATCTGGTCTGAGCATGTCCACACCCATTCATCTTCTGTTCCTGAAACTTCTAACAAGGATTGGATTAAGGGTTCCATTCTTCTTATCATTGCTACATTTGCTTGGGCTTCCTTCTTCATTCTTCAGGTAAATAATAGAATGACTAGTATAACTTTGGTTGTGGATTTGAAAACAAGGAGTTCGAGCACTTGACTTTTTGCTACTACTTATTTTACAGACAGTGACACTTACGCGGTACTCAGCTCACCTTTCACTTACAACAATCGTGTGCTTTTTGGGCACTCTACAGTCCATAGCTGTCACCTTTGTGATGGAACACAAGCCTTCTGCTTGGACCATTGGCTGGGACATGAATCTTCTTGCTGCTGCCTATGCTGTGAGTCTCTCTCTACAAACTCAAAGGTTCAAATATGTATTAGCAATAGTAAAGGGACTAATAAGTGTAATTTTCATGTACAGGGAATTGTGTCATCAAGCATTTCATACTATGTTCAAGGACTTGTCATGCAAAAAACAGGGCCTGTCTTCGTTACTGCTTTCAGCCCTTTGATGATGATCATAGTTGCAATCATGGGCTCTTTCATTTTGGCTGAGAATATTTATGTTGGAGGGTAATTTCTTACGTCCTCCACACAAAAAAAAAAAAAAAAAAAAAATAGTCTGCATTTTTTAAATTTGGATTTACCACACTGATTAATAATTTCTTTTTTGGATTTACAGTGTTCTTGGTGCTATATTAATTGTAGCTGGACTCTATGCTGTTCTATGGGGCAAGCACAAGGAACAAAAAGAAAAGGAAGCTGAAATTATCCCGGAACCAATTAAAGAAAATGGAGAGAATGGTGACACAACAGGAATGATCCAGGACATTGAAGCTAACAATTGCACCGAGAAGCAAAGGAATCAAGCTAACAATGTTACTGTGCCGTCCGTGGCTATTACTGTTCCAACTTCACAGGCTCCCATGACAGCCAGGGAAGCACCAAGAGCATAATTAGCTTAGGAGAGAAATGATAAAGACAGAAATAATAGAGGGTTGGCCATGGAAGCTTGGAAGGGAAAGGAAAATAAGCTTCTTTTTTATTTTTTGTAATTCCAACCTTACTATTTTTACCCCTTTTTTGCCTTTGTTTTTTACTTTTTTGTTTTGTGGGAGATAAAATTATGGGACTCACAATCTTCCATATGTAACTCATGTGAGCTGATATTCTGTTGATGAAAAGCTAATGAGAGAATGCAGAATCTTCCTTTTTGGATATTATAATTATCGTGTGTCCTGCCTAAACTCCAAATCGATTTAAAATTCCTGGAAATTTTGTTCCACATGTAATAGAATTGACGATGACGTCCGAGGCAGATTCCACTCACTAGTGTGCATGTGGCTGACTTTTTTCTTGCAGTTTCCATCATGTCATTTCTTATGAATAGGGTCGGAATCTGACATGCCATTCAATGTTGAAGTATTCGTTCCTAACAATTCACTTTCACCATTGCATGATATTCGTTTCTTTGATCACTCTTGCTCCCACTGGCATTGACAAATCAAGTATATAGTGATGGAAGCACACATCTATCTTATTCCTTCGAAACTTCAATCTGTGTGTTGAGGATCATATATTGTTGATTACAAATCAAGTAATCCTGTTGCTTATATGTACGTGGCATTGTTAATTTCTCAGCCTGCATTGATTTGGTGAAATCATATATATGTATATGGTATGATTAAAATTAAGAAAAAAAAAATATGTTTCAACAAAAGAGGGACTGCCAAGTTTACTAGCCTGACATGACAAAAATGGTTCAAGCACCACCATAAAAGCCAGACATGTCTGCAGATGATATCCTTGGCCATATGGAGCTAGTTTTGTTACCTAGGGAACAATTTCCAGCTCTGCTGTACGATTGTCTATTGGCCTCATTTACAAAATTTAGCTGCAATCAATCTCCATTGCAGCTGTAGTTCAAAAAAATCTCCTTCAACTGGTATGATGTGAAAATAATCATCCAAGCAAAAACTATTGAAATAGATTAATGAAAAGGCAGATAAAAATTCCAGGGAAAAAAATACTATAATATCTAAGCGATTATCATTGAACAAAAATGATAGTGATCATATCACCAAGAAAGAGAGGAAATCTTATATAGATTCCTTTTCATCCAAGTAACAGATAATACAACTATCGTTGAGCATCAGTTGCCAAATTAAAGTTTCCAGGATAATTAAGAAAAGTAATAGAATAAATTGTTTCCTCACACTTTTTGTATATATCTAATGAAAAATAGCCCAGATGGAAATGGTAGAAACGAATATTTTTGTGCTGATTAGCTCTTCAAAAATTAATTAAATGTCTTAAGATTTAAAAAAGGGCAAAGAACATAATTGCCCCTCATCTATCAAGTGATTCTCAAGTGGGCCTCCAAACAAAACAAATTCCCAATTGAACCCTCCTATATAACATCTCCCAATTAACCTCCATCAACATTTATGGGAGGAAAAATGTTAAGACAAAGGGTTAATTTAATAGGGTCATGTCCAATAAATGGGCCGGGGACCCAATTTGGAATTATTTTTTGTTTGGGGACTCAAATTGGGTTATCATTCTTGCACACCTTCAATATGATTGTCATTAATTCTTGTTAATTTAATCCGGGATATATATTTTTACTCGAAATTCATTTATCTTCCAATGGATAACTCGGGAGAGAATATAATGTCGAAATTTTGCACAAAATGATCAGACACAAAGTGATGCAGACAATGACTTGATAGTTTGGAATCCAGTGAACATAGCATCAAAATATGTTTGCATTTTCGAACCAGACATGCCTGTACTACGTGCAAATGTTCTGATTCCTAGTTACTAGTTTCTATTTTGAGTACCATTTAGTGCTAAAGTTGTTGTGCTCTCACTTGTTAGGATAATATCACCACCTCTTCATATTCCACTTTGATCATCTATATATATATATATATATATATATTCGAATAAAAATCATCCATCACCTCTAACAATCTCGAGTTGTTGCCGTCCTAAGATTGATGTAATGCATACCAGGTTGATTCTCATATACTAGGCGAGCTCATGTACTCTAGGATTTGCTATAAACCTGTGGAATAATATTGAAAAGTTGCATTAATTTTGCATTATTTAATTGGAATCTCACATTGAGATTTTCATGTTTTTTTTTAACCAATGAGACAAAAACGGTACTTCATATTCAAAGGGAGTTTTAATTAGAAATTATAAATAAAATTAAGATAAATTGAGATACCAAGGTCAAGTTTTTCCTATTTTTTAAAATCTCCAAAAGGGTTAAAAAGCCACTAATTGTTGGTTTCTCCATTAGAAATTAAGCTGGGTGGAAGATTAGGTATCAATGGATTATCAAGGACAGAAAATCTTGAGCTTAATCTAGACTTTCTCCGTTAGAAATTAAGCTGAGTGGAAGATTAGGTATCAATGGATGATAAAGGACAGAAAGTTTTTGAGCTTAATCTAGACACTCCTTAGCAATATGGTTCATAGCCTTTCACAAGTAAATTCCGATAACATGCCAAAATCCACCAAGGAAAGAAAGAGATTAGTAGTAGTGTTGCAAGATTGAAATATTATAAGAACATCGGTCTCAATGCGTCCAAGTGGATGTATTATTGTGCTAGTTTTTTCTTTTCCTGTAAAAATTCTTAGTCATGATTTCACTTACAAATAGCCCGGAAGGTGGACTAATGACAAGAGAAAGTAAAATTCTTCTCCTTTTGGGCTATTTTTTTATAAGAAATCCGTGTTATATACGGTTTCATTCATATAACTAAATTCAAGATTTTGTCTAGACATTGATTTCATTTTGTCATGATTTATCGTCATTAAAGTAAAATCACATTACTTTCAGCAAACTACGTACGTTGTGATGATCTCAATTCCGTCGGTCTGACAGCTTGGAATGAAAATTAAAAAAAAAATAACTTTCAGATGAAACTAAATTTTAGATTTGTTTTCTAGAAATTACCGTTTCGAGTCTCACAAACCTTATACCATTAAAAACTTATATGATCGTTAATTTCAGAGTCTATAAAATTAATCAAGGTACGCATTGACCCAAACACCTATATTAATAAAAAAATAATTAAAATTATTTGGTTAGGACATGTGTTAGTAACTAACGAAGTAATCATTGTCAAGCAAGGCTGCTTAATTCGACAGTAATATATGATTATTTTTTAAATATTTATTTATTTTGATTGGTAACAGAAGCAATTATTTTCCAAATTGGATAATGACTAAAGCTGTGATATATACCACTTGAAAATTGTTGTGTTGCATGGAAATCACTAGCACTGAAAATGATTATGCAACATCGATTCTCCACATAATTTTTGTTGCCTACATCTGCCCTTTTGTTTGGTTTCTAAGCACTCTTCGAAGTCCCTTTGTCCTCTAGCAAGGGGACACTCAACAAGGCCCAAAATCAATCTTATATTAAAATATCAATCCCCACTAAGTTTTATTGTATATTTTTCTTCAGTGCAATAATTCCCATATAATGGTTTCTGCCATCACCGAAGTGTAACTGAGATCTTGATCCCGAGATTAATTTATTTTGCAGACTCGCCACTAAATATTCAAGATTGAGAGAGGAGTACTTGAGCATCCAATATTAATATATTTATGCTCCAACTCATCTTGTCAATCACAAAATAATTAGGCATCCATCAAAAAGGAAAAAAAAAACAAGAAGAAGATCTACTTAGGGATCCATGATAAAACATTTGTCATAAAATTGATTCAAGTTTTTTATTTAATCAATATTTTGAAGAATGACAGATAATATAAATAGAATCTATAAATTAAATTTTTTAGTTTTTAATTAAATTATTTTTTTAATCAATTTTATAACAAAGTTTTAATTTAATTTAAAATTATTTCTAAACCAAATATATTTATAACTTTTTTCATGAGGCAAATTTTAAAAAATAACTTCAATCAATTTACAAAAATCATATTAAACAGAACCCCGTAATATGAAGACTAATTCTAATATTTAAATTAAAAAAGACGCATTTGATTTGGATTTAATTACAAGAATTGACTCAAAGATAACATCTTAAAAGAAAATTCATATATAGGCCAATTCAATTATTTTCTATAGAAAGGAAAGGAAACTCGATAGAACTTTTCCAATTCAATTCAAACCAAAGGGCTCGGCTTTTATGCTTGGCAAAAATATTCTTTTTCCTAATTCCTTTGGAAAATGTAAGCAATTGTGGGTTTTCTATCATTATTTTGATATTTATAATTATAATTGATCATGAAAAAAAATAATTCAATATCTACGTCGATATATTTAGAAGGAAAACGGTCTAGGACAAAGTAAAAATCATACAAAAATAAAAAATAAAAGCCGGACTAGGTTGAGCCAGTTGACGAAAAGGAAGCCTAAATGAGATCAGAAGCTTTTAGCAGGCTTTAAGAGATTCAATTCGGCTCGGTCTAAAAAGGCTGGAAAGTATCTTGATATTTAGCCCATGCCAAGATCGAAATGGTAACGATTGTTCAATGGAGCTCGAGGACAAAAATCAGAATCCAATTTCCAAAGACTTGTCCTTGAAGTCTTCTTTGGAAAATGAAGCCCAAAACTAAAATTCGGGATTGCCTCAAAGAAAAATCAGAATCCGAGTATTAACTGTAATTATAGAATGGTGAAGGAAGTTAAAGAAAGAAGATTAAAGATGTTTAGAAGTTACTGCTAGGATTAACTTGGAAAAAAAAAATCTCAATTACATAAGAAGATAAAAAAAATAACAATTTAAAAAATCAAAATCAAAATGAAAATATAAAATAAATTTTTTTATGATTGAAAAGAAAAAATAATTAAAAAACAAACCAAAAAAACAATCATATCAAAATTGAAATGAAAAATAAAAAAATTATTGAATGGTGAAATTGAAAAGAAAAAATTATTTAATAAAAGGCTTCCAAAAAATCAAAAGAATGAGGACCAAATAAAAAATATTATTTGGTAAATTGGGATTGGATGATGAAATTGAAAACAAATAAAATTTCTATAAATATCCAAGAACAAAAATTAAAAATCAAAATAATAAAAAATAAAATTAAAATACTAACAACAAAGTTATTTTAATTTTATAACATTTATGTAGGAGATTTAAAATTTTATCAATATTTTATTGTCTTTAAATTTTTTATGCAGTAATTTTAAATTATATATACCAAACCCAATATCTTTAAACCTTTTTTATTATTAAAAAAAAACATCATCTTTTTTATTTTTGTTAAAAAGCTCTTACAATCATGTAATCTAATAAATATTAAATATTGAATCAAACCACCTTAAATTGAATACAATTAAAAAAAGTAAATCCGTGCATACAAATTCCATGTTTTCCAGCAAATTGTCAGACAAGAACTGACTCCAAGATAACATCAATTGAAATCCTCGTCACAAGAAAAACTGGTTGTGGTGGGATGGAACCAGACTTTTCTCTAGAAAGGAAAGGAAACTCAAAAAGAACTTTTCCAATTCAATTCAAACCAAAGGGCTTGGCTTTTATGCTTGGCAAAAATCTTCTTTTTCCTAATTCCTTTGGAAAATGTAAGCAACTGTGGATTTTCTATCATTATTTTGATATTTATAATTATAATTGATCATGAAAAAAAAATCAATATCTTGATATGTAGCCCATGCCAAGATCACACAAAAAATTTAAAAAATAAAAGTCAGGAACAGGTTTATCAATCAAATCACACAGGCTGGAATCTTCAGCAACCCACCCAAAGTATCTTGATATGTAGCCCATGCCAAGATCGAAATGGTATCGATTGTCCTGGTTTATCAATAGAGCTCGAGGAAAAAAATCAGAATCCAAATTCCAAAGACTTGTCCTTGAAATCTTCTTCGGAAAAAGAAGCCCAAAACTAAAATTCGGGAATGCCGAAAAGAAAAATCAGAATCCGAGTATTAACTATCATTAGAATTGTGAAGGAAGTCAAAGAAAGAAGATTAAAGATGTTTCGAAGTTACTGCTATGAATAACTTGGAAAAAAAATATCAATTACATAAGAAGATAAAAAAAAAATTAACAATTTAAAAAATATAAATATAAATATAAATATAAAATAAATTTTATTTATGATTGAAAGGAAAAAATAATTAAAAAAAACCAAAAAAACAATTAAAAGAATAAAGATCAAAATTGAAATGAAAAATAAAAAAATTATTAAAGGGTGAAATTGAAAAGAAAAAATTATTTAACAAAAGGCCCCCAAAAAAATCAAAAGAATAAGAACCAAACTAAAACAAGATAATATTTGGCAAATTGGGATTGGAGGATGAAATTAAAAACAAATAATTTTTTTATAAATATCCAAGAACAAAAATTAAAAATCAGAATAATGAAAAATAAAGTTGAAATACTAACAACAAAGAGAGTCAAGCTATAATTTTCAGAGGAAAAAGAGAAAATAAAAATAAAAAAAAATAAAGAAAGATCCACTTGCGACAAACTGGATCGCCGCCGCCTATATACATTACACATACAATTAGTAAAAGGATGCGGGGAAACACATTTTTTAAGGTTTCAAACTACTTGGTGAAAATGTATTTTTTAACACTGGTCATTTTACCGTTCATTTAAAATGAGAAAAGACTTATTTGTGCCTAATCAATTTAATAATAACTAATCAATTTAGTAATAACTAATGAATCACGTAAAAAGATCTAAATACCTCTAATAGTTAGAGCAATGATTTTTTTACGATGAGAAGGGAAAAATCATCATTTTATTGCTCCAATGAGCAATTTTCATGAGTCTATATCTACGGTGTTTTTACAAGTATTATTAGCTCTTGTTAATATAAAAATAATGTACAAAGTCTAATAAATATTAAATATTAAATCCAACCACCT
>Ga0307515_10017089_pt1 | contig 13245 bp, 15 predicted proteins | sample 17_EM_MG_FD_194513 | JGI IMG/M metagenome (GOLD analysis project Ga0307515, IMG submission 194513) | Populus trichocarpa ectomycorrhiza microbial communities from riparian zone in the Pacific Northwest, United States - 17_EM | ecosystem: Host-associated > Plants > Roots > Unclassified | place...
ACGTGAGGGCAGATCTTCACACCCTGACAGTCCCATTGATCAGCTCACCAGTGCTATTCGGCATATTCTTCAAAAAAGAGGTATATTAATATCTCACAAGCCGCCTTTCCCACTCTAAAACCGCTCTCCAAAACCCGCGCATCTGCCAAAGAGCACTCTATCAACAGCTCCGACCTCGAATCCTCCAACCCACAAATCCAACCTCTGCAATGCGGGGGAAAATGTACGCTGCAAAACAGCTCGCTTCGACAAGTAAAACGGGTGCCGAGCCTGAGATTAAAGTGCGGTGCGGTACGGTGGGAATTATATATATAAAGAAGTGTGCAAGAACATTTTCCTCCACAAGCCCGACTCCCTTCAATCAAATCGTAAACATAGTCAGACGAAGCAAGCGCGCGCGTGCGCGCGTGGTCATAAATCTCGAAACGAAGGACGAGAATAAAGTAGGGAGATGAAATAAGAGGACAGAGAAAACCGAGCATCCAAGAAAATAAAGTAGGTAGATAAAAAGGAGGGGAGCATACTCCGGGCCGTCGAAGATGCGGAAAGCTCCGTACCGACAAAGAAATGAACCGTAGTGCGAAAAGAAGTCGTGGCAAAAGGAATAACCAAGCCGGGCTCCAAGAAAGCAAACCACCACCTGAGGGCCAAGTAGAAACAAAAATTGCATAATTATCATCCCACACATGGTATGCCAAATTCTCTAAATTCTTCTCATGGCATATCCACATTTGTCTTCCTTCTCCAAAATCTGGTGGCCGTGCGTTTGCCTTCTTCCTTGGCTGCAGTATTGGCAGGCGGTGCCCTAACTTCAGGAGGACCGGAAGTGCGGAGGAAGTCTGCGAGATCGTTTGAATCAGTCATTGACGACGATTGTGCATCCCTTGCCCCGGAAATCCGTGGCTGAACCTTAGGCTTGTTCGCTTTTGGAGCTGAGGCTGTGATGGTAGAAGAAATCACCGCAGGGTTTCCAGATGAAGACGGCAGTGCAGATCTAGTAGCTAGGGGAGCAGACGACGAGCCATTTGCACTTGATGAAGCATGCGATGAGCCATTTATCATGCGTGACCTGGAATTGGCAGCAGCATGCGCACCATTAGCTAACAGCGGCTTAGGATCATTCTGGAGGGGCGGCTCGACATTGCGTAGGAAGTCGATGAGGCTCTCTTCCTGTCTTCTAGATTTCGGAAGGGCAGTCAATAAATCCTCGTCCTCGTCATCTGTGTCGATGGCATAAGGGTCTTTGACACGGCGGCGTTTGCGCACAACCTGAGGTTCAGGCACAGTTAGATTACTAGCGAGATATTGAGGCGTATTCGAATAGGCTGGCTGGACCACGTTTTGTTGGGGTAAAAGTCCAGTTCGTGAATTGGTGGATGTGCGGTTTGATTGCTTAGAGTTTGTAGATATTTGAGAACTATAGGCAGATTCCAGTTGGCTGTTTTCTGGGGATCTGTCGTCGAGCATACGGTTAAACTCGTCCGAATCGACAGTAGTCCTAAATGGTGCGACCGTACGTGAAATTCTATGCTGTCCATCCAGGGAGTTGGGAGGTCCTTGACGAATGAAATCAATCAACTCCGCATTCCCATTGCCCGGACCAGCTGGACTGCGTGGCTCCATATGAGATCTTACTCTAGTAGAAGGACCGTCATGTGTTCCGTTGACGGATCTGGATGAAGGACCAGGCGCATCCTTCCCGGTAATCTTTCTGCCCATCCCGCTGATAGGTGAGGTTTGCGCTCCAGGCTTTACGCTTGTAGCGGATGTAACGAAGGGCTGCAGAGGTAGTGGCCCTCTATCATCCCGAGGACCAGTTGATCGAATAAAATCAGCAAAGTCCCGCATTGACTCCGTCTGAATTCTTGGTTCCCTTGCAGCGAGACCACTTTTCCGGGCTTTAGTGTTACTTTGAGGTGGGCGAGTACTCGATACGGTGACTGTTTGCTGAGAAGTAACTGAGCTTTTTCCCTTTGAAACCGCTCGTGCTGAAACCTCTTGAGGCGCTGACTGGGCTTGTCGTGAGCTGGTGGATGGCAGTTGTGTAGCATCCACGCGAGGGTAGACCGTGACTAGTGTAGTAGGCTTCGGCGCTTCTACTTTCTTCACGACCGGGGGCTCCTAGCAAGCGTCAATGTAAAAACCAGGATTATGTAGAACACGGGCCAACTTACGTCTATATCACGCATACTCTGAGGGGTTAGAGTATATTTGACTGTTTCTTCACCCCTGACAAGCGAGTCAAATTCCCTCTGTCGATCCTCCTCTGATAATCTCTCACTCAAACCACGTGGGTGGCCAATACTTGATTCCGAGCCCTTGGAGCTATGTAGAGCTGAATTAGCCACAGATACGGATCTTGTTGTAGAAGATGTAGAGGAAACGCGCTGTAATGCAGCACGTTCGGTAGGATAGCTCTCTGTATTCTGACTCTTTGAGCGAGTGCCACTGCGAGTGCTATCATTCGACTGCCTCTGGGATGCTTTGTCTAATACTGGAATTTCCCGTGACCGGCTGTTCGCACCATGTTGTCCGGAGCTCTGCGGCCGCGATCGCGGAATCTCAGTGATGCGATTCTCCGGCACATAGTTCTCTTGTGTCACGTCTATCCAGCTATCAGACTCTCGTAGCGAAGCCAAGGCAGGACTGCGAGAAGGTGTCGAGGCTGATCGTGGCTGTGGCAGCTCTTTCCGCTGTACGATTCTCTCAGACATCATCGCACTCTCGGCGGGACTAGGTGTCTTGTGGGCCATAGGGGGTGAAACAGAGGGACGGCGGGAAGCACGCTGCTCTAACCTTCGGGCTCGTTCTAATTCATTCTCGTCGCCATGCTGCGCGAGGATTGTTGCAGCTGAATGCCCGTTCATAACGCTTTCGCCTGGTGGAGGAGTAGGCGCAGCAGGAATGGGCACATTGGAAGTACGGGCCACTCCAATTGCTTCGGGGTCATCCTCTTCATTGGCCGCTTGCGCGTCTTCGGGGAATGATTTAGACCTCACAGGGAGGACGCCATTAGAGCTTGCTTGTACCTCCTCATGGTAAGGCTTGGTTTTTGTAGGTTGCACGTCGCGCGAATCCGCTACCGCAACCTCAACGTATGTATCCTCTTCCACGGGTTGCACGTCATGAGAAGACCTAGTACTTTTGACTGGGTAGGTACGAACAACATCTGGGGGCCCTGGTGGTGAAATTGACATTCTCTTCGAGTGCAACACTTCCGACCCACCCCCCTCTCCGCTGAGAACTAGAGTCTCCACATCCTCATTATCATTTTCTGGAGATGAGTCGTTTGATGAGCTAGTCCCCACAGTAGTCGCGGTTGCAGCTGCAGCTAATGATGTCGCTCCGGCCAAGGCTCCGGCCAAAACCCCGGGTTTGACATTTTTTGGTTTTTCTTCCGATTTTCCTTGTTCGCCCAGTGGTTCTTGTGCTTCCAATGATTCTGTTCTCTGGGTTGGTTCCTGTTCTTCCACTGGTTCTCCCTCTCCAATATAGGACCTGCTGTCTGCCATCCTTTCCATGGGAGTCACAAAGTCAGGATCATCTACTACGGTATGAGACGGGAAGACAAAAGGAGTTAGTCCCGGAATGGGCATGGATGACGGACGCGGCCTGTGTGAACGTCTGAGAATGGTATCGTCTAGCAGAGATTGGGACGAAGACAGTATGAAGCTGGCCGGTCGTTGGGATGGTCTGACAGCCGGAGTTTCACTACTACTGCTGCCCTCATCGAACTGACGAGCCAGCCCGGGAACTTCGATTTCAGCTACATCGTTGTCGCTCATCGGAAGAGGTATATTGGCAGCAATATCAGTTTCAGTGACTTCGTGCTTAGGTACTTCAGCTAGAGACTGCGCTCTTGAAGCATCCCCACTTAGGGCCGACTCGGCAGTATCAAGGCTTGCCATATTAGAAAAACCGCGAGTTTGTCCACGTGAGGGGGTCGGTGACGGCAGTGGAGCAGTTGGTACTCGCACGCGCTTTTTCCACGTCCGCCAAAGCCTACCCAAAGTGGAGTTTAAGGCAACTTTCTCCACGTCGAATTCTTCGACGACCACTCGTTCGAGCTGCACCTCTTCGCCATCCATGGACTTCCGAGCTGCTTTCTTCATTTTCGCGGACATCCTTGCGAATGCAGCTTGGCCAGAAACCATAAGAGTTTGCTCTGCAATGTACTCTATCACTGACGTCAGGAAGATAGTAGCTGCCCAGGACACAAGCCCAAGTTCCTCATTACTGCCATCGTCAAGGCTGAGGGCGCGTTCTTGCTCGAGGTAGCGCTCTTCATCTTCGTCCTCAAATTCTCCCAGCCGAGTGTATACCATAATGCGCAGGCGAGTGCGCTTCCATACCATCTCGACGTCCCATTTCTCGAAGGGGTCTTGCTCGTTCTTCCCAGGAAACTCTTCATCATCGCCGGCTAAAAGACCCTGTAGTTCTTCATCGGCTGTAGTCATTGCCTCCCGCGCGAGTCTAGGCCTGAGGACGTCGGTGATGGCGGGCCGGATGGTGGTAAGTGAGGGCGACCGAGCAGTGGAGAGGAAGGAAAACAATAGATGGTCTAGAAAGGTATTGAGTAAGTTTAGCGCCTCGTCGGAAAAGAGGGCATTGATGAGGAAAGGTGAGGAGTCCTCATTGAAGTCGAACTCCTCACGCAGCTGCGCATTGTGGTGGTCGGTAACTATCTGCGAGGCGACGGAGGCGGCAATGTAGGCAGGCGGAGGTCGCACGTTGGTGGGTATCTGAAAGGAAGTAGAACCGGCGGCTGAAGGTCTATCACTGCTGAAGCTTGTGGCCCTGCTTGAGCGTGGAGAGGTAAACTCTGTAGCTTCGGAGCGGGTATGTCGGTGCATGGTTGGAGATGTCATGGCTCCAGGTGCAATGAGATTGCGCAGGTTGGGAAGTACGGCAGGGGGTGATGGATTTTGAGGTTCCAAAGTAGGAATCGTTCACTCCGGCTGGAGGGGGTTGGGTCGCTCGGCGACCTTGGCGGAGGGCGGGAAAGGCGAGGTAGACAAAGAAGAATCAAAGCAGCGCAAGAGAGCTGTGGGCAGTATTTTACGCTATTAGTTGTCCATTCTGCGACAGGAATTGATGAAGGGTGGCAGGGTGGTAGGTTGGGGGCGGTGATGGATAGGAGTTCGGACGGATGAGGCTTTAGAAGGATTTGGTGGAAGAGCAAGATCCCAGCCGTCGATCTTGGGTCCCGGCCGCCTCGGTCCGCAGGTTAATTGGGCAAAAACCTCTGGTGAAGAGACGCCTCGAAAGAGCAAAACAAGTCGGCCTGCTGGGGAAAAAACATGTGACGGAGAATATGTAGGAATCTGGAGTGTGTATATGCAGCCTTTTGGCGGCTCTCATGCCTCTCTCCTGAGCAGTCCCTGGGCAATGCTGTCCGTGGAGCTGTTGGACCACACGACTACACGTCGACAAGACTTGCCTTTCGGCTTGAGGGCTAAGGTGGGGATTCCGAAAGGCGACGCAGATCTTTCCATTACTCACTGCACATGCTCGAAAATCTTCCTCATCTCCGCAGAATCATTGTGTGCGTTTTCCCCGGACCATCGTCTTGACTCGCAAAGTTGAGTCGGCCCTTGGCTACTGGGTCTACTGGGGTACAGTGTCCAGCCTGTGCTTGCGCGATTTGTTTTACTATTGGGACCTGCTAGTGGCAAGTTCTGTTGCTAAAATATTCTCTACAATGCCTCCATACCGAGTGAACACTATGGCTACGCCACCGTGAGGCTGACGGTCGTGCAGAGTTGACACGCTTACAGGTTTTAGATATGCATGTGAAGCCCGCTTCTCCGATTCGTCTTGAGAGAAGAAAACCGCCGACTTGACCGAGCTCTTACAGAAGGCTATAATACCTAGGACACGGCGTTAAAGTGGATGTCACTTAATGAGCATTTGACTCCCCGACTGACATAAGCGGATAGGGGTTGGTTCGCGCCGGACGTCTACTTTCTAGCGTATCTCGCTAGGTTCATATCTTCATAGATCGCAATGAATTCTCCGAAAAAGCAATATATTGGTTCTCATTCAGGAAGCCTCTTATGCTTTGGCTCCTTTCTCGTACATCACGCTTCGTCACCGTCGTCAACGTTCGATCATCGCAAATTCTGTGTCTCTGGAGCTTGTTTTATCGATTTATGCTGCGTCTCGCATTATCCAATCACGCCGAAGACCTAATCAGCTGACAAGCAAAATGGCTGATGGTCATTTCTACGAAACTTTCCCCTACAACGCTCACTTGATATTCATCCCACTTTAATAAGCCCGCAATCCTTAGGATTTAGAGAGTGGCTTTACGAAGATGAATCGTCAGACATTCGAAGTCCTAAGTACCTTGCCGCAACTCCTTCCGTAACGCCTGCACTTCCTCTCACAAATTCTTAAGAGCTACCACAGCTTTACTAAAGCCAGAGGACATTTACGTGCTACTCATACGAGTATATTTGGTTCGTTCCAAGGCCGAGATTAGCTGCAGGGGTGCTGACTGCCTCGCCTGGTCCGTGGGCCTCGTCCGTTCGTGTAACCCAGATTTCTCTCAGGATTTTGCCCCGGTCTGGCAATTTATCACCATTCATTTTGCTGACACAGTCCGAACGGAGTGTTAAACCTGCATAAAGTAATAGCGGCGGCCTCGGGCATTTTCTTCGACCTCAAAGAGGAGGGCTAGTCATAGAATGACGATCAATATACCTCGCATGGGCAAAGCCAAGTGGAAGCCGGGCGTGTATAATATGCGGAAGATGGAGCAGGGACCTCTGACGGCGTTCCGCAAGTAACACCGTTGTACTTGCTGGACCGGGCTTGGCAACTCACCCGTCCCAAATCTCTGAAATGCTGTTCAGGGCCCTCTCAGTGGTATCTGGACGGCAACCACGATCTCACGTTCTGACTGAACCACGACAATCTTCGGTCTACTTTCCGAATTAGTAAGACTTATTCTTATCTGGGAAAGGAAACGGACACTTACCTTCATGATCGTAGGGGAGTGCTCCGAGCTTGAGGCCCTTTGCTTCGCTTTCTTTTCGATTTGCGCCCAACCACCATTGCTAATATCCGCAAAGGGCCTCCAGTATCCACCCTTTGCCTGACGGTATTTGCAATCGCAACAGTAGTCGTTACTATTTGTGGACCCAAGGCTCTCCCGATACGAACATCCAGTGTGGCGTCCATTGACTAGCCGGGAGCGTATACACGGTTCTCCGACGAACCTCTCTCGTCCCCAGTGACGACATGGCCTATGAAAGACATGCTCGGTGTGGCACATGTTGACTGTGGTCGGATTGAACACCTCCTGTCGCTGCGAAGGCTTTTGTAAATCCAGCTACTTTTCCGGTGACTCTTTGCCCAGCTATAATAAGTAGCTGAAGAATTCAGAACAAGTAGAGGCAGCTGTGATTTGAGAACGGGAGCTACAGTAAGTCCCTCCATGGTTGTCTATTTATCCAGCTGAACAGCATTGTGCAAACAGAATAGTATTGCGCCCGGTTCAAGAGTGTTACACCGTAGTGCCAGCGCAGCTTAACAATGCCTTCATTATATTCGCCTCCAACCCGAGCATTGTTTGCGGAGCATCACTATGAGGGCAACAAGCCATCTGAGGTTTCACGATGGCTGGCTGATTCCTCTTCGCAGGTTTCAGTTCACCCTATCAGCGGCAACCGGGCCGGCCGGCAACCTCATCATCGAAAACAGAATTGAAAGGAAGATTGAGGCCTGAATGATAATTCCAATTAGAGGATAAGCTGCTGCATGGTACACACGCTTCCCGCTGCAGGCAACCTTGTTGATCGGCCACTGATCTGGTACGGTTGATCGGAACAACAGCAGCGAATGCTCTGGAAACAGGGTATAAAAGAAAGAGTAGGAGTGTCGTAGCAAATGATGCAGCGAGCAGCAAACACACCTTGCAGGCCGAAGACATTATTTCAAATCGAGTGGATGTGTTCCTGGGACTGCTTGGGCTATGGCAAACTGGGTGAAGTCGGATGTCACGTGAGGCTGTCAGTCGAGGTTACACCCTTCAAAACTCAGGCGAACTTGTCGGGCGTAGTCTGGTTACTGGCATAAACCCCTCACTAGTGTGTCGATGTGCGGAAGGCCCTGCAGCCCTGCTAAGGCAAGTCAGTTCGCCGGGACGATCCTTCACTGACCAGCCACTCGGCATTATTCTCCGTATTGCGTGCAGGCCAGCCGAGAAGTTCAGCCCTGGAGGCTTATTAGTAGCAGCTCTTGAACCGTCTACTTACCGGGAAAGTATAGTTGGTATGGAAGGTGCATGAGACGCAACACCTTGCTCACTTGGGGCACCTAACTCCCCACAATTCACCCACAGACGCCAAGGGTTGTTCCAGCTCCACGGTATCCTTCTTGAGGGCCACTAACCCCTGTGGTAACTCCTGCTACGCCTAGCTCGGATACTAACCGGCTGACACGACTACTTGGCCATGCCGTCCCAGAGCCTCCGAGCCCTCACCCACCGTCCTATCAGAAGGACGCCTTCCCTGTTTCACCGCTCAGACTCCCGCCCGGTCAGTTGCGTCCTGCAGGTACACGGCTCTTACCACCAAGCCAAGGTTGGTGCAGGTGAGAAATGGTGGCTAGCATATAATTTGGCACAATCGGATTATCTGATCAGATTCCATCGGGGGGGCGGGTGTTCGGTTTTGTGTATGGTACACAACATGTCATATGCCGATCCAAGTTGAGATAATTGTATAGTTGTTCTGATGTAGCGGAGAAAGGAGTTTTGAATGCAAGCCTCACAAAGCACGTGGGATTCGATCTTGCGTTGCTAAACCAATTGCACTACTAGCGTGATCTCGTCTGATGCAGCGCCCCCATAAGCCTCATCGCAAAGCCTCTGCCCCCATCGTTCCCCACCCTTGCTCCTTCCTTCCCTCCGTCCTTGACCGCAAACAAGTGAATTAAAAGCGAATTGTCTTACGACTTCCGACCTGGAGGAAAGGAAATGTCACGTCGAGGTCAAAAGTCCCGACGGTGGCGGGCCGAATTACGTACGGGGCATCATCAATCCACAGCCAATGACAGGACATGTTTCTCTCAAAGATAAGAGATCCTGGATCGGCGTGCACTAGTGGCCGAAAACAGCCAGGGCTGCGCCATGTTTAGCGCTGCGTTGGGGTAACAGCACGTCAACTCTTTGCACCCCAGACCGTCACGGCCTTGGAGAGAACATTCGAATTATCCAATCCGTGGGGAGGCGATGTTGGCATCCGAGAACTAAGTTTAGAGCGCCGACTAAATTTTGTGGGGGCGAGCTGCGCGAAAAAATGGCTAGCGGCGGAAATCTCTGCAAGATCGTGGGGAAATTTTCGCAGCATCTTTCATCAGCACTGTTGGTGCAATGTGCAACCACGTACAGGACTTTTTTTTTTTTTTTCCTCGTCGGCAGCGACCAGACGACTGGGAAAAGCAACGAGGCGGCGCGTGCGAGGATGTTCCTTCAAGTTGTGGCAAATCCTGGGAACTCCTGGGGCCATCCATAAGTGTAGAAGGGTCGCGTGGTTCTGTGCAGTCCAAGGCGTTGACCTTATCAGTCCAAGGCGTTGGCCTTATCAGCCTGCGCCCGCATTTGGGAGTGACGTTTGGTGCCAGGCCCGGAAAGATTTTACCGGCGATTGAGGTGGCTTGACTCGTGGTCTTATGCAGGTGCACCGAGCTTGCCCGCCCCGGCCACGACAGCCCATCCAGAGCGCAAGTAATAGTACACCCAGCGATACAAGAGAGGGATGCATTCCCTGCGCCAGGCACTCCTCTCTCTGGCGGTGAGACGGGGACAGCATGCAAGGAGTGAGCAGCATTGGCCTCATACAGACCTCTACGGAAAGTTAGACAGTCAATCCTCGCGGGAATGCAGAGCTGTTGCCGTATTCACCATCATGAGACCTGGCTCGGTATGGTAGTAGATAGCATCAGCAGTTTCAAACAAAGAAAGCGGCCCTTAGGCGGCGGGTACGAAAATGCACAGCTGGCTATTGGGCAGCATATCAAACGATCCTAACGATCCCAACAGTCCAAACGACCGTATTGGATCCAATGCAGGTTTCTTTGGGGGGGTCAACCCCCAGCTGTATGCAGCGGAATTAATTGACTGCATTGCTTCTTCATCCCACGGGTTGAGTTTGGCGACGCCTGCTCTTGGCCACAGTCAGCCTAAATACAACCTTTCACCCTGCCACTGATAGGCTGTCTCGGTCAACAACACACCACACACCTTCACCGGGCACTACTTAAACACTACCGCCCGCCGTTCTTTCTCAGACCCACATCCTTTCCCTCCAACCCTTCATCCCTTCGACACACCAACTCCCTTTACACAACCAGAGCCACAACATCTGCAATCATGGTAAGATTGATCTCACATGGGAAACGTGACACGGCTATCGACGGCAGTACGCGAGCTGACTCCCAGTCATAGGCCGAATCAACCATCATCTCCAACACCGCCAATGTGAGTTTTGCCTCGAAGCAGCCGCTTTTGAGGGTTTTGCCTTGAAGCAGCCACTTTTGAAGTTTATTAACATTTCCACAGCTTGAAAAATACCTGAAGCTCGACCAGAGGGGCGCCATCATCGCCGAGTACGTCTGGATTGACGGTTCCAACGGCCTCCGCTCCAAGTGCAGGGTCAGTGGTTTTCCTCCCCTCTTCGTTCTCTGCAGTTCTGCTACCCCTCGTCGTGAGCTTGTGAAATGGGGTGAACTCATGGTTCCGATGGTGCGCCAATCGCGAAGCTTCGTCGTGGGATTCACCGCTTATCATGCAGCCCGCGATAAGGAGGGGTTAATGCCATTCAAGCTGCGCCAAAATGCCCGACCAGAATGGCGGTCTACCCCTCCATCGTCCACAATTCCCATGCACATCCTCGTACCCAATCTCATGCAAGATTACATACTAACTTGCCACTTTCCGCTTTTAGACCCTCAAGCAGAAGCCTTCGGGCATCAAGGACCTCCCAGAATGGAATTTCGACGGCTCCTCAACCGGCCAGGCTCCAGGTGACAACTCTGATGTCTACCTCCGCCCCGTTGCCATGTACCCAGACCCCTTCCGTCTCGGCGACAACATCCTCGTCATGTGCGAGACCTGGATGTCGGATGGCAAGCCCAACGCCTACAACTTCCGCCACGACGCTGCCGTCGTCATGGAGGCACACAAGGAGCACGAGTTCTGGTTCGGTTTGGAGCAGGAATACACACTTCTCGACTTCTACGGCTGGCCGTATGGCTGGCCCAAGAACGGCTTTCCCGCTCCTCAGGGCCCATACTACTGCGGTGTTGGTACTGGCAAGGTCTTCTGCAGAGACATTGTCGAGGCTCACTACAAGGCCTGCATGTATGCTCGCATCAACATCTCCGGCACCAACGCCGAGGTCATGCCCGCTCAGTGGGAGTACCAAGTCGGCCCTTGCACCGGCATCAACTGTAAGCTCACCCGTGCAACGTTGCCCAAATTATCCTCCTCAACGCTAAAACTAACACAATCGCAGTGGGCGACGAGCTCTGGATGTCCCGCTTCCTTCTGCACCGTGTAGCCGAAGAATTCGGCGTCAAGGTGACTTTCGCACCCAAGCCCATCCCCGGTGACTGGAACGGTGCCGGTCTACACACCAACGTATCAACCAAGGAGACGCGTGCCGAAGGCGGCATGAAGCACATTGAGGCAGCCATGGAGAAGCTGGCCTCGAGGCAAGCCGAGCACATGTCCGTCTACGGCGAGGACAACCAGCTGCGTATGACTGGCAAGCATGAGACTGCATCGTACGACAAGTTCACCTGGGGTGTTGCCAACCGCGGTGCTTCGGTCCGTGTCAACCGTGCCTGCGCCGAGGAGGGCAAGGGTTACTTCGAGGATCGCCGCCCGGCATCCAACGCTGACCCATACCAGATCACTGGTATTATCGTTGAGACTGTATGTTCCATTCCAAAGTTTTTTCCCCATGAGATGTTGAACGTAATTACTGACTTTTATCTAGCTCTGCGGCAAAGTTGAGGGTGCCGACATGACCAACCATGCCAGGGAGGCGGAATCTGCCATCCTGGACAACATCGTCACCAAGTCCTAAATTCCCCAAACCCCCACCACCGGCGATCTTCTCCATCCCACTCTCCCCCGCCACACCCCTCACTTTTCAACACCCCACATCCTTACCCCTGACAAAACCCCGCACAAATCCCTAGACCCCGTGAACAATATGGAGCAACGATAGAATGACCAAGCATGTTTGGGCCTACGAAACTACCCCTTCTGTTCCGGCTGCTGGAAAGCTTCTTTTTTGGAAGGCGACCATAGTTGTTTTTCTTCAAGTGCTGGAGTCAGCTAGAGAGTTGACTCTTTTTTCTTTATTTTGAAATAAATGAAATGTGTGTCGTTGTTTCCCTCCTTACTCCCACCTCTCCCACCTGTTTACAACAAACTACTTCTACCACGACCCACGACCCACGATCACCACTACTACTACCCTTGCTACTATCACTATTACCATTACTACCCATTTACTTGGCAACTACTTTCCGCACTACTATCATCCTCCCCGTGTATGTAATCATAGAGAATGATGGATTGAGACGAGAGTCTGGGTTGGGATGTATATGCGTGCATTGTGTGATGTGGTAAACCGTCGTGAGAGCGTCCGGGCATCAAAGATGTTCGCTCTCCACCAGCAAGCCCAAAAAGCCCGTCCTATTCCACACCGTCCCATCAAAACGACCTCGTCGCAACGAACCACGAGACAAGCCTCAACCAAGCCCGCTAGCTCCCCAGACGAGACCAGACCAGGCACAGACAAGCAGCGACCCACAAACCGCACCATCCTCCGGCTCCATCCCTCTACCCCTCAGCCCAAAGCGCCAAACCAACCAGCCAAGCACCCTAAGCCGCAGCCCGCCCCCGGACCCACTCCGCCCACACCCCAACATCCGCACACAAATCTAGCGCCCGCCCCAACCGCTGCACCTCCTGCGCTGCCGCCGCCGCCGCCGCTGCCGCTCCCCCTCCCACTGCAGACGCACCAGCAGCAGACGACGCAACGTTCTGCTCCGCGACCACAATCTCGGCATTCTGCAACACGGCGACCGAGACGACGAGCGGGGGTTTCGAAGCCACGGAGGGGGGCGCGAGGAGGAATGGCGCGGTGGGGGGAGAGAGGGGCAGCGGGGTGGAGGGGTGGGGGAGGAGGAGGGTGAGGTGCGGTGGGGGGGTGGAGGAGTAGT
>Ga0307515_10017090_pt1 | contig 13245 bp, 6 predicted proteins | sample 17_EM_MG_FD_194513 | JGI IMG/M metagenome (GOLD analysis project Ga0307515, IMG submission 194513) | Populus trichocarpa ectomycorrhiza microbial communities from riparian zone in the Pacific Northwest, United States - 17_EM | ecosystem: Host-associated > Plants > Roots > Unclassified | place...
CTCCCACACTATCTCTCACTGCTAAGAGACAAAGAATTCCTTGTCTCCCCATATTTACCAGATATATATATCCCCATCATATTTTTTGAGGGTGGACGATCGCCGCGACGTCGCTCACGTGCGACATGTATCACAAGTCTTATCTTTCCCACAATGTTTTTCCTTGATTGATTAAAGCTTTGAATCATCAGATGTCTTGGGAAGAGTTCATCTATAGAAATTTCAAGCTATTTTTATGGTTTTAAGAGGTAGTATATTGATAGTTGGACCATCATCCACTAAAATACAATTCACCATCTTTTTGACGACGTATCTTTTGATAAAAAAAGTGATTATAAAGCTTGGATCCAAGTAATAAGTCTTCATCGTTAATAGATATCTACGTGGTGCATACACCATGAGGCAAGTTTGGAGAGTCATTATGGCTTTCTTCCATGATTTTTTTAGTAGAAGTTTTCTCTTGATCAACCTAACAGCAAGTTATAGATAGATTTTCCATCATTCTCAACTCCATTGGCATGTACTCATTTAGTGTAACGAGTTTTCTTAAACTTTGAGTTGGAAAAACCTCTTATCTAATTGCTATGGACTTTCAACGTATCTTTCGATGCGTCGGCTCATCAATTACCTTCTTCACCATTAAGATTCATATTATAATTAGCTTTATCATACGTGTGCATTTCTTTATCCCTCTTTTATGAGTGACTAAAGTCTATCCTTCATTGTCACTATCATCAGATAAATTAAGCTTCAAGTCACTAACTTAAGGTACAAGGGTTGTACACAAAGCTTAACTTGGGAACCTAGTGAAGCTTGTAGGCAAAAGAACACCAAGTTCCATTGGTTTAAATGAGCCGAAACTTATTATAAGGAGTAATTGATGTGGACCTAAATTCATGATATTCATGGTGTTAAAAGCTGTTCTTTTTTCATAAAAAATGATGTCCCTATTCTTATGTAGCCTCATGATCTTGTCTTTTAACACAAAACATTTCTCTATGGGGTGATTGATCAAGCGATGATATTTACAATAATTTGGATTGTCTACTTGGTTCGTCTCTTTAGGACATTTTACCTTTGGCAACTCGATGAGATTTACCTCAAGTAAATCATCTAGTATGCTAGATATGCCTGAGTCAGGGAATGAATACACCTTTTCTTGTCATTCTTTCAGGGATAACTTTTTTCTCTCACTCTTTTGAAAAGTAGTAAATGTTGCACAATCATTCCTCTTAACTATAGTTGATACCTTTTCGGCAACAAAGTTAATTACTAAAGACTGCTTTTCATTGACCTTTGGAGCACTCTTTCTGAATCTATGACCTTTAAGCTTATTTCTCTTCAGCTTTTGCATAGGTAATGACGAGCTTTCAACTGCAGCAATACTAAGTTCCATGTTGTGTGTTTAAGTAGTTGATTTTTCAAAATACTTTGGTTTAATGCCTTGTAAAATATAACGTAGTCCTCAATGTATCCTTTGAATACACACATCTAACATAAAAGTTTCAGTTAGTCAATTCCTATAGCTGAGGCTAAGGTTTCTCCATCGATGAGTGTAGTCGATGATAGACTTCTCTTTCCATTGACATGCATTAGTGAATTCAATCATGCTGAACACATGACGAGTGTTGTAGAAGCGGTTAAGAAACTCACGTACCATTCAAAGGCATTACTTTTCAAGGAATGAACAAATTGTTTTACCATGAGATCACCATTGGTTCTTGCATTGTTACAAGTCTATATAAAGTGAGCCATATGTTGCCTTGAATTCCCTTTACCATCGAATTGTTGAGACTTTGGTGGTTGATAGCTCATAGGTATCCTTAGTAGGTTGATCATTTGGATATATGGCTTTGTGTAAAAATATAAAGGTTGAACTGAACTTTTTACTTAGTCCGTGATGGCTTCCTTGATAAGTTCTTTCAGTTGATTTGTGGTGAACATGCTATTAGTAATACCATGAATAATCCTTGTAACTTTGATTATAAAATCCTCAATGATATCTAGTTGATTTACTTACACAGCCTTAGTTGCCAAAGTTTGGCCTCCCTTGTTCATGCTTTCGAGTTTGTTCATCAACTTTACTATCTTATGGTCTTTTAGCTTGAGTGAAGTCGAAATCCCCTCTATGAGTTTTGTCAAGTTAACCATTTAATCCTCCAAAGATATAGTCTTAGTCATCATCATTGACATGAAGCCAAAACTCGAAGCCTTACTTGGTGATTGACATGGAGAAGTCTCCATGGGTGAATTACCAAAGTAGTCACCTTGAGTGTCTAAGAAAAGTCTATACGCTCCCTTTGACTTTTATGGTGGAGTTACTTGTAGATATTAGCTCGAGAATTGACCTAGTTTGCGCATACAACTCTATGATAGATTTTGTTTTCAATGACGATGTTGAAGACTCTTCAATGGTATGTTGGCGACTTGAATCAGTAGCCTTGCTGCTTTTAGAAGCGACAATGATGATCATGTTCTTTTTAGTTGCCATTGAGAGGTCATTGAAAATTCTTGTTTGAAGGGAATAGATGAGAGGTAGAGATGTGCCTTGTGGAGTCGCCATAAATTTGTAGATATAATTTTGAACACCTAAAATTTGACAAGCACACATGTACAAATATTTGATTTTATTAAATATATATATGAATGAGTACAATCTCTATTTAAAATATTCTTACAAAAGAATAAATAATCATATGATTCTTACCTTGAATTTAATATGTGGTGACTTAATTTATTTGCGAATATTTGTGCCTCATAAGAACACGAATTTGAACATGTATTGCAAAATGAGATTTGGTAATTTGATGATTTGAAGAGTATCTTTGATTTATCTTCAAAGTGTTGTTCAAGAAATCTTATGGGGCATTTTAGGTTTGATCCAACAGAGCTTCGTTCTTTATAGACTTCAAGCGTGGATGAAAGAGGCTTGAGAATTTTTTAGAGAGCTTTCTTGCTTGAAAAACTTGTCTTGAAGAAAATTTTGTATCTTCAAGAATCATTCGCTTTTTTTTTTGTCTAGGTTGAGACCCTCTATTTATAGAGGTTTGTAGGGGCTCTCAGGTTCTTTTCTAATGTCACATAACATTATTTTATTGGTTGATCTTTATTTATGAGATCTTGTATTTATGACAAAATATCTTAAATATCTCATCTCATGTATCAACTTTTCATTGACCAAGAAATTATGAAGTCCCATTTATTTTCCATGTATTTATTTTAATTTTGTTTTATCCTTTCATGTGTAAAAAAAAAATATATGACACATGGTGGAATTTGATTTGTAGAATTTTTTTTTGTTTCTACAATATAATTCAATACAAAAACATCAAAGTAATTTAATAACTTGATTCATTGATTTTCTGATTAGATCATTTGGTTTTGTTAGATGTTTAATAACATTGGTATTATAGTTATTATTTTTTGATAATTAAATAATATTTTTTCAAATAGAAAATAAGAAATCCCATTCAACTTTTAATTAAAATTATAAAATAAATATATAGAGGTTATAGAAAGAAGGGAAACAAATGCATAACATTTGTTCTTTTAAGTGAAAATGTTAAAAGATGGTTATAGATATAGTTTTTTTCTTGAAAATTGCGACACAAATTAAAAAAAAAACAAATTTTGTTTTTTATATAATAAATCAACCACAAGTTTTTTTATTTAAAAAGTTTTTAATGAATAAATAACACTAACATTAGACATTTTAATAAATCGGACCACTACTGCCAACACACGCTGCATCACTAGAAAGAGGATGCAGTGATGCTTTTAACAACATGACATAAGGGTATTTTTGGATGTTGGGAGGCGTGCACGCATTGCCTGAAGGGCACGAGTGTCTCCCATGCGCCGAAGAGTGTGCCACTCGTTTATAAACCTTTTTGTTTTTATTTTTATTTTTTATATTTGGTCAAATACTAAATTACCCATAAGCTGACTTGATAATAACAAAAACAAATTAGTATGAAAAGATGAAAAAGCCCTATTGACACCAATTTTAATATTTTTTTGCTTTTAAAGGTATTTTAATCATTTCATTATGATTTTTATTTATTTATTTATTTATTTTTATATTTGATCAAATACCAAATTTCCCTTCAACTAACATGATAATAACAAAAAAACCATTATGAAAACACAAAAATGCCTCTTGGCTCTATTTTTAAATTTTTCTCTTTTAAGAATATTTTGGTTGTTTCACTTTGCAATTGAAGTGAGAAAATATTTTTTTTTTATCTCCAGTCAATTTGATAATAACTAATAGGTCTTATGAAAAAACTTCAATCCCCCGACTAGCTAGGGTTAAATGTTTTGGTGTGAGGAGCAAAACCGTGAAACACTGTTATAGTGAAAAATATTTTCACTCACATGCTACAATGTTTTTCATACTTGGTTTAACTTTTGTTAATTATCTAGTTGTAAAATCAAGTGTTAAAACTTAGATATCCTAGTTATATATTGCTCTCAAACGTCCATTTTCTTACTTCTTATAGTTATTGACTAGATATATGGCTTACACTATGCCGCGGGCCTAGTAAATTTTTTCCTAACATAAAAATAATGTAAAGGCGACGTTAGTGTTTTTAAAGAAACAAGAAAAATATAAGATCCAGATTATTGACTTAACTAGATTTAATAAACTCAGTTAATTTAATAATATAATTTTAAAAAATACATTGGAAATAACACGAACATAAAAAGGCAATAATTAACCATAAAAACTAATCTTCTAGTATTATACTTGGAAGAAGAATAAAGAAAAGTTTGTTGAAGACCTACCATTGCTCCGATGTGGACATTGCTTAACTACTAGAAAGAGTTTATCAAGACGGTTCAAAATTCATTGCGAAGGCTTCATGATGACACCAAGAGAGGTTGCACCGCTATCAGAGCAATGACCCATAAATCAAACTAAACAAAATATCATAAGATGAGCATCTCATGCTTATATTTATTCAATCAATTTAATATAATTGAAAAAAAAAATTTATAAAAAAATTTAAAATTAACAGAGAATGATAAATAAAAAGACCCAAGATAACCCGAGTTATTATCAAAATTAGTGAAAAATCCTATAAAAAGCAAATAAAAAAATAACAGAGTCCAGTCTCCAATTAAATAAATGCCAAGGGATGAAACTAAAAAAAAAGCTTAAAAAAAGAAAAAATAGTGAACCTGGACAAGTTTTCTAAACCTAGGTTAATCTTCCAAACTAACAACTCGTGAAATCTTAGACCTGAGCTCAATTTTCAACAAATTGAATGTGGAAGCATGACATCGGAAAAAAAATATCAATTTTAAAAAAATTTCAAGGAAAAAAATAGCAATTAAAATAACGAGGATCAAATTGGTAAAAAAAAACTTCAAAAGTATAAAAATCACAAAACAAAACAATTAAAAATCATCTTAATATAAAAAATATAGATTAAAAGAATGTAGAGGAAATTTGGAAGATAAAAGAAATTGAAGGGGGGGTGAAATTAAAAAAACAAAATATACCAATTTCATAAATTATCTCAAATAAAACAAAAAAAATTAATTAAAAGAACATGAACCAAATATGAAGAAATAATAAATTGAAGGGTTGCCTTTAAATTTTACAGGGTTAATGTGGAAATCAACGGGGAGAGATGGAAAAAAAAAGAAAGATTCGTTTGAACCATTTGGAAAACACAACGCATGATAGAGGGGAGGCCAAGACAAATTAAATGCCATCTTATAAATAACTGTATGACCACCATACGACATCTCATACGCCGTCCAAAGACCACGAAGATAATCCACATGGCACGAGCTAGCCATGTTTTAATATTTATATTAAATCAATTACTGAAGAGCTCCTCAACAAACTTTATTATTACAAAAAAACCAATATGAAAAAATACAAAGCTCCCTGGACTTAAGTTATAAAAATTTTGCATTTAAAGTCAAATGAGTAATTTCACTATTTAAAAAATAAAAACATGACAAAGCCCCTCAACTAGGATTAGAAAATTTTCTTTATTTTCTTTGTTCAATTTGTAAATAACTTTTTGATTGGATTGAAAGATAAAATTATTATTTTATTATTGTACATGCCACAATACACACATTGAGCATTTATAAATTTTTTTTAAATAAATAAACTGTATCAACTCGCAAAACTGCTAATCTAGCTTCCATAGTGCCATTAAAGCCATAACACTTAAATCACATGCTCTCGGACCTCCATTTTCTTTAGTGAATTGTTGAAAGATTACATAACCTTCAATGATTTCGTATCTGCTAAAAAAGAATTGTGAATCAATTAAGTTTTTGTTTGTTTCTATAGTGTCATGTACTGTTGCGATATAAGTTTTACTTTTGATTGGTTAATTATAATTTTATATAAACTTTATTGGAAATTCTCTTTTAAGACTTTAATTAAAATAAATTATAATTTATATTTTTTTTTAAATTTACTTTCAAATCAAAATCAAAATCATTAATGCTATAATAATACCAAACACAAGTTAAGTAACAGGTATTATTAATTGATCAGAAATATCCTGCACAATAATAACCTTAAGCCAAACAACAACATCCCATGTCCAAGGATGATCATGATGTTCCAAAAATTAAGAACTGTTAGGGCAGACAAGACCAACACTAAAAGCTCATTGGCTAGCTCAAGAAATGGAAAAGCAAGGAAAATGAAATAAAAGAGAGACCACCCACCGTGATTTATTAGAGACAGACAAGACAGTCCACCAAGGTCAAAGATGATGCTAAGATTTTGTTCAACTATTAACAGCACAGGCTGATAAAAAAAGGTTGTATAACAACACTGTCAAGTCATCTCTTCTTTTGTTTCTCTTTGATCTGCTAAATCAAAGTATATATTCTGTCTCCCTTGAGTACGCTTTATTTGACTACACAACACCTCCCCTCAAGAAGTGGAAGTGAAAAATAGGGAGACAGAGGGACATCATGGAATAATACATCTATAAAGTGATAATTATAGTAATAGTAGACTGGGATTTGCATTTGGGGATTGGGATTAACTCTTGGATTATGAGGATGGACCATCAGGAGGTGGCAATGCAATGGGGCTCCCAAAACAATAGTGACTTCCTTGGCTCCTTGCAACTCTTTAACAAAGGAACTAAGTAATCTCCCTTGTTCCCTCTCAATACCACCAATTCCTGCTGTTCATTTGGAACAAACTTCTTCGAAAGGGCCAATTTGTTGTCATGGATTCCTAATGACGATGCTTGTTTTTGGCTAATTGGGTTAAGAACTGATGTTGTTGTTGTTGTCATGGACTTTGGCTTCCAAAAGTACTCACAAGCATTAAAAGACGCAGCTGCCTTTGCTGTGACTTCGGTGGTTGCCATGGTAGCTGCTGGTGGAGATGGTATCATCCGAGCCACCGGGGGCCGCGGTGGGAGTGATTGTGTCAGGGAGGTGATTGGCTCCACCTCACCAAATTTGGAAATGTCATTGAACTTGTTAGGCCATGTTGGGTTTCTATTTGCGAACACCAAGGACTTGTTCATCATGAGCGCTAGCCTATGCACACTTATGACCCCACTTGACAGTTTTGGTGCTTCCTCCATCACAAACCTCGCCTCCTTGTCTCCTCCTCTCTCGTTCTCGCCATCCTCCACCACATCTTCCTCTATTTCTTCTTCCACTTCCTCTTCATCTTCTTCACACTCCTTTTCATCTTCAGAATTCTCAATCTCGACATCAAACTGTTCCATAACATTCATTTCTTCATTCTTTTGTCTCTCTTCTTCGTCTTGATCTACAGTATTGGCAAAGGTGAGCACAAGGCGACCGTCTTGGCGCTGAGCATGGAAGTTTTTCTGTGAAGGAACAGAAACAGCTTCAAGAACCAATCTACCATTATCGCGACGAGACTTCATGAGTACAGAAGCCCCATCACGGCTAGATAGTGAAGGGATTGGAGGCGGGAATGATCTTGGTTGAGATTTCTTGCAATTTGCTGCTGCAAGATTATACTTGGCTACTCGCAAATCCTCCGTGTCAAACTTTAGTGTCACTCTCTCTTGTCTTTGCTCTTCTTCTTTGTCCTCCTCTGCATCACCAGTCTCTGATGGTGGATATGACGAGAACCCATCAGAACCAGTTTCTGATCCAAGACTTTCAGTGCATATCTCAAGGCTCTTCTTGCTTAAAGAACTTGCTGATCTCTTAACAAGAGGGTGGACATAAGGTTGAACATTCTTGGAGTCCTCTTTTGTCTTCTGTGATAAGATTGAGCTCCACACATCAAATTGCCCTGGCTTTTCAACCTCTTTCTTGTTCTTGTCTTCTTGAATTGAGCTCCAGATATCAAATTGCCCTTGAGCTTCAGTCCCTTTAGGCCTGTCTTCATAATCCTCATCTTCTGAAGATGAAGAGTCTGTGATATTACAGGCTGGGAAATGGTCAGACGATGCAATTTTCTTGAGGGGATAGAACCCATGTTGTGCCTGCCATTTCTTGGAGGACATATCAGCGGAGAGAGTTCTCCTTAGAGAAGCTGCAGCAGACTTGGTTCTTTCAACATCAGACCCAAGAATGGAAACTATGCCCTGCCTCTTTGGGAGCATCAAGTTCTCTTCTTCGAGAGATGAAGAAGATAAGCGAAGGCTCTTGCTAAAAGATGACATCGCCAGGATATAAATATATATACACACTGAAAGATGATGATCAAACAACAGGAATCACAATCTTCTCCGATTACCTGTACAGAATTGTTGCAAACCAATTATACTACAAGAAAAAACTTATCAAGCATGTATAGCACAAGAAACATACACTAGCATGACATAGCTAGGCTGTTAAGGGAGTTGTATTGTTACCTCAAGCAAGGAAATGAATGCAAAGCAGCAGCAGCATCCAACAGAGGTCTGCAAAAAGACAGACCACTGGGTGCTGGGTTGCAGAAGATGTGAGCAAGAGGAGGGTGTGGTGTTTGATAACAAAGAATATAATTAGTATTGAGGGCTGCTCGCTTTGATGGCAATAAGAATGGGGGAATGCGGGTATTTGTAGGAGTCCAAAAGGCCTTTCGAACCGTGTGCTGAAAAGGGACCCACCAGCATACGCCACCATGAAAAAGCCCTTTCATTGGCTTCCAGTTCCTTTCACTTATCAGTAAAGTGGTGATACAAAGGAGGAGAGAGAGAGGGAGAGAGAGAGAGAGAGTGAGTGAGTGAATGGCTGGACGGATTCCTTCATTTTTGGTTCCTTAATTTCAGCTTAATTGCTCTCAGCTTTCTCTGCTTAATTATCTGTTTCTCTGATTAGAACCAAAAGCTAATGACTTTAACTTAATTTGACAGGATGCTATCACTATAGTTTTAATTGCTAAGATTTTTTTGACATAGTATACGTACATAGCTCAGAATAATCCAAGAATATGCATGCAACCAAGTGAGTATTCGTTAAAACCAGGTATTTGATTTGATATTTTTCATGCGGTTGAAACAAATCATTGAAAATCATTTCATATTTATATTTCAATTTGGTTTATTCACTGAAAATCTCTTCTTGGAGGAGGTTTTCACTAAACCCGAATCGAAAATAATCATATTTAATCCAGTAACTTCTAGAGTTTGAACTTCGAGATCAGCACTAAAAATATATTTCTTAAGAATATATTAAATCAACGTGGAGGATGATTTCTAAAGAAAAACACTGGGGTAAATAATCTAATTTCAATTGATGATACAAACTAATAATTCAATTAATTAACGAGAAAAACATTATGTAAGATAGAGCAAAGAAAATAAGGATTCTGTTGGCAATACACAACCAGGCTAGACGGCTCTTCTTCCTTGTGTGACACTAGTGAAAGAGAATACTCATAGCAAAAAAGAAAAAAGAAAAAAAAATATGAATAATTAATTAGCTCCCACTACCATGGTCTCACTCAAAAGGGGTAAAGCATGACAAGTATATGTGTGTAATATTACCATTTAGGTAAGGCATAATGCAGACAATGACACTTGATTGAGTGTGAAAATGGCTTAAGGTGGAAGCAAAGGAATCCCTTTCAAAGAGCAACATGATTGAAGGGCCAAAAACCCATGATCACACAAACAACCTAGCTAGGATAATCCACATATATACCTAAATTGCACATAAATGATAAAAACTAATATTACATATAATTACAAAAGAATAATAGATATGGAATCAACTTAAGGCGTCACGTATGGATTTTGGATCCCTGTGTTGTTGAATAACTAATTGTCTTTTATATATATAATATCTGATTATTGTTTTGAGATAAAAAAACAAAACCAGGAAAGACAAAAAAGATATATATCTTTTTATTTTAAAGAATAATATAGAAATTCACTTTAAAATTATTTGAGAGATAGATTTATTTCATATCTTTATCTCTGTTTCTCCGACTAAATACATTTTTATATCTATTTTTTCTATTCCAAAACCCTAATCCAACACAATTTCTATATCATGTGGTTTTTCCTACACAGGCTGCTGCCATGATATGCACCACTCATACAAAAAGGTAATGATGTTGATGAGTTCGAAGCATACAAATTAATTATTTTGAAAGAGAGAACATGAATAAAAACCACCGTTCATGCTTTGCCACAAACCGAGGAAGGGCTAAAAGAAAACAGGATGCCCTTTGTCTGTCTAAAGCAATAGCGCGCAGTACTCAACAGTCGATACCTACAATATGCTTATCTTTCTATACACGAGTCCAGTTCTCAATATGTCTTAAACTTGTGCTGATTACTATACTTGTGTATTTCTTCTACGTCCACTCCTTGGAGATATTAGAGATTTAGAACAAGCTAACTAGGATTTATTTAATTAATTAATTAATATATATTTGATGAATGATCGAGATTGCGTTAAACATAAAGATCTTGCCAGCTAGCTTCTGAAAAGATCCAGGAGAATATTACAAATTACAGTTTACTGATATTATATATTAAATTGAATGAATGCAAGTATGCCTCTCAAGTTAACTATGAGGTTAGTGATTAGCAATTGAGTGCTTAATCAATACGTTTTATTGATTGAATCCTAACTTTACTAAAAATTCATACTTAATTTGTTTGCTCAAGAATTGTCTCTTTTTTTTAATATTTTTTAAAAATAAAAAATATCATTTCTTACACTTTTTTTTCCAAACCATATTCATTAATTATTTCATCCTTGAATTTGAAGGCAAAATAGATCCAAGCTATACGAATTCCGCACTTATAATTGGGAAAATAAATAAACGAACTCCCTACAAGGTCAATTAAGGTCAATTTTTTTCCCATTGAAGATATATATTTTTATTTTTATTTAGGGTAAGATTTGGATTTGGAAGGAGATAAGTTTATATAATTGTAGTTTTTAAATTATGAAGTTGTAAGAAAATAAGTTTTATCAACGTGAAACAATTTTATTCTTTTCTTTTCAAACATTATATATTTCTTAAAAAATATTTTTTTTTTCATATATGAAGAGTGTATTGAGTTAACTTTGGCTAACATAAGATTAAATGGCTTAACTAAAACCATGAGGTAATTAAATTAAGTTAATGATCAATGGATCAAAATGATTGGTTAGGGACTCAAATTAAGGTAAGGGTCGAAACAATTGGTTAGGTAAAAACTTTCTAGGTGGTATGAAGAAGTTAGAAATTACTCTGATGATCACTAGAAAAAATATGAAAAAATATGAAAAATATGAAATTACTCTGATGATTAGTCTGATGATCACTATAAATTACTATAGATGTTTAATAATTTCTCAAAATATTTTATTTTCATTAACAAATCATCAAAATGTAAGCTTTCGTCATTCTTAATTTTTTCAACACTAACAAATACTCAATGAATATAATAATTATATTTAAGATCTTAAATTTAATAAATTGCGTGCCTGATGGAAAGGTGATTTGGTTGGAAGAATTATGCTTTCAATTAGAATTTACTTATTTATGGAAGGAAAAGAGAAAAAAAAACTATTATTCGATATAAAAATAAGCTTAAAATGCAAAAAAAAAAAACTCATGAGTTTTAAGAATATTGACTTCACGCTAGCTGATCAAAGTGATTGAGCCCACATATATTAGATGTAGAGGAATGTAGTAATTATTTAGACAGATTCCGAAGATTTTTTATGCAATAAAACACAGAAAATACAAAAGTAATATCCCTCCTTTAAGTATAAGGAATTTGATAATTAAGAAATCTTAATTTCCTGCCCATTTAAGTCAACCAACGCCCTAATTGGCTACTTGATCACACACTAAATTTAAAAATAATAAATAAATTTAGAATACCCAACGAAGGCAAAGATATGTACCCATTTACATAAACAATGGAAAAAAAACATTATTGTATAAGAATTTGGACTATATTTGTTTAGTTGTCCTTAAATTTAACGTCACCAATTGGATGGATCAAAGTTGACTAACTGCACTATTAAATGATAGCTTGGAATCAGAATTTCACTTTGAAAAGCTCTGTTTTATATATATTTAATAATCACTAGTACTATTGTTGTTGTTTCTTGAGGGATTCACTACTAATATTATATTAAGAGTTGCTATTAGTATTATCGTGATAATTATTATTATGGTGGTCATTAAGCACTATTAGCAAATAACATGGTTATTAAATATAATTTAGGTGTTGTCTGATGTAAGACTAGAGTTACTAGTAAGATGAGTTTATCTAAACTTTTATTTTTTTTAAAAAAATAATCAATTAGTCAGTTCGATCTAGTCACAAATTAATTTGAGTTTTTGATCAAGAAAGTTCTTTTTACTTTTATTTTTATATATATAAAATTTAACTCGAGTTGGATTTAGATCGACACTAAGCTGATTTAGGTTTTTTTTTCTTACACGGTATCCTCACACCTTTTTAGAGGATGAGACTAGTCCTATTCGGGATTCGTGGCTGCCCCTCCCAATAAGTGCGCTTCCTGGATATTAAACTTGTACTCTAATCCTTGTAAGGATATAACAGTGCTTTAATCGCTATACCAACACTTTATTTGTAAACTGATTAGGGTTTTGTAGCAATGATTCAAAGACAAATAAAACCGCCCCATACAGATTAGGTTAATGGGTTGACAAAATAACCCATGAGCAAGAGAAGCTTTTGGAGCTGGCATGGACCATGATTAATACCATGCTTAGTTTTATTTTCATTATTAAATTATAATGATGATTTCGTCATCCTATAAAACCATCTTTAGTAGGTATAAAGGGAATCGATTAGG
>Ga0307515_10017092_pt1 | contig 13245 bp, 1 predicted proteins | sample 17_EM_MG_FD_194513 | JGI IMG/M metagenome (GOLD analysis project Ga0307515, IMG submission 194513) | Populus trichocarpa ectomycorrhiza microbial communities from riparian zone in the Pacific Northwest, United States - 17_EM | ecosystem: Host-associated > Plants > Roots > Unclassified | place...
ATAAGGTACGGAAAAACTATTTATAGTTAAGATAGATTATAAGAACCTAATAGGATTCCTAATAATAAAGGAACTTAACTAAAGATAGGTTAGATAGGTAGAGATGCTTATAGAGTACTATTTTAAGATTTAGTATACTAAGGGCACAGACAACACGCGAGCCGACGCGTTAAGTTAAAAAGCTAAACTGTAAAATGATAAAAAGCTATTAGGGGCTTTACTGCGAAAGGATATAGATAGACTGATTAGGTATAACTATCTAAAGATTATAATAACTTAAGAGGATAAGTTAAAGAAAATCTATAAGTTACTAGAGAGCTTTTAGGTATAAAAAATTCTAAAGGCATAGCTAGAAGATCTATAGGCGGATATATATAAAAATTAAGAAGTAAAGTATATCTTAAGAAGCATAGCGGAATACTTTATAAGCGATTTCTATAAGGGACTAACGCAAGGACATAACGGAGCTATAAGCTTAGTGACAAGACTCTAGAAGGAGTACATTATTAATAGAATCTAGAACCTAGCACAAAAGATTATAAAGAAATATCTAAACTATTAAAGGAATAAACTAACGAGGCATAAGCTATATAGAGGGCTATAACCTATTAAAATACTAGAGAAACTATAGGAGGTTATATTATGGGACTTTATTATTAAGTTGCTAAAGTTAAAAGACCCTATTACTAGATAAGATTATAATGCGATTTTAGTAATAATAGATAAGCTTACAAAGTGGGGATACTTTATAGCCTGTATAGAAGAAATCTTAGCAAAAGATATCGCTAGAATCTATATTAAGGAAGTGTTTATAAAACATAGAGTACTAAGTAAAATTATATTGGATAGAGACCTAAGATTTATAGCAGTATTTTAGGAGGTATTTTTAGCGGAATAAGGGGTTTAAGCAGCAACTTCTACCGTATATTATCCGCAGATAGACGGTTAAACGGAAAGATTAAATTAGACACTAGAGCAGTATCTAAGACACTATATTAATCACGCATAAAATAATTAGGCATTATTATTACTAGTTACGCAGTTTATATACAATGCAACACTACAGGAAGGAATGGGCACTTTACTATTTAAGGCAAATTATGGATATAAGCCAAGAACATTATTATCGCCATATTAAGTAAAGAAGACTAGTAGCACAGCTAAATAAAGAATAGAGATATTAATAAATCTTTATAAGAACCTTATAGAAACAGCTAAGGCAGTATAGCAGAGAATAAAAAAGTACTATAACGCTAAGAGATCTAAGGGACTAGATCTTAAGGAGGGAGATAAAGTGTGGCTACTATATAAAATTTTTAAAAGTTAACAACTAAGCAAAAAGTTAGACTATATTAGACTAGGACCTTTTAAAATTATATAAAAAATTTCACTGGTTACGTTTAAGTTAAACCTACTAGCTAAGATAAAGATCTACCTAGTATAGTATATTACGATGCTAGAACCAGTATATAGAAATATTAAGCCACTAGTTTACAAAGCAGATATATATAGGGGGTAAGAAGAAGACAAATAGCAAGTTTTAAAAATTATTAGTTATAAGGATATTAACGACGAAATATAGTATAAGGTAAAGTAAATAGGCTATAGTAAGACTACCTAAAAACTACTAGAGAACCTAAAAAACGCTATAGGAAAGGTATAGGAGTATTAGAAGAAAATAGGTTAGGCAATATTAATAAGGAAGGATCGCCAAAGAACGAGTTACCTAAGGGGGACTTAGGAAGAGCGACTACTAAACTACTCGGAGTTGTTCCCTTTATAGGAAGAGAGTTAATTCTCTTATTACTAAGTTCCTATAGACCTTGTTTTATAAGTTTCCACTCCTTAAAATAGACCTTTTTATAAACTTTTTTAAGATAAATTAGTTAAGTAGACGTAGTAAGACGGGAGTTAAGGGCGCGCTGTTAAGCGGCAGTAGCCTCCTTTTTAGTATTATAAGAATGACGAAGTTCCGCTAGAGCTACTAAGAGCTTATTATTAAGCTTTATAGTAGCAGATTAAATATAAGACCCTATAACAAATTACTTAAGGAACTTAACGACTATTAAGAGTTATAGGACGCGTATACTTAGCGTTAAAGATAAAGTAAATATTACAGGACGAATAAATATTTACTTTAGTGCATTCCAAACAAGAGGAAGGTTGCTAAGAGGAAGGACTTACTAACGTAATATAGACTAACCCCTCTTTCGCATAACAAGAACATAGAGATGGTATTATCTCACCTAGCGATAATATAATAGCGATAGTACGAGACCAACGAGCTGTAGAAGAAGAAGAAGTTGCTTTAGGTATAATAAGCAACGATATTAACTAAATTAATTAGATGGATATTATACCTCTAGTAAACGACCTAGAGATACTAGGGATCTTTAAGGACGAAGATGGAGAGAAGGGAGATAGTATTACGGACGCTTTAAGTACAATGCTATAACTACTTGGGGAAGAGTTAGAGGAAGCTAGTTAGTTAATAAGAGTATAGTTTAGGATAGAACTGGTAAAACTATATAACGAGGAATAGTAGTACGAGTTATATAATATAATCTGTATAATCTATATAATCCGCGAGATCTATAATAAAGTAGATAGAGCATACGTATATTATATATAAGGAGGTTTCCTAAGAGTATAGTTGTGTATTTAAAGGACCATAATCCCTACTCTAGATAGTTCTTTCCTTATAGTAATTCTTAAAATACAATTAGAGTTAATCTATTAGGCAACCACTCCACTAATTATTATTACGTTGTTAACTTTAATTTATATCACCTATATACCTAGCCCAATAACGAGCCTATTGTAGTACTTGCTACAAGGTTCCGTTACATATAGCTTAGGGTTATCCCTTTCTTACCTCTATATTGCACTATTTCTATTTCTCTAGTATATATATAACTTCCTTAGCGTTATAAGGTCTTCGTTCTACTATCTTTTTATATATAATAATAGCTTAACCCTCTAGCAGTATACTTTAAGGGCTTTATTAACCTACCTATTAAGGTAGTTAACTATTTTATCTATATCTTTTATAGGGAATCCTATCTCTTTCTATTACTCTATATTTTCTTAAATTTTGTCCTAGTTTATATTTTTTAATAAGCAGCCCCTCCTAGCTCTCGTATATGCCTATATTAACCTAAAAGCTAGTATAAATAGCTCTATAGTCTAACCTATACTTATACTCTTAAATAGTATACTTTACTAGTTTACTTACTAGGCCTAGGGTTATAAGTATAAGGTTAATTATTAATATTCGCCCTACGTCGCTTTTAAATATAGGTACTCCTACTAGAAGTAGGCTTTAGAGTAACTAGTCCGCTATAAAGTTAATAATTAGCGCGCTTTCTTCCTACGTTAATATAGTACTAATATAACTTCCTCCCTATAGCGGATTATGCCGATTAAAATTACCTATAATTACCACCTTAGTATATAGGTCGCGCAATAGTTTACCCTAGATTAGTCTATTAATTATCTCTAGCCTACTAAAGAGCTCCTCTAAATTCTCCTCCTTAGTTCTCCTTAAGTATTTATCTAGAATATATACTAACACAATTATAAGTCTCCTTTAGCCAACGTACGCCACTACCGCTGTAATATCTGCTAAATCTACCTATAGCTATATAGCTACCAGCTCTCTAAATGCCTAGATATATAACCTAACTAGGGGGTACTACTACTTCCTACCTATTAGAACAAACCTTATTTACTAGGGGTTTAAGCTAGCTAGTACTACTTCCCTATCTAAAAGAAAGTAGTAAGGCTCTTAGCCTATAATAAAGTAGAAATTTACTAGCGTTTTATTATTATATAGCGCATACTGCGCTTCCCTACACTTTCTTAAGTTCGCCTAGATAATCCGGAGTTCTCTATTTATAGCGCTATTGTATAAAAATCCTATCCATCTCTTTCCTATATACTAGGTATTTATAGTATAAGGCTTAATAAGGACCCTAATAGTTTATGCAGTATAAATTAACCGTCTTATACTAGAGATAGCCTTCCTGCCTATATATTTCGCATATATTAGGTCGCGTATAGTCTTTAGCCCTATATTTAAACCTTTTATATTTATAGCATACTATAGGGGTACGTCGCTCCTTAAATAGTAATATAATAATTACGCCTCCCCTAAATAATACGTTATTTAACATAAGTAGCTTCTCTATATCCTCCTTTATTACTACTTTAATAATCACTAATACGTGCTAGCCGCGCGGCCTTAGTTACCTAAGCTATCTTATTATATATACCTCTACACCATTCTCTATCCTAAAGCGCTTTATAGCTAACTTACTTACTTTCCCGCTATTAGTATCTATTACTAAAGGTACTTTAACTTAGTCTGCCTTAACTATATACTACTTAGGTCTAATAAGCCTCGCCTTAGGGATATATAGTTTAAGCTATTAAGCAATTATCTACCTAAATATAGCTTCTTTATCTTTTTCCACCAAGAATTTAATAATACTTACGCTGTTACTTATTTGCTATACGCGGAAGTCCTTAAATATAGCTTCCGTAAGCCTATTAATATCCTTTATACCTTATATAATAGTTTATTTTACTACTTTAGTAATAGCTACCTTCTCTATTACCTCTAAACCTATACAGCTAACGTCTATTACTAGCTATTAGTTAGGTTCCTTAAAGTTCCTAGCGCTCGTTATTTATAGTAAAGTTATCTCTAACCCTACCATACCTCTATTTACCATACCTCTACTAGCCGCTATTAACGCCTATAATTATATTAGAGCTAAGAAAGTATTTAATTATACTTATAAGGACCGAATAGCCTTTTAGAGTTTAGCGTTTTACTTTTTAAGGCTTTACTATTCTAATTTAATGTCTACTAGGTTATTTCTAATGCTCTTAATAATGCTATTTTGGCTTATAATAATATTGCTCTACTATACTATAGTTTCTTTAAGGCTTTTAATAAGTTAATAAAATTCATCATAATTAATACCTCCTCCTTTACGTTTAGGTAAAGTAAAAACTCTTACTATAGGGAATAGAGGTAGTATATACTGCGTAGCTTATAGTCTAATTTATAGTGCGGTTATCTGCTATTTAAACTATACTAATTATTAAGAGCGTATCCTTAGCGACTACTAGGTCTCTAGCACCTTCGCACTTAGTTTCTTTATACGTCTTAGTAGAGCTACTAGCGGATCTAGAGGTAGTATTGCTAATATGCGTTTAGGGGTTAAAGCAGCCATTAGGGCTCCGGGGCTTTATTTAATAGGCTGTAGAGGCCGCCTTATAGCGGGAACTAGCTAAATAAAAGACTAAGATTTAATTAAAAGAATGTCCGAGATCGGATATCCTCCTCTTTTAAAAGTTTTCAGTCCCTTTACGCCTCCGTCTTAAATTACGTATATATATATATATATATATATTCTATTATAGCTATGCACTATTTAGGGTATAGGCCGTTATAGAGCGCTAACTAAATACTTCCTACTATTAATATACTTGCTCTAGTTTAGAAGCCAACTATAAGAACTATATATTTATTACCTAATACTAAGCTTAACTAAGGAAAAATAAAGGAAAGTAATGTGTTATTATTAAAGAAAGTCAGAGTTTAGAGGCGAGCCTAAGTAAGTAGTTTTCGACGCCTTGTGTCCGTAGGGCTATTCTAGCGTTATACGCTTCTTAATTAGCAATATACCAGTAGAGGTACGTATAAAAGAGGCTTATAGTATATTCGGTTAGATAATTAGAGAAGGAATTCTTAAGAGTTTTTACTTATTAACGTCGGCTTCTATACTCTTTATATTTTATACGCTTAGGTATAAGCGTCCGGTCTCCTTTATAAATTTAATTATAGCTTTGACTACGCTAATATCTAGCTTCTAGCGCTTAATTAGGCTGTTAATATTTCTGCCTCCTTCTTATCTACGTAAGTAGCCTCCTAATACATATAATAGATCCCTAAATCGATCTCCATATTACTCTTTTAGTTTAATCCTTTACTACGCCTACCTCCTATAAGAGAAGAGGAAGTGCTATATTAATTCTATAAGCCTATAGTTATATAACGCCGTCTCTAATGCATTAATTTTGTAGAGATATTCCTTTAGAAATAACTTGCCGGTCCGTAGCTATATAAGGATAGCAGCTTCTAAGCTAATTAGCTGCTAGTATAATCCTATAGCCTTTCTAAGGTAGAGTACTACGTTAATCTTCCTTATAAACTTACCTGTATTAGATCTTCCTAATAAAAGCGGTCCTATTATTATTATAGCTTTTTTTTAACGCTTGCGTTATAAGGTACTATAGAAGGCCGTCTCTCTATAGTAGCTCCTCGCTCTCTAGTCTTATTACTATTTTAGTAAGCTTATTAGCCTTCTTATTTCCTATAAATCCTAAATAGCCTAAAATCTAGTATAGCGTAATATTATTTAGCTAAAGCTTTTTTAAGATCTCTATAACTACTTCCTAGTAGGCTCTAGCCCTCTAGCTCTATACTAATAGTAACGCTAATTATAAGTTAGAGAATATTCTTATACTAGAAGTAGGTATTAGAAAACCTACTTAGTTAATAGCTATATATATAGGGCCCTATAGCTAGTTAGCTGCTTTGCTAATTACTAGAAGCTTTATAAGGTAAGCGTTAGCCTAATTAGAGCTTACTACCGTTTTTAAAAGCGTTGCTTTAGATAGCGTAGTATATACGCCAATTCTTGCCCTACTATTACGCACTAATATATTAACGTATATATTAACCTGCCCTAGCTTATAGTCTTTAATAATAGCCTAAGTATGCTCTTTATCCTTATATATTACTATATTAGGCTTAGCTACCTATAGCGGGTATATATACGGTTTAACCTTTAGCACCCTATTTACCTAGATATCCTCATATATCTCTACTATCCTTTAGAGCGGCGATTAGTGCTATCTATAGAGCCTTTGTCTTTAAATTATCTAATAAGGGTGTAATTTGCCTAGTTTATAGATTAACACCTAAAACGCAATAGCCTAGTTACGTAGCCTTTACTTAAGAGGGAGCAAGCCAGCTTTTACCTCCGCTATTAGCAGAGCGACGGTGCGGAACCCCCTAATAATAGCTTATACTATAATTCTTTACGCCTACTAAAGAAGCTATATTAACTTTTATATCGTAAGCAGGTACTATATTAGCGACGTATAGTCTACTACTAATAGGACTAAGCTCTTAGCTAGCTGCTTAACGCTTTTAAACTATAGTCCCTTTAGTCTACGTAACGCTAGCGCTACCTTAGTAGCCTTACCTACCTTATCTGCTAGGTATACCTTAAACTATAGCTCCTTATTAAGAATTACCCTAAGGATTTTAACTTTCTATATTAGGGGGATTCCTTTTCCTTTAAATTAGAGCGGCGTAGTAGTATCCCTACTCGCTTCTTTATATCTAGTAAGGTGAATAAATAATGTTTTCTTTGCTTTAAATTAAGCTCTACTAGTTCTCTTCTATTTTTTAAGCATTGGTATAATTTTACCCTAAATAATTTATGTATTTTCCTCCGCTATAGGGCCTATAACCTATACTAAGTAGTTATTAACAAAGGCCATAGAGCTGCTATTTCTAGGTGCGCTTTATATAAAATCCGCGTTAAAGAATAAAAAGAGTATTAGGGCTAATACTAATTCCTATAGAAGACCCGCCTATAGGAGCGCCTATACCTCTAATATGTATCCATTAACTAGGATATAGGCTTAATAGTTTATATAAAAGTTTTATACCTATTATATAATCGTCTAAGGTATCTATTACTACTATAATCTCCTAATTTCCGGCTTTATGGCCATATTATTATACGCACCCTTAATATTAAATAATACTAAAGATAGCGTTTTCTTTCCTCTCTATACTTTAAATACGTCCTTATAAAGATATAATAGCGCATATATTATTAACCTTTACTTCCTAGCTCTAACGTATATCTTAAATAGTAGGCTATATTCCTTCACTAGGTATACTATCCTCTCCGCTACTAGTAATTTAAGTACTTTTCCTAGTATTAGGAGGAGGGAGATCGGCCTATAGTTGTTTACTACCGTATAGTCCCCCTACTTTAGCTTCTATAGCGGTATAATCTTTACTACCTTTTATTTCTATAGTACTTTTCCTATCTTAAGTAATTTAGTAAAAAGAGTGGTAATTTTACCGCTTAGTATAGGCTATAGCTCTCGCCACACCTTAGCTAGTAGGCCGTCCCTTCTAAGAGCCTTATCTAGGCTAGCCCTAAACACAACTACCTTAACCTTATATTTGGCGATAGGCTTCTATAGTAATTAGTTATAGCTAGTTATAGCTTTCTCTTCTTATTTATATAGCGGCGGGACCAGAAAAAATGCCTAGAGTAGTTTTCTTGTAATATTATAGTTCTCTATAATAACCTCTCCCTATCCTTTAACCTTCTTAATTAGCGGTATTTTAGCGAACGCGGATATAGCCTATAGATTAAGGTATTTCGACGCTTTCTATATATTATTACTATTACTAAAGAATTCGTCCTAATAGAGCTTCCTATATCGCTAAATAGTCCTATAAAAGAGCTTCTTTACTCTTATTACAATATTACGTAGTTTAAAATTATCCCTTTCTTACCTCCGCATTGCACTATTCCTATTCCTTTAGTATATATATAACTTCCTTAGCGTTATAAGGTCTTCGTTCCACTATCTTTTTATATATAATAATGGCTTAGCCCGCTAGCAGTATGCTTTAAGGGCTTTATTAACCCACCTATTAAGGCAGTTAACTATTTCATCTATATCTTCTATAAGGAATCCTATCTCTTTCTATCGCTCTATATCTTCTTAAATCTTATCCTAGTTTACATTCTTAATAAGCAACCTCTTCTAGCTCTTTTATATATCTATATTAACCTAAAAGTTAGTATAAATGGCTCTATGGTTTAAACCGTACTTATACTCCTAAATAGCGTACTTTACTAGTTTACTTACTAAGCCTAGGGTTATAAGTATAAGGTTAATTATTAATATTCGCCCCACGTTGCTTTTAAATATAGGTACTTTTACTAAAAGTAGGCTCTGGAGTAACCAGTCCGCTATAAAGTTAATAATTAGTGCGCTTTCTTTCTGCGTTAATATAGTACTAATATAACTCCCTCCCTATAGCAGATTATGCCGATTAAAGTCGCCTATAATTACTACCTTAGTATATAGGTCGCGCAATAGTTTACCCTAAATTAAACTATTAATTATCTCCAGCCTACTAGAGAGCTCCTTTAGGTTCTCTTCCTTAGTTCTCCTTAAATATTTATCTGGAATATATACCAATATAATTATAAGTCTCCTTTAGCTAACATGCGCCACTACCGCCGTAATATCTGCTAAATCTACCTACAGCTATATAGCTGCTAGCTCTTTAGATGCCTAGATATATAACCTAACTAAAAAATACCGCTGCTACCTACCCCTTAGGACAAACCTTATCTACTAGGGATTTAAGCCAGCTAGCACTACTTCCCCATCTAAAAGAAAGTAATAAGGCTCCTAACCTAAAATAAAGTAAAAGTCTGCTAGCGCCTTATCGTTATATAGCGTATACTACGCTTCCCTATACTTTTTTATATTCGCCTAAAGGATCTAAAGTTCTTTATTTATAGCGCTATCGTATAAAAATCCTATCTATCTCTTTCCTATATACTAGGTATTTACGGTATAAGGCTTAATAGAGACCCTAATAGTTTATATAGTGTAGATTAACCGTCTTATACCGGAGATAGCCTTCCCGCCTATATATTTTGTATATATTAGGTTATGTATAGTCTCTAGCCCTATATCTAAACCTTTTATATTTATAACATGCTATAGGGGTATATCGCTCCTTAAATAGCGATATAATAATTGCCTCTTCCCTAAATAACACGTTGTCTGATATAAGTAGCTTCTCTATATCTTCCTTTATTACTACTTTAACAATTACTAACGCGTGCTAGCCGCGCGGCCTTAGTTATTCTAGCCATCTTATTATATATACCTCTACACTATTCTCTACCCTAAAGCGCTCTATAGCAGACTTACTTACTTTTCTGCTATTAATATTTATTGTTAAAGGTACTTTAACCCAGTCTGCCTTAATTGTATACTATTTAGGTCTAATAAGCCTCGCCCTAAGAATATATGGTTTAAGCCATTAAGTAATTATCTGCCTAAACGTAGCTTTTTTATCTTTTTCCACTAAGAATCTAATAATGCTCGCGCTATTGCTTATTCGCTATACGCGGAAGTCCTTAAGTATAGCTCCCATAAGCCCCTTAACATCCTTTATACCTTATATAATAGTTTACTTTACTACTTTAGTAATAGCAACCTTCTCTATTGCCGCTAAACCCGCTTAGCTAACGTCTATTACTAGCTATTAATTAGGTTCCTTAGAGTTCCTAGCGCTTATTATTTATAGCAAAGTTATCTCTAACCCTGCTATGCCTTCACTAGCCGCTACTAACGCCTATAATTATATTAGGGCTAGGGGAGTGTTTAGTTACGCTCGTAAAGACTAGATAGCCTTTTAGAGTTTAGTGTTTTACTTTTTAAGGCTTCGCTATTTTAATTTAATATCTACTAGGTTGTTTTTAATACTCTTAATAATACTATTCTGGCTTATAATAATATTGCTTTACTATACTATAGTTTCTTTAAGGCTTTTAATAAGTTAATAAATTTTATTACAGTTAATACCTCCTCCTTTACGTTTAGGTAAGGTAGAGACTCTTACTGTAGGGAATGGAGGCAGTATATGCTGCGTAGCTTGTAGTCTAGTTTGTGGTGCGGTTGTTTGCTGTTTAAACTGCGTTGATTTTTGAGCGGCTCGTGTCCTCAGCAACTGCTGGGCCTCTTGCACCTTCGCGCTCGGTTTCTTTGTACGTCCTCTTGGTGGAGCTGCTGGCGGTTCCAGAGGTGGTGTTGCTGATACGCGTTCAGGGGTTGAAGCAGCCATCGGGGCTCCGGGGCTTCGTTCGGTGGGCCGCAGGGGCCGCCTTGCAGCGGGAACTAGCTAAACGAAAGACCAGGATTCGATTAAAAGAATGTCCGAGATGAATATCCTCCTCTTTCAAAAGTTTTCGTCCGCAAATTCGACCACCGTCTCAAATCACAAGGGTCTGGTCGGTGCGGCTCGGCCACCCTCCCTGCTAGCGGGGGCGAGCTTAAAGTATTTTATGCTTTAATTACCTGCTGTAAATACCGCTAATTATGCTGCCTGTGCTGATGAGCCTTTCGCTCAAGTTCACAAGGCTGTGGCAGGAGCGGGTCGGCCGCCCTCCCTGCTAGCGGTGGCAAATTGCGACAATCATAAGGCAGCGTCACCTTTCAGCAATAGACATGGAGAGCAGAAGAGTAAGCAAGTCAAGTCTGGCGGGAGCGGCTCCGCCGTCGTCCCCGCTAGTACATTCGATGCGAATACAGCAGCGAGTATGAAAACTAAACAAAAGAGAAGAAGCATTAATAGAAGCTCTTGTACTAATATGCTGCATAAGAGACCTATAGTCGGGAGCACCTCACTCGTCCACCCAATCAGAAAAGTCTTCAGAAGAAGAAACACAACATATCCCGCAGAAATCCGGTCTCTCCCCTTCTGTAATAGATGCGACTAGAGAGGATGCAGTTGGACGCAAATGCTGCTCTGGCGAGAGCATCTCTTGGACCCAACCAAGCGCTCTATTGTCCGACAATTCCCCTATCCCCCCCAGCTCCGCAACAAATGCTGGCAAAGCAGCCATGTTCGTGCGAATAAAAGCTTGCTGTGATCCATGCTGCGTGAAAAATTTGTCCATGTCCTGAATAGTCTTGCGCTTGAGAACCACAATCATCTCCATGAAGACAACACCTAGACTCCAAACGTCAGACATTGTATTCCGAGGTGCATATTGAGCGACCTCGGGCGCGCAATACCTGGGGGTCATTCCGTTTACCATGCTTATGGTGGTGCTGCCGTTTGCATCTGTAAAGTTGAAAGATAAGCCAAAGTCTGTAAACAAGACTTTCCCACGGTATACGAGAATGTTGGCCGGCTTAATATCCTTGTGTCGAACTTTGTGAACATGCAAATACTCCAGTGCCGTGGCTAAGCAGCCGAAGAAGGTTCGCAGCTCGGGATGATTTGAAATGGTGGCACGCGTAAGGTAAGCGCCCAGGTCCATCTCAGCAACGGGAGACATGACTAAGGCCATATATCTCATGTCCGTATAGCTTCCAATAAGTTTTACGACGTGATGGTGCTTCAGGCGTTTTAGGATTTCAATCTCAGCGATGAACAGCTTCATATCTTCCGTCCTTCTTCCCCTAAAGGCTAAACCTCGAGGCACCTGCTTCCTCGCGTACTCCTTGAAGCTAATTAAGCTGAGCACTCTGTCAACCTGTCCAAATCCTCCCCTGCCGAGAATTCCTTTCGTCTCAAATAGAGGTGATTCGCCTTGCTTGTAATAGCAATGCTGCCCTTTTTCGCCCTTTTCCAGGTCCATGGACTTTGTCAGTACTAGGCTCTGAGCTCGGACGAATGAAGCTCGGACACTTGGAGGTAAACAACCCGGAAGACCGCGTTCGGTAACGGGGAAGCAGTAATCAGAAAAGCCAACGTCGATGAGATCATTAAGGAGGTTTAGATGATTAATAGTTCGAAGAACAACATATGTTCGTGGAACCTTGCTCCATCGCTGATTTGAGTGCTTTAGCAGCGTTGATATTTCGTTGACTTCAGAGTCAGTGTACGGTTCTCGGCTATCCTGCCCCTCTGAGAAAAAGCTGTTCAGTCGGCCAGCGGAGGCCTGCTGAATGTTGTCCTTTGTCGGTAAAAGTGAAGAGGAATTTGGCTGCAGTGTGTCTAACAAGCCTATCGTGGCAATCGTGTATTCATGGTCTTGTCCAAGCGTCCTCTCCTGTCCGCGCACTGCCTGTTGGAGCACCTCCTCAGCTTCACCGTACTTCTTTTGCTCGTAGAGTATAACTCTTAGCCAGTACTTGCTGTCAAGCGTGTGTTCATGGTCTTGTCTAAGCGTCCTCTCCTGTCCGCGCACTGCCTGTTGGAGCACCTCCTCAGCTTCACCGTACTTCTTCTGCTCGTAGAGCGTAACTCCTAGCCAGTACTTGCTGCGAAGCGTGTGTTCATGGTCTTGTCTAAGTGTTCTCTCCCATCCGCGCACTACCTGTTGGAGCATCTCCTCAGCTTCGCCGTACTTCTTCTGTCTGTAGAGTGTAACTCCTAGC
>Ga0307515_10017093_pt1 | contig 13244 bp, 6 predicted proteins | sample 17_EM_MG_FD_194513 | JGI IMG/M metagenome (GOLD analysis project Ga0307515, IMG submission 194513) | Populus trichocarpa ectomycorrhiza microbial communities from riparian zone in the Pacific Northwest, United States - 17_EM | ecosystem: Host-associated > Plants > Roots > Unclassified | place...
CAAAGGTTAGACACTAAGTTTTTGTTGGTCAAATTATCACCATTAAAGGTTTCAACCATTTGATTGAAGCATAAAGGTGTCTCAACATGCGTTCAACAATTTATTTCCTTTTTTTTCTTCTTCTAATTACTGTTATATGTAGGCAATTCTGGATCCTAAATAAATTTTAGAAGAGGTGCCATTGCATGTAAGTTTAGCAAATTTGAACTTAAAGCTTAAAGTACATAATGAAAGTGTTCCAAAAAAAAAATACGACAAAATGTGAATTATGTAATGCAACAAAACTATAAACATACTATATTGAAAGATTACGTAACAATCCCTTAAAATATAATAAGTACGTTCTTTAAAGTCAAATTAGTAAGCTAAATCTTTTAATTCCATTATTTTGATAAAATAAGAATTAATTAGATTTTCAGCAACTAATTCTACCAAACAATTAAGCTGTAGCAAAATAATAAAAATAAAAATAAAAATAAAAATCAATTGCAAAATTTAATTTGAACTTATTCTCTAATATGTAAGTCCATTTAGGTGAATTAATCATGTAATTAAACTAAGCTGTTTGAACATAATTTTAAAAAAGTATGTAAGAAACTCTTAAAATAACTCTTAAAACATATATAATAAGCTCATTTAGGACAAGAAAGCAAAATAACCAAAATGAAAACCTCATCAATAAGAATTCCACATATAGTTTATAATGTATATTAATGTTTGTGATTTGATGATTATCTAAAATCTTATGCTTATCATATAATTGGAAATAACAAAATCAAGACATTTTAAAGAATATATATATTTGTAACAAAATATGAATAATAGTATACATGGGTTTTGAGAGTAGGTAAATGATATAAATAGTGGAATAAATTTTGTTACATAGCAAATAAGATGAAACAGCTAACACAATAATAAAAGGTTAGTTGTCATATTGTCAAAGAATAATTTAAATTTAAAAGTTCAAGTACTATTTAGATAAAATTTTAAGATATAATCTATATTATTATTTAACACGCTCATTCAAGTGAAAATTTTCTGGGATTGAAACTTGTATATGATCATACTAACTTGTGCTTAGTTTTTACCAAATAAAATAAAGTGTTGAGATTTGAATTCATGACCACTTGGTGAACGAGATTGTCATACCGTGTCAAAGAACCTTCTAAACTCGAAAAACTTTAAAATTTTAGATTAAATTTTAAGATATAATTTATATTATTCTCTCACAATAATTTTTTTATATAAGACAAAACAGTTTGCAAAGTAAATTTTGTAGTAAAATCATTTTATTTGAACAAAAATTTGGTAATATTTGTAACGAACCCTTGAAATCTAATAATGATACTCTATTCACCGAATCATTTTAGTTCCATGAATCATAATAGGTAAGAATAAAATAACATCAAAAGGAAGAGACGTGTAAGAAACAAAAACTAATTTGCCAGCTTTTTCTTCTTTATCTTTTACAACGGTCTAGAATATGCGTTTTGATTTTCTGTTGGAATGGGTCAATGATATATATATATATATATCATTTATTTATTTATTTATTTTGTTTATAATATTGATCATGATTAGATAAGCATCTGTTAAGGCAATCAAAGACACGTTGGATGCAATTTACATGCAAGAAAAGATGCTCTTGCACATGATGGCACGTTGCAAGTCACCGCTTGACTTTGCTTTCTAAGTCAATGGGACCACCTACCTCTTAGACTACACTAGATTATTTATTGTGCTGTGCTTTGGTCAAATTATTATTTTTTAAATTAAAATTCAAATATTATTAACACGTTTTCAAGAAAGAAAAAAAATAGATTGTGTTGAGATTTATTTAATATGATTAAATTAACTTCACAAGTTTAAAGATAATTTGAACAACAAAAAAGAAAAAACATAGTTTGAATTTTAAGATGATATTAAAAAATAAAATATCGAGACGAAAATATATTGAATCGACATAGGTCAACCTAAATTAATATGTAAAATCTACAATTTAGGTTGAGAAAAACATTTTAAAGTCTAATTCTCAATCAATTTAGTATTAAAAAATAAAATTAAGAAAAATCAATGAAAAAAAAACAAAGAAAAAACTCAAGTTAATTAACCTTTTAAAACTAGATCATGAGACCATGATAACCCAATAGAAAACACATCAAAACAAATTATGAAGTTTAATTTTCAATCAATCCAACATTGAGAGATGAAATTGAAAAATAAAATCAATTAAAAAAGACAAAAAAAAAAAACTCGAGTCAACTCGATTTAACCCGTTAAATCCTTGACTCAGTTAATGAGACTGAAATAATCTTATAGAAAGTAAACTAAAATAAATTATGAAATTTAATTTTCAATTAACTCAAATGATGAAAGATGAAATTAAAAAAAATCAATTATAAAAAACTAATGTTAAAAAATAAAATTAAAAAAAAAATTATTTTGTTGCAATAACAATATATACTTTGTGAGGAAGGTAACAATGATTTCCCCTTTTGTTAATATTTTACATATTAGTATATGCATGCAAATCAAGTTTAAATAAATAAACATAATGAATTAACATATGATTTTTATGATTAAGCAATTACCAACCAATGAGCGTCATTAGCATATACTAAATATTAGCAAATACATGTTTCCCTTGCAAGAGAAACTAAGTTTTCTTCCCTTCTCTAATATTTTGAGAGTTTCTTGAGTAGTTTTAGATGTGTTTTTAGATGATGTCATTGGTGATGATATTTTTCTTTTTCATTTTTTTTTATGTTTTGTCCCTTTTGTTTTTACTACTAATTAAAATATGATGTTTTTGTGATGTTTTAGTCTACTTTATTTAATAATTTCCTTTTTTAAAAGTTTATATTTCTTGTTTTGATGGATTTTAAAAGAATTTCAAGTACAAAATCAGTCTTCATAGATTGTCGCAAAACTTTTAGATATGAATTATATATAAAACTTTAATTTCAAATTCTAAAACTTTTAGATATGAATTATATATAAAAATTTAATTTTAAAACATAAAAAAAATCATATTTAATGAAAAAAAAAAAACAGTATGTAACTCTATTCAATAGAAGGAATCAAGATAAAACGATTGGCTTGATATTGTCCAATGGAAACACTTCAAAAAAGAAAGACTTAATTAGTTCAAATTCTATGCAATTAGTCATGCAAGTAAAAAAAAAATATTGGAAATATCTCAGACTCGAATATTTATATTAATTAAAAAAAACATTATTAGTAAAATGAGAAAAAAATTATATGCATGGTTAACAAAGCATTAGGCCAAAGTCTCGAAAGAACAAGAAAAGACAGAAGATTGTCAGGAAGTTAACAAGCCGAGAATTGGTAAAAAGAAAGAAAAAATCAATATGAGAAGACTAAAAGAAAGTCATCCGTCTTTGTTAATGGCTTCTCAAACTCTCTTGCATCTCGCAATTCAAGTCGTTCGACTTTACGGCTTGACATTAGCAAGTCTTTTTTTAGCCTCAGTGACGTCCTGTTAGTTTTTTATTCATCAAAACAAAGCTATTCAAGCACTCGAAAGCGAGACATTTCACCGAACATTTTATGGCAGAAAACGCTATCATCTACAATGCTGACAAGCATCCTATCAATAATGGCGATTTGGCTAAAAACCAGGAAACACTGAACAATATATTTGCAATCTCAAGTTCGAGTCCTCTCTATATTAACAAGAAATATAATAGATATTGACAAGAATGCATAGCAAATTAAGTGTGGAGAGCCAAACTTACAATATCACCTGGGCAAATCTTCAACTGAACTAAAGCAGAAGCAACCTTGACACATCTGTCAAATGTATCTTTCCATGAAAACCTAACGTTACTGCCATACACAATGGAAACTTTATCTCCATAAACCGTAGCAGCTCTCTCTAGGAAACTTATTGGTGACAAGGGCACGTAGTTTGCAGGGCAGTGATAAATTCCCTCCATTTCTTACGTCTCTTGAGGGATGTTCTTCGAATAAGATGCAGGGGAATGCTTATAAATACAGAGGTGGAGCCTATGGCATCATAAGTCAGCCCATAACCTCTCTTTTTTTATATGGAAAAAATGCTTTCACTCGCAAATAATTAATGAGGCGATGACAGGTACAAAACACAGCATCAGCTTTGTGCTAACACCATTAACGCATTTAATAATTCCTCGTCCTCGGTGGATCATCCTCGCTGTATATTGGGACTTGAAGGGCCATGTTAATGCAGTAAGTGCTGATTCTTTGAATCGCTATTGAAACTCTTTCCCTACCTCCAATGTTGAATTCGTATTGAAGGGAGCACAGAATCTAGATGTTCTGAAACTGGTATTAAAACTGTTGTAACTTCTTTAAGAGAAACTAGAAGAATTGTGAACCATAAAATTTCCCAGAAACTAGACTTTCATAGATTTTAAGAATATACGGAATGTTATCTACTTCTTTATGAACACGTCCAATTTAATCCATCTCTCTTCGATGCAGGTTGATCCAGACCAAGTGATAAACATAAGAATTGTAGCGTTTTGAGTGACATTTTTAGTGCCACTAGACTCACTTGATTTTCCCGACTAGAAAGACAGTTATGCTCAAAACACTAAGGACTGCTCTGAAGAATTTATCCTTTTGCTACTATTCACTCAACCCCAATACAAATATAAAATAAACAAATTTAGGCCTAAAAACGAAAAATATAAAAAATAATGATTAAAAAACCTAAATAAAGTACAAAATATGTAAATATTTTGAGCTCATCATGCCCCTAACACATGCACACTCTAACCATCGACCTATATGCTCCCTATTTGTATTGTTTTCAAACATGACCAAGGCACAAGGAAGTTGACCTGCGAGATCGCCTTGGGTTTACACCCGCTGACCAACCTTAATCTTTTTAGAATTATTCAAGTAAGAGCATATATATCGGGACATGTATAAGATGATGAACTATGCTTGAACGGATGAAGCCATTGGAAACTCTTGTAGAGACTTGTAAAGATAATAATGTGTAAATCATTGATTTGACTTGGGTATAGTGGAAAAAGGCTAATCAAACCATGTTATTTTTTCCTAGGATAGTTAGAGCTTGGTGCAAGTTCTATCAAGTAAAATAATTGGTGTAATGCCCTCAACTTATTCTTAAAATTTAAATAGGTAGAATGAAATGACTACTTTTTAACTTGCATAATGAAATTGAAAGCTTTAAATAGATCATTTTTTATAAGCATAACCGACCAAAAAAAAAAAAGTCAATGTATCCCATCATACATTGTTCAAATAGATTCTAGTAATTGCATCTCCATTTGTATAAGAGAATCTTTTAAATTTTTCAATGAATAAATCAATATTATCACTCCAAATGGTTTCTGTATAATTTTGTTCATGGTATTATTTGTCTTCATATCTCTAAATAAAATCTTCATGTCTCCAACAAAATCTTCATCTCTCCAAACAAAATATCCAAATTAAATCTCCATGCTACAATAAAATCTTTATATCTCCAAATGAAAACTCTAAGTGAAATCTTCATATCTCCAATGAAATCTCCATATCTCTAAATAATGAGCTCTCTAAACATTCATCATGGTAATTTCTCCATTGATTCTTCATTGTTAGTGGCATAATTCTTACCATGATAGAACTTTGATGATCACTAATTATTTTATATGTTAGGCTCTATAACTTGATGAGAAAAAAATTCTTGAGTCTTTCAAATTGCATATAATTTTAAAGACTAGGGACAACCGATGGGCCATAAGAAAAAAAGGAATAACATTGCCATTTAGGCCAAGCTCAAATGGTAGGGAGGCTAGCCTAAAAGGAATGGGTGGGTAAGACAACCCCTCTATTTAGGTTTAGGCTCAAACAACACCAAATTAAACAACGAGGTTATCTTTTAATTCAGGACAACCTAACTTCTCACAAGCATGACCCAAATATCGTAAGTGAAATGAAAGAGAAGCATATAAAAAAATGGCATGGGTTTAAAATAAAGAGAGAGAGAGAAAAAGAAAACAAAACAAATGAAGAATGGGATGTTAGAGTCACACATAAACTGCGATTAGCACATGCATTACATTATTGGAAATATTTCACCAAAATGAATCCAACTAAACTAAGAAAGGCTACCATCAGAGCTAGGGGTGAGCCATGAGAGATACCTAAATATGACTAAGCATGACTTATATGTTGGCGTTTGTATGACACGTGCTAGCCATTTTCTTTCTTTTCTCCATTTCAGTCCCTAATTTCTATTAAAACTTTATAATTCAGTCTTTAGATTTTCTTGACCAACAATATGCAATGTACAAGGAAAAGGAAAGGGAAAAAAAGAAAATAAATAATATTTAATGCATGCTTCATGGTCATTCAACTCTTCAATTCTTGTGCTCTCAAACTTTCCAAGCACTTAACATAAATTATGGACAAGTCATCATGGTTGTTTAACTCTCTATTTCATGTGCTCTCTAGCCTAAGCACTCATTCCAAGTCACTACCTCAACCCAGCACCATATAAACTCTCAATGACACACACACACACACACACACATAATATATATATATGCATATTACTACCTCTAAGAAAGTTAGTATGGTACCGCACTTTATTATGCTTACAATACCTACCTTTGTCATCAATGGTTATCTTCTTCCAAACTATCTCATCAGAGGGCACCAACCTTTCTTATCAATAATTTTAAAGTGCCAAACTCTTTCACCGATGGCACAAAAAGAAACAACAATCAACAACTCTTTTTCAAATTACATGCAAGGAAAAGTAATTGTTCTCTATCATTATTCCACTTTTTATGAGGTAAAATCACGTGACCGATGTGCATAAATTGTTGAACAAGAAACTTTTGTAAGTTTAGATCTAAGGAAAAATAAAAACAATAATTAAAGTTTTTCTATTTTTCTTACTCTTATAGATCTGAATATTCAAGGTGGCTTTAAACAACCTTACAATTCTACTAAGCTAAGACTTCTATCTTTATCCAACCAAGAAGAAAAATAATCAACTAACTATCTCCTAATACTAAAACTATAATAGATCATTAATCTTTAAGATTGCAGAATTCTAACAATATTAGAACTCTTGCAAAATATAAATTCCAATGAACGTAAACCCTAGTTTATGTTGAATTCTAACATAAATACCTCAGGTCACCGGATAAACAAACAAGTTCATTTAAAAAGAACAACCACAAATTCATACAAGAACAAATCTACACTCTCCTACATTATTGACTCTCCTTCACTTTTATATGCATTATTTCTTCTTTTACATTTATTGACTTAAGAATTAGAGAATCCTTTATTTCGATAAAAGACTTATTTTTAAGAGAGCGTAGAGTGGCCAAGTATGGTCACTCTATCAACTCATCAATCAGGCCAAGTCTAGTCAAATGTAAGTTCCAAGTCAATGTGATTTCTCTTCTGATTTAATATTAATGACCAAAGTCACGAAATGGAAGCTGACTTTAACTATTGACTTTCTTAGCAACTACAACTATGGCCTGGCTAGTCAAGCCATTGGGGTGGATCTTATAAACAATCCAAAGTTCATATCAACTAACCTAGTTATATCATTCAAGATAGCTATATGGTTGTTGATGACCCCGAAAGGAAACAAGCCATAATGTTATTATTGGAAAATGGAGGCCATCTCATGCAGACAGGGCAGCCAACAGGGTCCTAGGTTATGGTGTGATTGTAAATATAATGTGTGTTTGGTATTGTGACAGCTTTTTGTGATTGTAGTTTGAAAAAAAATAGGTTTTAAAAAATCAATTTTAGTTATTATTAGTTGGGTTAAAATATGTGTTTGGTTAAAACTACAATTGAAATTATTGTTGAATAAAAAGCAATTAAAAGGTGTTTGGTTAAAATTGTTGTTGAAAGTGTTGTTAATAATAAAATGACTAAAAAAGACATGCAGTAATTTCATAGTTTTGAATTACATTATTGTGCACTAGATTATTAATACATCATAAATACAACAATGTGATATTAAGGTCTTATTTTTATTGTTTCATTAAACTAGTTGCAATCTCATCATGAATACAATCCGTTCGAGAAGGCCTCTATTATTTGTGGCTTTGCGAGCATGTAATCACATCGGTTAAAAAATCTTAGCTTCTCTAGAGCTAATATTCGGGTCATTAGAGACTTGAAAGTTGTTGTGTTAGTCTAAAATAAAAGAAATGAATAATGTTGATATGCTCAGGGTATTGAAAGTTTATTGGTTACCGAAAAGAAAATCCAAAAGTTACTTAGAATTTTGAAAGAGAAAAAATACTATCCAAAAATTTATATTCAAAAAGCCTGTTTAACTATGAAACTTGACAAATATATGCATCCATGTATGATGGCATGTTTTCCTAGCCATACTTCATACTACTTCCTTTCTAGCGTCTATTAATTTCTTTTTAATAACCTTTTATTTTTTGTTTTCAACAAAACATGAAACAAGGGATCCTAAAATAGAGTAACCCCGAAAAACAATCACATCCTCTAAAGTAATAGTAGTTTCTCCCCATTAAAAAAAAAACATATTGGTGTTAGATCAACATTTTTTTGATAAAAAATAATTAGATTAAACCAATAATAGCATTGAAGGATTGAACTTTAAAAAAAAATCAACCAAGCAGAGTTCAATAAAGTAAAATGCTAAACACTCACTTCAGAATCTAAGATCATCTACTGCTGACAATCCATTATCCAACCCTATTATTATTGAACAACTTGGAAAATAATCATCAACTGACACAAGAACAAAAAACAAATTAGATTAATAATTAATGGGTTGCCAACAGAAAAAGTGAACAAGGAATAGGAACAAAATCAATAAGGTAAAAGTCAAACCACCATTCAAGTGCCTAGTTTCATCAACTCCAGGTCACAAAACAAATTAAGTAAGGAAGAAAAGAACTTACAATGGAAGAACATCAATCAGGTAAGAAAAGATTTGACTTTTATCTCTCTTGTTATGTTTCTTATTTCTCTTCTTATGATATGAGAAGAACTAAAGGGTGTTTGAGCAAAAACTTTAGCAAAAAGATAGTGAAAGACACACAATAAGGAAAAAGATAGAAAAAGAATTTCCTTACATTAAAAGGCATTTAAATAGTCAAAGTGAAATGGTGGTGGTAGCTCTTATTGGACATCTGGAGGATATCCGAGGGGATATGAGAACCCTTTCCAACTGCATCACCACCTCAAGGCTCGTCTCACCAAGACTAGACCTTTCGCTAACAAAGACCTCTATGACTTACCTCTCCTTCTCATTTAAGGTAGGAAAGGTGAAAGGGGCGAGATCAATAGCAAGGAAGAAAAAAGCATCCTTAACCCCAAAGGGAGAACTCCGTAGTTATGGCCCTAGTGATCATAGGAGAGAATAAAGATAGAGGAACAAACACCTCCACTACCAATGACTCAACATATGCCCCTTAGAGTGGAGACCTTTTTTCTCTTAAAAAGAGCAACAACACCCACAATCACTTAATTTGAGGGAGTAAAGTCAGTGTAACTCCCGGCCTGGAGGGTACAACTCCCTTCAGCCTTTGTCTCGGTGAGAATACGAGTCCCCACCATCATTTCTTTAGAATTTGGGCCCTTGTAAGCGAGGAGCTCATCCACAAGAATCAGATCATGCTCTATTCTTTCTTCAGTAAGGGAGGATGTTTTCCAATGATCTAGCAGAAGACTCCTCCTCCCTTGGTTGACAAACCTATCTAGCAAAAGACTCTTTTCCAATGAGATAGTGTTTAAAAAGGACAAACAAATTGATTTTGGCTTCAATACTTACATATTTGACTTGGTTGGTAAATCAAATATTATTTTTATACTATTATTTTTCAATTCAAATTTATAAAATGATAGTTTAAAAAATAATTCATGTAAACATATTTGTTTGAATATAAATAGTTTATTTGAAATCTGTTAAAAAGGAAAAATTGATTATGGCTTGGAACATAATTGATAGTATGTACAAGAGATTGAAGGGGTGTTTTCAACTAGATAGTTTTCAAAAATTTTGAATTTTTTTGCTTCAAATTAATTTTTTTTAATATTTTTAAATTATTTTGATGTGCTGATATCAAAAATAAATTTTAAAAAATAAAAAATTATTATTTTAATATATTTTAAAATAAAAAATATTTTAAAAAACAATCACTATAATTATTCTAAACATCTCCTAAAAGGATCAATCCAAATTAGATACAAGCTACCTGTATTTTTAAAATTATTTTTCCCTGATCATTTCAATCATAAACGCCAACCAACATCAAACTTAGTCTTAACGGTTGAGATCTTTGGGAAAATCCCACCAAGTTACAAATGGGATAACCCAAGAATTACATGGAAAAATACTAGTATTTAGCAAAATATCAGGGGATATCTAGCTTAGGGCTCCTTAGTTAGGCCAAAGTGAATCCATGGTCCAATCCAGGACTAACTTTGGTGACAGGAGCTCGGAGAAGTGCTCTTTGATGGGTCCAACTCCCATTATTTGGGATGGGTAACCAATTTTGTTGTCTTCTTCTTCTTCTATTACTGTCACTCCCTCTACTTTGTGAACAACATTATTTTGTTCTAACAAGAACTTGTTGAAGCTCTTTTGGTGGTCATAAAAAGAGAAATTCTCTTGCATTGGAGGAGATAAAGATGTGACGTTAGGTGCTCTAACAATTTCTTCTATGGCTGCCCTTTGCTCCAAGACCTTCAATGATGTTGCCTTTCTATATACTTTGCAAAGCACAATCTCCTGCATCACGTAAATTCAACAACCATATCAGTAATAAAAAATTTCCCATTTACATCTTCGTGTATGCGAGCATTCTCAAGCAATTAAGGCGCCATTTGAACCCGAATTCTTTTGCATGCTATTTATATTTGCAAGGTTTGATGTTTCACTTTACTTTTACGATCTGATCTCATCTGTTTGTTTGTTAAAAAATAATTCTTCTTAATTTAAAAAGTAGTTTTTATAAAAAATAAATTCTTTAAAAGTGAATTATTCTTTGATACGTGGTAGTGTCATAGAAAATGAGTTAGAAAACACTTTCTAGTATTTGATTATATCATGAAAAATTGAAATTGAAAAAAAATTCTACTTTTAGAAATTATTTCAAATAAAATAAATAACAATTAAAATAATGGAGACCAAATCTGCAAATAAAAATTGAAAGATGATGAAATTAAAAAAATATAATTTCATAAATTATTTCAAATAAAATAAATAGCAATCGAAAGAATTGAAACCAAGTATGATAGATAAAAATAATTTCAATTAAGAAAATAATAAGAGAAAAAAATATTAGGTTTGATAGAAATTAAATTTTAAGGGATGAAATTAAAAAAAAATTCAAAACAAAATATATAGCAATCAAAAGATTAAGGACCAAATCTAATATAATCAACAAATAACAAGATATTTTTGAATTTTTTATAATTTTTAAAAAGTGTTTTTTTGCTTAAATTAAAAGAAAAACACTTTTATGGAAATCAATGCAAGTTTTCCTTCAACTAAAAAGTGTTTTTTATTAATCAATTTTTTTAATAATAAATAAACATATAAAAGTTTGGAAAGTGATATTTAGAAAACTATTTTTCACCACCTATTCATACCCTAAAGATTGAACCCTTGCTTGAACCCTTGCTTTCCGAAACAAGATTGAACCCTTGCTTTCCGAAATTATTAGTCTTTTTCTTTTTATCAAACACAAGGAAAAGAAATGGAAGATTACCTCGACTTTCCACCACCTATTCATACCCTAAAGATTAATCATTAAGTGAAAGTTCTTAACAATACCTTCGATAAATAGCAGTTGCTAGGCAATCTGTACTCATTCATGACCCAATCCGTTTTGCTCCCTCGTGGAGCTCTTCCTCTGTAGAAAACCATAGTTTTTCTATGACCCAACAACCTTTTCGGATCCATCAAGCATCGGATGGGCCTGTCCGAACCAGTTGCCTTCCAGTAACCTTTCTCGGTTGTCCTCCTGGGTCTCCCAAGAACGCTCTCCCTGTGCACAAGGAAATACCACTCCCTCTCCCCTATCTTCGATAATCCTGTATTAATCAAACGAAGCCCAGGTCAGCAATATTTTTTATGCATGCTCAAAGTAGAGCAGTGCACATTTTGGCTTAAGAAATATGTATCTACACTTGAACGCATGCACGAGACAATCCTGTACATGAAATCTGAACATGAAATCGTCCATGAACAACTCCACAGCATCCCTCAAGATAAATTAACAGCTGAGAGATTGAAGGAAACACGTTCTAGCGGATATAGCAAGCTCCCAGAAAAAAAAATAAAGAACTGGAGAGGCAAATGATTGATAATATGACAGTAGCAGTACCTGGCAAGTCCCAAGGTTCGTGATTGTATATGTTGAGGAAACCAATGATATCAGCTGTGTCTTGACCTAAGACAGTCTTTGTAAGGTAGAAATCTAAGAGTTCTTCTTCTGTTGGGTGGAATCGAAAACCTGGGAGCCCATCAAACTCCATTTTTTTTTGGGGTGATATTACTACGGTGATAAAATAGTTGAGTGACTTCTAGAGCTGGTCAAGAGTACACAAAAGCTAGAGAGTATAGCTCAATCAATTTATCTATCGCAGGTTCCCTATTTATATATGCATGAAAAATGTTTGTTGGAACTTGGAGATAGAAAATTGAAGTAGAGATCCTATGAAAAATGGCGGGTCTCACACGGTGTGTTAAAGACATTAGACAAGAAAAGGACCATTTTCATTGCTCGACCAAGACTTGACTTCGAATGTCCAATAATTGAAAGAAAAATGATAAACACCTCGACTAGCCTTCGTTTCCTACCACTTTTCTTGGATCGCTGGCTCCATGCTTCATTGCAACTTCCTTTTGAGATTGTGTTTTGGAGTGTAGTAATGGTGATTGTTTTTAAAAGTAATTGTTTTAAAAAATATATTAAAATAATATTTTTTTTATTTTTAAAAATTATTTTTAATATTAATATATTATATCCGAAAACATAAAAAAATTAAATTTAAATTAAAAAAATTAAATTTTATAAAACACTGTTTGGAACATAATTTAAAAAAAAACCTAAAACAACCTTAATTTTCTAAAATTTTTAAATTTGTGGCAATTTCAAGAGTTAACTACTTCCATACACGAAGTAATAATAATATCCTATCTCGTCTTATATTTAATAATTCATCAATTCCTTTTACTTTTTTTTATTTTTTTTACATTT
>Ga0307515_10017094_pt1 | contig 13244 bp, 14 predicted proteins | sample 17_EM_MG_FD_194513 | JGI IMG/M metagenome (GOLD analysis project Ga0307515, IMG submission 194513) | Populus trichocarpa ectomycorrhiza microbial communities from riparian zone in the Pacific Northwest, United States - 17_EM | ecosystem: Host-associated > Plants > Roots > Unclassified | place...
ATGGTGGCTGTATGAGGATATGCATCAGGACCAGGGTGATGCGTCTCATGTCAGATAGAGCATACGCGTACGCATATGGGAGATTGTACATATACGGGCCTTTGGCCCTCGAGATAGAGAGAATCAAGTCAATCAACAAGTCTAAGAAGCATCCAAAAGTATCATTACTCGCTGCATAGAGTATCACTCACATCAGAGTGAAATTTACACCCTATCCTTAGTGGCAAAGCTCCAGTGGCATTACCACTACAGCCAGATCCATGCCCCCACAATTGATGTTGTGGGATCATGGTGTGAATTAAACAAATGTAAACTACACTTACACTACATCTATTTACACCATATCTCACACCGCGGTAGTTCACTTTACACTACGCCCCACCAGAAATTTGTACTCTAGGGCGTCGTCTCCAGTGTAACGGACTATCTGCTACTGTAATCTCGTCGTGCGGAGTCGATAATAGGGATGGTGATGGAATTCGAGCGATAAGGGTCTAGGCATCGATGACGAGTGCTCAGCCGCATGCATGCAGAACACCACTCCTGCACTAATCAGAATAAACACTCATTCACTCAGGCTGCATCGAATCCCGACACGTCGTGCCGGAGTGGTTACAGGGGTTCAAGCGATCAGGCTCAAGGCATCGATGGCGAGTGCTCAGCCGCATGCATGCAGAATCCACTCCTGCACCAATGAGAATAAACACTCATTCACTCAGGTTGCATCAAATCCCAACCACAATACAGGGTTTGAGGATTTACGATAATTTCTTCACCTTTGGCTCGCGCTGAATCCTTAGGCACGAGGTCATGGAATACAGTAAGTCACCTGAATCCCTAGGTTATATTCGTAAACCACTCGAAGACTATCCTAAAAAACGCTATTTAGTATGGCTCATGATTACGCACTTGTATTCGGTTTACGGTAGTGAAATTTGAACAAATTCGAAGATCTTTCCCCGCAGGATTAGGGAATCAACCTTGCAAGTGAGTTATGTCATGGCGTTGTAGGGATTTTTGGAAGGAATAAGGTTTCCGGCATTGCCGGGTGCTACAGATGAAAGAGCCCGAACTCAAACTATCGAAGTTTACTTAACAAATAGAACTCATTGTGTCTCATAACGTACATATTGTAGCACAACACTCGTTCCGTGCCCCATATTGCCTCTGCATTACAATCAGGTTTGGGTTGGTGATAAAGATGAGGTCACTTCAATGCGGAAGGTTATCCTACGTAGATGGAGAATGGGAGAATGTAAGTATTCTAATAATGATCGCATTCGCTATGAGACCTTCCAGCCTGTACTTCTAACGTAAGCCACCCCGATGAACATGGCTGCTCATGGAGTTGAAATAAAGTTACCGGCGCACGGCATTACGCCAGTCAGTGACAGAGTCGGAGAGCATCGAGATACAGAGAGAAGTAGTTGCACATGAGATAGCGTGAGAAGTACCGCGTGCGTAGGAGTATGGAGAAAAATGACATAAAACTATTTACTATCCCATTGGCTGAGGGTATGCGGAGCATATTAATCAGGAAGCAGATGCCCGTATCAAAGCGTTAAATCGCAGTTACTGAGGGAGAGATAAACGTGTGCGCGGTAGATAGGATTATACGACAGGCTACGTCAGTGCTTCCGCACGAAATGGGCAATTCGCGTCAAAGTAAATGGGCACACGTACTTTAGGGTATGTTATCAACACCGTAGAGGTTTCGCGGCTTGAATTTTTTGAGTTGTGTGATACAGATAAAGTCATTGTCATTGCGAACACGAGATAACAACGGGTCTAAGTACAAAGATTTGATTGGATATGAAACAAAGTTGCAGCGCCCCAGCGGCTGAAAAAGGAAAGTGTGACATCATTACCCCACATTATCATTAGCCTGTTTTCTGGCCTTTGATATTACTTGCTGCAGCTACGTGAGGGCTAAAGGGGTTCAAACTTAAAAAAAAAAAACCATTGTGCCGGATGCACTACCGAGACCTGCATGCCACCAAAAGTAAGCAACTTCACCCTCCAATCGATTTCTGTCACACACACACTAGTCAGTACTTTTGAATTTTGTGATAGCACCCACTCGTTCCTAGTGGGGCGAATTCTTTCGGCCGACTGCAAACTTACGAGCACACGACTAGCCATACTGGGAATAAGAACATGTGGCTTGGTCACATGCTGTTTCTGTGGGGAGGGTATCTATCACAAGCCCCAATGGTTCCTGGGCACGAGAAAAGAGCCAACTAAAAATTACTACGTACCTTTCATCTACTCTGATTTCAGCCGCTTTTTTATCGGCCTCAGCAGCCCGTAAATTTTCGTCCACAGCCGCCCCAGCGGCGACTAGGCGAATATGATTCTTACGCATTCGCCGGAAAGCCAACGTCGAAGCCGACTTACGATGCTCGATGCGACTATGGCGGCCTAATAAACGCATAGTCGGTGGTAATGCTAACGGCTCTGTAGGCGCCAAGGGTATTGCGGACGTAGGTGCAAGCTCTAGAATCGCCGGGGATAACACCACTTGCTGTATCGCGGAAGTAGGCACTAGCTCATGTAGTTTATCCACGAACCAAGAAAGTCCCTGAAGTATCTTCTCCGACTTCCTCTTTCCCGAGAGCGCCCATTTCATTTTTCCGAGCGCAGACGCTTCCTTTTGAAACGTTCTAGCTCTAGTCCGGGGGTACTTGAACGCCGACACCGTCAATCCGGCAGTACTGAGTGCTAGCACATTTCGTCCGGGCAAGAATGTGATGAACCCCCTCTTCCTCGCGGTGTTTCGCTTCAGTACACCCTCGGCATCTTCAAAATAACGCACCGCCCAAGCAAGCAGCTCTGTCACTGCATTTCGTACTTCCAGATCTTGTAGTATTTCGTGCTGTTGAATTCTCGAATCGTGCTGTTGGAAGGATACTCCATCTCGTGCGAGTCCCACCGCTTGACCCCAGCGGGATAATCGTAAACGCTCCGTTGCGACTTTGGTAACGAAGAGCTGATAGTCATCGCCGTAAGATTTGGCCGCCGAGATGCGGTCGATAACCTCCACGACAGTGGAAAATAAGCCGGCTATGCCGAGAGTGAGGCCAGCGGGATCGATCATGAGTTAACGCTGTATGGAAGTTAGCGAGTTGCCATTCGGATCTTACCAGTGAAGTACTCGCTTGCTTTGTTGGGTCATGTATGTAGTCTGCTGAATCTGCGTCGCTTTACTCCCTCGAACTTCCGCTCTTTCTGATGCGTTTTGTACTCTCCTAATAGAGTTCCCCGAGCGATATCGATGAGAAGTAACTATCGGAATCACCCAAACACCACTGCGAGAGACTCTCTGTTATCGTAAACTCGTCGAGCAGGGTCGTTAGTAGGGATGGCGATGGAGTTTGAACGACAAGGCTCTAGGCATCCATCGGTGGCGAGTGCTTAACCGCATCCTACTCATATACCAATGAGAATAACTACTCATTCACTCAGGTTGTACCACATCTTGACGAGGGTATAGAAATTTACGATGAGTTCCTCGCTTTCGGCTGCCGCTGAATTCTTTGGCATAAGGATATTGGAATGCATTCAAAAACAGATGGAGGCGGTATTAAGTCACGTGAATCCTCTCTTGGGATACCATCATGAGCCTCCCGAAGACCTCTAAGAAAACGCTATGCGATATGCCTCATATGACAGTGTACATGCGTTTGCCTTGCGATAGAGAAATGCAGAGAACAGGAAGACATTTCACCTCAGGGTTAGGAAGTCGACTTTCTAGTGTGCGTCAAAGGCCAGCCGATTGGAAAGGTGGGTTAGGTATGTTGATATTTTGATGTGTCATGGCATTTGAGGAAATTCTGGGAGTGAAGGGTTTTCCGGCATTGCCGGGTGTTGGAGAATGGAGCCCTTGCATTTTATGTAGCGCCATTTTGTTCTAGCGATGAACGCCGTACGTCCATGTCGTGATTATCGGGGCGGTACCATGGACAGAGCTTGGTGCCAACAAAGCCCATACTCAAGCCAACGAAGTTTACCGAAACAAATCAGAAAATGTTCAATCCTCACGACTCCAAGCTTAATCTTACCGTAATTCACAAGGTATCCTGGTACAACTCTCTAGTTCCGTGATCCATATTGTCTACATGCTGTTACGAATGTAAAGCGGATGAAGTCTATTCTACTATCTAAGGAGAAGCTCTGTCATTATATACATGAGAGCCTGGAACACTATGGAAGTCCATGGAAGCTCACGATTGCAAATACCAGTGGCGGTGGCGGTGGCGAGTGAAAACTCGTGGATGAGTCTACGACTATGAGTCCGTAGCCTGTGAGTCAATTCGGTGATCTCAGTGCAGGCGACTTCCTTACAGATCATATAGTAATACATGCGTTGCGCCCAAGCTCGAGTGATTAGTGGTACAAATGAAATCACTTCATAGCGGGAGGCTATGCGACTATAATAATCTTAAGGTTGTATAGTAAATACGTACTTGGGTCCGGCAATAAAGATGGGCCGCTCCTGTTCTGGTAGCTACCACATAGATCTGGTAATAATTAAGGGCACCCCGCCTAATTGTGGCCTCTTACCCCGGCCCTTGATCTCACCTGATTTTATACTAACCGAAATTATGAGTCTGATCCAAATTGAGATCATGAAAAAAGTGAGGTAAGAGGGCCCGGAGACATCACTCCACCAAAAATTCAAATTACCTCCAGAGAGCTGAGCATTTGGGGGGTATTTGTTTACAGCTACCTGAGCTAGTGTTAGCAACGGTTCCGGGTTGGAACCGAACCGAAGGCCCCGGTCCGGGTCAGGAACCGCCAAGCAACCCGAACCGCTTTGGCTTGGCGGGTTTGTTACCCGGACCGGACATAAACCCGCGGTTTTTTGGCCGGGTTGAACCCGGACCGCGGTTCCATTTCACGGTTCCCGCCACTTTGGCTCCAATTAAGTATCTGAGTTCTCTTCGTATCATGACATGATGAATACGTAGATTGTGCAGTTTTGCGAGCTCTTTCACCTCCAGTATTCAGATTTGTGATCTGATTGATATTTGTTGAGTGGCTGTGAAATAAGTGCAATTTTTAAGCGAAATTTGCGGGTTTTTGATAGCAACTCAATGAATATTGGTCCGATCGCAAATCTGAATGCAGGAGGTGGAAGAGCGGCAAAAACTGCACAATGTACATACTCATCATGTCGCGATACGATCAGAACTCAAATACTTAATTAGAGGGAAAATGCCGGGCTTGCCATGGCCGGGTTTTCCGGTGGAAACCGGCCCAAAAGCAACGGTCCCGGTTTTTCGTGTGGTAAGACCCGTTGCAACAGTTCGGTTCCGGTTCCAACCCTAACCCGGAACCGTTCTAGCGGTTTGGAACCGTTGCTAACACTAACCTGAGCCAATGCCGAGTTTTTTTAAAAAGATCCACCATGGTTGCACTCACTGCAGCCTTAAACCAAACCTGATCTGGATCGTAGCTAGCTTGACCAGTCACTCTCTTCAACTTTGCATCTGTAGTTTTGTCCAACTTGCATTGAGCCCTATACAAACTCATTATCCCTCATTCTAAACTCTTCTTTCCCTGCCAATCTGGTACAAAACAATGGTATTGAGATTTCACCAGATTGATAAGATCTTGACCCAGTTGACCTATGAACCTTTGTGTGGAGCGATGTCTCCAGGATCTCTGACACCTCTACCCCTGTCACACTATTCACTTTTTATCACTTGTACTTCCATCTTAGTGAATATACACATTGAAAGTGGCCTCGTACCCTGGCCCTTGATCTCACATGATTTTACACTAACTGAAATGGTGAGTCTGATCTAAATTGAGACTATGAAAAAATGTAAGGTGAAAGGGCTTGGAGACATCAGTCCACTAAAAATTCAAATTACCTCCAGAGAGCTGAGCTTTTGGTGGGTATTAGTTTACACCTACCTGAGTCAATGCCGAGCATTTTTTAAAGAATTCCACCATATTTGCACTTACTGAAGCCATAACCCAAAGCTGATCCAGGCTTGATCTGAGCTTGATCCAGATTGTTTCTAGCTTGACCTGGTCACTCTTGATCACTTTACACTACAAATTTGGTCTGACTCGCTTAGTGCCCCATGTGAAGTTTGATTCTGTTCCCTTAAACTCTTCTTTCCGTGCAAACCCAACTCAAACCCGTGGTGTTGAAATTATAACTGGGTTGACCTGGGAACTCAGTGTGGAGCGACGTCCCCAGGCTCTCACAACTTCTTTCCAAACATTGACTAGTGTAAAGTCCTGGCAAAACCGAAACAGCAAATCAAGTGCAAAACGACGACAGCAACAAAAATGTGCACAGCAGCTATTGATTTTTAACGTCAAATTGACCCCTGAATGAGACCGTCACCACCACAGCACCGCTGGAGGAAGGTGGGCACGGCAGCACAGGAGAGCGCACAAGAAACCACGCAATTGCGTGGATTCGCTCAAAAAATCTTGGCAGGAAAAGACGATCACACAATGGCAAATAAGTCACCGGCCTCAGCAGTAATTGGCGAACGGACACTGGCAAATGACTGTTAGCAGCGAGACAACGCTGAGATGACTTCCCCAGCACCTCTGGATCACCGGAGGAGGTTGGCCACTTCGAAAGGAAATCGAGAACGCGCCTGGGATACGACCACCAATCAAGCAACCCTGGTGACCCCGGCAGGAGAAAGCCCCACTGGGGTAGTTGAGGCGATCGGGAGGCCAAATCAGTCAAGAGACACGGACATGCAGGGAGCAGGATGAACAGGAATAGGAATTGGAGTGGTGAATGGCGTGGCGGGCATCATGTCGATGGCATGTGCCACCCCTATGACCGCCATTGCAGCCGAGGAGCTGGAGCCCAATGACAATGGGAAAAGGCCGAGGACCAGTAGTCCAGAGGCATCGAGGGCCCCCAGTGACTGGAGGAGCCATATGGAGAGGACGATGCGACAGCAGCCACAGGAGGTAACGCAGTGGCACCGAACTGCTAGATCCGTAACACAATTGCTGGAAGCCCAACAAGCCAGCTGGGAGGCACAGTGGCTAGGAATGATGATGTGGATGCAGGAGAGAGAGCAGAAGTGAAACCCCCGCCACAAGGACGACAAGCTGTGGCAGGCAGGTATTATAACCATGATTGCAAAGGTCATGAAAGGAGTAGCACCAGACCAGGAATCAAGAGAGAAAGGAAGAGACAAGACTGCACAGATGGATGGTGGGAGACCAGAGGCCACCCAACATGCAGATACAACAGAGGAAGGAGAACAAGAGAAGCGCCAACGGCTGCAGCAGCAACCAAAGCCCAAACAGCGGCTCAAACTGAAGCCAAAACTGCAGCATGAACCCAAACCAAAGTCAGCACCAACACCAGCAAGAAGGTGGAAGACTGTCCCACCCCAGGCCCAGAGTCAGAACCTGGGCCCAACCCCGACTTCCGGATCAAGTATGGGAGATCGACGGCTCGTCATAAGAAAGAACGAGCGCATCCCACGACTCAATAGGATGGATGAGGAAATTGTGTCGGCAGTAACCAGAGCACTGTTCCAGCAGTAGGCGGTGGCACATGTCTGGATCATGAACGCGAGACGGAATGCCAGGGGCACAATACCTGCAATCACCCATAAAAACATAACTGCAGAAATGGGTCTCTTGTACCGAGATATCATTATCAAGGGAGCCAGATCAGTCGACAAAGACATTATCGATGTGGAGGAAAAGCAGTCATGGGAGAGACCGAAAATCCACATCATCCCACTAGCGAGGTACATGGGCAAGGGCACCGAAGGGTTACAGATGATGAGTGAGGAGATCAAGGTTCAAAACCAAGCAGTAACGATCCCTGCTCAGGTGAGATGGCTATCGAACCCCCTCACCATCAAGTAGAGGGAGCAAAGAGCCGAAATTATAGCATCATCGGTGATCTTTGTGGTGAAGGGGAACAAGGTAGCACTGTGACTAGTGAGTGAAGGAGTGACTGCTGCGGGAGTACGGTACAAGTTCAAACCTTGAACAAATGCAGGCCCCAACACCCTCTGTGAGGGTTGCTGCGGGTGGGGGAGAATTGAATGCAAGTGCAAACAACAACCGACATCCGCCAACTGCGCCGGACTGCACAAATCCGATGAGCATAGGTGGAACATAGTCTGATGCGTGTCAAAGCAAGCGACATTGTGCAGCCACACACCAGACAAATGGCCGAATTGCAAGGGGGATAACATTGTATTCGGTGGATTGTGCGCAAAGATTACCAAGGTCATCAGAATGGCATGGCAGGGCACGGGACAGCAACCAGAGAGACCAGAGACGGGGAGAATGACAGGGGCGAACAGCATAGCACTTGGCACCAGGCAGACGAGGGACACATGAAATCAAGAAGGTGTGCCGCAGGCCGAGGAGGATGGAACTGGAGAGAGAGAGATAGCGGAGGAGGAAAGACATGTGACTATGACCGAGACTGCAGGGGAGACCGAAATGCGCGCCCCAGCTTCCAGTGATCAGAGCAATCCAGCACAACTGCGCCAGGTCTTATGAATGGACCATGGCAGCGGTGGAGATGGGAGTGGAATGGATAGCAGATGTGGTATGATTGCAGGAGCCACCAGGGGAGATAGGCGGAGTTGGAATCAGCCATTTGGCATACGAGATTAGAAAACCGAAGAAAGTTTGGGTGGCAGTGTGCACGGGGAGCGGCCTTGCAACTGACGAACAGAAAGACCTGAGCAGTGGTGCGAACAACGATGTGATTGTGACCGATGTTAAGAGAAGATGAGAAATGATGACGAGGATGATCAATATTTACGATCAGACAGACCTCCAGACCAGCGAGAGTCACCCGAGGAAGATAGACTGGCACCACATCATCTGGCATGGAGGAGGCACAATACTTGCGGGCGACATGAATGCACACAGCTGCAGGTGGGACCCAAGATGCAAGCAGCAGCACGATGCTACTTTCTGGGAGGAGATTTTGGACGAGTATGGATTGCAGATTGGAAATGATGGCCGGCCGACTCACCACCCAAGAAGGAATGGTGCACAAGGCGAGTCGACTGTAGACCTGACCATGGCCACCCAACTGATCACGAGATGGACCACACTGAAGGGAGAAACGCTAAAGGCTCCAACCACGAGGTGATTGAATGGCAGTTCAGTGTCCAAACACAGGAGAAACCAGACCATGTGCAAGTCTTAGGATGGAACCTGGCTGCCATGTCAAAAGAGGACGAAGAAGCAGCAGAAGAAGTTTTGAAGGAGCTGCAAGGAGGGAGAACCCATCTAGACGAGAAATGTACGGGGGACGAAGTAGAATGAGAGGCTGAATGGTGTCAGGCAGCTCGGAGTCAGGTTCTGGACGAAAAAGCGAAGAAAATCAGGATCTGCACTCGATTGAAGAGGTGGAGGAACGGCGAAATCAAGGACAGGAGGAGCTGACTGTGGAGCGAGAAAAGGAACTGGAGGAGGTCAGAAGCAGCCGAGCTCGTGAATGCAGAACCACAGAGGTCTATTCGGCAGTGTAAGAGCCGGATGTGGAAAGACTACTCGCGGATCACTGGGGGGGGCGAGGTCCGTAGAGCGGCAAAGTTCGCCAATCCTTCAGTGGGCACCACTGTCAGAGCATTGACCGACAGAGAGGGAAAGCAAAGACACACCATTGGTGAAGTGGTGATAATGCTCAGAGGAGAATCGTTCACACCAAACAATCGCGATCAATACTACCAACTACTTCCAGCTGGGCATGTCCAAATGGGCATAACTGAGCGGTCAGTCGAACAAGCTCTGTTTTTGCAAGAAGTTATATAGCCCCAGGCCCAGACAAGCAGTCGTTCGGAGCGATGCAGCTACTCTGGAAGTGCGACAGAATGAGAATCGTAGGATTTACAAAACTGGCAGTCCAAATGGGACGCCACCCAACTGTCTGGAAGTGCGCCAGGAGGGCAGTAATTTGGAAACCAGGAAAGGATGACTATATGACGCTCAAATCGTACCGAACGATCTCCTTGCTCAGCTGCGTGGGAACAGTTGTTCCCAAAGTATTCGCTGAACTACTGTCCGACGAGCGGAGAGAAGAGCACTCATAAGCGAAGGCCAGCATGGCAATAGAATGAAAAGATTGGCCATTGACGCAGCAGCCATCATGGTTGACAGAGCGAATTCAGCTTGGAAAGAAGAAAAGATTGCTGGGGTCCTCCTGATGGATATCAAGGCTGGGTTCCGAAGCGTGGCGAGACAGAGGCTCATCTATCCAATGAAGGCTAAGGGGATAGACAGAGATCTCATATGAGGGACCGAAAGCTTTCTCTCAGACAGGACAGTGTATGTGGTAATCAGAGGAAACGTCTCACAGAGTCACTCCGTGGAAGCTGGGGTACAACAAGGCTCACCCATGTGGCCGATTCTCGTTGGGATACACGTTGAAGGGATTATGACCTGGGTGGAAGACAGCGTCCAAGCCGAAGGCCTCTCATTCATAGATGACCTTGGATGCGAAACAGGTGGTCGAGACACTGGACGACTGAGCAGTAGACAGCATCGCATGGGCCAGCAGCCGAGAACTCCATTTCGACAGTGCAAAGGCGGAAGGAGCACTCGTCACACGCAAGAGAGGCCACATGAAGAACCTCCAGCGAAAACTCACCGCCAATGTCAAAGTATCAAACGGCTTCATCCGATTCCACAAAGAAGTAGCACAGTGGCTGGGAGTCTGGATTGACACTCACCTAACAGGCAAAGAGCATCACAACTGTTGCATGAAGAAGGCCAGGGCAGCAGAAGTTGGACTGCGCGTATTCACCAGGATGCATGGCATCAGCCCAGTGTGGGTAAGAGCCGTGCAAATAGCCTGCGTCCAAGCTGTCGCACTTTCTGGGAGCGAGCACTAGTAGGACCCGAAAGAGTCTGGCAGACTAGATGATCTTCAACTCCTTCTTAATTGGCAGGCCAGGTCAACCCTGGGTGGGCCGCCCAAGACGCCACTCAGGGCACAAAAGAGAGATTCAGGACTCATCACTACGCCAGTTGCCTTCGACTGCAGGCAGTAATGATTCACAGCGAGATTTGCAAATGCATCTGAAGGCTCAAAACTGAACAGGACCTACAACCACACCAGGTTAGGCGCACAGATATGCAGAGCCAACAAGAAAGAGCACGAACAAGACCGAGAGGTAGAGACCATGTGCTGGCCCAACCTGGACAGAGAACTGGCAGTCAAGACGGTCATACTGAGCGATGACACTGCGGCACAATGGGAGGCGCTGTGGTGAGCGAGAGAGAGAGATGCAAAAGTAGGAGTGGGGATCTGGATGTGGTGGACGGACGGATCGTGACCCGATGATGGCAGATTGGGAGCTGCAGCTGTACCCAAGCAAAGAGACAGCTGGAGAGCGTTCCTCAGTGACCTCGGCACAGGACAAATGGAGTTCTTCAATGCAGAACCATTGGCAACCGGACTCGCACTCTGGGAGTCACTATAGAAAATGGACACACTGGATACACACAGAGTGACAAATGTCGTTGTCTTCAGTGACTCCCAAGCAGCCATTCAACGAACGGAACACCTGAAACCTAGGCCAGGACAGCCCTTTGCAAGGTGGATCAATCAGAGTGCAAGAACCCCACGCGAAGCTGGCATTGAGACAGAAATCGACTGGCTCCCAGTACCCACTTGCATCCCCGGATATGAGCAGGCAGATCGCCAGGCGAATCTAGCGCGAGATGGCCTCAGATCAGGCCCAGTAAGAGAGTGAGTATACACCTCGGCAGCGAATAGGACCGGACGAATATCAGAAACAAAGACTGCAGGGAAGGCTCAGTGTGACCCTGACACAAGCATCATACATCACGGGTACAGACTAAATGGCAAAGCTCGGAGCAAGAGACCCATTGCAATGAATGGTGAGAAACCACTGGCAGCCAGCTTCCACCGACTGAAGTCCGGACATCTGCCAGAGGGAACCTACCTAAAACGGTTTGGACACTGAGACGACGACAAATGATGGAGGTGCGGCGGTGGATGTAGGACGGTAGGCCAGACGTGGGAGCATCTCTTCCGCCATTACACCCAATGGAGAGACCAGCAGATAACACCCTTGAACAAGGTAGGGAAAGCAACGGGATGGACAGTGGGCAGATACTGACACAGGCAAGTCTCTGAGCTGCTCTCCATGGAGAAGTGCGATAAGGTGGTGATGGACATCCTGATAACTACCTATATCGGGAAGTTCTGGCCCCAACATGCAGTGGAGTAGTTGTAAAAGCCGGCGCGCAACCGGTGGAGGAGCAAGAACCGGCAGGTTCTCCCTGATTTCATCACATTTTCTCTGTAGTTTGTATTGATCACATTCAGATGCTTTTCTTGTCTTTTGTCAGAAGGGGACGACGGGTAGTAGGAGCGGAGCTCCGCCATCTAGCCGGCTAGCCCGGAGGCGGAGGGGAGTAAGGGGCTGTCATACTCCAAGTAGAGTGAATACAGTATGATTAAAACAAAAACAAAAACAACTTCGTTCCCTCGCCACACTATTCCCTTTTTGTCACTTCCATTTTCATCTTAGTGCACACGTACACAATTGAGAGCCTGATTCGAGGCCACATTGAAAGCCTGATTCGAGGCCAAACAGGAGCGTCCCAATCTTTATTGCTGGTCCCGAGTACTTAAGAGCCACTATGGAATAATTACGCCGAGCATTGGCGGTAACTGAAGAAAATGAATCGATATAAGTGCAAAATAAAAAACAAAGATCGTAAATAAGAGTCGTTAAATAGCTGAGATGCAACTAGCTTGATTTGTATCAGCGGTGAGACATATTTGCTTGCGTACACACCCTCAAGTGCCACGCGCTTCACTTAAGTTAAGTTAAAAAAAAAACTGCCGTGCCAGATGCACCACCTAGAGTAGCGCACCGGCACAAAAAGCTTATTTGCTGCTTCAATCGCTTTCTGTCACGTATCATCAGTATGTAAGGCTGATGCCTTGGTGCCAAGGCTTTGTGTTGTATTGCTGCCTAGATCACTTCGTACCTGATTTCGGCTGCCTGGTTAACTGCCGCAGCGGCGATTCGCCGAGTATAATTTTTACGAGCTCTTCGAATCAATGATTCCACCAGTCCAGCATTGGACCAGTCCAGACCGGGTCCGTCCAAGTCCAGTCCAATCCAGTCCGAGTAATTTTTGGACCGGGATCGGACCAATCCCCAATTTTTCTGGACCTGGACTGAACTGGCCTGGACTGATTTGGACCAGTCCAGCACAGTGTCCAGATT
>Ga0307515_10017095_pt1 | contig 13243 bp, 9 predicted proteins | sample 17_EM_MG_FD_194513 | JGI IMG/M metagenome (GOLD analysis project Ga0307515, IMG submission 194513) | Populus trichocarpa ectomycorrhiza microbial communities from riparian zone in the Pacific Northwest, United States - 17_EM | ecosystem: Host-associated > Plants > Roots > Unclassified | place...
AGCTCTCCTCGGCCGCGAAGGAACTCCTCTCCAAGAAGGGTTACGACCCGGTGCTGGGCGCGCGTCCGCTGCGGCGCACGATCCAGCGCGAGATCGAGGACACGCTCTCGGAGAAGATCCTCTTCGGCGAACTGCGTCCCGGTCACATCGTGGTCGTGGACGTCGAGGGCGAGGGCGACGCGAAGACCTTCACCTTCCGGGGTGAGGAGAAGTCGGCGCTGCCGGATGTTCCGCCGATCGAGGATGCTGCTGCTGGTGGCGCGGGTCCGAATTTGAGCAAGGAGGCGTAAGGCTCAGCGGTTTGGGTTTTACGGCTGGGAAGGGGTCGGTGCTTTTGGCACCGGCCCCTTTTGCTTGTCCGGGTGCGGTTAGAGGCGGTCGTCGGTTACTTGGGCGTTGGGGAAGAATTCGGCGTAGGAGTCGAGGGGGACGCCCCTTCTGCCTGACGTCTTGAGGGTGATCGTCCGCAGGCCCGGGAGGCGGGAGGCGAGGATGCGGAAGTACTTGTCGCCCGTGCGCTGGGAGGGAACGGAGAGGGACTCGACGGAGGGAAGTTCCGGCATGAACTCCAGGGCGTAGCGGTTGAGGGACGTGTTCAGGACGAGGTTCCGCAGGACGGGCAGGCGTTCCACTTGCCCCCAGTCCACGGCACCCATGACGGCGGGCGGCCTGCCGAGGCTGAGCGAGGTGAGTGTCGGCCAGCCTTCCAGATCGCGCAAACCGGTCGTGGCCAGTGTTTCCTGGCCCAGGAACAGGTACTCCAGGGGTGCGTCCAAGGGGAGGTGGTCGGAAAGGCGATCGCCCTCGAACGGCTGGTCCAGGGAGAGCCGGGTGAGCCCGCCCAGAGTCGGCAGGCCCGACGGATCGGCGATGCGGTTGAACGCCAGGTCAGTGAGAGGCAGTTCGGACAAGCAGCCGAGATCCCGGACACCGAAACAGTCCTGCAGCCACAATGCGCTCAGCGACCGGAAGGCAGGCACCGCGTCCAGGGTGGACATGGTGGTGTGGTGCTCAAGGCTCAGGAGGTCGACCACGTCCAGATCAGGGACGGCATCGATGACCTCGCCGATGTCGTGTGATCCGTTGATCGTCAGCCTGCGCCAAGGGCGCATCAGCCGCAGTGCCGCCAGTTGTTCGGGCGATGAGCAACGTACGAAGAGATCGTCCCGGACCAGATGGTCGAGTACCTCGACCGCGTACTCCCGGGTGTCGAACCGGTCCCAGGTGCCCGCGAGTTGACGCCGTACGTCGAAGGAAGGATGGTCGCGGAAGCGCCGCAGTACCGCCATCGCGCCCTCGGGTTCCTGCCCGCCCAGGATCGAGGCGGTGACCGTGACGCATCGGGCCTCGTCGTTCGTCAGCCCCTCGGGTCCTGGCAGCAACTCCAGAACCAGCGGCCCGGCATCCGCCAGCGTGTGCGCGTCCGCCGTGGTGCGCGGTGGGATCAGTGCGGCCGAACGGCTCTCGACCTCGGCTCGTACCGCTGGATCCAGAGCTGTCGCATGCTCCAGGCAGACCAGTGCCAGCAGCGTCAGCCGAGGGTCCTCCCGGGCCAGCAACTGCCGTAGCACCACGACCCGTTCGCGCGGCCGGGCGTGGGCCACCGCCATGCGGATGACGTCCTCCCACTGGGTGTCGTCCGCGCGGCTGGTGAGGACGTCGAGGTGGCCCTCCTCCACGGCGTAGCGCGCGCCGAGGTAGTCCTGGAAGGTGCGGTGGACGAAGTCGACGACACCGTCGGCGGGTTGGCGGAGCAGGCCGCTTCTCAGCAGAAGGTCCCGTAGTACCGTCCTGGCGTCGCCCTGCCCGGCGACCGTGGGCAGGCACCGTTCGACGATTCCCTCCGCTGTCTCCTGGTCCATCTCCGTGCGGCCGCTCAACACCAGGGCGTACGCGAGCCGTTGGAGGATCTCCAGCTGAGCCTCCTCGCCCAGTTCCGCTCCCTCCAGCGCGCCCATGCCTCGCTCGCGGTCCCGCCGAGCCAGCAGCATCGTCAGAGCCGCGTCGTACAACTCCTTGCGGCCTGTGGGGAGATAGCCCCGGCGTTCGCGATGCAGGGCGCAAATCAGGCCGCACATCAGGGGGTTCGTGGCGAGCCGCGCCAAGTCCCGTTTCGTGCGCAGGGAGTCCAGGAGAGGGGCCTCGTACTCCGGAGCCTCTGCCGCCGTGTGCCAGCGCTCGACGAAGGTCTTCACCTCGGGGCGGCGCATTGGGGTGAGGGTCAGTTCGCGGAAGCCTTCCCCGGCCAGCCAGTCGGAACGGACCGCGCTGGGGCGGGAGGTCAGGAGCCAGCGGTTGCCCGGGAAGGCTCGGATCAGGGACTGGAGCCAGTCTCGGGTGCGGTGGCGGTCGGCCGAGGGGATTTCGTCCAGGCCGTCGACGAGGATCAGGGCGCGGCCGGCGGTCAGGACGCGTTCCGTCCAGCCCTCGGGTGGGGTGTGGGGGCAACCGGTGGAGGACAGGAAGGCTTCGGGGGAGGGGAGTTGGCCGGCTCGGATGAGGGTGCGCAACGGGAGGACGTACGGGATGCGGTCGCCGTCCCTCGCCGCCGTCACCGCGAGCCACTGCACCAGCGTCGTCTTGCCGGAACCCGCGTCGCCGCGCAGCAGTACGCGGTCGTGGGTCGACAGGGCGTCCTCGGCCGGGAGTTGGACGGTGAAGGCGGCACCCGGGTGTTCGTCGGGGAGCTGCCGTTCCTCCGTCTCCGCTGCTTCCAGGCTGAGGTACGCCACCTCCAAGGGCCAGCGGTCCGGAGAGTCGCGGAGGTCGATGCCGTAGATGGTGATGTGGTTGTGGCGCTCGGCGACGTACGGGAGGTAGCGGCGCTCGAAGGCGCGGTCCTGGGAACCGGGGCGGGGGCTGCGGGCGATCAACTCGTCGATGCGGGCGATCAGTTCGGCCTGGGTGCGGGTCTGTTCGACGAGGGTGCGGGCCACGAACGTGGAGCGGCGGGTGAAGAACTCCAGGATCTGGAGGCAGGCCCACTCGGTGGCGTTTCCGAGGAAGTAGCGGGCGTCGGTGGAGAGTCCGTCGGGGGCCGGGGCGCCGTACTCCAACTGCCTTGCCAGTTCCCGGTGTCCGAGGCGTACGGCCTGGACGTCGTCCATGTCCAGGTTGCCCAGGGCGAGCAGGCGGCGGGCCAACGCGTCGGCCACGGCGGTCTGTTCGTCGGGTGGGAAGGGGGCCTCGCCGGGGGAGTCCACCGCCCGCGCGACCAGGTGGTCGGCGAGCTTGTGGACGTCCTTCTCCGTCAGGGTGCGTTTCTCGCCCTTGAAGGAGACCAGGGAGGACAGGCGGACCGGTTTGTCGACCAGGCCCGCGCCGGGGGCGTCGGGCACGAACAGCTTTTTCAGCAGCGGTGTGATCAGGCTTGACGCCAACTTGCCACCGAGTACCGCGGGCTCCATCCGCCGCCTCACCCCCGTCGTCGAGCGAACGGACGGAGCCTAACGGGTCACGACAACTGGCCGTCGTAGTCCGGCAGTTTGAAGGTCTTCTCGGCGTGGCCGCCCGACAGGTCGGTGGCGCTGTTGCCGATGTTCGCGATGATCGTGTAGCCCTTGTTCTCGATCGCGGTGCGCTGGGCCGTCTTGTAGTCGGCGACGTCCTTGAAGAGGTCGAGGAGGCCGCGCACGTAGAGGCCGTCGACGTCGTAGCCGTCGTGTTCGAGGTTGTACTCGGTCGGCAGGTAGATGATGCCGGGGCGGGCCGTGACGAAGAACAGCGAAACCCCGTGCTCCTGGGCGTACTTGGCGACCGCGAGGACCGGCTTGTTGGCGGGCTGCGGCCAGCTGAAGCCGAAGTCGGTCTCCAGGGTGGTGTTGTCGATGTCGAAGACGATCGCCTGCTTCTCGCCGGGCCTGGTGGCCGCGATGCGCTGCTTCAGGTAGGGCAGGGCCTGGTTCATCACCGTCCGGCAGTCCGCCTGCCAGGTGTCGTAGTCGACGGTGGCGGCCGCGGTGGTGGTGCTTGCCGTTGTCGCGGCTTCTGCGGGGACGGTCAGCGTGGCGAGGGCGGTCGCGGTCACGGCGACGGTGGCGGTACGGCGGGCCCAGGGGCGTCGTCTCGTCATGGGGGTGGGGGTTCCTCTCACGTCTGTGCGCTGCCGGTTGGTGCAGATGGCATGGTCGCGGGCGAGGGTGGCGTGAGGGGAACCGTAAGGTTACTGGAGGGTAGGTGTATAGAGGCTTGCGTTAGTTGAGCTTGATGGTGGCGGGGAGTTTGTCGGCGTTGAGGAGGCGGCAGGTGGGTGGGGTGGTCACCACCCGGAGGGTGGGGTGGGAAGCGAGCGGGGTGAGGTCGAGCTCTTCGGCGACGATGATGGACAGGGTGACCAACGAGGGGAAGACCGCGACGGTGGCTCGCAAATCCGGTGACCGTCCTGTGGTGTAGACGTTCTGCACCGTCTCCAGAGAGACTTCATCGGTCGCGAGGGCGGTGAGTTCCGAGGCGCTCAAAGTCAGGACCAGCAGGTTCTCCAGGCCTGTGACGGCCTGCCAGTCGTTCCGGGTGAGCGGTGTGTCGAGGTTCAATCCGAGTTGATACAGCTGTGGAAAACGCGTGAGTGTGCTCAAGCCGCGGGCATTCCGGGGGAGGAAGAGACAGTTCAGTGGTGCCGCAGGGGACAGGACGTCGAGCCCCTGCCATTCCGCTACCCTGCTCAGGCTGAACTGGGTGAGCTGGGTGAGTTCGCGCAGAGGGGTCAGGTCCGTGATTCCAGGCAGATCGATCAGGAACAACCTCTCCAAGGCCATGTGCGCCAGCGGGGCGAGAGAACTGATTTCAGGGCAGTCCTCGAGGGAGATGGTGCGAAGGCGCGGATAGCCACTCAGGAAACCCAGGTCGGCGACCACGGAGTTGTGCCTCAGAGCCAGATTCTTGAGTTGCTGTTTTTCCAGGGCGGCAACGATCTGATCACGGCTGAAGTCGCCATGCAGTTCGACGTAGGCATGTCCTCCCAGACGGCTCAGCGCCCCGAGTTCTTCGGGCGAACGGACCAGGATGGATATGACCGGGGTTCCGAGGAGGTGCTGGATGATCTCGCTCGCGTACGTCTCGGTGTCGAACCTGTCCCAGTGAGAGCCCAATTGCTGGCGCACCCATCGGCTGCGGCTGTCCCGGTACCGGACCAGGAACGGCAGTGCGGAATCCCCACCGATCAGGCACGCGGTGAGGACGACGTAGCTTGCCGTCTGGTCGTCGGTCAGGGTTTCCGGTCCCGGCAGCAACTCCAGGACGATCGGCCCCAACTCGGCCAGTTTCTCCGCCTCGTAGGCATTCCGCGGCGGAATCAACTCCCCCGCCCGCCGCTCAACTTCGTCCCGCACCCCCGGATCCAACTTCGCCGCATGCTCCAGACAAGCCATGGCCAGCAAATGAAGGCGTCTCCGAAGCCCCTCCTCCCGATCCCCCCTCCCCACCAACCCCCTTAAAATCCGCGCCCGTTCATCCGGCCGGGCATGAGCCACAGCCATCCGGACGACGTCCTCCCACTGGTCCAAGTGCGCATGCTCGACCAGCACATCAAAATCCCGCTCCTCCACGGCAGCCCGCGCCCCCAGATAGTCCTGGAACGTGCGATGGACGAAGTCCACCGCTCCGGCCGCCGGCTCGCGCAACAGGCCTGAGCGGTCGAGCAGTTGGCGCAGGATCTCCTCCGCCGAACCCTGCGCGGAGACGTACGGCATCGAAGGCAGCAGGCGTTCCAGTTGGTTGAGGGCGTCCGTGCGGTCCATCTCGGCGCGGCCGTTGCGGATCAGCCAGTACGCGAGGCGTTGGAGCAGTTCGACCTGGGACTCCTCGTCCAGCTCCACCGTCAACTCGCGTTCCCGGTCCCGGCGTTCCAGCAGCATCGAGAGGGCCGCGTCGTAGAGAGCCTTGCGGCCGCGGGGCAGGAAGCCTCGGCGTTCGCGGTGCAGGGCGCAGATCAGGGCGCACATCAGGGGGTTGGTGGCGAGGCGGCCCAGGTCCTGTTTGGTGCGGGTCGCGGTGAGCAGGGCTTCGGCCATCGTCGGATCGGCGCCCGCCGCCTCGTGCCAGCGGTGGACGAAGACCGCGATGTTGTCGCGGCTCATGGGGGAGAGGGTCAGTTCGGTGAAGTCGTCGCCGCCGAGCCAGTCGGTCCGTACGGCGGAGGGGCGCGAGGTGACCAGCCACAGGTTGCCCGGGAACGCGGTGATGAGGTCGCCCAACCAGCGTCGGGTACGGGCGCGTTCCTGTTCCGGGACCTCGTCGATTCCGTCCACCAGCAGGAGTCCGCGGCCTGCCGTGAGCACTCGGTCCGCCCAGCCGGGCGGCTGGGAGCCGGCGAGCGGGCAGCTCACCGCGCGCAGGAAGTCGTCGGCGACGGGCAGTCGGGCGCCGCCCCGGGTGAGCGTGCGGAGGGGGAGGACGAACGGCAACCGGCCCATCAAATGGGCGAGTTGACCGGTGAGCCGTTCCTGGCGGGCGGTGGTCACGGCGAGCCACTGGACGAGCGTGGTCTTGCCGGAGCCCGCGACCCCGCGCAGCAGGACGCGCTCGTGGCCGGCCAGCGCCTGTTCGACGGGCTGCGGGGCGGACGGCAGCCGGCGTTCGGAGAGCGTGACGCTCGTGTCTCCGAACGCCGCGAGTGCCTCGTCCGGCGTGAGTGGCCGGAACTCGTGCTCCGCGTCCCGCGTCGCCTCCAGGCTCAGGTACGCCGTGTCCAGGGGCCAGTCGCAGGACTCGTTGAGATCGATGCCGTAGATGGTCAGGCTGCTGTGCTTCGACGCGATGTACCGCGTGTAGTGCTCCTCGAAGTCGGCGTCCTGCGCCGTGCGGGACGTCAGGCGTTCGAGGAGGAGGGCGGTGCGGGTGATCAGTTCGTCGAGGCGGCGGCTCTGGGCGACGAGGGTGCGGGCCACGAAGGCCGACCGCTGGGTGAAGAAGTGCAGGATGTGCAGGCAGGCGCTGTCCAGGAGATGGCCGAACAGGGCGGCCGAGTCTGCACTGAGGTGTCGTAGGAGAGCCTCGGTTCCTGCCTGTGCGGACAGCCTGGCGGCCAGTTCTTCGTGGCCCAGGCGTACGGCCTGTACGTCGTCCAGGTCCAGGTCGCCGAGGGCGTGCAGGGTCCGTTCGAGGGCGTCGGACACCGCTTCCAGCTCGGCCGTGTCCAGGGGCGCCTCGCGTGTTTCGCGGGCCGCGCGGTGCACCAGTTCGCGGACGAGCTTGCGTAACTCCCTCTCGCCGAGAGTTCGCTTCTCGCCCTTGAAGGACACCAGCGCGGACAGCCGTACCGGCCGCTCCACCAGGCCTGCGCCGGGGCCCTCGGACACGAACAGTTTGCGTACCAGCGGTGTGATGAGTCCGGCGGCCAGCTTCGTACCGACTACTGACGGGTCCACAGCCGTCCCCCTCCCCCTCGGCCGAAGGTTCAGGGTAGTCCCGGTCACATTCCCCGTACCGGTGATCGCCCCCGCCGGTGACAAGCCGCACAGGCGAATCGGCCCCTACTAAGGGAGGTAGTTGCGCGCCTCGATCGGGGCAAAAGGGATTTTCTTCTTGAGATTCGTGGAACCGAATGACCGATTTCACCCTCCAGGGGACTGAATCGGGATACATGGGTGCTCTGTCAAGAAGCGTGAAGTTTTGGGGTGAAGTACTAGGTTCCGTCGTAGAAGGGGGGTTTGGGGGTCCGTGGGGTCCGGGGTTACCAATGAACGTGCCATCCGGCGGCCGTATGTGTGCCGGGTGGTTTTTCTGTCCCCGTCCCCCGTGAGGTTCCGATGTTCCAGCGCGCCACGTCCCGCTCTTCCCGTACGTCTTCGCTCCGCACCCGGGTGGCCGTCCTGGCCGTCGGACTGGGAGCCACCGCCGTGCTGGGCACCGGGGTCGCGAGCGCTGCCTCCTCGGCCGTCGCGCCCAAGGCCGTCAGTGCGAAGGTCGCCGCCTCCTGGGTCGACCCGGTGAAGAAGTACACGCTCTCCGCGAGCTTCGCCCAGGCCGGCGGCATGTGGCAGTCCACCCACAGTGGGCAGGACTTCGCCGTGGCCAGCGGTACGAACGTCGTCGCCGCGCACGGCGGGACCGTCGTCAAGGCGGGCGGCAACGGCGCCGGTGACGGTGCCGCGTACGGCAACGCCATCGTCATCAAGCACGGCAACGGCACCTACTCGCAGTACGCCCACCTCTCGCGCATCGACGTGAAGGTCGGCCAGGTCGTCAGCACCGGGCAGCACATCGCCCGGTCCGGCAACACCGGCAACTCCAGCGGTCCCCACCTGCACTTCGAGATCCGGACGACCGCCAACTACGGCTCGGCCATAGACCCGGTCGCGTTCCTGCGCGGCAAGGGTGTGTCCGTCTAAGCCTCGTCCTGGGCGGGCTTCGTGCCCGCGTGGGCCTGCGTGATCATGTCGGTGGCGACCTCCAGGACGGCCTTGTGCTTCTCCTCGGGGTCGCCTTCGAGGTCGTGCACGGCGAACATGCCGGCGTGCAGCGTGAAGATCGCGCTGAGCGAGCGGACCTGGTCGACCAGGCTCGCCTCGGGGTCGATCATGATCTCCCGCAGGCCGCGCATCCGCTCCTTGAAGCGCTCGCCGATGCGCAGGTCCCGTACCGTCGCCTGGTTCTCCTGCATGAAGCGGAACAGCGGGGTCGCGCCGTCGAGCGCGTCGCTGTAGCGCCGTACGATCTCCTGCTTGGTCGCCAGGGTGTGCGGCTGGCCGCGGCCCCACTCGATCAGTTCCTCGATCGGCCGGGTCAGGTCCTCGAAGATGCCGACGAGGATCTCTTCCTTGGTCTTGAAGTGGTAGTAGAGCGCCGCCTTCGTGACGTCCAGGTGCTCGGCGATCTCGCGGAGCGAGGTCTTCTCGTAGCCCTGCTCGGCGAAGAGTTCGAGCGCCACGTCCTGGATGCGCTGGCGGGTGTCTCCGCGACGCTGCCGCTTGGTGCCGTCCATGGTGCCGCCCATTCGTCTCATGCTCCAGCAAACTTACTTGACGCCCGGCTAGTTACGGGTCTACTTTCCCTGAGTGTAGTCAACTAGCCGGGCGGCAAGTAAGTAGCCGAACGGTGGCGGTATCAAGGGGAGTGGGAAAGATGGCGGACACACAGACGGTGGACACGCCTCCGGGGGAGGCCGGTTCGGGGGCGAACGGCTCCGGGGCGAACGGCTCGGGGGCGAACGAGAAACAGCCGAAGAGCGTGCGGGTTGTCCTGCTCGCCCTGATGATCACCATGATGCTCGCGATGCTGGACAACATGATCGTGGGCACTGCCATGCCGACGATCGTCGGTGAGCTGGGTGGGCTTGAGCATCTGTCGTGGGTTGTCACGGCTTACACGCTCGCCACGGCCAGTTCGACCCCGCTGTGGGGCAAGCTCGGTGACATGTACGGGCGCAAGGGCGCCTTCATGACCTCGATCGTGATCTTCCTCGCCGGCTCCGCGCTCAGCGGTATGGCGCAGGACATGGGGCAGTTGATCGGGTTCCGGGCCATCCAGGGTCTCGGTGCCGGTGGTCTGATGGTCGGCGTCATGGCGATCATCGGCGACCTCATCCCGCCGCGTGAGCGGGGCAAGTACCAGGGCATGATGGCCGGCGTCATGGCGCTCGCGATGATCGGCGGACCGCTGGTCGGCGGCACCATCACCGACAACTGGGGCTGGCGCTGGTCCTTCTACATCAACCTGCCGCTCGGCGTCGTCGCGCTCGCCGCGATCAGTGTCGTACTGCACCTCCCGAAGAAGCGGTCGCAGGCGCGGATCGACTACCTGGGTGCCGGGCTGCTGACCGTCGGCATCACCTCGATCGTGCTCGTCACCACGTGGGGCGGTTCGCAGTACGACTGGACGTCCGCGCGGATCATGGAACTGATCGGGCTCGGTGTGGCCTCGCTCGTCGGGTTCGTGTTCTGGCAGACCAAGGCGGCCGAGCCGGTCGTACCGCTGCACATCTTCCGCAGCCGGAACTTCACGCTGATGGCGATCATCGGGTTCATCACCGGGTTCGTGATGTTCGGGGCGACGCTGTTCCTGCCGCTGTACCAGCAGTCCGTGCAGGGCGCGTCCGCTACGAACTCCGGGTTGCTGCTTCTGCCGATGCTCGGGGCGATGCTCGTGACCTCGATGGTCGCGGGGCGGGTGACCACCAACACCGGTAAGTACAAGGTGTTTCCGGTCGTCGGCAGTGTGCTGATGGCGGTCGGGCTGTATCTGCTGTCGACCATGGACACCGATACGACTCGGTTCATGTCCGGTGTGTTCATGGCCGTCGTCGGGCTCGGGATGGGCTGTCTGATGCAGATCACCATGCTGGTCGCGCAGAACAGTGTGCAGATGAAGGACATGGGGGTCGCTTCCTCTACGAGCACGTTGTCCCGGACGCTTGGTTCGTCGTTCGGTGTCGCCATCATGGGGGCGCTGTTCAACAACCGGGTGCAGGACGTCATGGCCGAGCGGGCCGGGGCGTTGGGGTCCAAGGTGACCGAGCAGTCCGCGACGTTGAACGCGGCGAGTCTGGCGAAGTTGCCGGCGGTGGCGCGGGAGGCCTACCAGCACGCGGTGTCGGCCGGGATTCACTCCGCGTTCCTGTTGGGGGCGGTGGTGTCTGTGGTCGCTGTGGTGGCTTCGGTGTTCGTGAAGGAGGTTCCGCTGAAGGGGGCGGGGCCCAAGGCTGAGGGTTCGGGCGAGGGCGAGGGCGAGGGCGCGGACGCGGTGGCGCCGACGTCGCTCGTCGAGGTCGTGTGATTCGCCGGCAGTGAGTTGAGCTGACCTGAGCTGAAGGTCCCCCGGTTGGTGTCCGCCCCGGGGGGCCTTCTTTGTGTGCGTGTGCGGGTGCGGGTGGGCGTGCGGGTGTGTGGGTGGGCGCCCGCAGGGGGTGAGTGGTGGGGTCGGGGTCGTGGCGGGTCGGCGAGCCCGCCGCTGGTCGGGCCCCACCGTTTGTCACCACGGTTGGACGGGTTGGTGCCGGGTACGCGGCGGGCTGCGCCGTACCGCCACGACCCGCTCCCGTTTCGTTGGCGGCTGCGGGCCTGTGGGGGGCTCTTGCCTCGGGCCCCTGATCGGCTCTGAAGGGGCCTCGTCCTCAAACGCTGGATGGGCGGATGATCGGCCGGTGTCGATGTCAGTGGGGCGTGCCACCATCGGCGTATGGACAAAATGCGGCAGTTGCGGCTTGGCAAGGACGCCATGGATCGTGACTGGGCCGAGCCGGAGCTTGATCTGGGGGTGGTGGCTGCGCATGCCGGGTATTCGCGGTACCACTTCATCCGGGCCTTCAAGGGGGCGTACGGCGAGACGCCCGGGCAGTATCTGACGCATCGGCGGATCGAGCGGGCCGAGGAGATGCTCCGTAGCGCCGATCTCTCGGTGACGGAGATCTGCCATCTGGTCGGGTTCAGCAGCCTCGGGAGTTTCTCGGCGGGGTTCAAGGCGCGGACCGGGCTGACGCCGAGCGAGTACCGGGCCGAGCATGTCGGACGTGGGGCCGCGCTCATTCCCGGGTGCTACGCGATGCTCTGGGCCGGTGGTTTCCCCACCGCAACTTTGAAGAAGCGTCGCGCCGGGCGCCCTGTCTACGGTGACCGTGACCAACAGGAAGCAGCCTCACCCGACAGGAGTGCGGAGTCATGATCCAAGGCTTGGGCATCGCCACCGTGTGGACCTTCGACCAGCAGCGCACCAAGGCCTTCTTCACCGAGAAACTCGATTTCGAGGTCCGCGACGAGATCTCGATGGGCGACATGCGGTGGGTCACCGTCGGCGCCAAGAACCAGCCCGGCCTCGCGCTCACGCTGATGAGCCTGGACGGCCCGGGTCTCGACCCCGAGTCCGCCGAGGCGTTGAAGAAGCTGGTCAGCAAGGGGGTGTTGGGCGCCGGGGCGTTCACCACCGACGACTGCCGCGGTGATCACGCGAGCTTCAAGGCGCGCGGGGTCGAGTTCCTCCAGGAGCCGACCGAGCGGCCGTACGGCATCGAGGCGATCTTCCGCGACGACAGCGGCAACTGGTACTCGCTGACCGAGCGCAGCGCCGAACTGGACCTCTCGAAGGACTTCGGATGAGTCGGGAGGGAGCAGGCGGTGGCTGAGGTCGAGCCGGATCACACGGCCGTGCGGGTTGCGCTGTGGCGGGCCCTGCATGTCCAGGCCGATCCGGCGCCGCACGTCATCGAGGACGAGGTCGGGCTGCGGCTCGCCGACCCGGGGGAGGGGTGGCGTGAGCGTCCTGACATGGACGTCGAGGCCACGCGGCGGATCCGTGCCTCGATCGTCGCGCGGGCCCGTTTCGTCGAGGACGTGGTGGAGGAGCAGGCCGGGAAGGGGGTGGAGCAGTACGTCATCCTCGGCGCGGGCCTTGACACCTTCGCTCAGCGGCGGCCCGAACTCGGTGCGAGACTAACGGTGTTCGAGGTCGAGCAGCCCGGCACTCAGGCCTGGAAGCGGCGGCGGCTGGCGGAGCTCGGGTATGACCTCCCGGACTGGTTGCGGTTCGTGCCGGTCGACTTCGAAGGGGACTGGTGGGGGCAGTTGGTCGCCGCCGGGCTCGATCCCGGGCGGCCTGCGGTCGTGGCCGCGACCGGCGTGACCATGTATCTCACCCTGGACGCGATCACCACCATGTTCCGCCGGGTCGCCGGACTCGCCCCTGGCTCCACCCTGGTCACCACGTTCCTACGACCCGTGGACGACGTGGAGCCGGAGCAGCGCGCGCAGTTGGAGGTGGCGGTGCGGGGCGCTCGTGCCGCCGGCACACCGTTCCTGAGCTTCTTCACCCCGGAACAGATGCTGGCGTTGGGGCGCGAGTGCGGGTTCCGGGATGTGCGGCATGTGCCGGCCGCGGAGCTTGCCGAGCGGTACTTCGGGGGACGGGAGGGCGGGGCTGCGCCGTCTCGGGGGGAGGAGGTGATGGTGGGGAGTACGTGAGGAGCCTCGATTCGCTCCCGTCCCCCGATCCGTTCCCGTCCCGACGGTCCTGCGCCCTCACTGCAGCGCACCGGTCAACCGCCGGAGGCTACGGCAGCATCGGATAGCTCCCCGTACTCGTAGGCGCATGTTCCGGCAGCCACAGCACCGCCACCGCGCCCTCCGCCGGGATGTGGTCCGGTGCGCCCGCGGGGCGGACGTTGCGGAAGGTCAGGCGGGCGCCGAGGACGCGGGCCTGGCCGGCCGCGATGGTCAGGCCGAGGCCGTGGCCGTGGCCCGCGCGGTCCTTGCTGCCGGTGCGGAAGCGGCTCGGGCCCTCCGCGAGGAGTTCCTCGGGGAAGCCGGGGCCGTGGTCG
>Ga0307515_10017096_pt1 | contig 13243 bp, 11 predicted proteins | sample 17_EM_MG_FD_194513 | JGI IMG/M metagenome (GOLD analysis project Ga0307515, IMG submission 194513) | Populus trichocarpa ectomycorrhiza microbial communities from riparian zone in the Pacific Northwest, United States - 17_EM | ecosystem: Host-associated > Plants > Roots > Unclassified | place...
CCAGGCCGAGGCCAGCCCTATCGAGCGGCGAGCGCGCCGGTGAACGTCGCGGGGGTGTGGCGCAGGCCCTGGCCGAGGTCGAGCTCGGCCTGCCAGGTGCCGTCTGCGATCCGGTCGGCGATGCCGTCGCGGTCGTCGTCGACCAGGGTGGCATGGCCGCCGGCGAGGTGCAGCACTTCGAGGCGGAACTCGGCGACGCGGTCGTGGGCGAGGTCGACGATCGCGTCGAGCCCGCCATCGCAGATCGCGGTGAGCTCGGCCTCGTGACCGACGCACACGCCGAGCGCGCACTTGCCGGCGACGCGGTGGGCGACGGCCGGGCAGTTGATCGCGGTGCCGAGCCGGTTCCGGATGCCGCCCGACGCCGCGTCGATGCCCTGCCAGACGTACTCGCCGTAGTCGAGGCCGAAGTGCTGCTCGCCGAGCGCGAGCGCGCCGCGGCGGCCGCTCACGGCGGTGGTGTCCTGCGCGAGCAGATCGCCGGCGAGCGTGCCGACCGCCAGCACGACCGGCACGCCGGCCGGCGTCAGATCGAGCGCGGTGAGCCGGTGGCGCGCGGTGGCGCCCTGGATCGTCAGCTCGCTGTCGACCGCGACGTGGGTGAGGGCGGTGTCGGCGAGCGCGGCGATCCGGCCGGCGTAGACGGTGACCGGCACGCCGTCGATCTGGACCCCGGCGATCTCGTCGTTGATCCAGCCTTCGAGCCGATCCTCGAGCGGGCCGGGCAGCGCAGCTTGCAGCGTGCCGATCGCCGGTACGCCGGCCTCGTCGGCGGCCTCGAGCAGCGCGTGGGCCGGGTTGGTCGACAGCGCGCGCAGCGTGACGACCGCGGCCTCGAGCTGGGCCGGCAGGACGGCCTCGACGGTGAGATCGATCCGGCTCGTCACCTGATACGGCCCGGCCGCGACGAGCGGGGGGGCCTCGGGCGCCGGGCCGGCGGGATCGATGGGATCGTTCGGATCGGCGAGGTGGCTGGAAGGCGAGAGACCGCAGCTGGTAAGCAAGGCAAGGAGCAGCGCGTGCTTCATGGTCCAACCAATCGAGCAAGTCGGCGGCCACGCGCGAAGCTTCAGGATCTTGACCAGTTACACACCGGAGGTGGTGGAGACCCGGCAGGGAGCTGCCGCGGCCACGCGAGTTGCCGCGCAGCGCCACGGCGAAAGTTCACCGACACCGTTCGACGCACACGCCGTGGCCTGGGTCGCGCCGGTGGCCTGGCCTGGGTCGCGTGCCGGCGCCAGAGCCTGGTCGCGCCCCGGCGGCTACGATACGTCGGGAGGCAGGGCCGCGGGGGGCGCCGGCTCGGGCGCGTCCTCGGTGGACCACAGGCCCTCGCGGAGCTGGCGGAGCGCGGAGCTGGCGGCGCGGATCTGCTGGACCTGGCGCGTGGTCACCGCCTTGAGCTCGGCGAGGCCACCGGCGTGCTCGCGGCGCTCGGTCATGGTCCGATCGAGGATCTCGCTGATGCCCTTGTAGAGCGTGTTGCCGGCGTTGGACACGAACTCGGACAGCCGCTTCGCGAAGTCGTCGATGCAGCGGTCGAAGTGCGGCTTCATCGCCTCGGCGGCCTTGAGCACCGCGGCGGGGACCCGCTCCTTGGCCTGGATCCGGATGTCGCCGGCGATCTTCGACTTGAGGACGATCGCCAGGATCGGCGCGGCCAGGGTGAGCAGGCCGCCGGCGAGCGCGTTGACGAACAGCATCACCGTGGTGCCGAGCGCGCCCATGGCGTAGATCCCGATGTCGTACTTGAAGCTGTCGACCGAGATCTCGATCGCGGTGTCCTGCGGGCCGAGCCGCTCGGACAGCAAGGCGGCGGCCGCGGCGACGTTCTCGTTGGTGATCGAGATGACCTGGTCGGCGAGGTGCTCGAGCATCGCGGCGAGCCGGGCGCCCTCGAGCTCGGCCCACTCCTTGAATTTGTCCTCGATGAACGACGGCAGGTAGAGCTTGACGTCGTTGGCGTCGACCGCGTCGATCTGACCGGGCAGCGCCTGGACGAATGCGCGGGCGAACTCCTCGAGGTCGAGGCCGATCTGGTTCTTGATCGACGTCGCGTCGGCATCGATCCGGACGTGGAGCTCGTCGAGCTTGCGCTTGGAGGTATCGAGCTGGTCGCGGACCGCGGCGATGCGCTGCTCGAGCTCGCCGAGGTCCATGTCGTAGGCGCGCATCCGGACGCCGAGGTTGTTCTCGAGGTAGCCCGCGGTGCGCGCGGCGTCGCCGGCGGCGTTGTCGAGGATGACCTGGGCGCGGTCGCGGGCCAGGAAGCGCTCGAGGTAGGCCATGAGCTCGGGGATCCCGCTCGCCGGATCCTGCGAGCGTGCCCAGTCCTTGGCCGACAGCGGGAACACCACCGGATCGGGCATCAGCTTGCTCAGGCCGGCCTTGACGTAGTCGACCACGGCGAGCCGCTCGTCGGCCGACAGCATGTCCATCTTGCCGAGCACGAAGATCAGCCGGTCGCGCGCGCTCTCGAGCACGCGGCTGCGCAGGAACTCGCGTTCGCTGTCCTTGAGCGCCTGGCCGGCGTCGAGCAGGAACACGACCGCGTCGGCCCGCGGCACGTAGCCGTAGGTGACCTCGGCGCGCTGCTCGTTGAGGTCGTTGACGCCCGGGGTATCGACCAGCACGACGTTGTTCTTGACCAGGTCGCTGGGATAGCCGAGCTCGACGTAGGCGACCTCGCTGGCGTGGCCGCCGGCCACGGTGACCCACTCCTTGAGCTGCCCGGGATCGAGGTACTTGCTCTCGCCGGTGGTCAGCACGACGCGCGCGGTGGGGCTCTGGGCCCAGACCACGTGGTTGATCGACGCGGTGGTCGGCGTGATCCCGGTCGGCAAGATGTCGCTGCCGAGCAGCGCGTTGACGAACGTCGACTTGCCGTGGTTGAACTCGCCCAGCACGACGAGGTGGAACCGCTCGGACTCGAGCTTGGGGATCCGCGTGGTGCGGATGTCGCGGGCGAGCGTGATCATGCCGACAGTGTCGGCGAGCTCGGCGAGCTGCTGGAGGCGCGCGATGATCTCGCGCTTGGCTTGCTTGTGGTGTTCGAGGAAGATCATGGAGCCTCGCAGCGGGGGTTCACAGCACGCTGATCAGGTCGGCGACCTGCTTGTCGACGTCGGCCAGGCTGGGCTTGCCCGCCGGATCGCCGCCGGTGGCCTGCGCGTACATCGCCGAGCCGGCGAACAGCCGGAGCGCCTGGACCCGCTTGGGCACGTAGGGGTACGAGCGGAACAGCTCGGCGTAGCGGCCGATCCCGCCGCGCTTGATGTCGGGCACGGTCCGGAGGTAGTCCTCGGCGTTGAACGCCGCGCCCTGATCGATGCCGAGCTCGAGGGTGACCAGCGCCTGGAGCGTCTTGTCGAGGTCGCGCACGGCGAGCAGCGCGGCGCGGTCGCAGGTGACCTCGGCGCGGCGCGACCAGGCCTGCAAGGTCATGATCGCGGGCTGCACGACCCAGCGGACGTAGAACGCGGCGGAGTGGCTGAGGTAGTGCAGCGCGGTGGCGTAGAAGATGTGGCCGTTCTGGACGTGGCCGAGCTCGTGGCCGATCGCGGCGACCAGCGCGGTGTCGTCGAGCCGCTCGGCGAGCGCGAGGTTGACGATCAGGTGCGGCGCGTCGTCGGTGCCGAGCACCTTGACCTTGATGTCGTCGGTCGGCGCCGCGAACACCGCCGGCACCCGGACCCGGAGCGCCGCGCCGGCGGCCTTGGCGGCGTGATAGACCCGCGGGTACTGCTGGTCGGTGACCTTGATCGCGGTGCCGAGCAGCTCGGTCCGGGCGACGTCGCGCCACAGCCGGGTCGTGGCCTCGAGCGCCATGGTCACCGGCCGCGCGATGGTGAGGGTGCGGCGGAACTTGCGCTCGCCGGAGAACGAGTAGGCGGCGCCCTCGCGCGCCTGCTGCTCGAGCGTCCCGCGGCGCACCGCGATCCACTTCGCGAAGTCGAAATCGACGCCTACCGACATGTCACTCAGTATAGCGACTCAGGCGCGCAGGGCATCCCGGCTGCGCGCCCGAACACGCCGGCGAGCGACCGCGAGGCAGACCAGGCCCAGGGCGACCGCGAACCACAGCGTGGCGATCCGGGTGAGCAGCGTCGCGTCGACCGCGGTCGGGCGCTCGATGTGGGCGGCGCCGCGGACCAGCCACATCGCCATCGCGCCTTCGGTGACACCTAGCCCTCCGGGTAGGAACGACAGCGCGCCGGCGATCGTGGTGGCCGCGTAGATCACGATGGCGAGGCCGAGCTCGACGTGCGCGCCGGGGAACGCGTTGACGATCAGGGCGAAGCCGACGCACTCGCAGGCCCAGGCGGGGACGGCGAGCGCGGTCGCGGCGGTGAGCGTGGCGGGCCGGCACAGCGCCGCGAGCCCGCCGTGGATGTCGTGGAGCGGCGCGCGGAACCGTGCGAGCCGCGGCGCGCGGGTGACCAGATCGATCAGCGCGCGGGCCGGCCTGGGCCACGCCAGCAGCACCAGCCCGGCGGTGATCACCGCGGCGGCGGCGATGACCGCGGCGGCGGCGATGCCGTAGGCCGCGACCCCGGCGACGGCGAGCACGAGCAGCGCGATCAGATCGCTGACCCGCTCGGCGATCACGATCGGCGCGGTCCGGGTGACGGGGATGTCGCACAGCTCGCGGAGCAGGTAGCTCTTGACCAGCTCGCCGAGCTTGCCGGGGGTGATCGACAGCGACAGGCCGGCGCCGAACACCAGCGCGCTGGTCGTGGGCGGCACGGTGACGCCCTGGCGCCGCAGGTAGAGCGTCCAGCGCACGAACCGGATCCCGTAGTTGGCGAGCGCGAGGCAAAGCGCCGCGGCGAACGCCGACCAGCCGAAGCCGCCGAGCCGGGTCGCGAGCTGGCGGACGTCGCCGAGCGCGGCGACCGCGGCGGCGGCGATCACCAGGACGATCGCGATCCAGATCCAGCGCCACACCGATTTGCCGTAGCACACTTCCGGCGCTGCCACGCGCAAACCCGGGCGGATGGTTGACCTCGGGAAGCCGCGCGGCGTAGCGTGGGCGCATGAGCAAGGAGCAGGGCGCGAGTATCCTGGTGGTCGACGACGATCCCGAGATCGTGGCGATGCTCACGACGCGGCTCAAGCACCGCGGCTACAAGGTCACGACCGCGAGCGACGGCCACCGCGCGCTGGAGCTCGCCAAGCGCGAGAAGCCCGACCTGGTGCTGCTCGACGTGATGATGCCGGGCAAATCGGGCTGGGAGGTCGCGCGCGCGCTCAAGCAGGATCCGGTGACCCAGGCGATCAAGATCGTGATGGTCACCGCGATCGGCGAGCAGGTCAACGAGATCACCTCGCCGCTCTACGGCGCCGACGCGCACATCGACAAGCCGTTCGAGTTCGAGCGGCTCGAGAAGGTGATCGGCGACCTGCTCACGGGGCGTTGATCAGCTTCTGCGCCTTGGCGAACAGCGGGTTCCTGGTGTCGACGATGCCCAGGATCTGGCGCGCCTTCTTCTTGGCGCCCTCGGGATCGCTCGATAGCTCGCTCGCCGCGGTCCGGTAGAGGTCCGACGCGATGTCCTCGAGCATGGTGCGCACGGTCTTGTTGTTCGAGCTCGAGCTGCCGAGCGACTCCGACGTCCGCACGGCCTGAAACGCGAGCTCGTACTCGTGGGCGGCCATGTACGAGCTCGCGGCGCGGGTCGCCGTGTTGACCAGCCGGTCCTGCAGAGCGGGGACGTAGGTCGCGCCGAGGTCGTGGTCGTAGTCGATCGCGCGGCGCAGCGCCTGGTACGCCTCGGGGTACCTGGTGCCGGGCGCCATGCCGACGGCGTACGACTTGCCGAGCTGCGAGTACAGGGCCGCGAGGCTCTTGAGCTCCTTGGCGTCGTCGGTGCCGAACCCCGACAGCGCCGAGGTCAGGGCCGCCGCCGCCCCGCTGAAGTTCCGGGCCTTGTACAGCACCATGGCCTCGGCCTTGACGTCCTGCAGCGCCTTGCCGCTGCGCTTCTTGTCGTTGCGCGGTGCCGGCGGCGCGACCTCGACGGGCCTGCTGCGGTCGGGCTTGCGGGTGTCGATCCGCCGGGGCGGCTTGCGATTGTCGCCGCGCGGACCGGGCGCCGGTGGCGTCGGGGCAATCTTGTCGTTGCGGGGTGCGGGCGGCGGCTCCTCGGCCGCGACCTTCGTCGTCGGTGCAGGCTCGAGCGCGGGAGCCAACGGCGCGGGCTTGAGCGACGGCGTCGCCGGGCTTGCGGGGGCGGTGCCCTGGTCGGTCCTGGCCGCCGGGGTCGGGGGTACCGGCGGCATCGGGGCTGGCGGATTTGCGGGGGCGGCGCCCTGATCGGTCCTGGGCGGTGGGCTCGCCGTGGCCGCGCCGGGCGAGGTCGGAGCTGCGGGGGCGAGGTTGTCGGGCGCGGGTGGCGCCGCCGGAGCCGCGGGTGGCGCGAGCTGCGGCGTCGTCGCCGAGCCATTGCCTTGCGTCGGCGGCTGGATCGGAGTCACCGTCGGCGGCTTGGCGATCTTGGGGGCGACGGCAGGCGCGGCGATCGGATCGCGGACGGGCTCGGCCGGCGGTGGCGGGGAGACCGCGCCAGTATCGACCGCGTCGGCACTCGATGTGCCGCGGATGATCGCGATCGTCGCGATCGCGGAGAACACCGCGAGCCCGGCGAGCGCGAGCGCGATCTTCATGCGGCGCGACAGCGGCGGGAGCGCATGCGTGTGCGCGTGCGCGTGCGCGTGCTGCGGCACGATCGCGGCCTGCCCGCCGGAGTACGACATCGGCGGGACCTGCGCGGTCGACGTGGCATCGCGGCCGGGGTGGCCGGCGGACACGTGCACAGGCCCGCGCGGATTGCCCGGCGCGTGCGGCGAGACGCTGTGGTGCGACGCGATCTCGGACGCGCTGGGATACGAGAACGGCAGCCGCGGCCCCCGTGCCGGCAGCGGCGGGCCCTGACCGGGCAGCGTCGTCGGCTGCGGGCCGAGCGACGGATCGAGCAGCGCGGGCGACAGCGGCGGGCGGTTCGCCATCTGCGGCAGCGGCAGCGTGGTCGACGGCTGCGGCAGCAACGCCGGCGCGTGCATCGGCGACATCGTCGGCGCCAGCGCGGCGAGCGCGCTCGGCGGGATCGGCTGCTGCTGCGGCACCTGCACCGCGGCCATCGACTGCGAGCGCGGGCCAGCGAAGCCGGGTGGCGGGCGGCCGGTCTGCGTGCGAGGCCGCGGCAACGGCGCCGGCGGGGGTAGCGTCTTGGGCCGGCTCGCGGTCATGGAGGGCCGGTGCGGCTCGTTCCCGGGCAGCGGCAGCGGCTTGCCCGACACCGTCGACATCTCCAGGTCGTCGTCGACCGAGCCGTCGAAGGTCTGGACCCCGGGCAGCTCGCGCGGGATGCCGTTACCGAGATCGTGCGGATCCTGGGGATCGCGCGGGGTCGACCCCGCGGCGGGCTCGCGCGGGACCGCCGGCGTGGGCAGCTCGCGCGAGATCAGGCCGGGCGGTCCGACGGCCGGCGTCGCCAGGTCGACGGAGTCCGCGTCGTCGGGGTTCAGCCGGGGCAGCGGGGACGCGGCGGCATCGCGGGCGGCCGCGGCGTCGCGCCGGGCGCCGGGCAGCTCGCGGGGCAGACCGGGGAGCGAGATCGCCGAGCCAACCAGATCGAAGCGGAACGCGGTGTTGCCGACCTCGATCGTGTCGCCGCCGGCCAGCATGAACGGCGCGTCCTCGATCCGGTTGTTGATCGCGGTGCCGTTGCCCGAGCCGCGGTCGGCGAGGATCCACGAGCCGTTCTCGTTGCGAATGTCGAAGTGCTTGCGCGACGCGGTGATGTCGGTGAGCACCAGGTCGTTGTCGATGCCGCGGCCGATCGTGTAGGTCTTGCCGGGGCGGACCTCGAGCGCGCGTCCGGAGTCGTTGCCGCCGGTGACGATCAGGCGGGCCACGCTCGGCGGCGGGAGCAGCGCCAGCGCGGCGATCGCGCGCTGATCGTCGACGGTGGGCTCGTCGTTGACCCCGCCGCCGTCGGTCGACGTGATGTTGGTGTTCGAGCCGGAGCGCCTGGCGGGAAGGCCGAGGGCCAGCGCGCGGACCTTCTCGGCGACCTCGCCCTGCTCGACGGTGGTGCTCGCCTCCTCCTCCCAGCCCCCGGACTCGATCGTGGTCTTCTCTTCCTCGTCATCCGCCGAAAATGGCGTGGCCTTTGGCACCACATGCGCCGAGACGCGCTGCGGCGCACCAGGGTTAGAAGCCCGGGCCATCCCGTGAATTGTACGGTGCCCAAACCGACGGATCAATGACACGGCCTCCGAGGTGTCCTACCTTTCCGCCCATGCGCATTTCCCTGGTTCGCGGCAACTCCACCGAACAAATCGATCTGGTCCCGAGCAAGATCATCGGTATCGGCCTCAACTACCGAGCCCACGCCAACGAGATGGGCAAGGGCTTACCGGAGGAACCTCTGATGTTTCTCAAGCCTCGATCGGCGGTGATCGCCGCCGGCGAGGCGATCGAGCGCCCGGCGGGCTTCGAGCGCGTCGACTACGAAGGCGAGCTCGGCGTGGTGATCGGGCAAAGGGCGCGGCGCGTGTCGCGCGACCGCGCGCTCGACGTGGTGCTCGGGTTCACGATCGTCAACGATGTCACCGTGCGCGACCTGCAGAAGCGCGACGTGCAGTACTCGCGCGCCAAGGGCTTCGACACGTTCTGCCCGATCGGGCCGCGGATCGTCGCCGGGCTCGACCCGAGCAAGCTGGCGATCAAGACCCGGGTCAACGGCGTGATCAAGCAGGACTCGTCGACCTCGGATCTGATCTTCGACGTGCCGATGCTGATCTCGTTCTGCAGCAACTACATGACGCTCGAGCCGGGCGACGTGATCTCGACCGGCACGCCGTCGGGCGTGGGTAACCTCACACCGGGCGATGTCTGCGCGATCGAGATCGAAGGCATCGGCGTGCTCGAGAACCCGGTGATCGCGCGTCCGTGACTGCTCCGCCGGCCGGCGCCCGGGCCATCGCCACCGGCGAGTCGATCGTGATCGGCCTCGGCGGCAACGTCGGGACCGACGCCGCGATCGTCGAGCGGTTCGATCGCGCGCGGGAGGCGCTGGCCGCGCTCGGTACGCCGAGCTCGCTGGCTGCGCCGGGTGGGCTGCGCTCGGCGCGGCTGTATCGCTCGGCGCCGATCGGGCCGGCGCAGCCGGCGTTCCTCAACACCGCCGTGCGGTTGGTCATGGGCGACGTGCAGCCGGCCGAGTTGATCGCGACGCTGCTCGAGCTCGAGCGCCTGCTCGGCCGGCGCCGCGAGGCCGAGGCGCGCTGGGGGCCCCGGACGATCGATCTGGATGTGCTGGTCTGGGGCGCGCGGATCGTGCGGACGCCCGAGCTGGAGGTGCCGCACCCGCGGTTGGCCGAGCGCCGGTTCGCGCTGTTGCCGCTGATCGACCTCCTCGGCGAGGATGTTACCGTGCCGGGTGTCGGCCCCGCGGGCGCGCTGGCCCGACGCGTCTCGGACCAGCCCTGCGACGAGATCGCCGCGACCTGGTGACCCGTCGCCGCCGCTCCCCGCTGCCCACGCCGCTGCACCACACGACCTCGCGATGACGCGGACCTCGCGCTATCCGGTGACCGCGGGTGCTGCGACCCCGGTCGCGCTCCACCAGCGCCGGACTTGCTCGAGCGAGGAGCTGCGCGGCAGACCGCTGGGGAGGCTCGCGAGAAACGTCCGGCCGTAGCCGCGGGTGACGATGCGGGTGTCGAGGATCGCGACGATGCCGCGGTCGTCGCGCCGCCGGATCAGCCGGCCAAAGCCCTGCTTGAGCGCGATCGCCGCGGCGGGGAGCTGGATCTGATCGAACGGGTCGCCGCCGGCCTCGGCGCACGACTGCATGCGCGCGGCGATGAGCGGATCGGTGTGCGGATCGAACGGCAGCTTGTCGATCACGACCAGCGACAGGGCGTCGCCGGGCACGTCGACGCCTTCCCAGAACGAGCTGGTGCCGAACAGCACCGCGCCCGGGGTCGACCGGAACCGATCGATGAGCGTCGCCCGCGGTGCGTCGCCCTGCACGAGTCGGGGGTACGGCAGCGCGGCAAGCCGGGACGCGGCCTCGCGCAGCGCCCGGTGGCTGGTGAACAGCAGGAACGCGCGGCCAGCGGTGACCGCGAGCAGCTCGAGCGTGCGCGCGGCCGCCTCGGCGGAGAACCCGGCGGCGACGGGCGGGAGATCGCGCGGCACGTAGAGCATGGCCTGGCGTGCGTAGTCGAACGGCGAGGTGACGGCGAGCTCGTCGGCATCGTCGAGCCCGAGCCGGGTGCGCGTGTAGTCGAACGCGCCGGCCGCGGTCAGCGTCGCCGACGTCAGGATCGGGGTCGGGCCGGCGCGGAGCACGTAGCGGCGCATCAGATCGGCGACGTCGATCGGCGAGGCGGTCAGGAACGTCCCGGTCGGCCGGGTCTCGCCCCAGTAGACGTGGCTCTTGTCGCGCTGCTCGGCGATCGTCGCGAGGTCGTCGCGCAGCCCGCGGGCCCGGCGCGCCAGGCCGGACAGCGCGGCGCGGGGGCCGGCGTGGCCATCGTCGTCGTCGAATGCACCGCGGCCGTCCCGGTCGGGCTCGTCGGGAGGTGGCTCGGCTTCGGCCTCCGCGGTTCGCGCGAGGTCCTCGAGCGCGCTGTCGAGCGCGAACCACGCGGTCTGACGGGCCGCGTGCTCGAACAGCCCCGGCGGCAACGGCATGCGGCCGTCACGCGCCTCGCGGCCATCGCGGCCATCGCGGGCGGCGCGGATGTCGCCGCCGTCGCCGGCGATCAGCGCGGCCCGGACCAAGGAGAACAGCGCGATCCCGGCGCGCTCGACGCTGCGGATCGTGTCGTCGGCAGCGCGTCCGGTCCACAGCGGCATCGCGGCGAGCGCGAGCTGCGCGTCGCGGACCAGCTCGCCGACCTGGTGGGTGGAGACCCGCGCGGCGAAGTGCTCGGTGGCGACGTCCTCGAGCTGGTGGGCCTCGTCGAAGATCACCGCGTCGTGGTCGGGCAGGATCCGGGCGCCGGGCGCGCCGGCGCGGAGCGCACGGTCGGCGAAGTACAGGTGGTGGTTGACGAGCACGAGCTGGGCCTGGTCCGCGAGCCGGCGTGCCTGGGTGACGAAGCAGCGCGTGAAGTGCGGGCAGCGCGGGCCGATCCGCGCGTCGGGGGTCGTGGTCGCCTCGGCCCACAGCGGGGCGGCCTCGGCGAGCCACTCGACCTCGGCGCGGTCGCCGGTCTCGCTGTGCGCGGCCCAGTCGACCAGCGCGTCGATCGAGACGTCGGGCGTTGCGCGCGTCGCATTGCGCGCGCCGAGCTCGGCGAGCTTGCGCCGGCACGCGTAGTTGGCCACGCCCTTGAGCACGACGGCGGAGAACGGCCGCGCCAGGATCGAGCGCAAGAGCGGCACGTCGTGGCGCGCGATCTGGTCCTGCAGCGCGCGGGTCCCGGTCGATACCACCACGCGCTTGCCGGATGCGAGCGCGGGGATCAGGTACGCCAGCGTCTTGCCGGTGCCGGTGCCGGCCTCGACGATCAGCGCCCGCCGGTCGGTGAGCGCACGGGCGACGGCCGCGGACATCGCGCGCTGCTCGGCGCGGTCCTCGTAGTGCGGGATGGCGCGGGCGAGGCCGCCGCCGGGCGCGAGGACATCGGTGGCGACGGGATGGCTCATGACCACGGCCGCTCTTGGTCCGGAAGGCGGTCGGTGAGTGCCGAGGCGCCGGCGGTGGACATCGCGCGCTGCTCGGCGCGGTCCTCGCAATGCGAGATGGCGCGGGCGAGGCCGCCGCCGGGCGCGAGGATATCGCCGGCGGCGATGAAGCTCACGTCCGGCGCGCCTTCTCGACGTGGCCGCTGGTGCCGAACCGGCGGGTGAGCTCGGCGAGCACAGCCTCGATCGGGATGCGGCGGGACGCCAGGCCGACCATGACGTGGAACAGCAGATCCGCGGTCTCGTGGACGACCTTGGCGTCGTCGCCCGCGGGCAGCTCGGCGGCGAGCTCGCCGTGCTCCTCGGCGATCTTGGCGAGGATCTTGGGCATGCCGGCTTCGAGCAGCGACTTGGTGTAACTCCTGGTCGCGGTCGCTGCGCGGCGGGCCTCGATCACCTGCGCGAGCCGGTGGAGGATCGGCGGCGGCGGACCATCGTCGATCTCGTCGTGATCGACGGCCGGCTCGGTGGCGACGACGTCAGCGCCAGCGCCGGCGGGGTCGCCGGGGGCGGGCGCGCGGACGTCGCGGTGGAAGAAGCAGCTGGTCGCGCCGGTGTGGCAGGTCGGACCGGCCGGGCGTGCGCGGACGAGCACGGCGTCGAGGTCGCAGTCGAGGCGAACCTCGACCACAGCGAGCGTGTTGCCCGAGGTCTCGCCCTTCCGCCACAGCGCGTGGCGGGACCGCGACCAGAAGTGCACGGTCCCGGTCTCGCGCGTCAGGCGCAGCGCGTCGGCGTTCATCCACGCGAGCATCAACACGGTGTCGGTGACGGCATCCTGCACGATGCAGGGCACCAGGCCACGCTCGTCGTAGGTCGGCTCGGCCAGCATCGCGGCTACGTTCGCCAGCGCGGATCACCGTGTCAACTTCTCTCGCCTGCAACTGATCGGGCGGACAACATCTCGTGGTCGTCGGCTTGCTTGCGGCTCAGATCATCCGGATCACCGTGGCCGCCAGGAGCCCGGCGAACACGAGCGGCGAGATCAGCAGGTGGAGCACGAAGCCGGGCCGCGCCTCGAGCTCGCCGTCGCCGGTGATCTTCGGGCTTCCGGGGAGATGGTCGAGCGTCGTGGCGCAGCCGGGTGCCCGTGGATCGTAGAGCATCGGCTCGAGCTCGTCGTCTTCGAGCGGACCCGGCGTCAGTGTCTTCACGGTGGAGGAGTGGGTCGTCCCGGCCACCTCGTACTCGAAGGTCAGCGCGATGACCGGCGTCTCGTTGATCTCGACGCGGGTCGCGCGCCGGTGAACGAGCTTGCCGCGGGTCGGAGCGCCGTGGCGGAGCAGCCGGAGGTTGCGCCGCGCCGCGGGGAGCTGCGAGATCACGAGCGCGAGGCCGACGAGCGGGAACACGAGCACGAACACGAACAACGGAGAGAACTGCCGGTGGCGCATCTCGCCGAGCAGCGATTGCGATGGGTCGCTGCCGCGGTAGCCGACCGGCCACGCGCCGAGCTCGGCCGGCGGATCGGTGGTGAATGACTCGCCGGTGCGCGAGACGCCGGCCTCGTCGACGAAGGTGTAGCGGACCTGGTAG
>Ga0307515_10017097_pt1 | contig 13243 bp, 4 predicted proteins | sample 17_EM_MG_FD_194513 | JGI IMG/M metagenome (GOLD analysis project Ga0307515, IMG submission 194513) | Populus trichocarpa ectomycorrhiza microbial communities from riparian zone in the Pacific Northwest, United States - 17_EM | ecosystem: Host-associated > Plants > Roots > Unclassified | place...
TCCCCTAGGGGTTTTTTGTACACTTAAAAATGGGGTTTTTCTTAGTAAGGAGGTTTTTCCCATAGGAATTAGTCTGTGTGGACCCATTAGGGGGACTAGGTCGGACGGTAAATTAAATCTTATATAAATATAGGGTATAGTTAGCTTTAGGGAATAAGTCTATTTATTATATTAAAGGCCCTTATTAATTCGCTAATATATTATAGCAAATTTAGGTAAGTCCTTTAGTAGTTCTCTACCTACTAACTATACTCTAATTTTATCTAAAATAGCTTAACGAAGAGCAGTAACTCTAGCGGCTTTATTCTAATCTAGTTTACTAATAAGGCTTAAAAATTCTAAAAAGAAGCTAGTAAAGTCTTAGTTTCGTTATTATAGGTTTTTAAATTTAGTAACAGCTATATATTTACGGCTAGCGTTATTATATATTTATTCTAGTAGAGAGATAAAGATTTTAAAATTAATAAAAGTGCTGTTATAAAAGAATAGGTCTATAGTTTATATAGTATTTTTACTTAAATAAGATATTCCATAGCTAATCTTACTAGCTTTAGGAGGGTATTAGTTATAGTTTATTAAAAGTTTAAGACGGAGCTTAGTTATAAAGGGATGTAGGTTATTTTGATTTTTATTAAACATTAAAGGGTTAGGGAGCTTTTTAGATTTTATAGTAAGTACTAGGTTTGTTATAGGTATAGGTTAAGCTATTATTACTAGTTTAGGGTTTATATTTAATAGGCTAAGTTCGCATATAGTTATTTTAATTTTATTTATAGGTATTACTATTAGGGTCTTTAATATAAGTGCTTTAAGGTTACAGAGTTCTTTATAAATTATTTTTATTAATTACTAGTGCTAACCTTCTAATGTCGCTTACTGTTAGGCCAAAACATCCATAAAGGACTGTTATATTATAGTTAACTGTTCCCTAACTAGGGCTATAATGCTTATAGTTAACGCGGTAGATTTAAGTTTGTTTACTATTTTAATAGTAGTTATTTTAACGTAATGTAATATAAGGGCGCGAAGAGACTTTAGGGAAGATTTAAAAGAATAATATAAATTCTATCTAAATTTAAGGGTATATAGCTCTCGCTAAGAATAAGACGTTATGTAAAGAAGAGAAAGGAATAACGAGAGAATTATATAATTAAATAGTTAGGGGTTTAGTGGTCGATGCGTGCGTACATACGCACGCGGTCTTTGACGGACTTTAGTAGAATTTAATAGATCTAGTAGAACTTAGCAGAAGTCAATTAAGCTAGCAGAATTCGGTAGAATTTAGATAAGTATTGGAATTTATCTATCAAGTGTTTTACTAAGACGTTCCTACTATAACTAGGCTAGTCCCGTTATAGTATACTTAGTATATTTTTTTCCTTCCCTTTTTCTAAAACAATAGCTATAAAAGGCTTTAGAAAGCCTAACCTAGGCCTATAAAGGGCTAAAAAAAAAGAAGAAGAAGAGAAAAAAAAGAAAAAAGTTAAATAGCTAGAGGACTATATACGGAGTATCCTAATAGGAGAAAATCCCTTTATAAAAGAAAAAGAAAAGGCAAAAGATGTCCTAAAAGGACTAGTTAAAGAAGGAAGAGCTCTTTATAAGGAGGTAGCCCCTACTAAAGAAACCTATATAAAGAGGCTAAAGAAGAACCTCTATTCTTTATCCTCCCTACTCTCTTTACTACCACTATCTTCTACCCCTTCTACTTCTACTAGAAGTAAGAAAAACCAGCTATAAGGAAGGGAGCTAGTTTTAATTATAGACTAAAAGGACTAGCTATTAAATACCTTCTCTATATAAAACAAAGTCAATTAACTATTTATATTAAAACTGGAAGTAGAAAAGCTAGTTTTAGTGTCTATAGCTAGAACTAAAGGAAAATAAAATATTCTCCTTATAACTATAGAAGAGTATAATATAGATTTCCTAGTTAAATATAAGAAAATCTAGTATAACTATTTTACCTTTTAAAGAAAATAAAAACCAGAACTATAGGTTTAAATTATAGCCTATAGGGTTCCTACCCTACCTTTCCTAAAAAAAAAAGGAGGCGCTAAGCTTTTAAAAGAAGAAATTGAGACCTTTAATCCTATAAGGATATAAGGATTACCTAGATAGATCTTATCTAGTATAAAAAGACATAATCCATAAACTAGATTTAGCTTTATGGTTTTATCTATAAAGAATAAGAAGAAAAGATAAGAAATTCTTAAGTAAATAGAGATTCTAATTGCGAGTACAGCTACTAAGGTAGTAAAATACCTAGAAGTCTTTCCTACTATACAGTGTACTAGCTGCCAAAAATTTGGCCATAGAGGAGATAGATACTCTACTAGGACCTATAGATTTTGTGCGGCTGCATATCTATCTAGAGACTACACCTATCCTACCTATATAATAATAGGCAAGGCTTATAAGCATACTACCCCTCTTTGCATTAATTGTAAAGAGAAACACTTTGCTAATATTAAAGACTATAAGACTCTTAAAGTAGCTAAACTAGTACGTAGTACTAGCGTAAAAAGTTTTATAGAAGAATAAAACAAATAGGATTTTAGAAGGAGGCAACTCCTACTAGGCTCTTAAAAAGATATTAGAGAGTAAAAGAACAAAAATAAATTGCAAAAGGATAGTAATAGGTGTTAGGATTTTTTAAATAGTTTTTCCTACCGTTTTCTAATTCCCTAGTAGTTGTAGTAACTTAGTATTTTACTAAGGAAGTATAAACTCCTAGTTTAGAGGTTTATAAACTACTAAGATATAGCTACTAGCATATATTAAGCTGCCTAGAAAAGATTTATATATATAAAACTATAGCGCTATAGCCTAGAGGCTGTATGCGTAGTATTATACGTAGTGTAATATAACGGATATAAAATTAAAAATTAAAAATTAAATAACTAAATAATTTAGAAAAGAAGAAGCTAAAAGAAATAAGGGGAGATAGAGAAGTAAAGGGCCTAAAGAAGATATAAAGAACTCTTATAGGAGGTTTATAATCTAACGATTATATAATATAACTACGGCAATACCAACTACTAACTTATAAGACACCTACTTAACAGCCTAGACCTAGAAAAATATTATATCCTTATAATATAAAAACCGTTTTATAATATTTATATATAGTTAATATACTGCCCCTAAGGTTTCTACCTCTTATATAAACTAAAAGCAGCTATATATATATACTTTAACGTACTTTATAAGCGAGTCACGTATATAAGGGAGTCGCGCATCCCACTAACTTTTTATAACGCGTCACCTATAAACTACAATAGCTTAACAAACTCGTGCTCGATAGTCCTACAACCAGGCCCATATATCTCTTGCTATCTTAGCTCTTAATTTAAGGCAGATTTAAAGTAGTAGGCGCGCTGTAGCAACGTATAACGTCCCCGAATCCACGCTCCGCGACTAACGCGCTGGAAAGCTCACCCAACGCGATTATAAGCCTAAATTAAAGAAGATTATAAAGCTAGAAAAGGAGGTAGTTGTAAGGCATATACTAGACCTTAATTTACGAGGGTTGGCGCCTACGCTAGGTGCTGTACGGGATATAGCTAATAAACTGCTTACTAAGAGGGCTGCTGGGTAGGTAGGTAAGCAGTAGCCTAGGAACTTTGTTAATTAAACGGACAGCCTTATAACGCGATTTAATCGACCGTATAATTAGCAGCAAGCCCTCTATAAGGATCCTAAGGTTATAGAAGCCTGGTTTAAGCTTATAGAGTGTACTAGAGCTATATACGGGATTAGGGATAAGGATTCTTATAACTTTAATAAAACTAGCTTTATAATAGGCAGAATATTATTATAGCTAGTTGTTATAGGCTTAAAAAGACGTAGTAGGCTAAAGGGGATTTAGCTAGGTAATTATAAGTGGGTAATAGTAATCCACGAAATTAACGCTGCTGGGTAGGCGATTCCGCCCTTTATTATCTTCGCCGGTAAATAATACCTATCTACTTAGTACTAGGAGCGTATACTACACAATTAGTGTTTTATAATAAGCGATAACGGCTAGACTACTAATGATCTTGGAGTTGCCTAGCTAAAGCACTTTGTTACGCATATAAAGAATTATAGAGTAGGCGCGTGGCAGCTGCTTATCCTTAACGGCTACAAGAGCCATAACTCGCTTAAATCCTAGGTAATTTATAAGGAGAATAAAATATATACTCTCTATATACCGCTATATTTATTACACTTTCTATAGCCGTTAGATGTTGCCTGCTTCTTGCCATTAAAACGTATATATAGAGTAAAGATTAGCAACCTAATCCGGAGCTATATTAACTATATTATAAAGGTAGAGTTCCTATCTACCTACTACGCAGCGCACTAGCGATTAATTATAAAGGAGAATATCTGCGTAGGCTTCCAAGCTGCTAGCCTAGTCCTATGTGATCCAGAGGTAGTATTCTCCAGGCTCGAGGCTCGATGTAAAGCTTTATACGCTACCGCCGCTAGCTATACTAGAAGCTTTATGGGAGTCTTATACACCAGGCAACGCACGCAAGCTAGATGTTTAGTTAACGCTTATACATAATTAGATTTAGAGGCATTAAGATTCTTCTCCTACGTTAATTATTAGCGCGTTTAATTACCTTATTAAGGGCGCTAGAGGAATGGGCTACGAGCTAGTATTGCTACGTAATTAAGTCTCTGCTCTTAAAAAGGCAAATAAGGCTGCTATAAAGCGTTAACAGCGTAAAAGGAAGCGCCTCTAGAAGGGAGGCACCTTAACTTTAGCAGAGGGAGAGGAGCTTATTGCTTAAAAAGGGGTGGGGCAGCTATAGGAGAGCGAAAGGTGTTAAGTTGGGGGGAAATCAAGTATGAGCTAGCGGGCTCTTGCGCGCTATACGCGCTATAGGGAGTAAGGGCACAACCTACATACTTGTAAAAAGGATACTGTAGATACTGCTTGAATTAGGATAGCTACTATATTTATATTATTTTGATGCGTTGTTAATCCACGTAGCTAGAAAGGTGTAAAAAGTTAGTAGGGTGCGCGACTCGCTTATAAAGTACATTATAGTAAGTAAGGCTACTAGCCTAGCTGTATAGTTATAATAGGCAGTTAACCTATATATTACGGCTATAATAATCTAGATACGTAGAGGACTAATATAGATTATTAATATATACAACTTTAGGGCTATAGAGGTACTATAGGTAGGAAATATTATAATAGTATTAAGCCTACTCTAAACTAAAGTTATAGGTATTAGGTAACGAAGTTACCTCGCCTATATATATTGTTCCGCATAGCTATACCTAGCATCTTACTAGTCACTTACTTATCTTTTAGGGATTATGCCATGGCTAGGTAGTATAGAGCCTATTACCTTATAATAGGGGCTATTCTACTAGGGGATATAAACCTCTACTACCTATAGTAGGGTAGTATCTATATCACCGCTAAATTATAGGTAAAGAGCCTATTAGAAGCTATAAATAGTTAGGGCCTTAAGCTAGCTATTTCTCTAGGGGTAATTACTTAGTAAAGAGGTACCGCTAAGAGTATAATTAACCTTATATTTATAGATAAAGGCCTATACTAGAGTCTTAAAAGATACACCCCTAAAGAGGAGTAGGTACTTACCCTAAATTATATACCTATTTAGATATAACTAAATCTAGATACTAAGGCGTAACTAAATAGTAAGAAATATATAATAAAAAGACTTAATATATATAGCTTCCTTAATATAGTAAATTAATAACTTTAAAACCTTTAAGAAATCTACCTAGTACTAAACTAATAAGATATACTAGCTACTCTAGAGGAAATTAACTAGAGACTAAAAAAGATCTAGGCAGTAATAAAAAAAATAGGCTTAAGAAATACAGTCTAGAATTAAAGCTAGGTCCCTACGCGCGATATATATAGTCTATATAGTGCCCAATCCCTATAGCTAACTAATAAAGAGTAAAAAGAAAATATATAAGAAGCTAAAAACCTAAAAATAAAAGATAATATAAGAACGTAAGGAATTAGTTAAAAAAAATACCCTAACGTACGAATTAAAAACAACTAGAGATAATTTATTAATAAATATACTCTAATTTAAACCTCTTCTATAGCAGAGGTCTCTAGGCTATAATAAAATAGGTATTAAAAAAGGCAGGATATTTAGTAGAAGATCTATACCTATTACCCCTATAAAGAATAGGTAAGATATAGACTATAAATAATAACGACAAGAAAGCGGAAATCCTTATAAAGAAGTTCTTCCCCTAGCTAGCCCTAATAGACCTTAGTAATATTATAGAAGAGATATTAGTAACCTGCCTCTATGTTAAAAGCGATATAATAATAAAAGAAATGGCTAAAACTATTAGACGCCTTATTAATAGTAAAGTACTAAAACAAAATAGAATACTAAATAAAGCCCTAAAAACCTACGGAGAACTAATAGTCCCTTAGCTAATAGAATACTATCCATAACTTAGGAGAGCTATAATAATAGTTATACTATAAGAAAGGTAAAATAAACTACCTAACCCTAGGAAGCTACTGGCCTATTATACTAGAAAATACCCTTAGTAAGATTTTAGAGAAGGTAATAGCGGACTATATAATAGATATAGCTAAAGAATATACCTTACTTCTATAGAACTAAATAGGGGCTAGAAGGAGACGCTCTACGCTATTAGTACTTACCCTACTTATTACTATTATAAAAACCGCGTGGACCTAGCGAAAGGACTTTATAGTATTAATGCTTAGCCTTAATATTAGCGACGCGTTTAATAATATACTCTATAAGTGCCTTCACTATACCCTTAAAATAAAGGGCTTTTTAGAGTGGACTTTATAATTTATATAGGGGTTTCTAGGCTAAAGAGAAACCTTATTAGTCTTTAGTGGTTACTAGAAACCCCCTATTATAGTTTTAATAGAAATACTATAAAAGTCACCCCTCTCGCCTATACTCTTCCTTTTCTTTATAGGTGATATACTTAAACCCTTTAAGGAGGAGGCGACTTAAGGGATAGGCTTTGTTAATAATACAAACCTAATTATATACGGATTAATAGCCGAAAAAATTGCAGGATACTAGAAAAAGCCCATAATATATATAGAATAGGTAAGGTAATATAGAGCCCGCTTTATACTAGAGAAATATTAACTAATTTACTTTATAAGGAAATGTAACTAATCTATAACCCTTTAGTATATAATACGTATCTAAGGCTTTTAGGGATAACTAGTCTAAGGGCTAAAGGTACTTAGTGTATAGGTAGACAGTAAGCTTTAGTAAAGCGTATATATAAAGTAGGCGGCTTATATGGTCTGAGCTTGCTAAGGTAAGGTCCCGCTGCCGTTACCGCCGCCACTGGCAGGCGTCAAAGGCATGATCACGCGTGAACATGAGACAGCGCCGCCGATGGGGTTCTTTCTTCAAGAGCAGGCGCAGATGGGCTGGTGGAAGAAGACGGAGAGGATAGATGGGGAGGGGATTGCGAAAGTGGGCGTGAGAGTAAGAGGAGGCAAACTGCAAGCGAAGTTTCAAAAGTTTGATAGGGTTAAAGACTGTAATATCGTGCCCTACTTTTACTAATTTTGATGGCCTTCTTTTGGCTTCCGAGTGCTCATCAGCGACACATTAATCTGACCGGAGAGACCGTTAATTTCATAATAGAACTCAGAGCCCCCATCACGCACCACCACCGTAGTTCATGAAATACAGTTATTTCCCAAAATTCCCTAACCCGTAGATAGCACGAGCGTCACGCGCGGCCGGGAATCAGCATCTGACCTACTCAATATAAGACTCTAACCTTCTCATCAGTCTGACCCACAAAAGAGACCATAAATTCTCAGCACTCGTACTTCCCTCTTCTAGACTCAAGAGCGTGATGACCGCAATCTTGCAAAGAAACTACTTCGCCGACTATGTCTTGATCCTGCCATCGAAGCCGGATGTGGACTAGATGCACTCGTCGCACTCCTCGTGGAAGCCATGGACTGCGGTCGCCTGAGAACATTTGGTCCTGCCGGTTGAATCGTTGGGATTGCGGGTGGTAGTGGGTTGGTACGATAGCTCGGAGGATTAGATACAGGGTTTGTCATAGTGGAAGCGGTAATAGCAGTGCGGGTGGAAGCGTTAGATGGTGCTGGGCTGAAAGTGCGGGTGACTGAGATTGGACGGGAATGGCCGCCAGGGTTTGCGGATGCAGTGTGCCTGCTGAGGTTGGATGTGGTAAGACTAGCAACAGATGGTGCCGAAGAGGTGGAGCCGATGATGTCTTGACAGAATTGATGTCGCGTACGGGATGCGAAGCGATGAACCTGTGAATATGTTAGCGACATTGGCCGATTTGTTGGTTGCTCGGAAGCTCACATATTGCTGTACCTCTCGCCGTCCAGTCTCTGGGTCCGTCCAGAACTTCAGCGTGAAAAGCGGGTCAACAGCATCACGAGCCTAATGACAGTGTGAGCCATAATATGCGAATCATGCAATCGGGCAGCCAACCTCGAGTGACATGAGAATGCCAAAGACCTGCTGCAGCACTTCATATACATGTGTCGTAGCGGTCCATTCGCGATCGAATATGGGGTGGCAGATGCGTCCGTGCTGATACCTTGTTAGGCGTTCTGTCTACGTCGTAACAACACACTAAGTGGGCGGATGGAGCTGCATACCTTCGTTATATTTGGATGCAATATTGGAGTAATAAATCTCACTGTTGGGGCCTTACGCGGGAACTGATCTCCTAGTTCAACACACAAAAGAAACGTGCCATTCTCATAAGGCGATGCATGTGGGCCTTGCATGACTACCTTCCAGAACCCCATGTTACTTTCGCTGACATACACGTCCATGAAGTCATGCTGGTTTTCAATCATAGCCTTCACTTCGCTCAACAACATTCGCGTTGAGCCAGAGGCACCCATAGTCGTGCCAGTCATGAAGCTGCCACTATCAAGTGTGTTGGCGCGTGAAAATATGGACGCTGAAAAGCGGGAGTGGGTCGATGCTCTGCGGCTCGCGGGCGTGGTTACGCTGGGTCCACGGCTGGAGCGACGCGACAGAGCAGTGAGATATCGATCAGCATCACGTAACGCTATGAAATAGTCATTTTGGTTGGGATGTGGGCGACATGGTGGAAAGTCGTAAATATCGCGCATATCTGCAAGCTTCGGAACCGAGGAATTAAACTGAATGATGGGAATCTTAACGATATCCGGACGCATTCGCATGTCAATGAAGGTTTCGAGAAGAAAAATCTGATATAATGCGGACCTTGTCTTCGGACAGAATGCATAACCACCAGTATGTTTCGCAGCCCTGAACAGGTTGCCTGTGGCATTCGTACCGATGACTATAGCATCCAATACAATATCATTGCTATATAGGTCCGCGCACACACATGCAGGGGCGAGGCTGGAACTGTTGTCTTCGCCATCGGTAAGAACGATCAATCGACATCTCGCAGTAGGGTGGAGAGCCTTGTGCGCAACCAGCATGTCTTTTCCTTTGTTTATGCCGTCCCACATGGCGGTGTTTCCCGAGGCATAGACATGATCCAGCTGGTCACGGAAGTTCAAGAGCACGGACGTGAGGCACTGGTTCATACGGACGCTGTTTGGATTTGAGAAGGTAACCAGCCCGATATGCGTTTGGAGCCGGTAGGCTGCGATGCGTGTTATGAGGTTTTTGAAAACATCCTTCACTTCGGATAGGCGGCTGAGCTGGTTGCTAGTTGATGATGCAAGTCTCGTTGAAGAAGACTGCGACAGCGCGTTTCCAGACAGATTCACCTGGTCATTGAGCCAACTCGTAGCCATAGGTTGTGACATGCTGGAGCTGACGTCCACGCATATCACAATGGCTTCCTCGGGAGTCGACGCGTCGGTGAGTGCGTCGCTGTCAGCCCACGCATCCACCTCCCAAGTACTCTCTTTCTTCCGTGCGCTAATGATTGGCTCGAGTTTCTGAAGTAGAAATTGACCAGGATTTGTTTCCGGCATTCTCGTCTGACCTCCAATGACGTTATAGATAGCGAAATATCCGTCGTCGCATCCCCAATTTCCACGAGATTCGTATAGCGATACATAGCCGTCTTGGCTAAGAGTAATGACAGGAAATGCTGAGCTGGGAGTATCTGCTAGCTGGAGTGGGCTGGTCATTCTAAAAGCGTCCACCTGATTCGTCATTTGGAGTAAATTGTCAAAATCCGCCGGATGCAGTGCAGACACCCGTTTGTGTTCCAGCAATATGGGTGCGTCTGAGGGGAAGACAAAGTAATAATTCCATGGGCTTGAATAAGCACCATCTAGGGCAATAGCAATGGCATACGGATCCATTTGATGTATAGGGTTTAGAGAAACAACAACTTGCTTGTGCGAACGCTGTGAGTCCGCATCAACGACAGGGACATCAACCCTGACTTCTCCTGGTTGGACTTCGTAGGCCTGGGAGCCGATCTCCCTCAGCCCAACCTGATGCACGAGCGTCTGATGGCTGCCAGATGACACAGAGACATCCGATCGCATCGAATGTAGCCAAGCAAAAACTTGCCGCGATGCTTCTAGGACCCTGATTGGAGAGCCGGATATCCAGGGCGGAATCATTTTCAGCGAAAGCTCTCTGATGGTCTGCGCGAATACCGCAAGTGCGAAATGGTTGGATCCGAGATGCCTATTGTCATAAAGCTCACGAAAGACAACGAGAGATGGGGGAAAGTGAGTAACCTCCCACAGAACTTCCAGGACATTATCCAGACTGATGCTATTCGTTTCTATTTCCTTGAAGAGAATACTGAGGCTTGTATTGAACGTTGCGATGCCTCTTTCAGTGCTTTCGAACCCCCATGCCGAGTATACTTTGTTCGGTGAGCCGGTGGCGTCGTTGACATCAGCGGCCCACGAAACGAAGACATCCAGCGGTTCTTCACGGCTGCCTTTCAGACCAAGATCTGCCAAGGTAACTGTGTCTCGTGATCGTGTTGAGAGAAAATAATTCCGGAGATAGAGCTGAGCCTCCGCGCTGGATAAAAGTCCTTGTTCAGCAATAAGATTAGCCGAATATAGTCGGTCTGATGCAACTAGCCGGAGCTCAGACAACGAGAGACTAGACTTGACTGGGTTTGGATCGATTGGAATATATTTCAGACGCGATTTCTCAATTGCATCTTTTGGGGTAATCCACCGAACATATATTCTGGACGTCTTTTTGTGTGCTGTAGAATTGGACGATGAAGTATAAGTTGACACAGATGGTGGGACTGATGGAGTATCTGACGAGGAGACCGATGACAGGATCGGTGTTGCGGGGATCGGAGGGGTGTCAGAGGATTGCTCTTGTGTGGGTAAACTAGGCTATTAATTAAGCGGTTAGCGTGTCCATATGCCCGTGGCCAGGTCTTCCTGGCTTACGCATGGTGTTGAAGAATGCAAAGGCCCCAGGAAGAACGTCTGATCCTCTGTGACATCGAGAATATCTTCTAATGAGTCCTCTCCGAATATTATTGTGGGATCTGGTCCCGTAGTACGTAAGACGGTAGTCTCAACGGTCCCGAGGACGCCAATTCTCGTTGCTCTTCGCAAAGCTTCCTGGTGTAACTGTGCAACCGAAGCGCCGACTGCAACGGGGACAATAATTCTAGAGCCATTTGTCAACCTTACGAAAACGCGGATGCTGCTGCTTAAAGACGTGTGTCCACTGCGGCTAGAAGTCAAAGCAGTTCCACTGAGTATAGACTCTGCGGGAGCCTCATTGTCAGGTAGCTCTAGTTTGCTTGAGACAGTATATGCCATGCCAATAGCAAATGTGATATTATATCGGAGTGTTTTTCAGTCTTCAGGTATCAGTAAGCAGGACAGGCGTTGATGGAGACGCTCTGAAAGGATTTCGTTTGGATAGATGTAGCAATCGAAGGACGGTATTTTGATTGAGGGGCGATTTGAGTTGAAATGTCTCGGGTGGGTGCTAGTACCTCAACCCACAGCTTTACGTGCATCTGTTATCGACAACGGGCCAGCCAATCAAGTGAGGTACACGAGATACTAGTGCCCAATTAATTTTAGTTGCGATTTAGCGATGCACGCAAGGATAGCGCGGTAGCCCCGAAGCCAACCCACTAGGTCTCTAGTGGTTTCCTCACAGCCTAGCTTCTCCCCAGCCCCGAAACCCGTCAGTGTTCGTACCGAGCTTTTAACCTCAACTCTACCACACCATGAATAGTTTTAAGCACTAACCAAACATCTCTAACTTTATAGAATATCTAGCATTATAGTCTATCAGTCGAAATAATAACTGTATTTTGCCTTACGCAAGAGCTTTCTGCTCACCTTGTCTAGACTTACAGTGTCATGGCTTTAGATCTTCCCACTCTAGTGGCTCTAGAGTCGAGATTCCTGCCGTATTTCCGTTCCAAGGAGAATTTGTACTGTAAAGTATGCCAATAGCTGTCGAGCACTGACTGTAGCTAAGCTAATTCGTGAAACGATAGGCAGAATCGCCAAGAAGGCAACAAGGCTGACACAACATCTTCCAATTAACGCACTTCTCGGCTCTACTTCACCGTCTATGCTTGCCAAATGCAGGGTAGCCAGAGACATAGCTTACCATATACAGCAAGGCTTGCATACTAGCTCCAAGACAAGGCTTAGTGACAAACCCGTTAACCATGCCAATGCTGCCCTGCTATTAGGCTGGCGATCGACTAATAGAGACCTCTTTCCTACACCACTATAGTGACCAGCTCACCCCTAAGGGATCAGTTAAGCTCACCTAGCTAAAAGCTCGGCTTACATATCCGATACCGCCAATCGTGCCAAGTAAAAGGAGTTAAGTGTGACGGCTGTTACGGCACTGGCAGAAAATGGCAGAACTTGGTTGGCAGAATTTGGCAGAACTTCGCACCGGCAAGTTGCCACAGATTGCCGCATATTGCGGTCATGTGACGCGAAGATCTTATAAAACATTAAGCGGCGCTACTCTTTTTCTCTTTTCCTTTCCCTAGCTTTAGATTCTCGTTTATAGATAATCTAATCGTATAGGCTTGCGCGTCCCTTTTACCGTGCTTATGCCTTAATTAACTAACGTAGTCGGCGGGCTAGTGGCCCACGCGGGCTAGTGGCCCACCTCAAAACTTACCAAATTTATACCTTAATATCTTAACAACCACTTAATAATAAATTCTAATAATTTGGATTTGGACTTTTATATACACTTTACAGCTTCTATTAAAGTTGCATAGTAATTAGTTTAGTAGTTTTTAA
>Ga0307515_10017099_pt1 | contig 13242 bp, 5 predicted proteins | sample 17_EM_MG_FD_194513 | JGI IMG/M metagenome (GOLD analysis project Ga0307515, IMG submission 194513) | Populus trichocarpa ectomycorrhiza microbial communities from riparian zone in the Pacific Northwest, United States - 17_EM | ecosystem: Host-associated > Plants > Roots > Unclassified | place...
GGCTACCATTGAATTAAATTACTAGTGCGGACACTGTGGTTGTTTGATGGTTAGGGTTAGTTATACGGCGGATCCGTTAACTGACCAATGTTAAGAAGAGATAAATATTCAGAATATAAATTGATGTTTTGTTTCCATGATTAGTTCTGATTTTTGTAGGTGGATGTGTGCTTGTAATCAAGGTTTGTTCTCTTGATAATTTTCTGATTTTATTAAATTTTGTTTGATAGTTTTCTGTTTTCTTTTGCTTTAGCCTAGATAACGTCCAAAACCCCCCCAAATTGCATATCATCTAGCATAAAAATCTGACTTGAATCTTCCTCGTGGGATCGACCCCTTGCTTGCTCTATACTATATTGTGTGTTGTGTTTGAAGCTAGGGTAATTAATTTGTGCGACCGTGACATCGCAACAGTCCCGGGTAAGGGGATCATAATGCATTGATGCCTACAAGGCAATGATGATACCGATGGAATTGGTATCGACAATGTGTTAGATGAAAATGGTTCTTGTCAATTTTATGGAATCTTGAATGGAAGTTGAAAATGAAAGATGAAACAGTTTTTAATAGCTGAATGAGAAAGAATTCTAATGGAAACAAAAAAGGAAGAAGTGAATAGAATATGAATACATGTTTGTCTTTTTAAATTGTTGGATTTTTATTTTACTATACTTGTCGTGATAGTCATGTCTCAATAATATGTGTTTTGTTTCAGGACAATCGCATGCACGACAAGAGTAGATCCTAAATTTTGTTCACTTTTTGTATCTAGTTCTAGGGCGTATATCATTGTATTTTATAATATTAAAATATTTATATAACTTATTTTGTATAATTAATGTTTAAAGTTGAATAAATTAACTTAACTCTGAAATTCATATAATCGTGTTCTATGTATGCGTCATTATCTCATTCATATAATTAATGTTTAAATTTGAATAAATGAACTTAACTTGAATATATATATATATATTAAATTTCAGAATAATCAATGAGTTTGTTTTTTTTTTTTGAACATCAACCAAAAATATAATTATTCCTATCGCCCAAGTAACCCGACATTACTTTCACTAATAGATGATTAATTTTCCACTAGTTGTTTCAACAAGCACTATTGTTATCAATCCAAAAATTAGTTTAACGTTTCACCCATTCATCAGGTAACAAATCCCATTAACCAGGGAATTAATTCTTCATCTCGCCCATTTACCAGGGCACTAATTCCATTAAATCAGGAATTAGTTCAACGATTTACCCTTTTACCAAAGTACTAATCCCATTAACCAGGGACTTAATCTCGTCATGCCCATTTACTAGGACATTAATCTCATTAATTCAGGAATTTGTTCAATCATTTGCTCATTCACCAGGATTCTAATCTCATTAACCAGAGAATTAATTCCTTATCACGCCCATTCACCAGGGCATTAATCCCATTAATTTAGGAATTAATTCATCACATCGCATATCTTATTTTCTTAAGTAAAAAATATAATAATTACTACTTTATTGACCACAATTAATCAGATAAAAAAATACATATTGACTAATAATAAATTCGGGCACCGTGTAATTACCTGACGACTGAGCTCGAGCCGAAGTTCCCTGCTGTGGTGTCAGTCTGGCAGCCTCTTCTGAATTGACAAGTATATCACATCATTATTCTACTTTCCATATTGACACTCAATAAATAAAATCCTTCCAATTATCCTTTCATTTGCCAAAATAAAACTTAGAGAGAAACATAAAAATTCCCTTCTTCCTTTTGTAAATTTCCTTCCCATTTTACCAATTTTCACATTTTAACACAATTCATTTCATCATTCAAATCAATAATCTTAACATAATTTCACAATCAATTGTAATTTTCCCTAAAATTTATCATGAACCCTAATTCCTTATTTTACAAAGTTCAATCAATTTAAAGTATAAATTCTTCAAGAATCTTATTTAAAAGTGTGACGGCACCTTACCAAACAATAACCAAAGCTTTAACATTTTTAATTTGAGAAATTTTCCTTGCTTGAATTTGTTTTCCCTCTCCTGGCCGAATGCTTCCTTCTCTTTGAAAAGCAAGTTTGTTCTTTTTTTTTCCTTACAGCACACACTCACTTGCACTCATATATATTTTTATATATAATTTACTTTTAAAAAAATACCTTCCATGTCCCTAAATTTTTTCTTCCCGCACGCGCACACACTTGCACACATATAATTACTTAACTTTTAAAAATGCCTTCTATATCCCTCAATAGTAACTTTTATGATTTTTGGATAAAAATTCCTAAATCCTAATGCATGTTTATACCAAATCTTACATGGGTTATATCGAAATTCACTAAGTTACTCGTTGGTACTTTCAGTTTCATGAAATTCACTTCCATAAAAAATTTATTCACATTTTCGTGTTTATTTATTTTTTTATATATTTTAACACCCGAACAAAATATTTTAATTTAGATTTTTGAATATATCATCATTCTTATAATTTAATTTATCACTTTCTCTTATTTTTTGTAATCTTGACTTTTATTAATATCAATAATATTACCCAGGGTTTTATACTATGACTTACTTATATGGGTTGCCTACACACCATGAACATACTCCATGTTTATCAGATCATCAGTTGCTTAGTATGTATCCTTTGTAGGTCATATGTTGAGACACATGACCATCTGTTCTTTTACTTTCCTTTCTCTGGTTTATGGGGAGTTATCCCGAGCAAGACCCTTATGAGTTGGCCTTTTAATCCATGACAACCTTTGCTTTAGTAGACATACACACACTATAGCCGGAAGGAGTTTATGCATCTGTTAGCTCAATTAGTGCTTTCAACCATAATTTACTTCATCTAGTATGAAAGGAATAATTGGGTTTTTCAACAAACTTATCGATCTCGCCATGTTATTAGTGAGGAGATCTTTGAGCTTATTCAGTCCAAGTTGGTTGAGCTAAAACCAAAGTATCAGATTTCAGCTGCTCTCAGGTCCATATGGTGCCTGCCAGAGTCATGAGATACCTTTGATTTGCTTTTCTTCAAGTTCATCTTAGCATGTTTGTTATTTTTGCAGAACTGGTCAATCGATTCTGAGTTTTTTCACAAACCAATCGACCAACTTCCTAGTCCTGATCACATGATCTCTATTAAAAAGTTCAAGGCAAGTCCCATAAAAAACCCATGTCTAAAGTTTTAATGGCCATGAAACTGGAAGTAAATTTATAGTACTCCGGGAGTAACTAGTAACATTTTATTAGTTACTTTATAGGATTCACTTTAAAAAAAATAAAAAGATACAAAGTGTAGATATTCTTATCAGTTAATATATTTTATATTCTAAGTAGTGATGGATGGGGTATTTAAAACAATAAAGCACTATTTACTAATGCAGATTTATATATTATAATAAATAGTGAGAGTTTAACAGGAGTTCAAAGATTCAAGTTACAGTGTCTTTCATGGTGCCAAATAACCCAGTAAGAATTCGAAGCCACCTTGAATGGTAGAGTATAAATCTGATGGGTAGTTAGAAGATAAGGAGATTACAATTAACATCGATTCATCACCTAAATCATCTTTGATGGGCGGTTAGTTAGAAGACTCTTTTCTTGGTTTGCTACTGATATTTGTTTCTGCTGAATACTGATTTGTCCTGTATACATATATACAGACAAAAGGATTTGTTGTGTGAAAGCATACTCTTGTTCATTGAGAAATAGCATCAGCTCGTCTGGAAAATGGCGATTACAATGTACTTAAAATACTATAAAGGGACCATGACTCTTTTGCCTTTATTTGTAATGAAACAATGGAATAGTATAAAATAAAGTTATTTTCTCTTTATATCATGATATAAAAATAATAATAATTGATTCTGTCAGACAGGACTCGTAGCAAGAACGTGGACAGGTAGGGCATATACTCTCCCTCGTCATCCGATTAGACCCGATCGGGATAAGATAAGATGAAGGGAATCGCTTCGTGCGTGGTGGCACTGCCCAGCCGAAAGGAGGCATCCTTGTAGGATCTCCAGCATACAGCCCACCAACTCCCACCAATCCATGGCAAATAGTATTTACATTAAATGAATCCACATGCTCAAGTCATCGGTCAGATCACCACTTGGTTGTCGAGGTCGACGCGGGTCCTAGATCCCTCACATGTGCACAGTCGAATGCCTACATCATCGTTGAACATCACACATGTGTCCAAGGGATCTAATGTCTTCCTAGTTTATATGCCTTTTCTTTGCACTTCATCTTCGTCTCTCTTCTTAACGAGAGATCATTGGAGGATTGGCATCTTATACGAGGGAGCCTTTTATTTTGCAGGGGACACATTAGCGTAATCGTGAGTATGGTTGTAATAGTTTTTTAAAGTATTTTTTATTTAGAAATATATTAAAATAATATTTTTTTATTTTTTAAAAATTATTTTTAATATCAACGAATCAAAACTATCTAAAAACACTAAAATAATATTAATTTAAAAAAAATATTAAAAAACTTTTAGAAATGCGCGTTTCCAAACAATCTTCTAGATCTGTTTCATCCCAGTCATATCAAAAGATATGCGAGTAAAACCATAATAATTATAATATACTGCATTAGGGGCTAGATGACTTGCTATATCCGAACAAGAGTATCAAAAGGCATTTTATCTATCAACAAAAATGATTTTGGCTTGGGACGCACTCTCTACCTTAATAGGGTGGTTTTCTACTTGTAATATCGGCTATTTTGTCTATGTGGATAGCATGTTTTTAAGGTAATTAAAAAAAATAAACTTAATTTAGATACACACTGGGGATGTGTTTGTTTTTCGGAAATTGGTTTTCGGAAAACCACTTTCCAAACTTTCCTGTATTTGTTTGTCATTAGAAAAGTTGGTCAACGGAAAACACTTTCCAGTTAAAATAAAATTTGGCTTGATTTCCAGGAAAGTGTTTTTCTTTTATTTTAGGTGGAAAACACTTTCCAGAAGTTGTGAAAAAAATTAAAAATATCATATTATTTGCTGATTTGTTAAATTTGGTCCTCAAACTTTTGATTGATGTATATTTTGTTTGAATCTTTTTTTTAATTTCATCCCTTAAAATTTGATTTAATTTGATTTTTATATTAACTTTGGTCCTTATTTTTATGATTGTTATTTACTTTTCTCTTATCATTTTTTTAATTAAAATTTTTTATCTATCAAATTTGATCCTCATTCTTTTGATTGTTACTTATTTTATTTAAAATAATTTATGAAATTGTAATTATTATTATTTTAATTTCATCATTTTTTAATTTTTTTATCTATTAGATTTGATCTCTATTATTTTGGTTATTATTTATTTTATTTGAGATAATTTATGAAATTAGATTTTTTTCAGTTCCATTCTCATTCAACTTTTTAATTTGTAAGATTTGTTCCTTATTATTGTAATAAACTTGAAAAAAAACTAAAACATTAATAAGTTATTTTCTAGCTCATTTTCCATAACATAATCAAACACTGGAAAATATTTTCCAGCTTATTTTCCATGAAACTACCAAACATCAGAAAATAATTTACTTTTCCAGAATTCACTTTCCAATGAAACCACTTTCCAGAAGAAAACTACTTTCTTGCAAACAAACAGAGTCTAGATTGCCTCCCCGCTGTCACAAAATTAGCAAATGCAAATGAAAATACCAACCAAAACAATTTTGTTAATAAATATTTCATCGATAAATTACAATGATATTTACTGACAGAATATGTCATCGCTTTGTCTATCGGTATATACCGATGGAGATTGTTCGTCAGTGTATACCGAGGGAATTACACTGGAAAATGAAGGAATGAAAAAGAAAAAAGAAAAAAAATGACTTGTCATTTAACAATCAGTATTACCGATGAAATAAATTTGTTGCTAATATTTGTTGGTAAAATTTAAGTTATAACCTGATGAGCGACCATCCTCTCCCATTTCATTTCTTCTTGTTGTTCTTTTTCTCTACAAATAACAACAAACCGCACTATCTTATCACAAATCAAACTCCTATCACCACAAATCCAGTCACCCCAACACTTGTGTTTGGCATTGCGTTTCGGAAGCACTTTTGAAAAAAATTAAAAAAAATTATTATTTTTTGCTTCAAATTAATATTTTTTTAATGTTTTTAGATCATTTTGATGTGCTGATGTCAAAAATAATTTTTAAAAAATAAAAAAAACATTATTTTGATACATTTCTAAATGAAAAACACTTTGAAAAGTAACTGCAACCACACTCAAACAGGCTCGTCTGTCAACATCCTTGTTTCAGTTTATTTTTAGGATTCCCCACATCAAGTAAACAAAACTACCCATTTTTTGTTTTAAATCATTTTAAAAAAGTTATTTTTTATGGCATTTTGATGTAGTATATGTAGTTTGTTTGTGTGTTTACTTGTTTTATAGTTTTTCTCATAGAAATTTGTTGTATGAATATATGATTTGTACATGTTAGGGTTTGTTTTAGATTTTGAAAAATTGAATTTGTTTTTAATTTGGTGAAATTGATTTCAATTTTGTGACTTAATTTGGTGTTTTGTAATGAAATAAAGAATGGTTTATTCAATTGGTACGTTTCATATTTTGTCAATTTTATTGTTAAGTTGAAAATTTTAGTAAATGTGAAGAAATTTGAATTTTTATAGAAATTGATTATAATTTAAGGGTACTATTAAAATAAATTGAATAAGTTTGAGTTAATCCAATGTTAGCTAATTTATTTAGTTCACATAATTAATTAATACATGTTGTCATCAATATTGTATATATGTTTGATAAAAGTAATGTATGATCGTTCTTGAACATATCGAGTTTAACTTGAATGGTTATGCAGGATGAATTATTGTAGTGCGGTTAAGGTTTTTATTAATTACACTTTATCTAATCCAAGAAATATTAGTAGAGGTAGTATTAGATGTTCATGTAAGAGGTATAAAAATAAAAAGTTTCTCGATCCAGATGTTGTTACAATGCATTTTTTACAAAAAAAGGTTATGTAGAAATACTTGTGTTGGTTTGCACATAGAGAACCATATGTTTCTTATGAGACCATGGTAAAAAGGATGGTTAGGTCAAACTCTAGTTCTAGGAATGTGTATGAGGTTGTAGATGATAATAGTAATCCTTATAGGAGTATGGTTATGGATGTGATAAGAATGAATCAAGGTTATGCAGGTGAATGTTCAATCATATATGAAGAACCAAATGCAGACGCGACTAGGTTTTTTTATCGTTTAAAAGACTTTGACAAATCATTATGGGATGAGTGCACAAATTATAGTAAATTATCAATCGTTGAACATGTGTTCACCATTAAGTCAGATTATGGGCTAAATAAGGTCGGTTATAAAAAAAATCACCGAATATGCAAGAAGCATTTTACTAAAAGGGAATAGGCTGAAAGAGAACTCCTATGTTATTAAATCCATGATGAAACCCCTTGACCTAAGATACCAGAAAACAAAATCATATGTAAGGAAGTTATTGGACAAGTATGTTGAGAAGGGGAAAAATACAAGGATGATTCTAGTTAGTGTTGTTGAGAAGAGGGGAATATGAGGATGATTTCAGCTAGTATTGTTGAGTATCAAGTATTTGATGGTTAAACAAGGTTATATCAAGTATTCTTATGGTAATGGATGATAACTAGAATACTATAAAGCCATATAACACCTTGTATGAAGCATAAAAGAATTGAAATTAAAGATTTTTATCATATATATTACAATGTGAAATCATTTAGGAAGACATACTTTGAGGTTGTTCATCCATTGCAAGAGGTTGTATTAGATCCTAAAGATAAAAATGTAATTATATTACTCCCAAACCTGAATAAGAGTATGGGTTGACCAAAGAAGAATAGAAGAATGGGAGAAGAAGAAGAAGATGGACATAATAATGTTAGAAAAAAGGGCTCCCACACTAAGGTGTAATAATTGTAAAAATATGGTCATAATTCCAAGATATGCCAAAGAGATGGTGTTTCCCAACTTAATGGTGGTAGTGGTGGTAGAGTATCTAGAGGTGTATTTAGAGGATTCAGGGCATCTAAGGTTGCTATGAGAGGAACCGGTGGTGATATGAGGGGATCTATTAGTGCCACCAGGGGATCCATAAGATCAACCAATATATACAAAGTTGGCAGATCAAGTAGAGTTCGAAGAAATGGTGTTAGTGCATCATCATCACTATCCTTAAAAGGTATACAGGTAATTCTCTAGAATAATCTATTATTCATGTTATTTCTATTAGTTTAATAATTTACATATAGCCAATCAATATTTTTCTTTTAAATTATAGACTGCTCAATTTACATCCTCTTAGTATTCAACACAAAAAAGATGCATTGAGTGAAGAATATGGAGATCTTTTGTTATCAGTACTGAATTATTATGTATGTTTATGATATGGTCTATAAACATTTAGGATGTTAACATTGCCTTAATGAATGCAACTTTTAAAACATATTGTATTGTTTATGTATTAATATCAGTGTTGCCTTGATGTTAATGTTACCTTAATCTATACAACTTTTGAAACGTATTGCATTGTTTATATATTAATGTTAGTGTTGACTTGATGTTAATGCTACATTGGTGTTAATACAATATTGTTATCTGAATTTATTTCATGCATTAATATCATTTGTTCAACATGAACATAATAATAGTTACAATGCACATACTAAATTAGCTCTCACCATCAACTTCATACTTCCAATGTTAGCCTCCATATTATGATTCTTAATCCAAACTTGACATAACTTGTCTTTCATTCTCTTCACTTTATCTAGTATAAGTTCAATATCATTAATACATTTAGACCTCTCATAGTTAATTCGATTTCATTTATAGGTTTGCACCAATCAATGAAGGAGTTTTCATATGACCTATCATCACTTTGTATGATATTATTGTTTGATGTATATGAATTCATATTATGAACTTGTGTTCTTGTTTTGTTAAAAATTTAGGTGCTGAAAATTTGACAACCAATGTTAAGAAGAGATTTTAAGAGTTTGGGAAGTTATATTGGGAGTTTGGGTCAGTTGTGTTTATAAAGTTTTTTGATAATGAGAAAAATGGGTTGATGAAAAGAAAGGATGTTATTTTGATGAGAATTTTTATGTGTTTTGAAGAGAAGAAGGGGTGTTGTTTTGATATGAAGAAATTTACAAGTTTCGATGAGCTAAAATTTATGTTTTGATATGGAGGAATTTACATGTTTTGGTGAGCTTAAATGTGTGTTAATGTTTTATTTAAGGGTATATATAAAGCTGGGCATCAACGATAATTTTTTCAAAAACAATTCCAATTGTGGCTTTTCATTATTTTTATACACAAGGGGTTCATTAGTTTTTAATTGAAAAATAATAACAAACCTATAAATAACTAGAATATTTTTGTCGATGTCATTTAAAATGTTATGAAGATACAAAGTTCAAGATGTTTTTTTTGTAATTTGTGAAATAATAGAGGCAAAATGTAATTTAGAGTAAACTATATGGTGCTAGGGGTAATTTTCTCTTAAATAATAGAGACAAATAAATGACACATCACTTGATAGGGTAGTTGAAGCGTCGCTTTTTCCAACCTTTTCTTCTTTTTTTGTATTTTGCATATTTTTTATATTTATGTAGGGTATAAAAAATGGGTAACAACAGGCTGAGCCAAAAAGTTTCCAATGTAAAAAAGCATATCCATACTCATAAATTTCCAATGATAACCTATCAACCCGGGATAATTTGATTAACACACGACTCGTTATATGAGATTGAAATAACCCTGCAGAAAAAAAAAAGTAAAAAAATATATCATAAAGCTCAAGGCCTAATAACCTAATGTCAAATGATAAAATAAAAAAGAATTATTTTTTTTTTAAATTCCAAAGAAAAAAACCCGGAGTCAACTCAAGTTCATTTTACTAACCCGCTACACGTGAAATGAGATTGGAAAACATTAAAATTAAAAAAATAGAAAAAAAAAACTAAAGTTAAATCAATAAAAAAAACACTGAAAAAATGAGTCTACCTAGATTAACTTGACTAACCCGAATTCGGGATAACCCCACATAAAGGAAACAAAAAAATCACAAAGTTCAAGGGCCAATAATTTAATGTGATATGATAAAATTGAAAAAATTAGTTATTTAAAAAGGGTCGAGAGAAGAAAACCACGAGTCAACACGAGTTAACTTGACTAACCCGCTACCTAGGATATAAGATAGAATAACCCTATAATATAAAGCATAATAAATCACAAAGCTCAAGGCCCAATAATCAAATGTCGAATGATAATATTAAAAAAAAAAATTGTAAAAAGGATCTAAAAGAAGATTGAACTTAAATCGGGTTAATATTCGAAACTAGTAACTTGAGTCATGAGACCGCGATTAACCAAGAGAAGGTAGACACGAGAAAATAATAAAGTGAAATTCCTAATCATAAAAAATTAAAAATAGAATAATAGCAATCAAAATAATAAGGGCCAAATTTAGCACAAAATTAAATAAAAGAAAATAATTAGGGATAAAATTGAGCAATCAAAAGAATAAGCATCAAAATTGAATACAAAAATTGAATGAAAAAATTTTTGAAGGATAAAATTGAAATAAATACAAATTAAAGGAAACAATTGAATTTTGGATAAAAAAATAAACTAGAAAAAGGATAAAAAAAAAACAACAATAAAAAAAATGAGGACCAAATTATATATAAAAAATTAAATGAAATAAAATATTGAGGGATGAAATTGAAAATAAATAAATTAAAAAACATAAAAATCAACACAAAAGCAATCAAAACAATGAGGGTCAAATATAAAATAAATACAAATTGAAAGACACAATTGAATTTTGAAAGGTTAGGCATGATTCAATATGGCAGGAGAGAGAAAAAAAGACAGAGGAGAAAAATAGCTTGCCACCTCCACACTACCGTGAACTTCATTGCATGCTCTGCCCTATTGATCATGCTGCCACATGACTCTTCAAGAGACGGTGGGTGGTCATTTTTGGTCGTTAGATGTCGCTGCACGAATCGTCTGAAGGGCGCGGACAGTGTCCACTTGATAACTCATATTATTAACTTTTTTCTGTTTTTATAAAATTTATTATTTATTAAAAGATTAATTTACTTCTAATGCCAATTGAGAATAACCAAAAAAAAAAAAAAACCTAGGAGAAAAAACAAAAAAACCTTTGATAGCATGTTTTGTGTTTTTTAGTGATGTTGAAATCTTTTAACTGTTTTGAGAAACACAAAAAGACAATGGAGCATGACAGGTAGATATTTTATTATTATTATTATAAGGGTAATTTAATAGTTTTATTATGTAATAAAAATATAAAAAGAATGATTTATCCCTAATTATTTTAAAAATACTAATTTAACCTCATTTTATTACTAAATTTGCTCTTCCTTGACTCTATCATTACGAAGAGTAAAAAATCATTATATTATAGCAATCTAACAGTGCAATTAATGCATCCTTAATTTTTCTTATGATGGCGTGACACTGTAGCGTCATAAAACTCATCTGCCTCTACATTAGCATTAACAATGATTATTTATTTATTTAATTATTATTATTATTAGTTTGGTAATTGGCACTATTGGTTTCCTAAAGCAATAATATAATAATTTATAAAACGTCCCCATGAGTCTCCTGCTCTGCCCTGCCTGCCTCTCACACCCGTAATTTCTCAAATCTCTGATCCCGAACACCACCACCGCCGTCACCGAGAAAACAAAACAAGACAAAATAAAACCAAACAAAATGGATGGACCCATCTTCGTAATTGAAGCATCCGAAGCCGAATCGATGGCTAAACAATCAGGCCTCACAGTCCTCCAGCTCCTCCCTACCCTAGTCAAATCAGCGCAGGCCTTGGCTCGCCCGCCAATCTCCAAGTACCACGTGGGCGCCGTCGGTCTCGGATCCTCCGGCCGCATCTTCTTGGGTGGCAACATCGAATTCCCGGGCCTCCCTCTCCATCATTCTGTCCACGCCGAACAATTCCTCATTACCAATCTCACTCTCAATGCGGAGCCCTCCCTAAAATACGTTGCTGTATCCGCCGCCCCTTGTGGCCACTGCCGTCAATTCTTTCAGGAAATCCGCCACGCCCCTGATATACATATCCTCATCACGGGTGATAGTAATAGTAACCACAATTACAAGAATGATTTAGCAAATGAAGAACAATTTGAGCCCATGTCTTGTCTTTTACCGCACAGGTTCGGACCTGATGATCTTTTGGGTAAGGATGTTCCCTTGCTTTTGGAGCCCCATCATAATAACTTGTCGTTTCTAGGTGATGACAAGTTACCATATGGTGTTAGTGCTGCTTTGGAAGATCTGAAAAATGAGGCTTTGGAAGCTGCCAAAAAGTCTCATGCACCCTATACTAATTGCCCATCAGGGTTGGCCTTGATGGATTGTGAAGGGAAGGTGTTTAGAGGATCATATATGGAGTCTGCCGCCTATAATCCCAGCATGGGCCCGGTGCAGGCGGCTTTGGTGGCATATGTGATGGGAGGGAGGGGTGGTGGCTTTGACAGGATTGTTGCTGCTGCGTTGGTGGAGAAGCAAGGGGCTCAGGCGAGACAGGAGCAGACGGCGAGATTGATTTTGAAGGAAATATCGCCAAAGTGTGAGTTTATGGTGTTTCATTGTGTTTCCAATTCCGGTTCCAGTCCCAGTTTCAACAATTTGAATTGAACATTGCTGCTACATAAAGCTACCTGATTTATTGGTCAATAAGAGATGCAATTAATGATTTGGATTGAATTATTAATGTTTTCTTTCTCTTGCTAGCAAGCTTTAGATTTTTCGATGGCAAAATCTGATGATGCTTGACGTTTTCTTCAATTGAATAAGAAAAATTTGCAAAATTTAGCAGTCAATTCTTTCTTCTTGGTGACTGGCAATACAAATTTCTTTCTTTTCTTGTTGGTTGAGACATGGTGCTTCAATCCCTCTTTGGCTATCAATATTCAAGTATCAGATTAAGTTCTGACGTGCAAAACTCTCATGAATCCCCTAATTCTAGTCTGAGGGAAATTTGTTTTTTATTTGATGGGAGACATGGATGTGCATCCAGTACTCTTGATGTATGTGACCTTTTGATTGGGAAAAAAAAATAAAAAAATCTTTTTGATAATTATCTTGCTTAATATATAATAGATAAAATATGGACATCATTAAACTTGATTCCAG